>CEAC01034360.1_pt1 | contig 75055 bp, 49 predicted proteins | sample 557411 | NCBI WGS metagenome assembly CEAC01 (sample SAMEA3182094, study PRJEB8094) | gut metagenome | biome: human; feature: gut; material: Stool; isolation source: human stools | place: Canada | collected 2012-02-21
AGCCGCGTCTGGTAAGGATAAGTGCTGAAAGCATCTAAGCACGAAGCCCTCCCCAAGATAAGATTTCCATATAAGGGTCGTTGTAGACTACGACGTCGATAGGCCGCAGGTGTAAAGACGGTAACGTCAAAGCCGAGCGGTACTAATCACCCAAACCCTTTCCAGGGGGAAAGCCCTTGAAATAATTCATAATTCACAATTCATAATTCATAATTAGGTTGTGGTTATGGAGATAAATAAAGCCGGAAAGGAAAAAGAACGACAAGAGTTCAACGGCTTGTATGCAGAGTGACGTTCATCAATGAGTAATTAGTAATTATGAATTATGAATTATGCATTATGAATTGAGCGCAGCGTGTACGCTTCCAGACTCTTTTTCCAACCTTATAACGGCAGGGAAACCCAAAGCGAGCCGAGGGCTCCGAAGCGTAATTTTCCCGGTCGGACGAACTAAGGTGGCAATAGCGCGGGGGATCCACCTCTTCCCATTCCGAACAGAGAAGTTAAACCCCGCCACGCCGATGGTACTGCGAAAGTGGGAGAGTAGGTAACCGCCCCCTATCAACGAAGGCGCCGAAGCTGATGCTTCGGCGCCTTTTTGTAATTTTGAATTTTGAATGTTGAATTTTGAATTTGGGCGGACGGTGAGTAGCAATTGGTAATTTGTCGGACATGCCTGACATGTCGTACGTGTCGGACTTGGGAAGTTGGGGGGGATTATGTGAGATGGTCGATGGCGGGAGGGGTTAGCGGATGTATTTTATGTAGTCGGAGTAGCCCGCTTTTGGCATTTCTTCTATCGGAATGAAGCGGAGGGAGGCGGAGTTGATGCAGTAGCGGAGGCCGCCGGTGTGGAGGGGACCGTCGGGAAATACGTGGCCTAAGTGGGCGTCGCCTTTCGATGAACGGATTTCTATGCGGTCCATTCCGTGGGTGAGGTCGCGTCGGGAGGTGACAACGTCTGTTTCTATCGGCTGAGTGAAGCTGGGCCAGCCGCAGCCTGAGTCAAATTTGTCGGAGGAGGAGAATAGCGGTTGGCCTGTGGTGACGTCGACGTAGATGCCTTTGCGGTGCTCATTCCAATATTCGTTCCTGAAAGGCGGTTCTGTGGCGTTCTCCTGCGTCACGGCATACTGGACGGGTGTGAGTGCGCGGCGGAGTTCTTCGCGCGACTTAGAGGCGTTCTGTGAGCTTCTGGCTATATCGAATAGTCGCGGGTCGATATGGCAGTAGCCGCCGGGATTCTTGTAGAGGTATTTCTGATGGTACTCTTCGGCGGAATAAAAATTTTCGAGCGCTTTTATTTCGACGGCGAATGCGCGGCCATACCGCTCTTTGTAGGGCGCGAGTGCCCGTTCGATTGCCTGAGAGTCATCAGGGTCGGTGTAGTAGATGCCTGTGCGGTACTGGGTGCCTGTGTCGTTGCCCTGACGGTTGACTGATGTCGGGTCGATTGTGAGCATGTATAGTTCGATGAGGCGGCCGAGGCTTACTTCGCCGGAATCATATATCACTTTTACGGTTTCCGCGGCTCCTGTGGCTCCGCTGCACACCTCACGGTATGATGGAGATGCAATCCTTGAGTTGGCGTAGCCGGTTTCCGTGCCGGTGACGCCGTGCACGAGACTGAAGAAATGCTCGGTGCCCCAGAAGCATCCTCCCGCGAAATATATTTCTTTCATTTTGTCCATATCATCGTTAAAGATTGTGTTGTCGTGCATGTCTCAGCCCAGCGTGTCACAGACATTGTGCGCAATGACTGTATCTATATATCGCGTAGGGAATAAAAAAAGTTCTCGCAGTCAGTAAGATTGCAAGAACTTGACATTTTGTTGAAAAATGTCGGGGTGAGAAGACTCGAACTTCCGACCTCCACGTCCCGAACGTGGCGCGCTGCCAACTGTGCTACACCCCGATTGGCTTTCAGCGTGCAAATTTACAAATTATTTTTTATATATCCTTATTTTTACGATTTTTTTTGATTCGAGAATCTTCTTTTATTAAGATTTTATTGAAAAATAAAAGGAGCATGGCCAAGAGGGGTATTGCCATGCTCCTTTATGTAAGTTTTATTGAAACTATTTCATGAATGATGCGAAGGCATTGATGCCTGTGTGGTTGCAGTTAAGAGCGCGGGCCGAGGCAAGGAATGTGCGAGCCTTGTCGGTGTTGCCCATGCCGTAGTGGCCGAGTGCCATCATGTAGCGGCAGTGTACCTGGTTGGCGGTATTGAGGTCGCTTTCCCATATCAGAAGGTCGGGAAGCGATACTGCGAAGTAGTCGGGCTTCACTTCGTCGAATATATGCTGCTCGCCGTAGGTGATGAGCCGGTTGAAGCGGCTGCGTGCCTTGTCGGTGTTGCCCAGAGCGAGTTCGCATAGGCCGGCATAGAAAAGCTTGTCGGGAGCGGCGTCGTTGTAATAGAGCGCGGCGGCAGGTTCGAGGGGAGCTGCGGTACCGGCTGTCCATGCTTCGACGGCTTTGTCGTGCTGTCCGAGGGCTTCGTATGCCTGTCCGAGCAGGTAGAGGAAGTCGTTGTCAAGGGCGCCGTGGAGTTTGCCTTCGCCAAGATGATGGGGGTAGACGAGGCACTCTTCGAGCAACTTGACGGCTTCGGCGGGATGACCGGCGGCGATAGCCTCTTTGGCGAGCTCGACACGGCTGTATTGGTACTGTGCGGGCACCTTGCCCTCGCCTCCTTCCCACGGGTGGAAGATGTGGCTGTCGAGCAGTTCGATGGCGCGGCGGTAATTGCCGGTCAGGTTGAGCAGGGTGATTTGCTCGAGCAAAAGGTCGTCGCGGCGTTTGATGAGTTCTGGATATTTCTCGAGGAACGCCAGACGCCCGGCATGGTCGCGTCCGAGACGCTTGTAAAGTTGGTCAAGCTCCATGAGTATGCGTGCGTCGTCGGTGTCGAGGGCAAATGCGCGTTCCATCATTTCAACGGCAGCCGCGGAGTCGCCGAGCTTGTTGAATGTGGCGAGCGCGAGGTTGCGCCATACGGTGGGGAAGTCGGGATTAAGCTCGGTCGACTTGCGCCACAAGCCGATAGCGAGGTCATACTGACGCTTGTCGTAGTATAGGTTGCCGAGATAGTAGGGCGCGTTGGCGTCGTCGGGATTTATGCGCATTGCCTCGTTGAGAGCGAGGATAGCCTCCAGGCGGTTGGGGAAACAGAAGTCGGGCGATACTTTCGCTGCCTCCTGATACATCGCTTTGGCTTCGGCCACGTTGCCGTTGTTGAGCAGACAGTAGGCCATGTAGTAGCGAGTCATGGGGGTTACGGCGTTCTCTTCGATGGCGATGTTCCATACGTTGACGGCATCCTGCCAGCATCCTGCGGCCATATAGTCGAGTGCCACCTGGTCGTAGTCGTTGGCGTCGGCGCGCATCATCTTGCGCATCTCGTCGATTTTGCCGGCCTCGTAGAGGCAGCCGAAGTTGAACGGGTCGATTTCAAGGGCGTCGGCGCAGCATTTGAGCGCGTCGTCCTTGCGGCCCATGCGGTTGAGTATGTTGGCTTTGAGTGCGCGTGCCACGTGGTTGTGCCAGTTGCGTATGAGCGAGCGGTCTACTTCGTAGAGTGCGTCGTCGAGGCGTCCCTGCAGCGAGGAAATCCGGGCGCAGGCCATGTAGCCGGCATCCTGCCATGCGGCGTTCCACGTAGACTTGTAGAAACGGTCGTAGGCGTCGGAATATTTGCCCTGGAAGCGGAGAGCCAGACCGAGGTTGAAAATGGGTTCGCCGTCGTAGGGGTTGGGGTTGCGGCGGGTGATGACCTTGACGGCGGTGCGGAGATATTTTTCGGCGATGTCAAAGCGTCCCTTTCGTATGTACCACAATCCGAGGGCGTTGTTGCAGCGCACGTCCATCGGGTCGCGGCGCAGGCCTTCCTCGTAGTATTCCACGGGGTTGAACGTGGCGTGGCGGTACTGCTCGAGGTGCTGTCCGGTGAGGAAAAGCTGCTCCACGGTCTTGATTTCGTCGGGACGCAGGGCGGCTTCCGCCGAGTCGGGGATAGGACGTATGTCGGCCGGCTCGGCATGCCATGTGAGGAGCTCGCGGCCGGTGTTGTCGGTGATGACTACGTTGAGAGTGTCGAATGCGGCGTCGCCCACGGTGATTACCTCGTCATAAATCTTTTCGGGGGAGAGTGTGAGGGTCTGCTCGGCTATGGTCCTGCCTCCGTCGGTGGCTACCTTGATGGTGACGGTCTGCTCGGAGGTGGCGAATACCTTGAGGTTGACTTTGGCGTCGCCCGCGGGGTCGATGTTGAGCAGGATGTCTTTCGAGGCATTCTTCACGATGCCGAGTTCGCGGTAGGGGAGGAAATACTGAGTGAACGATTTCTCCTCGAAGGGCATGAGCCATGTGAAGTCGGGCTGGTTTTCGGTGTAGACACCGGCCATAAGCTCGATATACGGGCCGTCGTCGTCGGTAAGGTTGCGATCCCATGCGCGGCCGAAGTCGCCGTTGCCCCATGTCCATTGCTTTTTGCCGGGCGATACGTGGTGCGACGCCACGTGAAGCATGCCGGCGCGGGTGTCGTTCTCGTAGCCACCCTCGAAGTTGTATTTGGAGTTGACGGCCATGTAGGAGGTAGGCACCTTGATATTCTTGTAGTTGGATATGTCGACGCCTGCCGAATAGTCCATCTTGTAGTATGTGCCCGTAGCGATGGGGAAAGAGCTTACGGCACGCTTGCCGTGGTCGAACACGGCGTTGACGTCGGCGGGGAACACGCTCTGGTAGTGGTTGTTGACGGCTACCGCGGGATTGGCCCACCACAGGAATGTCTGGGGTAGCGGAGTGGGGTTGTAGAGCACACCCTTGATTTCGAGATATGCTTTGCCGGGACGCAGGGTGAAGCCGGCCATGCCTTTCTGGTGGAACATGCGTTCGCGCTCGTTGACCCATACGGTCACGCCTCCGTCAGCCAGCTCCTCGATAGTGCAGTCGACGGGCATGAACGTGGAGGGACGGTGGTGCTGGGGCCAGTTGAACTCGATGCCGCCCGAAATCCAGGGGCCTGCAAGTCCGACAAGCGCGGGCTTGATGACATGGTTGTAGTATATGAAGTGGCGGTTGCGCACCTTGTCGTATGCCATCTGCACGCGTCCTCCGAGCTGCGGGAGTATCATCACCTTGATGTATTCGTTCTCAATCCATACGGCGTCATACTCTACGTCGGTTTTCGTATCGGAAATCGACTCGATGACGGGGTAGGGGTAGACTACGCCCGATGAGCCCTGATAGACACGTTTTTCCAGGAAAATAGGATTTTTTTCGGGAGCACCCGGTTCGTAGGTGGGTATCACCACTTTCTCTTTCCATGCTTTTACCATTGCTATTGTGTTTTAATCGGTTTGTCAGTTATAAAAAGCGTGCCGGATTTATACCTTTTTCTCTCTTTTTTACCTTATTCCGGCACGCCGTTGATCTCGTGGTTTATGTGATTTGTGAATCAGGAAGTCACTGTCAGTTCTGACGCTGCGCGGCCTATCGTGAAAGTTTATCCTCGTCCTCTTCTTTTACAAGCTCTTTTTCAAGCTGTTCGAGCGATTTGCCCTTGGTCTCGGGAAGACGGCGGCTGAGATAGAAGAATCCGGCGAGGCAGATTGCGGCGTAGAGCCAGAATGTGCCGTATGAGCCGAGTCCGGCATTGAGCAGCGGGAATGTATAGGTCAGTGTGAAGCAGCCTGTCCACAGCGCGAAAGTGCACACCCCCATGGCAGCGGCTCTTATCTTGTTGGGGAACAGTTCGGCGAGCAGCACCCAGGTAATCGGGCCGAGCGACATGGCATAGCATGCGATGGCTGCAACCACACAGATTACCATCAATATGCCGCTCACGTGGAAATAGTAGCACGTGCCGAGTATGATGTAGATGGCCGCGAGTCCTATCGCGCCGAAAAGCATCAGCTTGCGGCGTCCCCAGCGATCGACCGTATAGATTGCCACGATGGTGAATATTACGTTGGCCACACCCGTAATCACGATATTGAGGAACATTCCGTCGATCGGGAAACCGGCGCCCTGGAAAATCTCCTGCGCGTAATTGAATATTACGTTGGTGCCGCACCACTGCTGGAACACGGCGATGATGATGCCGAGCACGAGGATTGAGGCGTATTTGTGGCTGAAAAGCATGCGCAGTCCCACTTTCTTGCGGTCGTCTTTTTCAGCGTTTTCAATCTGTCGGATATTTTCGGCCGCATACTCTTTGCCGCCTATTCTCGAGAATATCGAGTCGGCACGTGATATGCGTCCCATGCGGGTAAGCCAGCGCGGACTTTCGGGTATGAAGCAAGCCAGCAGCAGGAACACGGCGGCTGGGAAAGCGCCCGACCAGAACATCCATCTCCATCCCCACTGAGCGTTCCATGAGTCGACGGCGACAACATCGCCGGGCACCTTCTCGGCAATCAGCATGTTGACTATCTGCGCCGCAAGTATGCCGAGCACTATGGTCATCTGGTTGAGCGTCACGAGTTTGCCGCGTATTTTGGTGGGAGCCACCTCCGCGATGTACATGGGCGACAGCGCCGAAGCCAGACCGATGGCGATACCGCCGATGAAACGTGCGGCAAGGAAGCCGGCATATACATTGAAAGCCCCTGTGGCGTATGCCGATATAAGGAAGATTGTAGCTGAAATGAGAAGCAGCGGCTTGCGTCCGTAGCGGTCGGCCATCATGCCGGCTGTGGTAGCGCCGAGGAGGCATCCCAATATTGCGGCCGACATGGCGAATGCCTGCTGCGTGGTGTCGTCGGAGATGCCGAAAAATACTTCATAGAACGGTTTTGCGCCCCCTATGACCACCCAGTCATAGCCGAAGAGCAGACCGCCCATTGCCGATACGAGGCAGATGAAGAATACGAATGATTTGTTGTAAGAATTCATGATAATGTTAAGTTGTTTGTTTTTTCAGGAAGACTCAGGTCGATATTTCTGTCGTGCCACGTGCGGCGTTCCTTGCGGGAATCTTCTTTGCCGGCATTCCGGGGCGCGGACATCGATAATGATTTCGATGCAAAATTACAACCGCGCGCCCCCCTCCCGCAATGGATAAAATATTTCAATTGATGGACAATATTACGATTTTGCCTCCGTGCTAAACAAAAGGACAAGAGCCCTCACAAAAGCACACAACATCATCTCCTGTACTCCTGTCCAATCATTTGTTCCCTTGTGCTCCTGTTCAAAAAAATAAAAAACAAAAGAACAAGAGCACAAAAGCACAAACAAAAGCACAAAATATTTTCTCCTGTACTTCTGCCTAATCTTTTGTTCTCTTGTTAACAAAAGAACAGAAGAACAAGAGCCTTAGCAAAAGCACAAAACTTCATCTCCTGTACTCCTGCCAAACCTTTTGTTCCTTTGTTAAAAATGCACGGGAACTCAAAATTCAAAATTCCCCATTCAAAATTAATTTTGTCCTATTGTTTTTCCAACCGGCGACGTTCGGTTGAGCGGATAACGCGGATGCTTACCTCGTACATCATGTATAGCGGGACAGCAACAAGCACGAGTGTCATTATATCGGGAGGCGTGATTATAGCCGCCACTATGCAGATTATTAGGAATGCGTATCGGCGGTACTTTATGAGATATGACGAATGCACCAGCCCCATCTTACCAAGCACGAATGCCACCACCGGCAACTGGAACACAAGCCCCATCATCAGCGTCAGCGTAACAAAAGTAGAGATATAGCTGTCGAGCGTGATTGTGCTGTGCACGCTGTCAGCCACCGAATATGTGCCTAAGAAACGGAACGAAATCGGAAACAATATGAAATAACTCATCATCACGCCCGCTACGAACAGCAGATAGACAATGCACACAATCCTCACCGAATATTTCCGCTCGCTCTCCAGCAACGCCGGCGATACGAATTTAAACAGCTCGTACACTATGAACGGCGACGCGCAAAGCAGCCCCAAATAAATCGACGTGGTGATATGCGTCATAAACTGGCTCGACAGCTCCGTCGCTATAAGGTCGACATGAAACTCCTCGAACCGGAATCCCGCGTCAAAAATCCCCACAACCCGTTCCAGCCACCGGTAAGTGCAGAAATCCCACTTCCCCGGCGCCAAAAGCACCGAAAACGTGACATCTTTCAAAGCAAAGACAAGGCAGGCAAACACCAGCGTCACCGCCAGCACCCGCCTCAACATCTTGCGGAGGACACCGAGATGCCCTCCGAACGTCAGCATCTGTTCGTCCGACGACATACGCGTCACCCCTTCGCGTCGGAGCGTTTCTCAGCGTCACTGTCAGCCGTACGCTCTTTTGCGCCGTCAGCCGCGTCGCCAGCAGAAGGAGCCTCGTCCGAAGCTCCCTCCTTCATTCCGTCCTTGAACTCGCGGACGCCTTTGCCCAATCCGCGCATCATCTCGGGAAGTTTTTTCCCCCCAACGAGAAGTAATGCCAATCCGCCTATGAGCAGCAGCTCCGTAGTTCCGATAAAAGCTGTTATCATAATCGCACAAAGTTATTCGGGTGTCACCAATACGATTTCACACGTGTCGAAGTTGATTTCCCAGTGGCCGCCCTCGGCGCTTTCCCACTGATACTTCTGAGCCATCGAGTCCCACCAGTTCTGGAACTTCGTGCCGGTCTCGCCCATATCTTTTACGAGGCGTTCATACAGCTCGGCATTGTCGGCGGTAAGTATCTTCGCCAGTTCACTGAGTCCGTTGCGGCGCTCGAAGAGCGCCTGTATCTCATTGCGCTCCTGCTCGGTTACTTTTCCTATCGTTTTTTTCATTGTTTTATTATATCAAATGGATCAAGATAATCTATTTCTTTAATCTCTTTTTCGGTAAGAAATTCCCCTAAAGTTCTGATTTCTTCGAGAAGTTTACGTGATGCATTTCGCTCTATATGGGCTACGACACACTGTTCATGGCTCGGGGTATTGACTTCAAGCGTTGTCTTGCAGTTTAACCATACGCAGCGGCGGCATTGCCACGCATCGCATTTGCGGCAAATCGGAGCGTGGTCGAGGCGATAGAGCTGTTGATTTTTTATATCGAGTCCGTTTCCCAAGTCGCCGACAGGTTTGCACCCGTCGAGATAGAATGCCGGACAGATATAAAATTTGCCGTCGGGAGCGAGTGTGATGCTTTCATCGCCGGCATTGCAGTTATTCATCTTGTCTAACAGCACTCTGTCAGTCAAAAGATTGAAATGTAGCGAATGTCCTTTGCCATACTCCTCTTTGACTATGGGTATCATCGCGCTCAAAAACGTTTCATATTTTTGGAAATCCGACTCTTGAAATTTGTCTATATCGGTGATGACAACAACAAGTCTGTCAAGTTTAGGAAACAACGATTTAATTACGTCGGCATTCTCGAAAAGGTCTGATTTGTCGGTACGTATCACGTAGCTTTTCCCCGATTGGTATTTGAAAGTATCAAGACCTTCCCAACCGTCAAAAACTACAATATCCGCCTCATCAGTCAGCACTTTATCCTCGCAATGCGAACCGACAATCTTGGCATGGTCTATTGTGTCAATAACCGCCTTGTATTCCGACGGAATTTCCCAATTAGGATATACAAACTGCACATTCACGTTTTCAGTCATCGCCCAAAAGATTGCCTTTTTGAGCATTCCCAACTCAATCAGTCCGTCAGATTTGTTTCCTCTTTCATAATGGCAGAAAGACACAGCGTCATTCGCCAACGGTATTATCAGGTATTTCAGCATGGCTTTGCGGTTTGATTCTTGTGGGTAGCGTTATATTCTTCTCTACGTCCTTCCAATTCCAATTTACGGAAAAGCTTGTTCCAATAATAGTTATTGGCGCGGACGCGCGCCTTGTGCATCTTGCATATCGCAGTAGAACGCTGATAAATAGTATCAGTATCGGCAGCATCATAGTTTTCACCCTGACACCATGCGCAACCGCTCGCCACCTCGCAGTCCATGCATTTCTGCGGCGACTGTGTAGTGCGGTCAAGAGTCAGGAACGGACGGAGTTTGTTGTTATCAATCCCGTCGTGAATATTGCCTATGATTATCGGCTTCTTCTCGCGCAAGGAATATGCGGCAAAACGTGTGCAAGGATAAAAATTGCCTGCGGCATCAACAGCAAGCATTTTTCCCGCACCGCACCAGTTCTGATTGTCAGTTACGGCATCTAACGGCTTACCGATAAGTTCCGAAAAAAATGAACATGCGTTTTCTTTGTAATATTCACCTTCGATGATAGCATCAGCAAGGTCAATCAGCTGTTTCTCAAACAGTTTGTCATCGCCATCTTCCCATACATCTTCAAAGACCACATTTATATTGACTTCATGGATGCCAATTGAATACAGATGCAGCACACTCTCCGTTATGTACGGAATATCGGCGGAACTGATTGTTACCTTAGTCCCGGCATTAGCAAATTGAGACAGCCATAGCGGAATATTCTTTACCACATCGATATAGCTTCCACGTTCCGGGCCGTTTCCCTTCCAAATACGGTTCATGTCATGCTTGCGCTGCGTGCCGTCGATTGTAATACCGATAGAAATATGACTGCGGTTCTTGAATATAAATGACTGAACTTTCTCGCTGTCGTAATTAATGCCATTGGTTGAGAAACTGAAACGATAGGAATTAAACCAATGGTGGTTTCTTCTGAACAGTTCCAGTTTTATATAGTCACAAATTTTATCAATAAGGTCAATCTCAAGAAACGGCTCTCCTCCGATAAAATCCCATATTACCGACTCCTCCCGGAACTCGGCCTCATGGTCAAGTATATAATCGATTGCCCCCTTGGCGACTTCCCAACTCATGCGCTCCTTTTCGTTCTTACCGACAAGATAGCAATATTTACATGCAAGCTGACAATCTTTTGTTACAATAAACGTAATGTTTTTTGTCTGGCCGGATTTCCATGAAAGAGACTGTTTTTTTATATCAATCATATCTCTCTTAGAAATACATTAAACCTATGCATGTAGCCGAGCATGAGTTAAAACAAGTGTACATACAGCCGCCGGTACAGCTTCCCATGCATGTGCCGCTACACCCCATACAAGTAGTATTACACGAAGTATAACAGCTCGCATCGCAAGACCCGAGGCAAGTAGTACTGCATGTACCCGTACAGGTCGTTGAACATCCCCCTTTGCAGCCGCCCTTGCATGACGAACCGCAACCGCCCGAGCACGAACCTTTACAGCCACTCCTACAAGAGTCCTTACACCCGCCGCTGCAATCCGAACAACTGCCGCCGCCATTTCCGCCGCCATTTCCGCCACCTCCGTAATTAACTCCGGTGTTGGAAGCATAGCATGATTGATTGCATGTCCCGTAACAATCTCCTGTACAGGAACCGGAGCACGAACCTGAACACCTGTCCGTACAATTGCCTTTACATGTATCCTGACAACTGCCCTTACAAGTATAGCTACAGTAACTACACCCCGACGAAGTGTTGACGGCTCTTGCTATTGGTGTGGACAACAGTGCAGCACCAAGAATCGGCAATACCTTTTTGACGCCCTTTTTAAAGAAATCACGACGGGATTGCAGTTCTTCGTTTTTGTCTTCTTTCATTATAGTATTACCGTGTCCTGCAGGCCTCCCGGATTGGACTGACTGGTTTATAAAAAAGAAGCGTGAAAGCCTGTATCGTTACTCTTCCCGCTGATAGAGGCTCTCGCATTGCCCATTGGAGTAGAAAGAGCAACGCCGAAGCCTCACGCTGTATGATATGACAATGCCGACTCATCACTGAGCCGTCACTATAAATCATACCCGAAAAGGCATCTACCGTTGCTTCATTCCTGACACAGACAAAAGAACTTGCGAGATTCCTATCAGTCAAGAATGAGCGCTGATAAACGCTCCTGTATAATGTCTGCACCCGCCCCCTGGCCCATATCGGGCTTCGGAAAGCGATATGCACCGTAAAGTTAATAACAATTATTTAATTTACATAACATAAATTTTTATTTTTTTTCATTGTAAACCAAAGTTTTCGTAACTGTTCAGCGGACAAACTTAGTGGTTACGAGCGTATTGTAGGGCTGAACCCGGTGCAGCCTAATGCTGTTTGCTTAAGGGGCAATAGGGGCGAGGGCGTCTCGCCCTCGGGGTATTATTCTTACATACTGAAAGTTACCACGGGGGCGAGACGCCCCCGCCCCTATCAACTCTGCTTAAGTAAACAGCACAGACCGTATTGTCCCCGAATCAGTTGACTTTCACTAATTTGATTTCAAAAATGAGGGTTGAGTTACCGGGAATGCCGTGGACGCCGCGCGGACCGTAGCCGTAGGCCGCGGGAATATAGACCGTCCATTTGTCACCCTCCTTCATGTTTTTCAATGCTATCTGCCAGCCGACAATCAGTTCGCGGAGGCGGAATGCATCGGGCACTTTCCCCGACATGTTGCTGTCAAACACCTTGCCGTTGATGAGCGAACCTTTATAGAACACCGACACGATGCTCCCCGCATTGGGCGATTTGCCCGCACCGCTCGACACGACACGGTAAAGTATGCCGTTATACAGCTCCCTGACTCCCGGCTGCCCGGCAATCTCTTTCAAAAACTGCTCATTCTCAATCTTATAAGCCTCTTTACTATTCTTAGCCATAACATAATATCATTTATCTACAGACAAATTTATAAAAAACATCTGCTCGTAGAAATTTTAGTAAAACAGAAGGGCAAATTTAGACACTCTCTTATTATTTATCGAAATTAAGCAGAAATTTCCAAACCGGGATAACCTCTATCCTCACGCCCCCTTTTTCAATTATGCTTTCTTCCCCGTATGTGACAATAATATTATTACGGCATGAAAGGCGGGATTGCACTTTTACCAATGCGTTAACCTCCCTTTCAAATGTGCCTTCAGCATCATTTATCGAATAACTGACCTGAATGGCGGTTTCAATATGAGGGATATAGAAATCTATTTCAATCCCGTGATTATAAAAATAGACAGCCTCCTTCGTTCCATAATTCGCTAACAGTTTCAATGCCACTATATTTTCAAGAAGCGATGTCCTGTTATCAATGGTCAGTAGCGAAATTATGCCATTATCTATGAAATAATACTTTGGATTGGATACTCTTTCCGTAAGGCAGTCCGCGATATTGGTCACAGGGAGCACAAGATATGCATCAGCAGCATATCCCAGATAATTAATGACAGTACTTTTGCCTATTTTCGTGCCTGTAGATGCTACTATATTTGTAGCGCGAGTGAATGATATAGGTTGATTGACACTCTCTGCCAGTTTCCGCAAAAGAATTCTCAATGCGAAAATATTCTCAATTCTATGACGGGCGGCGATATCACCAAGGAATATTTTCTGATACAGACTCATGATATAATCCCTCTTTACCGGTAGCGTCGAACATTCAGGGAACCCCCCGAATTGGAAATATTCTTCAAACAACTTCATTAGTTTGCCCCGTGAAGCTGTTGTGGCAGTCAGCAGTTCATCTCCGGAGTTTACACCGTTTGACATAAGGTATTCATCAAACTGCATCGGGAATACTTCCCGTGTCATATATCTGCCACCCAGTGCCGCACTTACGTCAACCGACAGCATTTTTGCATTGCTCCCGGTGATAAATACCGTAAGTTTACTGTCGGCTACGCGGCGTGCAAAATGCTCCCAACCATCAATATTCTGTATCTCGTCAAGAAACAGCATCGGACGCTCTCCGCCCAAACCGGCATGTACCTCAAATATTTTATTAAGGTCGTTCAGCTCCATGCCGGCAAGACGTTCATCTTCAAAATTCAGATAAACGATTTCATCCCAGGAATGTCCCTGCGCGAGCAATTCCTGAATTTTTCCGTACATTAGATATGATTTGCCGGCACGACGTGCGCCGACCAGTACCTGGCGTTCAAATCCATCGAGCGATATGCTTCGTTTGATAACTTCACGACGCATTACCTCTTCTCGATTTTCAAGCATCACCTCACGCAAAATTTCAGGATTTACCATAATCTATTTTGATTTTGTCTTATATACAAGACAAAATTAGGTATTTTTTGTCTTGTGTGCAAGACATTATCGACGTTTCATAACATTTAAATATAATGGTGGACAGTACCCATCTGCGCTGGAGGCACGCAAGGAAATATGAAATCGGCAGCCGGAGGTTGCCGATTTCTACCTATTTACATCGATTTACAAAATATTCATGCTTAAAAACATACATATATGTAGCCCTACCGATAGCATTTTTTATTACATTTGCATATAATTGCCGATTTGTCATAGAGATGTCTACGGCAATCAATACATTTTGATAAAAGGTGTTATTGAAATTTTATCTTCGTCATTCAAATCTCGCAAATTTGAAATTCCACGAAGATAAGGTTGGCAATGGCACATGCATCGCTTGCTTATACCCTGTCGTGAAGGCGGATTATATAGCATAGTCGGTGTGGGGCTATTGTTTTATCCGTGGAAATGGCAATGCGAGAGCCTGATGATTGGATAAAACAAGATACAATCCTCACACCTTTTTGTGTCTAATAACCAACCCGTTTCAATGGAGGATGAGAAACACTATATCATAAAAAAATGAAGCGACCATCAGAAATGGACTTTGTGCTCTACTGTATGTCTGCAGAAGCTAATGAAGCCAACTATAATCAACCCTCAACAAAAGCTTCTATTGAGGAGGAAACAAGGAATTGGCTCAAAGAATTCGGAAGTTATTCTAAAGAACAACTAATTGAATATACTGTACAATCTGTAAGAAACAACATGAAATTCATGAACTGGGATGAAGATGATATTGAGGGGGTAGCATGGTTTCTTGGAATATATACAAGGGTCGCATTAAAAACGGGACATACGGAAAGTTTTGCTGATTTTATTATGTCAGCAATGAGAAGATACTATGAAGTAATTGATAAGAGATAATCAAATGCAGAGAATCACATCAGCGTTAGTTTTATTCCTGATTTCCGTTTTTAATCTGATTGCTGCCCCTTCAGATTATGGTAAGGATTATTCTATAAGAGATGAAGAAGGCACATTCTCAATATTGTCAATACTGATAGTAGGAGGGGTTGTGATATATTTTATATATAAAGGGTTGTGTGTAATTATGTCGAAATTAGATGATTTAACTAATTCAAAAAGAAAATTTTCAAATAATACACATGACGTTTCAACCTCAATCACTGAGACCAAAACAACTAGGCACCCTTTATTCAGAAAGGAAACGTGTGACAAATGTTCCGGTAGTGGAGTCTGCGAGCACGACATCACACATCTTAAAAAAATATGCGGTACTTGTAGCGGCAGAGGGTTTATTTCGTCTCAAAATTACGACTCAATTCAAAACGAGATAAGAGAAATAGATGAATTTATAAATAGTAGATTTGAAAAATACACTACGCTTTTAATAGAAAAGTACAATCGCAAGATTACCAAGGAAAAGGCGTTCTATCTAAGTAGAGGCGAAGATTACCGTGATTCAGAAGAAGCTTTGTCATGCTTTAGAGAAATAATAGAACAATTAAGATCTTCAAGAAGTTACAAACAAATAAGCCAGATCTATGAAAAAGATTGTCAAGATTTTTTGAAAGGTAGTGCTGATCAGCCACGTCCATGTAGGATCTTGTATCCTTGTCATGATTGTCTCGGATGTGATCAAAGAAGAATCCCCTTGAAATATAAAAAATTAAAATTAATATTTGACAGAGAAAACAAATTCTTAATTGAGAAGTTTTCCCATCTTTCTTCTAAATATTCCAGCTATAGAATAATTAATGCAAGAAAAGATAGAGAAGAATATAATAAATATCTCAAACATCATCCTTTTGATAAATGGGTTAGTAAAGAAGAACAAAAGCGTAAGAACTTATATACACATCTTAGAACTGAAAAAGAGAAGTGCCTATGTAGCGTTTGCAAAGGAAAAGGATATTATTTTGAAGATTCAAATCTGATCATTGGAAAAAATATCGAAGAATTAATTAACTTTAAGACATTGGAATTACGATATGTTTTAAGAGAAAAATGCCAAAAATGTTGCGGTAGTGGAGAGATTATGGTTGAAGTGTAGAATGGGATAAAACGTGTCCTTAATGTGGCACAAGGATGAAAGTAACATAATGGATGATAGATACAATATGAAGCGAATTGTAGTAGCCTTATCAGAGCTGACTGTCTTATTATCTGCTTTCTCAACATATCGCAATATGACCGCCAATAACTCCTTATTGATTGGAACATGGCAACAGCCGAATGCTACGTAAGACCCCAAGCAAATGGAATTATCCATTTGCTTGGGGTCTTACCGCAGGAATTATACTTATAAAATCCAGTCTCAAAAAGATTGCTGAAAGTGCCTCGAGAATGCAAAATAATAAAGCACCGGAGATTCGCGCAGTATAATCAACCTGGCTTAGTAGGGGGTGGAGCGAACGGAAACTTTGGATTCCGACGTACTACTCCGCCCGTAAGACAGTGATTGGCGCATCTTAGTAACATACCTTGGTTCGCGGTATTCCCTCATTTCATACATCAACGGCTTCGTTTCATACATTTCTGATTTGTTTGTTTACCTTTTTCATATTCCGGTATTTATATTTGTATTGTAAAAGCATAATTCTAACCAATAAAATTATATGCTGTCATGAAAACCATTATATCGACCTCGGAAGTTGTTACTGTGGAACAAATCGTTGCCCGACTTAATGAAGCGGGCATTGATGCTCAGATGCTTGAAGATAAAAGTACCTTTATCTCGGCTTCCGGCGATATTTTCAATTATAGTATCATCGTTAACGACTGTGATGTGGATGCAGCCAATAAAATAGTCAGCGGCTATCAGGCTGAAAGTAAAGAATGCCACGCTATGCCATGGTGTCCTGAATGCGGCAGTGAAGATGTGTCGGAAACAATCATACGACGCAAGCGCGGCTCATTATTCTTTCTAATTCTTGCTCCTTTCATGTTCGTCATAGGATTTTTTTCTCCGATCTTTTTCTTTTGGCTTTTCTCGGTCGGGGCACTCTTATTCATAATCCAATATTTCATAGGGTATAACATACATCGTTATAAATGCAATAAATGCCACCATGTATTCAAAAGATATTAACTCGCCCATAATCCTATGCAATAATCATAATTAATACAAAAACAGGAATGAAACCAATATCAGCAATTACAGTTGCCATCACATTGTTTGTCATGGCGCTGCAGCCGGTAGCTGCAAAAGAAAAAACTCCGTCTTACAATATCAGACGTGCCATTGATGAATATCGGCAGGACAACTGGCAAAGTGCGTTGGAATATCTGGATAAGGAAATATCGGATAATCCAAAGAACGGATATGCTTATTATCTGATTTCAACCATAAATATGGAGCAATCAAAATACAGCGAGGCGCGGAATGCGGTAGAACTGGCTATGAAGTATCTGCCGAAGAAAGATAAAATAAGCCAGTCAAATGTTTATCTGATTAGAGGGGAACTCCTTGCTCTGGAAGCCGATACAATCGGGGCATATAAAGATATTGCGACCGCAATTCGCCTTGACCCGACTGATGGGACTGCCTTGGAAGTGCGTGCTCAGCTTTACTATGAACAACAGCGTTATGACGAATCAGATGCCGACTATCAACAGATCCTTCAACTCAATCCCGGTGGGGAAATTGGCAGAATGGGACTTGGACGCAATGCGTACGCACGAAAAGACTATGACCGGGCTATCATACAATACGATAAGGTTATAACTCTTTTACCTGAATATTCGTCAGGATTTTCTTTTCGTGCCGAGGCTTATCTTGCCAAAGAGGAATATCTGAAAGCTATGGACGACATCTGCAAGGCGTTGGAAATCGACAGTGATTCCAAGGCTCACTATCTCATGTTCCAATTCCCGGCAAACCAACTTAATCTTGTTGTTGCCAAATTAAAAGGTATGTCGGCAAAATATCCACATACGAGTGAATATGAATACTACATCGCGCAAGTATATAAATACCGGCGTATGTTCGTCGAGTCAAACGAGGCTCTCGAACGGGCATTTGGCATTGACGCAAGGAGCTATCTTTTGGAAATGATGGCAGATAACTACTCTGAAATGGGCGATTATTCAAAAGCATTGGAATATATCGACCGTACAATTCAGATGGATTCTGAGGATGACAGCCTCATCGCCAAACGAGCCGACATACTTGGCGAGTCCGGCGATATTGAAGGCGCAATCGCTATGTGGGGAGAATATATCGAGAAAAAGCCTGACGATTTCGGCGGCTACTACCGTCGTGGCTTCTTTGAGGACAATTCAGGACGAACCGAGCAGGCTCTTGCCGACTACGATATGGCAATAATGCTTGAGCCCAAATATGCTTACGCCTATTTGGGCAAAGGGGATATGCTTGAAATCCTTGGCCGCCACGATGAAGCCCTCGCTGCCTATGAAAAAGTGGTTGAATTAGATACCGTACCTAATAACAATTCATGTGCGATGTATGCGCTATTGGCATTAGGTCGAAGGGATGATGCCGTTGCGTTTATGGATAAAGTGCTCGCTCAAGACAGCATCTATCCCGGTAACTATTATGATGCGGCTTGTTTCACTTGTCGTCTCGGTGACAATAATAAAGCTTTGGACTATCTCAAAACTGCTTTTGAAAAAGGTTTCAGAAGATTTGACCATGTACGCCGTGATGATGATCTTGAACAATTGCGGGTACTTCCTCTGTTTGAAGAAATCATGTCGGAATATGAACAGCCACAAAATCAAATGACCCAAACCGATGCTGAAGAATCCGATGTGTCTGTCGCTGTGCCAGAAGTCGTTGAGATACCGTTCACGCCTGTGGGTGGAGTTACGGAAGTTAGTTGTTCCATCAATAATTTACCATTGAATTTCATATTCGATACCGGAGCAAGCAGTGTGTCCCTCTCGATGGTTGAAGCCAATTTTATGATGAAGAACGGCTATCTGAAACGCAGCGATGTGGTTGGCACCGGCAACTTCTGCGATGCCAACGGCGACATTTCAGAAGGCACAATCATCAACCTTCGGCAAATCGATTTCGGCGGCTTGAAATTAAATAATGTCAGAGCTTCCGTGGTCAGAAATCAGAAAGCACCGCTTTTGCTCGGTCAATCGGTATTAGGCCGATTGGGTAGAATTGAGATTGATAATCAAAACAAAAAATTAATTATCAGGCCAAATTAATATCGCATAAGTAACTGTTCAAAATTATTTTAATATTATGGCGAGAGAATTTTTCAGGCGATTTCCGGTGAGGAAGAAGGAGTGTAGCGAGCTACATGACTGATGACGAGACGGAAAGCGGCGAAAAAGACTCCGACAGAATATTGAAATAATGAGAACGGTTAATATAAAATAATTTTAAACAGTTACTTAAGATGCGACATTATTATGTATGGTTTGTTTTCATTATTGGTTCTGGCAATAATCTACAATGCTCAACTTTATCAGTACAACTAATCAATGACTCCAAAAACAATAAAAAGGATACTGCTCTTTGTCGGAACTCCGGTCGCCGCGGTGCTGATAGTAGTTTTTGCATGTAACTTCATGGTCTCATGCAATGCTTCGGGGCGCACATACGATGATGCGAACGAAATACCGCACAACCGCTATGGATTGCTACTTGGTACTTCACCTTTTACTGCCAACGGAGCACGCAATTTTTATTTTGAGAACCGCATCAGCGCGGCCGAACAATTATATAAAGCAGGTAAAGTCAACATACTGATAGTTAGTGGCGGCGATTATACTCGCGTACATGAAACCGGATACGACGAGCCTGTGGCGATGCGCGACTCTCTTGTGGTTCACGATGTGCCTGAAGACTCAATCATCCTTGACTATGACGGCACACGTACCATTCTCTCCATTGTGAAGGCAAAAAATGAATTTCATCTTGATAGTGTGACAATAATATCGCAGGAAGACCATAACCGGCGTGCGATATACCTCGCCGACCATGTCGGACTCCATGCCATAGGTTACAATGCGGCTCCCTCCCACATATTCCACAACCGCTTTAAAAATACCATACGCGAATATTTCGCCCGCGTCAAGATGTTCATTGATATTTTGAATTTAGAATAAGTGTGTTTTATCGTATTAAATTAACAAAATAAGAGTATGAATTTTTCTATGTTAAAACAGCCGTTGTTCTCACAAAAAAATGGCAAAAAAAATATTGCAGCAGCTAAATTAGTAATTATGGGTGCTGTATGCGGCGATATTATCGGTTCATGGTATGAGTTTGCTCAAACAAAAGACTATAATTTCGAATTATTTACTCACAGGAGTAAATTTACCGACGATACAATATGTACTATTGGCATTGCAGACGCATTGGTACATCAGGAGCCATTTGAAATACAGCTTCAGTATTGGTGTCGTAAATATCCGGGAGCAGGTTATGGTGGCATGTTCCGAAAATGGATATATTCTGACACAATGGAGCCATATAACAGCTGGGGTAATGGTTCGGCTATGCGTGTAAGTGCAGTGGGAGCTTATGCAAATACTTTCGATGAAACAATGGATTTGGCAAAAAAATCTGCTGAGATTACACATAATGATCCGGAGGGCATAAAAGGAGCACAAGCCACGGCTCTCGCAATATATCTCGCTCTCACCGGAAAAAACAAAGATGAAATCAAGAATGTGATAGAGGAGAAATTTGATTATAATCTCAGTCGCAGATATAATGACATACAGCCGGAATATGGTTTTGATGTCAGTTGTCAGAAATCAGTTCCCGAATCAATTATTGCGTTTCTTGAAAGCGATGATTATGAGTCGGCAATAAGAAGAGCAATTGCCTTCGGGGGCGATGCCGATACTATGGGAGCAATTACAGGTGGTATTGCTGCCGCTTTCTATGGCGAAATCCCGCCATATATTCTAAATGAATGTCTGAATCGTCTTCCGGATGAAATTAAAGAAGTAATTAGTAAATTTAATGACACTATAGGTTAATGTATGCATCATTCGAAAAAGATTGTGCCAATCGCATAAATGCGGCTGAAATATTGGATTACGATCTTTAAGCAAGTGTACAATAAATATTTTAAATAGACATTAGCCACACGGGATTTTGTGCTCCTGCCCTGACTGTTGAGCTTTTGTTAAAAAACAAAAGCTCAACAGTCAGGGCAGGAACTCAGTTTATATGATGATACTGATGTTTTTTCAGTACATCGGGGTGAACGGGGGGACGGGTTGCAGCATTGAGGTCTGGTCGCCGCAGGCGTTGAGCATGTCGGCGGTGACGATTTTCATTACCGATGCTCCGGGACGGAAGTCGCATTTGTTGAGGTCGACGTAGTAGAGGCCGCTGGCTACGGCAAGGTCGAAATAATAACGGAGGTCGCGCAGGTTGGAGAATGAGCGCCACTGCGTCGACGATACGTTGGGTTCTCCCTCTACAGTATATGTATAAGGTACACAGCAATTGAACAATACCGTGCGGGCGATTGTGGCGCCCAGATCGGCGTCACCGGTCTTTTCGACATGCGTCACGAAGTAATTCGCACGCACGCAGCGGTCGGGACTCGACACTGTGCCCGGCAACGAGTGGCTTCCGCCAATCTTTTCCCAGTAATTCACGATAGCCTGCATCTGTGGCCACGACGGGTCGTTGGTCATCGCGTGCATGTCGGTTGTACCCTCATATATCCTGATGGCGCCGTGGTCGAATTCCACTACCGCCGAGTGGCCCGACGCATCGGTGATGCCCCAGTGGAGAGCCGATACGGTGCCGTCGTCGAATGTCGCGCCCGAAAGCGAGAAGTTATGTTCCTCAAGCACTTTGATTACCTCGTCGGTGGTGGCGTTCATGTCGAGCAGCCATGCCGGGAACATCGCCAGCGACATCGGCGGACGTCCCACGGTCGAATCATTGTCGTAGACCGTACCCTTGCAGAAAAGGCCGTTGACCGACAGACCTTTTTCGTTCATACCCTCGGTGACGCCCCCATCGTAGCCCACGGCATAGACAGCGCCGTATTTAGATTTCCACGTCACGGCACCCGGTTTGTCCGAGCCCAGTTTCTCCATGCCGCGCGGATAGACATAGATGTTGGTCGGAATAGGCGTTTTCCAGTCAAGCGACCGGCCTATGATAATCAGGTTGTCGTTGCCCTGATATATGATACGCGTGCAGGCATCGCCCTGCTGAAAAGAAACTCCCGCAAGAACGGCAGCCGAAAGTAAGCTTTTGGTCATAAAATTAGATAAACGAGTCATATTTGTAGAATATTGATTGCAAAACAGATGGTTGAAAGAGTTGATTGCCCGGCGTCATTGATTCCCCCGGCCGGTAATAAATCAACATTTCGCGGCTGATGAATGTTCAGTATCCCCGCACGACATACCGCATCTGTTTATTGCTGAAAGTCAGATGTTAAACAGCGGAGGCACCTCCCTGCGATGTAATCCGGCCGACAATTACTCCAATATTTTGCGAATATTTTACAAAAGAACACTAAAAAACAAGTCAAAAAATTTGTCACCCTCGCCAAAACTCCTTAACTTTGCACAACCCGAAAAAGGAAAGATGCCGGAGTGGTCGATCGGGACGGTCTCGAAAACCGTTGTACCCTTACGGGTACCCAGGGTTCGAATCCCTGTCTTTCCGCAACCTAAGGCGACAAAAATCAGCCTTTAAGCGACAAACCGCAGACTATCAAATAGTTTTGCGGTTTTTTCGTGTCTATCCCTTTCAACTCAGGACTGAAATCAGACCAAGAAAAGACCTCTCCGGACATAGTTTTGGCACTAAAATGGCACTAAGAATTTGCCGATAGGTTTTAGTGCCAAAATAGTGCCAAATACGGTTCCAAACATATAGTAGTCAGTAAATTACAAAGACGCAGTTCGGACGAAACTCGGAAAATAAGCGTCATTTTTAGGCACTAAAGGCCGTCCTGTCCGATTTTAGTGCCGTTTTAGTGCCAAATACCATTGCAATCTAATGATAGACAGCCACATACCGCGACTCAATTAAGACATATCCCGGAATATGGGCGACATTTTAGATAATGATCTCTGAAATGTTAATCTCCATGTCCGAGGTAGTTTGAGCCTGGGTAATCCTATCCATTGAATATCACCACAAGATTCACTGTCCGTGGTATGTCTTGGATGTTAAAACAGGGCTATGTCGTTGATATGTCCTGATTTAGGCTTTGAAGTGTCCAATCCATCTTGATGTCCAACTCGTTATCATTGCATCCACCGCCTACAAGCGGAAAAATGATGACACTAAATCCAACGTAAAGATGAAAAAGAGCATATTCAAAGTGATGTTCGTTATTCGTCGAAATCAGGTAAACCGCGACGGCAAATGCTCCATTGTCATACGCATTACTGTCAACGGCGAATACGAGCGTCTGAATTCCACTCTGAGCATAGAGCCGGAGCTATGGGATTCAAAGGCGGCCAAAGCCATAGGCCGCACTCAAAAAATACTCGACTTCAACAAACGTATCGAAGAAATACGTTACGTTCTTCAAGACCATTACTATGAGTTACAGAAGACCCACGGCTACGTCACAGCCGAGATGGTGAAGAACGCCTATATGGGCGTCACTGCAAAGGCAGAATCGCTCATGCCGATTTATGATGAGTTTCTTGCAGAGACCAAAAAGATGATCGGCATCAACCGAAGCGACAAGACCTATCAGAAATACGAGCGCTGCAAGCGTCGCGTGGTTGAGTTCATGAAGGAGAAATACAATCGCACTGATATTCCTCTACGCGAGCTGAACCCGAAATTTCTCACCGACTTTGCGGTCTTTCTCGCCACGAAGTATATGTGCAGACAGAACACCGTCTATAAATTCCTTCAACTGCTGCGCATGGTAATCATCAAGGCACAGCGGGATGGAATATCATTTCCCGACCCCTACCTGTCATATAAAATGACTCAGGAGAAGGTTGACCGTGGCTATCTCTCGGAAGAAGAAGTGATAGCAATCGCTACAAAAGAAATATCCATTCCCCGTCTTGACCAAGTACGCGATGTTTTCATCTTCGCCTGCTATACCGGCCTTGCATATTCCGACTTAGCCCAGCTAAGAGTCGAAAACATCAAGAAAATGTTAGACGGCAAACTCTGGATAGTCACCCACCGTCAGAAAACAAAGACCAACGTGAATGTCCCATTACTGCCAATGGCAGAGAAAATCCTCCGTAAATACGAGGGCAAATACCTCGACGGTGAATGACCAAGAATCCTGATCTTTCGCATGTCGAGGTGAAAGAGCTGTATGCTAATTTCGACAGGGTATTCCTCGCCATATATCCCGACTTCGTCTCTGACTTCAATAGCCTTCTTCGGCCTGAAGAGAGGATTGTCCTTAAGCGTCCTGATCAGCTCACGACGGAACTCAGGATATATGCTCTTGTCCGTCTCGGTCTTAATGACAGCGTTAAGATCGCCAAGTTTCTCCATGTATCCGTACAGACTGTGTATAACACTCGCCTGCGTACCCGCAATAAGGCGGCTGTTGCCAAAGAGTCGTTCGCCGAAACGGTGAAAGGGTTGGGAAAACCGGCTTTATGATCGAATTTACCACTTACTGACATATATCGGACACCTTACCATATTCATTTTAGCCCTTAGTGATACTTCCCTGTGTAATAGGATATTAAAATTTGGGTAGATTTACCAAAAGCACTTACCTTGACTTCTGGCGCTTATTGCATAGAAGTAATTTTGCCATCGGAAAAATATCCATAAACCATGAAACCGAAATCCAATCAATTCGCGGTCAATGGAAAAAAACGGGTAATGTCAGTTGTCATGCATATCGCGGGGGAAGAAGCCATACCGACCAATGGTGTGTCAACCAATCTTTACGGAGAATATGTCATTGAAGCTTCTGATGTTTACCGGCTCAAGAGTCGGAATAACTCCAGTCTTTTCTTATATAATAATATTTTTGCTGTATGAAACGATTGTTTATACTTTTAGTGGGTGTGTGCGCATTGTCGCCCATCACCTCAGCTAACAATCCGGTGGCTCGTCCGGAATCTGTCGTGACTGACGGCAATACCCGTTTTACGGTATTGACTCCCGAAATGGTCCGCATAGAGTATAGTCCGAAAGGCAGTTTCGAAGACAAAGCGACGTTTGCAATAGTCAACCGAGAATTGCCGCCGGTAAGCTATACGACTAATGATGAGGGCGATTATCTCACCCTGACAACTCCAAAGCTGAAACTGCGTTACAGGAAGGGAAGTGATCCTATGACCGAACCGGCTTCGCCCGATAATCTGAGTATACAGATGACCGGTCCGGACGGCAGACAGATTATGTGGTATCCCGGCCTCAGGGATTCTCTCAATCTTAAGGGAACGACCCGCACACTCGACGGCAATGACGGTGACGCTTATCGCGATCGTCTTGAGAATGGTGTGATATCGCGGTCGGGATGGGCCGTCATTGACGATTCTCCTTCGGCGACTCGCCCTGACGGCAGTCGGTCACTGGCGTTTACAGGCGCAGAGGATATCCCCTGGGTCACGGAGAGAAGTGACTCGACCGCTCTCGATATCTATTTTATGGGCTACGGCCATGACTACAAAAAGGCGTTGAAGGACTTTACGCGGGTTGCCGGACGGATACCGCTGCCGCCTGACTATGTCTTCGGATATTGGTACAGCAAGTATGATAATTATTCATCGCAGGATTTCCGCGATATTTTGAGCAATTTCCGCGAGAAGGATATTAATGCCGATGTGCTTATTCTCGATATGGACTGGCACTATAACGGGGAAAAGGAGGTGTCGGGAGGACGCGGAGGCTGGACCGGCTGGACATGGAACACCAATCTCATTCCGGATCCCGAGGAACTTCTTGCCGATATTCATGCCGACGGTATCCATGCCGCTCTCAATCTTCATCCTGCCGATGGCGTGGCATGGGATGAGGATTTCTATAAGGAGATTTCCGAAGACATGGGGATGGATCCGATATCGAAGGAAAGAGTGCCCTGGCAGCTCGAGAATCGGGACTTTGCCCGCACCTTTTTCAATCATATTATACGTGCGAGAGAGAAGCAGGGGGTAGACTTCTGGTGGCTCGACTGGCAGCAAAATCTCACAAATCCGCGTATGTCCGGACTTGGCGAGACTTTCTGGTGCAATCATGTCTTTTTCAACGAGATGAAGCATAGCCGCCCTGACCATCGTCCGGTTATATTTCATCGATGGGGTGGTCTCGGAAGTCATAGGTATCAGATAGGTTTTTCGGGGGATACTTTTATCAATTATCCGACTCTCGCGTTTTTGCCGTATTTTACGGCCACGGCCTCAAACGTCGGCTATGGCTATTGGGGGCACGATATAGGAGGCCATATGCCCAATTACCATCCTGTCAATGACCCTGAATTGTTGTTGCGCTGGCTTCAGAGCGGAGTGTTTACCCCGATATTCCGTACTCACGCGACCAAAGGCACATATATCGAGCGCCGCCTATGGAAATATGATAATTTCCCGTTGATGAACGATGCTATCAGACTCCGTTATTCACTTTTCCCTTATCTTTATACTATGGCCCGCGAAAGTTATGATACAGGGGTGGGTATATGTCGCCCGATGTATTATGAACATCCGGAAGAGGAAGCGGCTTACAGCCATGAGGGACAGTATTATTTCGGTAATGATATACTGGTAGCGCCGGTAACTGCCCCATCGGAAAACGGACTGAGCAAAAAGGAGGTGTGGTTTCCGGAGGGAACGGCCTGGTGGAGTGCGGCACACAATCGTCTTGTGAAAGGCGGATCGAGTGAGGTATTAGAATATGCGCTTGATCAGATTCCGTATTTTTACCGTCGCGGTTCGGTAATTTTCAGGAATCCTCCTGAGGTGAAGCGTGTGACCGAACGGCCTGACCATCTTGAGATGACCGTCATAGCCGGAGAAAACGGTGGTGGCCGACTTTATGAGGATGAGGGTGACAGTCAGAATTATGCCACTCAGTATGCCGTTACGGAAGTAGAGCAGAAGTATGAGCCGGACCGGACCGTATTGACAATCGGCGCGCGTAAAGGTTCCTATCCCGATATGCCTTTGGAACGCAGATATACTCTGCGCGTATATAATTCGGACGGCCCGGCTGAGGCTACGCTCAACGGAAGCAAGGTCGAAAGCAAATATGACGCCGCCACCCATTGTATGACTGTCGAGACGCCCCTTATGCCGTGTGACAGACCGTATACTGTGGTATTGTCTCGCAAGTAAGCCATAAATGGATTAAAACGAGGTGGAGAAGATTGGTTTGGGGGGGACGGAGTCCCCCGTCCCCCCTTTTCTTCCTCTCGGGGGAATTAAATTAAGTAATTGGTCGAAATAAAACGATTGATTACTATAAATCAAGGCTTGAATATGCCCGGCTGCGCAACACATTATTGTTGGGCAAGGGCGAGAGTGCCTGTATGGTATATTGCCGAGATAATAAGGATGTGCTTGGAAGCAATAACCTCAGGGATATAAAGGAGTATTGCAAGCTGAATCAGATTACATATCTGACAACTCTCGACTTCCTGTATTATGCTTTCATAAGAAAAAAGATGACCAAAGAGAACGTCGATGCGTTCATATCGGAAGTGGTTGCCAAAGGGAGCAAACTCCCGGCGGTCGATATTGAGAAATACACGCCCACAAGCCAAATTTAAGGAGTGTGAATCAAAGTGTTAGAAATTTCTAAAATGAACTCTCGGACTTGCTCGTCTCGGAAAAAATGACTCGCTTCGCAGTAGCGATTGGATACTGCTTGCAGAGGCAAGCAGCCAGAGCCAAAATCCGGCATAGGATATTTGGCACTAATTCGGCACTATTGAATTTTGGAACTATCCAACTATTTGATATAACTGCATTTAGACAGGTAGGCAACGCCACCTGTCTTTCCGCCAACGACAAAAGGCTGCAAGTCAATCGACGCGCAGCCTTTTCTCGTAGGGAAAGGCGTGATGAGAACTCCCGGGGTTCTCATCGCCGTCACTTCAGATTTCCTATTTTGATGGCACGGTAATTCCCTCCGTTGAAGTCTTCTAATGATAAAGTCGATGGATAACCGTCGGTTCCGTTATACCAATATGGCGGGTTCCTGAATCTGTCATAATTACGCGACTGGGTGTTTTCCATCTTGAGCACAATGATATATGGGCTGTTTTTTACGGTTTCAGAGACTTCACACCCCAATTTAAATCTGACTGTACTTACTTTTGCGAAATCATTGGCATTGTCGCTGTAGTTCCCGAGATATGCTCCATAATCCCGCCAGCGTGCGAACTCGATGGTGTACATTTCGATTTTCTCCAGTTTCTCCCCCTTTATGGAATATATTGCCGGCGTGGGCAATTGGGGGCTTTTATCCGACGATGTCACTGACATTGATGCTAAGGCATATACATTCCCCCTGTCAGCCGTGCGGTAGAACCAACTGTCATCGTATGCGTCAAATGTAAACTGACTGCCGAATGACAGATTTGAAAATGTCACCTTGTTAGGCCCGATTTCAAAAACGGTAGACTGGGTCAATGCTTTGAATCCTAATGCGCGTATGCGTTCCTGCTCGGCAATAATCGCGGCCTCTGCTTTGTTGATCTGCTCGAGAAGCGCCTGACAAGCAGTAGCTTCTTCCGAATTCGGGAAAATACGGCGCAATTCAGCAATCATGTTGCGTGCTTCCGAAAACTTCTCAGACGAAATGAGACGTTTAATATCTGTCAGCCGTTGATCTGCCGGAAATTTCAGCAATTCGATTTCGGCATTAAGTTCATCAACTTTGGCCGTAAGAGATGCGATAGAATCTCTTGCAGCTGCCAGTTCGGTATTATCCGTATGATTGGCGTCTACCGGAGTACTGCAACACCCCTGTAATGCAAGCGTTCCTGCCGGCACAAGTAAATAAAGAATGTAATAAAGTGGTTTCATGCGATTTAAGGTCTATTATAAAATTCCGATGGAGTAAATATAGCTAATATTATCAATCACGACAAATAAAAATGATAAATACTGTAATTTTTCCCGAAATATCATGGTAAACAATAATAAAATAGTATGTATCGTGGTGAATTTGTTAATTTTATAGTAAACGATAGATTGTTTAAATAAAAGTATTTATATTTGTAGCTGAAACGGAAAGAGTTCCGTTTCAAAAAATACATATTAAAAAGCGTTTTAGCTGGTTCTTCAATCGAAATTCGCCAAAATTTTCAAATCCAGGGAATCCGGCAGTCAAAACGCTCATGCGTGCTTGTATCCACCCCGCGCGTGGGGTCGACATATCGGCATGGCGTGGGGGTGGACTGTTTATTTTGGATTAGGCGTTTGGCGATGCCTCGATTGAGATATGCAGTGAACATTGTCCTCACGCTTTTTTTATGCATCCGTTATATGCTTCTGTAACCATACTGACGGCATGAGCGGATATGGGAACGGCTCCGATGTGCGTCGGAGCCGTTTATTAATTGAGGGTAGGGGTAACTGGGATTACCTGATGATTATTTTTGTTACTTTGGAGCCTTTGCGGCAGATGTAGATGCCGGGGGTCGGACGGTCGACGCGTACGCCCTGGAGGGTGTAGTATTCGGCCGGGGCTTCTGAGTCTGACACGATGCTGTCGATGCCTGAAAGCGGGCTTATGTTGATGCGGTAGTCTTTGCCGCCGTTGTTGTCCCAGTCATTGCCGGTGTTTGTCACGAAGCTGATGTAGCTTACGGCCTGCTCGGGATTGTTGAACGGGCCGATTTTAACTTCGTATTTGCCGTCGGCGTTGCGGGTGAAGGGTGTACGTGCGGCTTTGCCGTCGCTGTGATACTGCGAGCCTTCGGGAAGATATGCCTGGATGGGCTTCTCGAATGAGTTCACACCCCAGTGGAGTATTATGCCGTCGCGACCGTTGGGCGCGGTGATGGTAATCACATCAGCTGCAGTGGGTTTGGCGGGAGATACGGTATATGAGCCGAGCACAGAGGGCTGGTCGGGATCAACGGGGTCAATCGGGGTGGAACCGTTGCCGTCGCCTACATATACGTGCAGAATCATCGAGCGTGACACGTTTCCTTTGGCGTCGGTAGCTTCGATATAGTAATCTACGAGCACGTCTTTGAGGCCCTTGATTTCAGCCGAGTATTCCTGGGCTTTGCAGACGGGGAGGGGATTTGTGATTGACGCGATGCTTTTGCCGGTCATCTCCACTTCCTGCCAGGAACCTACCTCATCGCCTCCGGCGTATGTTTCGTTCTGATTGGAGGTCAGGGGATTGACGCCGTCTTTGTCGATGCGGTATTTGAGTTTGACGGAGCTGAGACCGCTGAGGTCATAGACGTAGCTCCATACTGTGAAGTCGGATGATGTGGCCATTTCCCATTCCGTCGCGCCCGGATTGTAGGGTTCGCGCTGCGGATGATAGATTGACGGACCGGTGGTGTCATTGCCTGATGCGATTACCGCGGCCGCTTTTTCAACGGCACGGTTGGCTGCTGTGGCTGGCTTTGAGTCCCATTCCTCCGTGCCGTCCCAGTACCAGTAGCAGCTTGTCTCGCCGCACATGAGCTCGTCCCACGCGGCGCGTACGTCGGCATTGTCGGGAGCGATGGCGGCGGCTGTCTTCACGTGGTTTGATGCTGCGGTGATGATGCCCCAGCTGTTGTGGTCGGGGCTGTATGGCTCGGTAGCTCCGGCGTATGTGCCTTTGTCGCCGTTCCATTTGAGGAATTCGGGGTCGGCGCCGGCGCCCCACCAGCTGCCGCTCTCTACGTGGATTATGTCGTCGTCGGCAGGCGGGAATGCGTCGAGATAGTCCTGTATGGTAGTGCATTCGAAGCGGTCGGGATTGGCCTTAAGCCAGTCGACAAAGTTCTGGAAGTTCGAGCCGTAGTAGCTTGCCGAGCCGCCGCCGTGGTTGTCGCCGTCGTGGTGGAGAACGACGAGGATGGGGTGCTCGGGGTCGTCGTTGAATGCTTCGAGCTGACTGATGCATTTCTCATACTGGAGCGCGCCGAATCCGCCGCGGCCGTCCTCGTTGCCGAATACGAGCGACGTCGGCACGGCAATCATCTTGTATTCCCGGCCGTCGGCAGGGTCGACATATTTCATCCAGTGCGGACGATGTCCCCAGCCTGCGGAAATCTGTCCGGGGCAGTACAGACCCTCGATGTGGGTCCAGTCGGCGGGATTGGGGTTAAGGATGTCGGCCTTGTTGGGTTCGACGATGGAAACACCCTTGACCCACGGATAACCTGTGGCCGTGCGGTCGAAGTGGGAGTTGTCAACCATAGCCCATTCTATTCCCTCTTTGACAAGAGCCGGTATCATGTGTTGCTCAAAGGCGTTTTCGGGCGGAAAAATACCCTTGGAGTATGACATTCCGGGGAAATTTTCGGCGAAACATTCGCGATGTTTCTGTATCTGCTTGCGGGCATCCTCTTCATCGATGAGAGCCATCAGCGGGTGGTAATATCCGAAGGCCACCATGTCGATGCGGGGATTGCCTTTGTCTGTTTTCTTGCCGATGTAGTCGGTCCAGTTCTTTTTCCAGTTCTGGAAGTGGGAGGTCGACTTTTCGATTACGTTGAGGTTCTCGACCAGAGAGCCGGAGAATGACACCTGTGCGCCTCCGGGCAGATTGGCGGCAATCAGTTTGTCGACAGCCTGTGCGGGCCAGTTGGTGTAGGCTCCCGTACGCGAGGTGAATACTTCAAGAAGGTCGTAGCTTAATGACCCACCCTGATGGGTTTCCATTACAGTCTCACCTGGCGTGTAGATAGGCTGGTGCATGTGCCACTGGAAGGCGATGTAGATTTTTGGCTGCTGAGCCGCAACCGACAGGGAGGCAAGCAGTGCTGCTCCTAAAATCGCTTTTTTCATGGAGTGTTGATAATAATTGGAGTGATGATAAAAATAGTATTTTGTAAGTATAAGCAAAAATGGATTTATATCCGGAAGCAAATATACAAAAAATCCATAAAAAATCCATAAATCACTATAATTTTATCGCCAAGCCCGATTGAACCACAAACCGCCCGTCCCGGGCTTATCCTCTGTTTGTATTGCATTGTGCCCCGGTCTGCGCCCGCTCCGCGTTCTCCGAGTCGGGGCTAATAACAATCCACGAGCCTCCGGCCCTCCGATTATGCTCCTGAAAATGATTTGGGAGGTTGGGCATTTCGGGTGATGATTTTTATTCGTGTCGATTTTTAACAATTCAATCGGCTTTTGCAACTGACCCATATTCCGTTGTGTCCCGATTTGTGTTCAGAGCAAAAGAAAAAGCAGCTACGATTGTATTCGTAGCTGCCCGAGTTGCACGCTTGTGGTCCCACTAGGGCTTGAACCTAGGACTCCCTGATTATGAGTCAGGTGCTCTAACCAACTGAGCTATGAGACCTTGATGTTGTTGTTTACATCAGTGGAGTATAGCGGACTCGAACCGCTCACCTCGACACTGCCAGTGTCGCGCTCTAGCCAGATGAGCTAATACCCCTGCTTTTGCGTGGCAAAGTTAGTGCTTTTTTTCTTGCCATGCAAATTTTTGAGCATTTTTATTTGCTGTATTTGCAGGTGTCTGTACTTAAATTTTACAAAATATGAATCAATTTGTAGGGACGCGATTCATCGCGTCCGCGCCCGAATGGCATAACATACTAAATATTACTGCCATAAGGCGGACGCGATGAATCGCGTCCCAATACTGTTTACTTAAGGATAAAGGCGCCCGAAGGCCGCCGATTTAATTATAACTTCCTGTCTGTTAGTGAGACAGATGCGATGTAAATCGGCGGCCTTCGGGCGCCGTCACCGTGTATCGGTCTACCGGGCACACCTTCGCTATGCTTCGGTGTACCCGGTTACTGCTAAATCGGTATCCTGTCGGATACCTGCCGATATTGACGAGCTAAGTAAACAGTATTGAATCGCGTCCCTATAATTTGCTGAGACTTTTTGACTGCAAATTATAGGGACGCAATATTTTCAGGTTGCAATACCGAGGAAATACGGTTTGATACGTACCTTCGGCTGCATTTATTATATTGACAGGCGGCGGAGTGTCTCGAGGAGGTCGCGGTTGATGGGTTTCTCCTTTTTGATGGCGCGGGTGAAGGGTACGTAGACGATTTCATCGTTCTTGATACCGATCATGACGTTGCGCTGGTCGTCCATGAGAGCGTCGATGGCTGCGGCACCCATGCGAGAGGCGAGGATGCGGTCGTAGGCAGTGGGGGAGCCGCCTCGCTGCAGGTGGCCGAGTATCGATACGCGCACGTCGTAGCCGGGATACTCGTTTTTCACACGTTCGGCAAGACCCATCGCGCCGCCGGTGACGGGGCTTTCGGCCACGAGCACGATTGATGAGTTCTTGCTCTTGCGGAAGCCGTTCTGGATGAGTTCGGCCAACTGGTCGACCTGTGTCGAGATTTCGGGGATAATGGCGGCCTCGGCTCCTGCGGCGATTGCGCCGTTGAGGGCGAGGAAGCCGGCGTCGCGGCCCATGACTTCGATGAAGAAGAGTCGTTCGTGCGACGTGGCGGTGTCGCGTATCTTGTCGACGCAGTCCATGATGGTGTTGAGTGCCGTGTCATAGCCGATGGTCGAGTCGGTGCCGAAGAGGTCGTTGTCGATAGTACCGGGGAGGCCGATTATGGGGAAGTTGAATTCGTTGGCGAAGATGCGCGCTCCGGTGAGCGAGCCGTCGCCGCCGATGACCACAAGGGCGTCGATCTGATGGCGCTGCATCACGTCGTATGCCAGCTGGCGTCCTTCTGGTGTCTGAAATTCTTTACAACGGGCAGTCTTCAGTATCGTGCCGCCCATCTGAATGATGTTTGACACGTTCTGTGTGTGGAAGTCGACAATTTCGTCGGCGATAAGCCCGCGGTATCCGCGGTATATGCCTTTGACATTAAGCCCGCAGTAGATTGCGGAACGGGTGACGGCGCGTATGGCGGCGTTCATGCCGGGAGCATCGCCTCCTGATGTCAGGATACCTATTGTCTTGATTTCTGCCATGCTATATGAAGTTTGATATTGTTGTAAAAATGAGTTTTGACAAAGATAACAATTTTTCTTTTGCAGTCAAAAAAAATATTATGGGGGAGGCCATGACAAAGTCAGACAAGTCCGACCGGTCAGACAGGTCCGACCCGCCTGATTGATTGAGCGACTATTCGTCGAGCGAATAGTTGAGGAACTCCACGAAGGGCTGTATCTTGCTGAAGCGTTCGGCCACAATCTCGGGCCACGCCGGGTCGCAGAACAGCTTCGGGTCGGTAGGAGCGAAGCGGCCGTAGTCTTTCATGCGCAGATATTGTGCCTGCGGATGGTCGCGGTCGTATCCTTTGGGAACCGTCTTGAGCATGTTGCAGTACCACTGCGGGAATGCTTCCTGCATGGCGGGGTCGTTGACAATTGCCTCGAATTCCTCTATGTTGTCGACAATCGCCTTGCGTGTCTTGCGCAGCATGGCGCTGTCGGGGCACCATGCGCCGCCGTAGAGGCCGCCTTCGGGCGTGCCGTCCATGTGCAGGTAGTAGCAGGCGCGGTGTGTCATCTTGCCGTACTGGCTGAACGCCGCCGAGAAATATGTCTTGAACGGACTCTTGTCGTTGGAGAACCGTATGTCGCGGTATATGCGGAATGCTGCGGTCTTGGCCGTGAGATGCGACAGGCGCGGCTCCCATGCCGACATGCATGCTATAAGGCGGTTGATGTCCTCCTCCCACAGTTGCCGCAGCTCGAGGTAGAGCGGTTTGTTGGCGGCAAACCATTCGCGGTTGTTGTTGGCTGCCAGCTGCCGTATAAAATCATACAGCCGGGGCACATAGTTGGTATTTTTCATTTTATATCCTCCCAGTCGGCATCGGTGATTTGCGGTTCGTAGTCCGTATGGCGCGGGTTTTGCGACGTGTCGGATGCGGGAGAGGAGGGCAGTTCCTCGAATTTCACGTATTCGCCTACATCTTTGCCGATTTTCTTGCGATGCTCCCCGGGTGCCGACCAGCCCCCTTTGCGCGTTTGGCGATTGGAGCCTGCATCGGGTTGCTGCGCGCCATACATTCCTTTCATGGCATCACGCATCTTGCTCCGCACCTTATATACAGTGTAAGCGACGCGCACCACCGGTACGACGAAAAATATTATAAATAACAGCAGGAGAAAAGTACCCATTATTCTACCGTTAAGTAACAGTTGCGTATGATTTTATTCGGTTGTGACTCTTACGATGCGCTGAAGCGCCGACACGACGATATACAGCAGAATGGCGGCCGCAAAGCCTGCCACGCCCATCGTGGCTACAAATATAACGGTGGCAATCACTACGAAATAGCGCACGAAATTATCTCGCAGCGAGAAATTCGACATCTTCAGCGAGAACATCGGCATGTTGCTCACCATCAGAAGCCCCATCATGATGATTACGGCCACGGTTATGCCTACTGTAGGGCGCAGCTGTCCGTTCATCATCGCGCCTACCGTTCCGATCCAGAATATGGCGTTGGCCGGTATTGGAAGGCCCTTGAAGGTGACCGTCTGCGAGTCGTCGACATTGAATTTGGCGAGACGCAGCGCGCCCATCAGCGGCAGGAACAGCGCGATGTAGCTGCACCAGCCCGCACCGGCGGCGAGCAGCACGTTCATCAGCAGCAGTCCCGGCGCCACTCCGAAGCTCACGAGGTCGGACAGCGAGTCGAGCTCTTTGCCTATGCCGGATTTAGCGTTGAGCATTCGGGCCACGGCTCCGTCGAGGAAGTCGAATAAAGCGGCCATTCCCATCATTATGGCTGCCCATTCCCAGCCCAAAAGCCGGTCTTGCACATCAAGCGGACTGAATGCAAAGATTATCGCCACGCACCCCGACAGCAGGTTGAGCAGGGTGATGCAGTTGGGCACCATATTGATTATATTGCGTATCATTGTTTCTTTTCAGGATGAAGGCGTCCGACAAGCGTCAGTCCGCCAAGTGTTTTATCGCCTATATTAACAAAAATCTCAGTTCCCAGCGGTAGATAGAGGTCGACGCGCGAGCCGAATTTGATGAAGCCCATGTGATCCTCGATGTTGGCGTCGTCGCCCGGCTCGGCGTAGGTGACCACGCGCCGCGCCATCGCGCCGGCAATCTGCCGCATCAGTATCCGTTGTCCTTCAGGGGTTTCAATCACCACGGTCGAGCGCTCGTTCTCCTTGCTCGATTTGGGCAGGTAGGCGGCCATGAAGCGGCCGTTGTGGTGCTTGGTGTATATCACCTTGCCGTCGACCGGAAACCAGTTGGCATGCACGTTGAACACGCTCATGAACACCGACAGCTGGATTACGCGCTCATGGAGGTATTCATCCTCGAATGTCTCCTCCAGAGCCACCACTTTGCCGTCGGCCGAAGCCACCACGGCATTGACCGGGTCGCCTTTGAAGTGGCGTTTGGGCGAACGGAAGAAATTCAATACCAGAAGGAACAGCGTTCCCGATACTGCCGTTACAACAATCGGAAGCGCAATAATGTTGTGGAGCGTAAGCCACAGCGGCACATTGATAATAATGAGCGCCAGCGCCAGAACCACCAGCAGGTTATTGCCTTCGCTATGTATCTTGACTCTCATGCTGCTGAAAGAAATTCGTAAAACTAAAAAAATATATCGTTAATGAGACCCTGGGTCCCAAACGACCCCGAGTCATACATATTTATAAAATTATATATTCAACAAAGGTAATTCTTTTTTTGAAAATATCATTATCAAACATCGCCATAAATGCAAATATTTCGTCAATCGCCCCGACGGAGGGTGCCAGGCTACACTTTTTACCCCTGTGCCGGCGATTGCCGTGCTCCGCGGCAAGCGGTTTCTGCGAGTCGCGGATGCTCGATGCGCGCATAATCACGAAACTCCCTGATAACGTGGAATATTGTATGGAAAAAATGAAATAATGTATTTATTTGCGCATATTTTGGCGGGAAAATATTACATAAATCTTTGTTTTTGCAAAAATATTCGTATTTTTGCCATATAATCCCGCTTATGTGCGGGAAGTTTGTCAATCATTTCACCTAATTTAATTTAAAAATGACAAAAAGATTACTATCATCACTTTTGGCCGGGGCTGCAGTACTTCTGCCTGCCGCTATGTGGGCCCGTCAGGGCGCGCCTCATTCGGTTGAGATTTCGACCAACTTCTCCGACGTGAGTCTCAGCTGGAAGGCACCGCAAAGCGCCAAGACGCTTGCGTGGCATAACGGCTATGCCTACGATGGCGATGACGGTCGACAGGCTACGCCGCAGAAGCCGGCTGTCATCTATGTTGCGTCACGGTTCACACCTGCCGATTTGAGTCCGCTTGCCGGCGAAGTCATCGACGCCGTGGATTATTACGAGTACCGTCCGGTAGTCGCCGTGACAGTGCTCATTTATGAGGATGGGAAAGTGGTAAGGGAGCAGCCGGCCGATATGTCGGGCTATAAAAAGGACTCTTTCCGTACGATACATCTCGACGCGCCATATACCATCCCGGCCGGCAAGGAAGTGATGGTGGCACTCAAAATAGAGCATGGCCCCAACCTGACAATGTCGGCTATCATGGACAATGCCGTCAATTCCAAAGGCGACCTTTACTCATTTGACGGAAAGACATGGAGCCATAACGGCCGCGGCACCTATCTGGTGACGGCGCATCTTGCCAACGATGTCGACGAAGCTCCCGACAGCTACAACGTATATGCCAACGGCGTGAAGGTGGCGCAGACTCCGGCCTCGGAGACTTCGTGCAGCCTCAGCGGCCAGGCAAGCGGCAAAAACGCATACGCCGTGGAAGCCGTATATTCGGCAGGGGCATACAAATCGCCGGAATACTACGCCACCGTAAAGACCGCGGCCGACAGCTATCCCGCTCCCGCCTCACTGGCTGCGGCAGCCGATAATCTTGACGTGGCACTGAGTTGGAGCGCTCCGCTACTTCGCGGCAGCGACAATCTGCTGGCGTGGACAAACGGTATCTACGGCAACGCTATCGGCGGAACCGCTTCGTCCAATACCAAGGTGTGGATTAAGAATGAATTTGACGCCGACGACCTCATCTCGTTTGTCGGCGGCAAGCTGACCGCCATCAACGGGCATTTCAAGGAGGCCACGGTCACCGGCCTTACCCTGTGGGTCATGAAGGACGGTGTGTTCGTATACTCCGAGGTGGTGCCGGCAGAGACCATCGCGCAGATAAAAGCCGACCAATGGACTAAATTTAAACTGACGACTCCCGTGGATATTGAATCCGGAAGCAGCTACGCCTACGGATATTATGTGCTTCAGTCTCCCAAGACCAAGCCTATCAGCGTCGACAGCAAGGCCGCGGTAGGTTCGAAAGGCAACTGCTTCTCGACCTCGTCGCCAAGCTCGTCCAACTTCCTGAACTCCAAGCCGACATGGAAGACGCTCGCATCGGGCAACATCCCCGGCAACTGGATGCTTACGGCTGACATTGAGGGCGGAACGGCCTACGGAGCCACTACCAAAGGCTACAACGTATACCGCGACAACCAGCTGATAGCGCAGTCCGTCACCGCCACCGGCTACAATGATGTCGCTCCGGCGCCCGGAAGCTACGTATATTCGGTAGAAGCCGTGGCCGACAACGGAAATGTGTCGGAACGCACGGTCGCCAAAGCGACAGCCAAACTCCCCGCCGCCTACCGCGCCCCGCTGCTGTCGTCGGCAAGTCTCGACAGGGCAGACGGTACTGTCGACCTTGCATGGGGCATGGACGTGGAGCTGAAACACCACAACGGCATCGCTTACAAGGTCGGCTTTGATGAGGATATGGAAATCTCCTACGGCACACGCTTTACCGCCGACGAGCTCGTTCCCTATGCCGGATACCGGATAACAAAGCTGAACTTCATCATCGGCGAGGATATTCCCGCAGGATTCTCTCTCGAGGTGTACGGTGGAGGCAAACTGCGTTCTTCGACAGCTATCGAAGCCGGAGCCGTCAACGCCCTTACTGCATATACTCTTACGCTTGACACTCCCGTCGATATTACCGGCGAGGAGGATATAATCATCGCATACAACGCGGCGCTTCCCGGCGGCACTTCTCCGATTATTCTCGATGAGGGCCCGCTGGTCACAGGCGGCGCTATCGTGAAATTCGCGGGAATGTCGACATGGATGAACCTCGGCACAATCAACACTACTTACAATAATTACAATATCGCTATTTCGGCAGTGGCGTCGGAAGTTTCCGGCACACAGCCACAGGCTGCTCCCGCATCGGTCGAAATCGGTTCGCTTGACTGCGGTAAGGCATCGCTGCGTAAAGTGATTGTTCCGGCTGCCGAAGCCGATTACGGCATCAATCCCGAGGCGTCGGCATCTCAGCCGCATCGTGCTCCCGCATCGTTGGCTCCCGCATCATTCAATATATATTGCAACGGCGAGCTGACGGGCACAACCGACCAACGTTCGTTTACCGCGGCTCTTGACGGTTACGGCATGCACACATTCGCCGTGTCGGCCGTTTATCCCAACGGATGGGAATCGGCCAAGTCCGATGCTGTCGTGGTTGACTATGACATCGAGCAGGCCGGTATCGCCCCCTACGACCTCCGCTCGAAACATGATGTTACGGATGCTGACGCTACCCACGACCTGCAGTGGAGCGTGCCCGAAAGCGCTCCCGTGCTCAGCTACTGCGTCGACGGCGCCAGCTACGGTGTCGGTATGACGGGCAGCGGCACGCGCGAGACTTATGCCGTGCAGCTCTTCCCCGCCGAGAAACTTGCCGCAAGCAAAGGCATGAGGATAACCCATATCAAGTTCGGTCTCTACTCGGTCGATGTAAATTCGGCAAGCGTGGTTATATTCGTTGATAAGAACCTCGTGTACGAGCAGGAAGTCGCTCTCTCCGACCTGCGTGCCATTTCGACAGAGGGATACAATGAGATACGCCTTAACGAACCCTTCGTCATTACCGCCGACCGCGACATAATGATAGGCTATCACCTGACATACGCCAACGGTGTCAAACCGATGCTGTTCGATGCCGGTCCGGCCGACGACGGTTACGGTAACCTCCTGTCGGCTTCGGCAGGTGACACCTCGTGGAAGACCCTCAAGAGCCTTAACAAGAGCCTTGACGGCAACTGGCGCATATACGCCACTCTGGCGGCTCCCGACCGACGCAGTGCCAAAGCCGCGGCCGGTGAAGACTCGGATGCTGTCACATATAATATTTATCGCGACGGCGAGAAGATTGTAAGCGGTGTCACCGCTACAAGCTATGACTTCCCCGAAAACGGCATGACCGGCGGCGCTTACCATGTGACGGCCGAAAATGCCGGAATCGAATCAGCCGCTTCCAACAAGGTATATGTGGGACTCGGAGGAGTGAGCGACATCGTTGCCGACGGCATGCAGGCATATTATGACGCCGCATCGCGCAATGTCATACTGCCTTCGGCCGAAACGTTCGGCACCGTATACAATGCTTCCGGCGTTAAAGTGGCTTCGGGCAGCGGAAAAATATCGCTCGCCGGCTGCCCCGCAGGGCTTTATATGCTCAGCGTCGACGGCAGTGCCGATGCATTGAAATTCGTTGTCAAATAATGCCCCGGGCATTATGACCTGACTGTATAAATTATATACGTCACATAAAAAAAGAGCCTGTCTCCGGCAGACAGGCTTTTTTTTTATGTTTTTTTACGTATCAGTTTGCATAATTGTATGATAACGCATATATTTGCAGAATATTTTATATCTATACCGAATTATAAAATTTTAATACCAACTTCATAATTACTTACATTTCTTAAATTTCACAAGATGAAAAAGATTTCCCGCTTGCTGCTGGGGACGGCTGTTGCAATGACGGCGCTGTCCACCAACGCGGCCACGTTTGTCGGAGATCGTACCGATTTCCGCGACGAGACAATCTACTTTGCCATGACCACACGTTTTTACGATGGTGACATCAGCAACAACACCTACTGCTGGGACGGTGTGCTCAATGTCAACGACCCCGAATGGCGAGGCGACTTCAAAGGTCTTATCGAGAAGCTCGACTACATCAAGGCTCTCGGTTTCACCGCTGTCTGGATCACACCTATCGTAGAAAACGGTTCCGGCCTTGACTATCACGGTTATCATGCGATGGATTTCTCGAAAATCGACCACCGTTATGTATCAAAGGATGCTACCGATGCTGATGCTGATGTAGCGTTCCAGACACTTATCGATGAAGTTCACAAACGCGACATGAAACTCGTGCTCGACATCGTGCTGCAGCACACCGGAAACTTCGGTGAGAACTATCTCTGCAAGATGTTTGAGAAAGACTATACACAGGATCTCGGTGACATCAATGCCTCGATGAAAGTGGTGCCCAAGAGCGAAGGGGGCCTGCTTCCCGAAAACTATGCCTCGATGAAGCCTGCCGCCCAGTATGGCTCGCGCCTGGCGCTGATGAAAAACTCCGACTTCACCAACAAGGATACCCACAACTACTGGCACCACAAGGCTTGGTTTGACTGGGACGATCCCTCTCGCTGGTGGGGACAGATTGCAGGCGACTGCGTCGACCTCAACACCGAGCACCCCGGCGTCACTTCATATATCGTAGACTGCTACTCTCGCTTCATCAAGATGGGTGTGGACGGTTTCCGTATCGACACCGCGGGTCATATTCCACGTCTGTCGTTCAACAAGAACTTCCTCCCGCAGCTCCTTGAGGCAGCAGAGTCAGCCGAAGCCAAGGCAAAACGTGGCAACACTCCCTTCTTCATGTTCGGCGAGGTTTGCGCACGTTCGATGGAGGTGATCTACCGCGGTGCGAACTACAACTGCTCTCCCTGCTACTACACATGGAAAGAGTCGAAGGACTATGCATGGGACTACGACCCCAAGTCGTGGGACTCTGTCGTGGCCATTCCCACCGAGACCGAAGGCTCGCACGACTATGAGACTGTCAGCGGCCACACCAACTGGGATTCAGTGCACCAGTCGGCCGAAGATGACCTGGGCCACGCTGACGCCATACTGCGCAAGAGCGACAACGCCCTGCTCAACGGCAATGACTATCACAAGCCCGACTATAGCGATTTCTCCGGCCTGAGCGTCATCGACTTCGCGATGCACTGGAATTTCAATTCGGCATCAGGCGCATTCGGTGTTCACGGTCAGGACTACCTCTACAACGACGCCACATATAACGTGGTATATGTCGACTCCCACGACTATGCTCCCGACAGCAACTTCCGCTTCTCGAAAGACCAGGCAACCTGGGCCGAAAACCTCTCGCTGATGTTTTCGTTCCGCGGCATTCCCTGTATCTATTACGGTTCGGAAGTAGAGTTCCAGAAAGGCAAAGCTATTGACAAAGGTGCCGTTCTTGCTCTCAAGGACTCAGGCCGTGCATATTTCGGCGGTTATATCGAAGGCGATGTCACCGTCAACGATTTCGCCGACTACAGCGGCGCCACAGGCAACCTCGCCTCTACGCTTTCATATCCTCTCGCGCTCCACATCCAGCGCCTCAACAAAATCCGCGCTGCCGTGCCCGCTCTCCGCAAAGGTCAGTATTCTACCGAAGGTTGCTCGGGCAGCCTCTCTTTCAAACGTCGCTACACCGACGACAAGGTTGACTCGTATGTGCTTGTAACCATCTCGGGCAACTCGACATTCACCGGCATCCTCAACGGTCGTTATGTCGATGCCATCACCGGCGAAGTACAGAATGTGACCAACAACACGCTCACCGCCACATGCTCCGGCAAAGGCAACATGCGAGTATTCGTACTCGACGGCCCCGGCAAAATCGGCAATGACGGCAAGTATCTCTACGCCGATGCTCCCGCAGAAGAGAACTGGACTACATGGCCCGATGAAACCATGCCCGATGAAACGACCACCATCAAGCCCAATCCCACCCCCGGCCCTGTAGGCCCCGGCGGCGACCGCGTCGAGCCCGACCCCGTTATCGCTCCCTCTATCGAGGCCGGCGAGCAGGCCATCTTCCTCTATCATGAGTCATGGACAGCAGCGACTGCATGGATCTGGGACGACCAGACCAACTACACCGGAGGCACATGGCCCGGACAGTCGTTGCAGTATCTCGGCGATAACATGTACAAATGGACATATACCGGCGATGCCGAAATTCCCTCTTCAGCAAGGATTATCTTCAGCAATGCAGGCAACAGTCAGTCTCCCGGCAACAACGAAGGCGGATATAAATTCGTCAACGGCGGTGTCTACAAGCTCGGTTCCGGCCTCGAGCCCTACGACATCATCGAAGCATCGGGTCTCAGCGTGAAACTCAGCCCCAACGGCGGTACTTTCGTAGGCACCCAGGATGTCACCATCACTGCCACCAACGCCACTTCGGCATGGTATAAGATAGGCAACGGCGCCCAAATGTCGTTCAACGGCACTGCAACCTTCACTCTCGGCACCGATATGGTCGACGGCGAGTCAGTGACTGTAAGCTGGAGCGCTACCGACGGCATCGAGACCAAGACCGGTTCGGCAGTCTATACCAAGGTGGATACCAAATCTACCGTATGGCATATCTATTTCGACAACAGCGCCGCAAACTGGAGCAACGTCTACTGCTACATCTACGGCAGCAACGAGTGCAATGAAATCACCGGCAAATGGCCCGGCACCAAGCTCGTCAAGAACGGCGACTACTACGAATATACCGTAGAGACCGAAGGCGCTCTCGACGCATGCAACGTAATCTTCAGCAACGGCTCAGGCACCCAGACAGGCGACAATGTCAAGGTACGCAACTACGGTATCTACAACGCCAAGGGCGACACCGGTCTCAGCGGAGTTGAAAACGTAGGCATTGACAACGCCGACGCTCCCGTTGAATACTACAACCTCCAGGGCGTACGCATCGAGCGTCCCGCCACGGCAGGTGTATACCTCGTCAAGAAAGGCAACAAAGTGACAAAGACAATAATCCGTTAACGGATTATCCGTCACCCCGATAAAAAAAATAGAACATCAGGGCGCTGCGACCGAAACATCGGCACAGCGCCCTGATTGTTGTAATATGACAATATTGATACGCCTTGTACAAATATGACGGTGTCACAAAACTCAAAATACACAAAACGAAATTGTGCGGACGCGATTCAATGCTGTTTACTTAAAGGCGTGATAGTGGTGTAAAACTTATAGTAGATACATCCTCTTGTAGTGAGGTTAAGCGGACAACATTGGGTAGCAACGATGCCGCATGCATCCTCTATTTGATTAACCCGGTCATGGCGCGAAAGCGCCTTGGCCGGGACGAGATGCACCATGCTGCGTGATGTTGCCGCAGGCATCATCAATCCGCTTCATTCCGGAAGGCTCTTATGTAAGGATAGCTTATGCAGATTGATGATGCCTGCGGCAACGTGCTCCACCCACACATTAACCCGGCCAAGGCGCTTTCGCGCCATGACCGGGTTAATCATATAGATGATGCCTACGGCATCGTTAATATAAACGACTTCCCCGTTCATCATTATCCTCCGAAGTCGGCTTAAGTAAACTGCGATGAATCGCGGCTCTACAATTTGCTGCCACTTTTGACAGCTAAATGTAGTTCCCCGCTACTTTATGAGGAATTTCAGGGTTACGGGGGCAAGGAGTGCCGGGGCGAGGGAGGCGATGTAGAGACCCGGAGTGGGGAGGGGAACGGTGCCTGAACCGGTCACGGAGGCATGATGCAGCAGTATGCCGGTGGCGTTGTAGACGCTTAGTGTGGCTGCCGTGTCGCTGACGGTGTAGTGTAGCGTATCGCCGAGCGGTTCGAGCGAGAGCGCGTTGTCGGCGGTCAGTGTGCCGACCGACGCCACGTCGGCCGGATTGAACGAGGCGGTGGCGAATTGACCGGCAACTTTGCCGTTGTCGATGGCCTGTACGCCCCATTCATAGCGGGTATCCTTTACCGGAACGGTGAGCGCATGGCGCGTTGTGGCGATTGCCCCGGCGAGTTCCGTCACCTTAAGCCGTCCGGTAGCTGCATCGGCGGGGATTGTCATGAATATTGCGTCGTCGCCCGCTTTGCGCAGATACAGGTTGTAGCGCAGTGCCTCTTTGGGGGTGCTGTCGTCGTCGGGCGCTTCCCAGCTGAATATGAACTGCCCCCCGGCAGCATCGTATTCCACCTGCAGGCCGGTCGGAATGCCGGGTGCCTGATTGACGGCGGAAGATACATTGGTATAGAGCGATGCGCCGCAGTCCTTTCCGCAGCTTGATGCCTGTCCCCAGCCCATCGACCATGCGTCGAGGCGGTTGTCGTTGTTGTAGTCAATCAGATGCGAGTTGCCGTGGCTTATGCGGTCGAAAGTGAACTGCTTGCCGAACGGGTCGCTGTACCATGCGCCGAACGGCTGGAAAACGAAATCGCCGCAGTTGAGATAGAGCCATGTGGTGATTTCGTGTGTCGAGCCGTGTCCGCCGATGAATATGTCGAGGAGCCCGTCGCCGTTTACGTCGGCCACGTCGGGAGTGGCGCCGTCAACCCCTTCGAAGCCGCATTCTCCGGCCGGAACGAGTGAGAACCGGCGGTTGCCGTCGTTGCGGTAGATGAATATATCCTTGCGGTTGCCCGAACCGTAGTTGGCATAGCCCGTCACGAGAATGTCGGTCAGTCCGTCGGCGTTGAGGTCGGCGGGCATGCACGACGAGTCATACGACCCGAAAAAACGTCCCGGCATCTCGCTGAACGTGCCGTCGCCGTTGTTCCAGTAGATGTGCAGGTTGCCTTCGAGCGGCCCGTAGCCCGACGCCATGATGTCGAGGTTGCCGTCGTTGTCGAAATCGGCGAAGTAGACCGAGCCGCGGGTGAGTCCCGGCAGAGGCGCCTTGCCGTCGAGGGGCGTCTTCTGGAGTTCAAAACCTTTTCCTTGGAGATTACGGTAGAGCGAGAGCACGCGGCGGTCGTTGCGCACTATGGGGTTGCCGTTGCCGTCGGTATCGGCGTAGTCGTCGAGACCGATGGCCACGATGTCGGTGTATCCGTCGTTGTCGTAGTCGCCTGCCGATACCCAGTGGCGCGAACGGCCGCCGTCGCGGGCGTTGTATATCGGGGCTATGCCGTATGCGCCCCCGGCATTGACGTCTGTGAAGTTGCCGCTGCCGTCGTTGCGGTAGAGAGAGGCCGCAACGTCGTCGAGATTGTCCTTGTAGTCGCGGTTTTTAAGCCCCGGCATGAACAGGTCGAGGTTACCGTCGTTGTCAAAGTCAAGCAATACGGGGTCGGCGTAGTAGCATGTTGCGATGGAGTTGGCGACAGTGGTGAATTTGCCGTCGCCGTTGTGCTTGTAGATGAGCGTGCGGTCGCAGCCGCCGTTGAGGTGGTTGTGGCGTCCGGAATAAATCAGTTCGAGGTTGCCGTCGTTGTCAAGGTCGCCCCACGCCACGTTAGAGCGGTCGGCAGTGTGCGAGAAGTCAGTGCCGGAAACCTTCTTGAACGAAGGCTTTACCGGCTGAGTAGGGTCCGTGAATTCACTGAATTCCGTGTTGGTGTACTCCGAGAAATCCTCAGTGTAGTCAACATCGACATCGCCGAACACCGAGATGCCGAGGTCCATAATCTGGCCGCCGGAGCTCTGCTTGCCACGGATGGCTATAAGGTTCCATTCGCCCGGGCGGATGGCTGCCTTGGCCTGGTCGGAGATGTCTACGGGCACGTATCCTCCCGTAAATCCGCTGCGCTGTGCTGCCCATACGCCGTTGATGTAGATTTCGATATCCTCGTCGTGGAAGGTCACGAAACGCATTGCCGCGATTGCCTCGGGGCTGAGGTCGCCGATCTTGAACCAGCGGCGCATCACGATGTTGTTCGTGTTCCAGTTCGTGCCCACCAGATTTTGCGATGAGCCTACGTTGGCGCCGAATGCCGCTTCGCCCAATGGCCATGACGAGTCGTCGAAGCCCGGTTCCTGCCAGTGGCGCGGCACGTCGTTGCTCATGCTGTAGCGCCATCTGTAGCGGTGTGTGCCGCTTGTCGACAGTATCGGGGTCACTTTCATGTCGCTGTGCGGCATGTCGAGCACTTCCTGTATCTTGGCGCGGATTTTGGCGGGATTGTCGGTCTTGAGCACCTTGCGGTCGTAGGTCAGGAACCCGTTCTTTTCAATCTCGACATCGGCTATCTGCGTATATACGGCGGCGTTCAGCCCCATGTAGTAGAGGTCCTTGATTTCGTCGCAAAGCATATTGAAATAGTCGGTGAAGTCGCTTTTAGTCTCAACCACGGTGTACTGGAAGTCGCCTCCGGGCCATATATGCCCCGGCTCCTTGAGCGTGATGCCCCCGTACTCGCCGCATACAGCCGCGCGCGATGCGTGCGTAGGGCAGGAGGGGTGCGGATAGCTGTGGGTGTCGATGATGTCGCCGAGCTCGTGATCGGTCCAGCCGCTGGCGTTGCATATCAGCGAGGCTTTTCCGAAGCGCGAGGGGGATAGGCGGTTGACATTGTTCTGCACGAGGGTCGTTACCTCAGGCGTGTCAAACTGTCCCCAGCCTTCGTTGAACACTACCCAGTGCACTATCGACGGGTGGTTCTTGACCGCCTTGACGATTCTGACGGCTTCGTCCTTGAAATTGGCCTTCGCAAGTTCCTCGTATCCTTTGACCACGTTGCCCGACGGCAGATCCTGCCATACGAGCAGGCCCTCGCGGTCGCAGAGATAGTACCAGCGGTCGGGCTCCACCTTGATATGCTTTCTGACCATGTTGAAGCCGAGGTCTTTCATCGTCTTTATGTCGTAGAGCATCGCGGCCTCCGACGGCGGCGTGTGCAGTCCGTCGGGCCAGAATCCCTGGTCGAGCGGGCCTATCTGGAATATCTGTTCGCCGTTGAGGAATATGCGGGGATAGCCGTCGACCTTTTTTACCTCAATCCTGCGCATGCCGAAGTAGGCCGATACCTTGTCGACCGTCTTGCCATCCTTTTTGAGCGTGATGTCCACGTCGTAGAGATACGGGTCGGCGGGACTCCATACGTGTGCGTCGGGCACGGTGATGCGCAGTGTCTTGTCGGTTGCGCCATCGGCGAGCGACGCCACCTCTTTGCCCTCGCGGTCTTTTATGCTTACGTCGACCGTCGAGCCGGCGGCATTGGCCGTGACATTGAGGTTGAGCCAGTTCTGCGACAGCGTCGGCTCCATTTCCAAAGCGCTGATATAGGAGTCAGGGACAGCCTCGAGCCATACCGTCTGCCATATTCCGCTCGAGCATGTGTACCAGCAGATAGAGGGATTTTTCGACTGCTTGCCCGTCATCTGGCCCTGTACGCCGGTGTTGTCGTAGATGTACACGGCGAGCTCCTGTTCGGCTTTGTCAGGATTGACAGCGTCGCTGATGTCGAATGTGAACGGGTCGTAGCCGCCGGTGTGGCGCCCGACTTCCTTGCCGTTGATATATGCTTTTGCCTCCCAGTCCACGGCTCCGAAGTGGAGCAGCAGGCGTTTCCCTTTCATCTCCGCGGGAATGGTGAACGTGCGGCGGTACCAGTAGCACTGTTCGTCGCTCTTCTCCATCACGCCCGACAGCGCCGACTCGATGGGGTAGGGCACGAGAATGCTTTTGTCGTAGTCGAAACCGGCGTTGTAGGCTTCGTCGGGTACGCCCTTGCGCAGTTCCCAGATGCCGTTGAGGTTGAGCCAACCGTCGTCGCGCACCATCTGCGGACGCGGATATTCGGGGAGGGGGCACGAAGTATCAATCTGCGTTGCCCAGGGTGTCATCATCGGCGCCTCCTTCATCTGCCATGCGGGCACCGCCGAAGCGGTAGCCGCAGTCATCATGGCCGCAAACAGTAATGCGCCTGCAATTTTTCTTTTACTCATGGTATATATCGTTGTTTATAAATTAGTTGAAAGGATTGTGATTTTTCCGCGGTTAAAAACCGCGGCTACTACGCGGTACGCCTGGATATTCAGCCTGTTAGTAGCCGCGGTTTTTAACCGCGGTTTAGTGAAATGGGATTCCGTAATGCCCTTGGAAAATCATCAGTGGCTATTTTGCGGGGACGATGGTGATTGACTTGATGTCAAACAGACCGTTGTCGGCGCGCAGGTCGAGGTATTCCACGTCGGCGCCGATGCTTACGCCCTCTACCGTGATGTCGGCGAATGATTTCGATGTTCCGTCAAGTGCGATTTCGCCGGTGATGTCGCTGCCGTTGGCGCTCAGGTGGAATTTCGTTTCGGGAGCTTTGGGAGCCACTTTGAATGTTATGTCATAGCGGCCGTCGTTCTTTGCATTGATACTGTAGCGCATCCAGTCACCTTTCCCCATGTCGGCGATATGTTTTCCCGACTTCGATTCAACTGTCGCGGGAGCGTCGGCGCCGTTCTTGTGGTAGGCGTAGTGTTCGCCGCCGTTGTTGTAGTTCACGGCATCGATGGAGAGAGTCTCGCCGGCTGCGGGAAGCATCAGCATCTCGCCGTGCGGCGTGCCCCAGTTGCGCACTACGCGGATAGTGCCGTCGGGGTTGTATTCAAGTTCGTCGATGCATACCGAGCGGAGTTCGTCGCGTCCCGACGGATTGTTCACATGGTATAAGGCGTACCATTTCCCTTTGTATTCCACGATGGAGCCGTGGATTGTGCCGCAGCCGGTGGCATAGACATATACGCCTTTGTCCTCCCACGGACCGAGAGGCGAGTCTGACATGGCATAGCGCAGCTGGTTGCCGTCGCGGCCGTGGTTGTCGCTGTGCGACAGGTAGTATTTCCCGTTGTATTTGTGCACCCATGTGCCTTCGTGGAAATCCACGAGGCCCTGCATCGGCTGCATCTCGCCGTCAAGACGCGTCCAGTCGTCGGTACGGAGTTTGCCGCCGGAGCATTGTCCGCCACCTCCGTTGTAGATGTAAGGCTGACCGTCATCGTCGACAAACACGCACGGGTCGATGAGCGACGGTGCGCCCTCCACGTAGCCTGCGGTGTGGAAATCGCCCGTAGGACTGTCGCTCACGGCTATCCCCACGCGCCAGTCGTGGCCGCCCCAGGGCAACGGCTCGTTGACATGCGGGAAATAGAAGTAATACTTTCCGTTGGCGGGATTGTAGGCCGCGTCGGGTGCCCACATCCACCCCTCGATGCCCCATCCCGACTGCTCTTTCACGTCGTACGACGACAGTATCTCGCCGTGGTCGGTCCAGTTGACCATGTCGTCGGTGGAGAATACGTGGTAACGGTCCATGCGGTCGCACCCTTTTGGCGGTTCCATGTCGTGGCTTGCGTAGACGTAGAGGCGTCCGTCGGGCCACACATGGGCCGAAGCATCGGCCGTGAACATACGCCCGATACTGTCCGTGCCGTACATCGGCGACGGAAATTCTACAAAGAGCGGATTGTGCATCTCGCGCGTGATGGGGTATTTTATTCCATCCCCGGCTGTTGCGGCCATCATCACGCCTCCGAAGGCAAGTGTCAGTATAATTTTTTTCATTGTCGAAATAAGGTAATGTTGGGTTAATATGTCAGGTCGTGAAATTATAAAATTACAACGGCACGTCCAAGCGCGCATTGTCAAAAAAATAGCACATTTGTAGCTCAACCCCGAATGAATGGGGCGTTGCAATATATTACGTCATGATGTATGGCTGCACCCCGGTGTTGTTTACTTAAGGCGTCAATATCGGCGGGTATCCGACAGGATACCGATTTAGCAGTAACCGGGTACACCGGAGCATAGCGAAGGTGTGCCCGGTAGGCCGATACACGGTTATGGCGCCCGAAGGTCGCCGATTTACATCACATCTGTTTCGGTGGCAGTCGGGGAGTTATAATTAAATCGGCGGCCTTCGGGCGCCTCCGGCATCACTGCATCTTTCCCGGGCACATCTCCGCTATGCTCCGATGTACCCGGTTACTGCTAAATCGGCGACCTGACGGGCGCCTTTAAGATTAAGTAAACAGCATTGGGCTGCACCCCGGTGCAGCCCAATGCTGGGGGGAATCAGTCTACACTATCGGAGGGTGTTGCAAAACTTCCAATTGTAGGGACGTACGGTCTGTGCGTCCGGAAAGCAGGCATTGATTATCAGCATATTACCGGACGCACAGACCGTGCGTCCCTACTTTGTTGGTAGAAATTTCGCAGTTTTACAACGTCCTCAATTTTTCAGATTTGCCGTCGCGGACTATTGTAGGGTGTATAAAACGAAGCAGGACGCTCCTTCACGGAGAATCCTGCCTTTATGCGTCATAATCATATAAAATTTAATTTTTTTGCTATGAGAGTTTTTACATTCTTATGACGCTGTATTTATATTAACGGAATATTGCGTGATTTATTTTACGATGACCTTAAAAGATTTCACACCGTCGGCATTTGTTGCGCGGAGGAGATAGAAACCGCGGTTCATTTCGATTGAAGCCTCGCCTTCCACTGTGGCTGCCGCTACGCGCTGTCCGTTGAGCGAGAAGATTTCGGCTGTGGTGGGGATGTCGGCTTTTACTATGATTTCGCCGGCTGCGGTGAATACCTGCACGTTGTTGTCAGATTTGTCGTTGACGATTGACTCTGCGCCTGCGACCTCTACCTTGTCCATGTAGATGTCAAATACGTTGGCGCCTGCGTTGGTGTTGTAGGTCTGGTTGTAGACCATGAAGAGGTTGTGCTTGCCAATAATCGGAGTAGTGATGGCACCGGCAGTTCTCTTGCGTACGCTCCATGCGCCCGTGCCCTGCATGCGGACTACGCAGACGGGCTCTTTGTCTGCAAGGATTTCGTCGAGGTTAGCTCTGAAGTCAGCTCTTTCCAGATATTTGTAGTCCGGGTCGAGATCGAGATAAAACGAGAAGTTAGACTGTTCAATTGGACCGTTGTAAGTGGGTTCGCTCGCGTGATTGATGATGATACGTTTGTACGAGCCGTCTCCGAAGTCGATACCGTCTCCGGATTGGTCGAAGAATTCGATTACAGTGCCGTTTCCGGTATAACCAACGTTGCCGGCTTCTTCCCATTTCGTATCATTTGTGCCTGAACGTATTTCGTATGCCCAAGGGTTACCCAGACCTTCAGGGCAGCCAACGAATGTCATGTGGAATGCATCGGCTGCAGGCTCTACATCCTCAAGCACGATGCCGCAGTCTGTTGCGATGGGCCATACATTGTCTTTAACAAATTCGATGTGGTGTACGTTAGTACCGCCGCCAATCCATTTGCATATCACCTTATGGGTGCCGGTGATGTTGTTCGCAAGGTTCTTGGCAAGGTTGATATATACCTTGTTTTCAAGGTTACGGCCGGTCCAGAGGTTCATGATGCGGTTGGCCTCTTCGGGAGAGTCAAGATATATTTCCACATAGTCATTCAGATTTTCGCTCCAGTGGGTGAAGTTGACGACAATCTGCTTGTAGCCGCCGTTGCCGAAATCCACATTGCCGAAATCGGCGAGGAAGCCGTCGTTGGTCCAGCCCCATGATTCGCCGTCGAGACGTGCGTCGGGGAATTCTTCGGGATTCATTGCGGTAGACTCCGTGGAGTTGAGGCGGAGAGCGATTTCGCTGTATCCTTCATACTGGTCGGGCGAGAGGAGGGCTATCATGTCGTCGTTGCCCGGAGTGCCGTCCTCGTTGAGGTTGCGCACGAAGTCGGCGGGTACGAGTTCCTGTTCGTAGAAATTGATGGCGCGGATATTGCCGGCACCGGCCACAAAAGTAAGATATACGTTCTGTTTGCCGGTAGGTTTGATATAGGTGATGCCTTCCATTGCCGGGCCGTTGCTCCATGATTCCTGCGGAGTGTTGCATGAGAAATTGGAGGCGTAGGTCACGAAGTTGTCGTAGCCGCCCGTTTCGTTGAGTGCGATCTGGGTGAAGGGTACGGACTCCTCGTAGGTGGGGCCTGCGTGAAGTATTGCCCAGCCGTCGCAGTACCAGCCGTTGGCAAGGTCGATGGCGGCTGCCTTGTATTTGTTGCCGTCGGGGCCGAAGTCAACCTGGCCGAGAGCCACCTTGGTGTCCTCGCCGGTCCAGCCGATATAGTTGCTGACCATGTTGAAATGGGCGCCGCTTTCAAATACCTCTACATCGGGGTTGCTTGAGTTGGTCTGGATTGCGAGTGAAATTTTTGGAATACTCAGTTCTGCCGAGGCTACATTGCTGCCCAGCATCATCAGGCCTGCGAGACCTGCGGTAATAAAAGTAAACTTTTTCATATTTAAAATAGATTGGTTAACGTTTGCATGGTTTGTTTAAGGCGTTGCATGGTTTGTTTAAGGCGTTTTGCAACAATGCAAAAATATAGCATCATAAGGTTAAACGGAGATGCAAAGCGCTCAAAAAATGTAATTATCGGCTCAAATGCAGCAAACCCTTACTTTTTACTGCCTCAGACCTTACCGTGCAGCTGCCGGGCAGGAGGCCGGGTGAGGTGACGGTGATTCTGATGTCGCCGGGAGTGAACGTGGTGCGCGCCACCACGCGCATCAGTCCGCCTTCGGCCTGCAGTTCCGTGTCGCCCGGCGAGTGGTAGCTCAGGTCTTTGCCCGGAGTGACGTAGAAGTTGTAGGACCCCTTGTAGGAGGCTTCGCCGTCGACGGTGAACGTCAGCATGTTGTCGGCGCGCGGACACCAGTTGCCGTCGCGGTCGACCACCGTGGCGGTGATGATGAAGGCGTCAGAACCGTTGGCGAGCAGCGGGAATCCGGAGCCGTCGGGCAGGCTCGGCGCCGTGTAGCGCTCCACCTTTATGGCGTATGGCTCGCCGGCTGAACGTACGCTCTCGCGGCATACCTCGCGTCCCTCGGCGTCGAGACCTATAGCCGTCAGTTCGCCCGGCTCCCATTCGATGCCGCTCCATGTGCAGCGGCGCGTGGCGGGGTCGGGTGTCACGACGCCTTTGCTCTCGCCGTTGAGCTGCAACTCTACCTGCGGGCAGTTGCTCCATGCGTCCACATCCTGCACGCCCGAGTAGTTCCAGTGGCTCTGGAGCGCCACGCCGGGACGCTGTTCGAACGGCACCCACAGCGCGTTCTGGTATATGCGGTATTTCAGTTTGGGGAAGCGGTTGGCATCCATGGCGCACGAGCCGAGGCTCTTCTGGTTGCGCATGCCGTTGAGGTATATGGTGTAGCCCTCGCCGTAGGTCTCGGCGAGCATCCAGTCGATCCACCCGCATGCGCGGTTGTTGACGTCGTCGAGATAGTTCTGTACGTAATATTGCGAGAACGGCTTCTCGTTGTCGTAGTCGAAGCGCGCTATGCACCAGCTCGGGTTGCCGCTCCAGTTCGTGCCGTATACTTCGGCGTTGAGCGACGGGTAGTCGGGATGCTTCTCGTAGCGGTTTGTGTAGCCGATTACGAGCGGTTCGGCGGCATTCCAGTGCTCCGGATAGCCGTCGCGGTTGAGCACGAGGCGCGGGGCTATGAAGTCCCATTTGTCAACTTCCTGTTTGGTATAGACAGGCCAGTAACGTTCGCCGTCCCATGGCAGGCCGTTGTTCGATTCCCACACGGCCACGCACGGGTGGTTGCGGTAGGCGATGATGAGGTCGCGGTCATATTCGCGCTTGTAGGTAAGCGCCGGTTCGTTTTTGAGCGCCCATTCGTTGTCGCCGGAGTTGACTATGAGGAGCACTCCGTATTCGTCGCAGGCGCGGAAAGCGTCGGGAAACGGTGCCTGGTGACCTACGCGCAGTGTGTTGCCGCCGCAGGCGGCAATACGGGCTATGTCCTGCCACTGGAACGCCTCGGGGAGCCCGGCACCGAGCCCTGGATAGAGATTGCGGTTGCCGAATCCGCGGAGTATGCACAGTTCGCCGTTGACGTAGCAGTGGTCCTTGTCCCAGGTGATGGTGCGCAGACCCATGCGCTCGCGGCGCGTGTCGGTGGTCTTGCCGTCGGCTTTCACCTCATAGACGACATCGTAAAGGTATGGGGTGCCCGACAGCCCTACAGGATACCATAATGTCGGGTCGGCGATGGTGTCGGTATGGTCGAATGTAGCGGTGGCGTGCGGGCCGATGATGAGGCGGTCGGAGCGGCTGAGCACGCAGCGCCCGTCGGCGTCGATGACTTTTGTGATGAGTTCGGCTCTCACGGGTTTCTCTTTGGCGTTGGTCACGTTGGTGAGCATTCTTACCACGGCCTCGTTGTCGTCGGCCTTTATGGTGCCGAAATATGTGCCCCATTGGTTATGGGGGGAGTAGCAGTTGCTCGGTATGTAGACGGGGTCGGTGACATCCATCACCACCTTACCCACGATACCGCCCATCGCCTGGCCGAATCCCTCGTTCTCGGCAAATCCGGGATAGGCGAAGAATGTGTCACGTGAGTTTGACACGCGCACGGCCACGGTGTTCTCCCTGCCGTATTCGAGATAGGGCGTGATGTCGACCTCGAAAGGTATGGAGCTGCCTACGTGGGTCACCGCCGCGGGCTGCGCGACTGCGCTGTTGCCTTTGACCGGCGAGCCGTTGACATATACGGTCATGCCAATGTTGACGCCGTAGAACATCAGCGTCACCCTCTTTCCCTTGTAGGATTTGGGTATGTCGAGCGATTTGCGGTACCATACCTCGCCGCGCCAGCAGCGTTCGCCGGTCGATGCGTTGAGGAAGGTGTCAAACTCGTTGAAGCAGTGCGGTATGCCGACTTTCTCCCACTGGCTGTCATCGTAGCCGGGTGCGCTGAGCACGGTGTCTGACACCGTGTTGGCTGGCGGGATAAGCCCGAATTCGGTTAGGGCGCCAGACACTTCGTTACCCTCTTTGTCGGTAAGCCGCTCCACGCTGACGTCGGCATATCGTATCGCGGCATTGACCGGTATGTCGAATGCGGTGCCGACGGTACGTTGCAGGAATCCGACAGTGTTGCCGATTTCGGCAATATCGTTCTCCTTGACGGTGGTGAATATGTCGGCCAGGCTGACGGTCTTCGTCCCGGTCACGTTGCGCTTGTCGTCGTAGAACGTGCATGTCACGTCGCCGCCGTATATGCTGTCGCCGGCAAATGTCAGCACGAGCCGGTCGATTTCGTGAGTGCCGAGCAGGTCGGCGCTGATGAGGGTCGATTTGCCCGCGGTCGACGCCGTCTCGCGCTTGTTGTCGTTGATGTCGAAGTTTACTTTGCCGTCGACAGTCACGGTGCCGTATTTGAGCAGGTTTTCGGCGCCGTCGACTATTTTGGTGAAGCGCCACGGCGTGTTGCCTATATTGATTGATTCGCGGGCCGACAGCGGCAGCAGTGCCGCAGCCGACAATATGATTAAAGCAATGCGTTTCATGAAATGGTTTGTGAATTGAGGTAGACTATAGGGGCGGGGGCGTCTCGCCCCCGTGGTAATTTTTGTCGGAATTTATTGGAAGTGGTGGAGGAAATGTTACGGGGGGCGGGACGCCCCCGCCCCTACATCACCTTATCGTACTATGACCTTGTGGGTTGATGTGCCTGATGCGGTGTCGACCCTGACGATGTATATGCCGGGCTCCATGTTGAGCGACACGGGCTGCATGACGGTTACGTGCGATGTCATGACACCGGATGCGGTGTAGACGTAGGCAGCCGCTCCGTCGGGTGCTGCGATGCGTAGATGTCCCTCGCCCCCTTCGACGGTCACTACCGCCTCGTCGGCTGTGATGGTGCCGATACCCGCGATGTCGACGGTCGATGTGGCGAACGCTCCACCCTGATTGGATGCGTCGATAGCCTGCACGCCCCATTGGTATGAGCCGTCGGCAGGTATCTGCATGGTGTATTCGCAGCGGCGTATGGCTCCGTGGGTGTCGGCCACGCGGATATAGCCTGTGGTGAGGTCGGCGGGGAGTACGGTAAGTGTCTTTCCGGTGGCGGTGTCGCGCAGGAAGAGGTTGTAGCGAAGCGCTTCGGCGGGAGTGGTATCGTCGGCCGGCGCTGTCCATGTGAAGGTCACGTTGCCTTCGTTGCATACCGCACGGAGCGCTGCGGGAGCTTCGGGAGCAGTATTGGCGGCCTGTCCTTTGTCGGCTCCGGCATTGCGCCACAGCTCGGTGCTGCAGCCTTTGCCACAGTCGCCGTTTATCCAGCCGGAGAACCATGCGTCGAGGTTCCCGTCGCGGTCGGCGTCGACGAGGTGGTGGGCGCCGTGAGTGATGCGGCTGAAATGCCCTTTCTTGTTGAACGGGTCGTCGTAATGGGCGCCGTAGGTGTCAAACTGAAAATCACCCTTGTTGATGTAGACGACGGTGGTGTGCTCGTTGGTGCGGAAGTGGCCGCCGGCGAGTATGTCGGCGAGGCCGTCGTTGTTGACGTCGCCCACGGCAATCTGTGTGCCGTCGCTACCCTCGAATTGGTCGAGCGGCATCATCTCGAACCTGCGGTCGCCGAGATTCTTGCAGATATAGAAATTCTTGGTGTTGGTGTTGAGGTAGTGGCCGGCGAAAATCAGGTCGGGGAGGCCGTCGGCATTGAGGTCGGCCACGGTCGACGATGCGTTGGTCACCGGGTGGAACCGGTCGGCGTGCTCGGTGAAAGTGCCGTCGCCGTTGTTCCAGTACAGGTATGTTTCAGATGTTCGTGACGCTCCGTAGCCCGTGGTGAGCAGGTCGAGGAAGCCGTCGCCGTCAATATCCTCGAGCACTACCGAGCCGTCGGTGAGACCGTGGAATGGCGCGTTGCCGTCGAGCGGCGCCTGTTGCAGTTCGAACGTGCCGTCGCCGTTGTTGCGGTAGAGGTATACCGCGCGGACAGCCTCGATGGGGTCGGACGATTCGTAGCGTGCGGCTTCGTCAAAGCCTGTCATGACGATGTCGGGCCAGCCGTCGTTGTCGTAGTCGCCCACGGCAATCCAGTTGTGCGCCTTTCCCCCGTGGTTGCCGTTGAACAGCGGGCGCAGTCCGTGGCCGCTGACCTCGGTGAAAGTGACCGCGCCGGTGCTTCCCGTCGTGTCGTTGTGGTAGAGGTGCACTCCGATGGCCGACAGGTCGGTATCGGCGTCGCGCCAGCGGTAGCCGTAGTCGTCGAGACCGGCGACAAGAAGGTCGAGGCGCCCGTCGTTGTCATAGTCGATCCACACCGGCGATGAGAATGCCGTGCCTTTGAGGCGCCCTTTGCCGCCGCGGCGGAACGTGCCGTCGCCGTTGTTGTAATACAGGTTGACCTGCACGGTGGAGTTGTTGATATGGGTGTTGCGGTCGCTGTAGAACAGGTCGGGGTAGCCGTCGTTGTTGACGTCGCCCCATGCCGCGCCGGTGTACTGGGCGTGGTAGAACTGGTACTGCGGATTGCCCGAGGTAGACGACGAGGTGACAGGCGATGCGACTTTCGTGAATTTCACGTCGTCGGCCGGCGACTGTGCCGCTGCCGTCATTGCGGCAAGCATGAATGCGGTGGTTATTGCATTGTATTTCATCGGTGTCGGATTTGGTTTATAAAGAATTGCTGTCTATTCCTCCACGAGCAGCATCTCTACGTCGGTGGCGTCGGCCCATTTGTTGACCCAGGGTATGGTAATCCCGTTGTCGTCGATGTGTATGGGGAGCCACACATAGCGGGAGTCGACGAGGTCGTCTTTCTTCCAGCGGTCGAACATCGCCAAGAAAGAGCCATCGCCTAAGGGGAGCGCGAATGTGCTCTGGCAGTGGAATGTCTTGTCGGCGTCAATGCCGGTGCAGGGGTTGGGAAGCAGCTTGTACGGACCCATTATATTGTCGGCTACGGCGTAGGCGGCTTCGTTGGGCGACCATCCGGAGCAGCCCGACGTGATGAGATAGTAATGCCCGTCGTGCTTGAATATCGCGGGTGCCTCGCGCGATTCGCCGGCGAAATTGCGTGTGAACACGCCGGTGTGCTTGAGGTAGTCGTCGGTGAGACGGCTTATATAGAGCGTCGCGTTGCCTTCCGACGAGTAGATGAGGTAGGCGCGGCCGTCGTCGTCCTTATAGAGTGTCATGTCGCGGCTCTCGGCGCCGTTGGGGCGCACGGCCTCGATAAAGGTGAACGGCCCGGTGGGGGAGTCGCTCACCGCAACTCCGGCTGTGGCCTGCCAGTAGTTGTAGCTGTCGACATGCATCCACATGACGAACTTGCCGGTATTGTCGTTGTAGACCACTTTCGGGCGTTCTATCACCATCGTGGGGTGTATGTCGGAATTCGGATCGGTGGAGTCGGGTGACAGTACGATACCTTCGAATTTCCAGTTGGTCAGGTCGGTCGACGAATAGCACGACACACCTGTGAAGTCGGTGCGGTAGCATTCCCACCCTACATTGGGCGAGCGGTAGGTCTGTTCACCTTTGTATTCACCGTACCAATAGTATGTGTCGCCATGCTTGAGGATACCTCCGCCATGGGCGTTGATGGGGTTGCAGGATGTGTCGAGCCATACGTCGCCGTTGGCGGGAGCGCTGCCCTGTGCGCTTACGCCTGCAGCGGCGACGAGAAGAGAAGAAAGTGTTAATGTCAGTCTGTTCATTCGTTAGGTTTTTTTTGTTCGCGCTGACGCTTTTCAAATTCTTTTGGCGTCATGCCGAATTGTTTCTGGAATATTTTTATGAAATAAGATGGCGAATTGATGCCTACGATATAGCATACCTCTCCGATGCGGTATGACCCTTCGGTGATGAGGTCGGCCGCTTTCTTCAGACGTATCAGGCGCACGAAGTCGGTGGGCGACGTGCCGATGAGGTCCTTGAGTTTGCGGTGGAGCGACGAGCGCGACAGGTTGACCTGGTCGGCGAGCATCTCAACGCCGAAATTCGGGTCGGTGAGATTTTCCTCGATGCTGTGCGTGATTTTATCGAGGAGAGTCTTGTCGGCCGAACTCATGCCCGCATTGGTGATGGTGGTCATGAACGGATTGCGGGAATAGTTCTGGCGGTCGCGCAGGCGTTTGTCGAATATGGCCTTGATCTGTGCGAGCAGATACTTCATCGAGAACGGTTTCTCGATGTATGCGTCGGCTCCTTCGGAGAGGCCTGTCACCTTGGAGTTGAGGTCGTTTTTGGCGGTTAGGATTATGATGGGGAGATGGCGGACCTCGATTATGCCGCGGATGCTGCGCGTGAGTTCCATGCCGTCCATCTGCGGCATCATGAGGTCGGTAATCACCATGTCGACCGGGGTGTCGGGATTGGTGACTATTTCAAGGGCCTCTGCTCCGTTGGTTGCGGTCAGCACTTTGTAGTGCGCGCCGAGTTTCTCGGCGATGAATTGAAGGACTTCGGTGTTGTCCTCGACGAGCAATATTACCTGGGAGTGATCCATTTCTATTTGTTGTTCGCTGTCAATCAGCGAGTTATATATGACTTTCGTGCTTTCATCAACTTCGTTGCAGTCGGTCACCTGAATTTCTTCGCCGGTGGAAAGATTGAGTTTAAGAGTGAAGCAGTTGAGGCCGTCGACGATTCTGTAGGTGAGAGTGCCGCCCATCAGTTCGGCAAGCGAGCGTGCCAGGTTGAGCCCTATGCCGGTAGAGGAATCGGCGTTGGCGTTCTTTTCCATCTGGTAGAACGCGTCGAATATTTTTTCCTGATATTCGGGAGCTATCACGTCGCCGTCGTTGAGGGTGCGGAGCACCATCATGCCGTTGTCAGTGTGCATGTCGACGTAAATATGTTTCTGACAGTAGCGCGCGGCGTTTGACATCAGGTTGTTGACAATCTTGATGATGCCGTTGCGGTCGCCGTTGACGCAGCAACCTTCCTGCGGGAGAGTGGCGTCGATGGTTATGTCGCGGTGGCGGAGCAGCGGTTGGAACTCGCTGATTTTCTCTTTGAGCACCGAGGTGATTTCCACGCGTCCGAGCGACAGCTCCATGCGGTTTTTGTCGATTTTGCGGAAATCGAGCAGCTGGTTGGTGATTGTCATCAGTTCGTTGGTGCTGCGCTGCATGGTCTTGAGGCTGCGTGAAATCTCGGGGTCGCAGATGTTCATGTCGAGGAGCGATTCGAGAGGGCCGTTGATGAGGGTGACGGGCGTACGGATTTCATGTGCTATCTTGACATACAGGTCGAGTTTCGAGCGGTAGATTTCCTTTTCTTTCTCGTCGGTGAACTGGCGTTCCTTGTCGGCGGCCTTGCGGCGCATGCGCCGGCGCCACAGCATGAATGCAGCGAAGAGCAGCGCCACGGCGAGCATTATGTATATGATTATGGCGAGGTTGGTCAGATACCAGGGCGGGAGTATGGTGATGGTGAGAGTCTGTTCGTCGTCGCTCCATACGCCGTCGGCATTAGCGCCTTTCACGTGGAATGTGTATTCTCCCGGAGGAAGGTTGGCGTAGGTCATCGACCGGTTGTTGGTGGTATAGACCCAGTCGGAGTTGACATTGTCCATGCGGTAGGCATACTTATTGGACGCGGCGTCGATATACGACAGTGCTGCGAACTCAAATGCAATGATGTTCTGCGTATTGTCGAGCGTGATATGGTTTGTCCCTGTCACTGATTCCCTGAGCGGCGAATCCGGACTGTTGGGTGATATTTCATCGTTGTTGACGGTGAGGCCTGTGATGTAGACGGGCGGCGGCACATCATTGGTGCGGATGTCGTAGGGGTCGAACGACACGAGGCCTTCCGAGCAGCCGAAATAGAAACGGCCGTCGGAAGCCTTGAGGGCGCCCTTGTAGCTGAACTGGTTGGCCGGCAGTCCGTTGCCGGTGTTGTAGACAGTGGCGGTGCCGTCGAGCGGATTGAACCGCACAAGGCCGTTGTTGGTGCCGAACCACAGATAGCCGTTCTTATCCTCGAGCATCTTGTAGGCGGTGTCGTCGGGCAGTCCCTGCTGCAGGCTGTAGGAGGTGAATGTCTCGTCTTTGGGATTGAACACGCAAATGCCTCCGCGGTCGGTTGAGAACCACAGCTGTCCGCGCGATGTCTCGATGATATTGCTTACGGAGTTGGAACTTAGCGATGCGGGGTCGTTTTCGTCGTGGGTGTAGTGCCGTACTTCCTTTGTCGAGGGGGTGTAGCGGTATACACCGTTGCCCATCGTAATGACCCATATATCCCGGTTGGAGTCCTCCATGATGTCGAAGTTATAGTTTAGGCCGAACTCCGGGATTAGTGTCATCGGCATGGTGTTGTCAGAGGTATTGTAGATGCTCCAGCCGTTGCCGAGCCATACGTTTTTGTCACTGTCCTCGCACAGCGCGTAGACACTCTCCTCGTTGATGCCGAGATCGGCGGCGGAGTAGTGTCGCACGCGTCGGGTGGCGTAGTCGATGATGTCGACGCCGTTCTTGAAATATCCCACCCACATTTCGTTGTCGCGTCCGAGCAGGGTGAGGGTCTTGTTGTCGTGCAGCCTCAGATTGCCGGCGGTGGCGCCGTTGTTGTCAAACAGGCCCGTGGCGGGGTCAAGTATGCTTATTCCGGCGTCCTCGGTGGCAAGCCATATCAGGCCGTCGGGCGACTCGGCTATGTCGCGCACGCGCTTGCTGGCTATGGAGTTGCCGGTGAGCGGCACGTAGCGCAGGAAATTGGCGTGGAACGGCGATACATAGTTGATGCCGCCGAGGTTTGTGCCTATCCATATCCCTTTCTCGCGGTCGCGGAATATCTTGCCTATCTGGTTGTCGGACAGCGTGGCGCTGTTCATCGGGTCGTATGCGATGTGGTCGACGGCACCCGAATTGGAGTCAATTATGAATACACCCACCTGGGTTCCTACCCATATTTTGTCGTCGAATACCTTGACGTCGCGGATTATTTTGTTGTGAATCTGCGGGGTGTCGAAGTCGGTGACCGCATTTCGGCGTTTGTTGAAGCGGCGCAGCTTGCCGGTATGGCTGCCTATGACAATATCGTTGTCAATGTCGGCCATACAGTATATATTGTCACCTTTGAGGGTGTTGCCGTCGCTGTTGCCGAGATACTGCTCGAAACTGTCGGTGTTGGCGTCGTATCGGTACAGTCCGTTACCGTTTGTTCCGATCCATATCCTGTCGCTCTTGTCGATGCAGATGCTTTCGGCGCTGCCGTTGTCGGGCTCGTCGACCGAGCCGAAGATATAGTGCCTGAGACTGCCGTCGGGGGCAAGACGGAATACGCCCTGATTAGGCAGCACAATCCAGGTGTTGCCCTCGCTGTCGGCCTTTATGTCGGAGACCCAGTTGGTCATCTTTACGCCGTCGTCGGCCGCCTTGTCGATGTAGGTGAAGCTCTCGAAACGCGGGTTGAGGATGAATACGCCGATGTCGGTGCCGACATAGAGGGTATTGTCGTCCTTGGTGTGGAGGGCGCTGATATTGTTGTTGCGTATGTTCTTGTTCCGGTCATGACAGTCAAACACCTTGATGTTGCGACCGTCGTAACGGTTGAGCTTATTGCGCGTGCCGAACCACATGAAGCCGTCGGGCGTCTGTGCTATGGCCTTGATGTCGGTCTGCGACAGTCCGTTCTCTTTGTTGATGTTTCTGAAATAGAAATGATGCGACGGAGCCTGCGCGGCCAGGGGCAGCACAGACAGGCATAACAGTATGGTCAGCAAATATTTTTTCATGCGATTTTAAGGAATGCTCAAAATTAATAATGACTGTTATTTTAATCGGCTCAAAAAATGTAAAAATAGTAGAAAGGAGCCTCAGACGGTGTTTGCACACTATAAAATTAAGCTAAATATTATATTTATTAGGCGTGCCGTGTCCAAAATTTAATGTAATAATTACGAATTTTGTGAAAAATATATTTAAATTTGAAAGCCATGAAAAAAATTCTGCTTGTATTAGCACTCGTATTGTCGCAGTTGCCGGCTTTGGCGTCGGCCGGACGGCGTGCGCTTCCGTTCAACGACGGCTGGTCTTTTTATAAAATATCCGCGCCCGGTGAAGTGTCGGAAGTGACGTTGCCCCACTGTTACAACGGGGTTGACGGCACACGTCCGGATTACTATCGCGGAGAGGCAGTGTATACAAAAACATTTGACGCGCCGTCGACGGCGAAGGGCGAACGCGTGTTTGTACGTTTCGAGGCGGTCGGATTTCAGGCCACAGTCAAGGTCAACGGAGTGGAGTTAGGCCACCACAAAGGCGGCTTTACGGCATTTTGCTACGAGCTTACCGACCTGCTCCGTCCAGAGGGGAATGTCATGGAGGTAACGGTCGACAACCGCAAGGACATGACCCTTGCGCCCATCAACGCCGATTTCACTATGTTCGGCGGCATTTACCGCCCCGTCAGCCTGTTAGTGCTGCCGAAAGTCAATATCACGCCGCTTGACTATGCTTCGCCGGGAGTCTATTTCGAGCAGCTTGAGGCCAATGACAAGATGGCGCGCGCCGCTGTCAGGGTGCTCGTCGACGGATATACGGATAAAGAACTGGCCGGCATGAATTTGTATGTGAGTCTCGGCCGCGGAGGGGTGGCGACGTTCTCCCAATCGGCCCATATTATTGAACACAATGGATTCAAGGCGTTTGTCGATACGTTGGAGGTGTCGCAGCCGTCGCTGTGGAACGGACGAAAAGCGCCGTCGCTATACAATCTTTCGGTGAGTATTCTTAATGAAGAAGGTACTATAGAAGATCGCGTGGAGCAGACCGTAGGCTTCCGCACAGTCACGGTCGACCGGGAGAAAGGACTGAGTCTTAACGGCCGTCCCAACAACATACGCGGTGTCAACCGTCACCAGGACCGCCCGGGCAAAGGGTGGGCCATCTCCGAGGCCGACCACCGCGAGGATATGGAACTTATAAAGGAAATCGGTGCCAACGGTATCCGTCTCGCCCACTATCCTCACGCACAGTATTTCTATGACCTGTGCGACAGGGAAGGTATGCTCGTGTGGGCTGAGATTCCTTTTGTGGAGCAGGCTCCCGATACTGAGGAATTTGCCGCGAGCACGCGCAGCCAGCTTATCGAACTTATACGCCAGAACTACAACCACCCGTCGATATTCTGCTGGAGCCTGTTCAACGAGCTTGGCGGCGATGGCGCCGAGAAGATAGTGACCGAACTCAACGACATCGCCCACCGCGAAGACCCGCACCGTTACACCACCGGCGCTTCCAACAATGATAATTCGCCGCTCAATGATATTCCCGACATCATGGCCTATAACACATACCCCGGCTGGTACTGGGCCGACCCCGCCACGATGCAGTACGCCATCGACTGGAAGCACCGTCCCGACAAGCAGCCGCTTGCCATCAGCGAATATGGCGCGGGCGCGAGCGTCAGGCATCACGGCGTGCTCACCGAGCATCCCGAACCGGGCGGCGAATACCACCCCGAGGAGTGGCAGGCCACGGTGCACGAAATCAACTACCGCGAGATTGACAAGCGCGATTTCGTGTGGGGCACATTCGTATGGAACATGTTTGACTTCGCGAGCGCAGGCCGCACCGAAGGCGACACACACGGCATGAACGACAAGGGGCTCGTGACCTACGACCGCTCCACGCCCAAGGATGCCTTCTATTTCTACAAAGCCAACTGGAATCCGGAGCCGATGGTGCATATCGCCGGCAAGCGTTTCAGTCCGCGAGGCGAGGATGCCCGTCAGGTCAAGGTTTATGCCAACTGCGACGGTATTTACTTAATACACGACGGAGTGCGCTATTATCCCGACGGCAATCCGCAGGCGCATGTATACACATGGGACAACATCCCGTGGAAAGAAGGCGACAACCGCTTTACGGCGCATGCCTCGCGCGACGGCAGGACTATTTATGACAATTGTGTAATAACCTACAAGAAATGATATAAATGAGAAAGATACTCACCGCAATGCTTCTCGCCGCCGCACTCGTGGCGGGAGCGGCCAAAAAGAGCGCCGTCGACTACGTCAACCCGCTTGTCGGCACGGCGTGGGAAGGGGAGGGGGGCACGGCTCCCTTCGTCGGAAAGCCTTTCATGATGACCAATTTCCTGCCCCAGACCCGTCAGAACAAGATGGGCTCGATGGCCTACGTATATGAAGATAAGGATATTATCGGCTTTTTGGCGTCGCACCAGCCTACGGTGTGGATGGGCGACTACGGCTACGTGTCGCTCATGCCGCAGATTTCGGATACGGTCAGCGTGCTCCCCGAAACACGCGGTCTCCGCTTCGACCATGCCGACGAAACTGCCACTCCCTACCGTTACAGCGTGAAGATGCTGACCCCCGACGGCAAAAGCATCAAGGGGGAGATGACCGCCGCAAGCCGCGCCGGCATCATGCGTTTCACCTATCCCAAGAAGGAGCGCCAGCGCGTCATCGTGCAGGGCATAAATCTCAATCCCGACCTCGGCGACTGGGCCAACGACTATGCTCCACGCATTGAAAAGTTGCGCGGATATGTGCATATCGACACCGTCAATAACGAGATAACCGGCTACAATCCCGACCGCCAGTCGGCACAGATCAGCCCCGAGCTGCCAGGTTTCAACGGTTACTTCGTAATCAAGTTCAACCGTCCCATAAAAGCGTGGGGTACATGGGACAAAGATGTAGTGACCCCCGGCTCGACGGAGCAATACGGCACCCGCTCGGGCGCTTACGTCGAGTTCGACAACCGTAAGAACGTTGTGGAGGCGCGCGTAGGAACGTCGTTCATCAGTATCGAACAGGCGCGCGACAACATGGAGCGCGAGCTTGCCGACAAGCCTTTTGACTCCGTCGCCGCCGACACCCGCGCCGCATGGGAGGAGAAACTTGCCAAAATCGAGCCGAAGGGGATTGATGACGACACCAAGTCGGTATTCTACACCGCCATGTATCACTGCTACCTTTTCCCCCGCGAGTTTTCGGAATACGGACGTTATTACAGCGCTTTCGACGACAAGGTGCACGAGGGCATCAGCTACAACGATTACTCGCTGTGGGACACTTTCCGTGCATATCATCCTCTCATGACCATTATCGAGCCTGAGCTTACCGGCGAATGGATTACGTCGCTCCTGCAGATGTACAAAGAGGGCGGATGGCTGCCGATGTGGCCCAATCCAGGCTATACCAATATCATGATAGGCACTCATGCTGACGCCGTCATTGCCGACGCCTACATGAAGGGAATACGCAATTTCGACGCCGACCTCGCATACGAGGCGATGCGCAAGAACTCGATGACTCCCCCCAACTGCGACACGCAGCGCCGCTACGGCGACCGCGACCGCTGGACGGCCTACGAGGCGCGCGCCGGAGCGTCGTGGGCGCATTCGCTCGGCTATATCCCCGACGACCGCACCGCCGAGTCGGTATCGCGCACGCTCGAGCATGCCTACGACGACTGGTGCGTGGCGCAGATGGCGCGTGCGCTCGGTCACACCGAGGATTATGAGCGGCTGATGCCCATGACGCAGTATTACCGCAACATCTACAACAGCGATAAAGGATTCATGCTGCCCCGCAAATATTCCGGCGAATGGATTGACCTTGACGATAACAACCGTACCGGCCTGACCGAAGGCTCGAAGTGGACCTACCTCTTCTGTGTGCTTCAGGATATTCCCGGCATGATTGAGATGATGGGTGGTGACGAGGCTTTCGCCGCCAAGCTCGACCGCAACTTCAGCGAGGGGCATTACCGCCATGACAACGAACCTGGCCACCACTACATCTACCTTTACGACTGGTGCGGCCAGCCCCGCAAAACGCAGGAACTGGTGCGCGAGCATACCCGCGTCAACTATCCGAATTCGCCCGTGGTCAACGGCAACGATGACTGCGGCCAGATGTCGGCATGGTACATCTTTTCCGTAATGGGATTCTATCCCGTGACGCCCGGCTCAAATATATTCGCCATCGGCGCGCCCCAGTATCCCGAAATAAATGTGAAGGTGGGAGCCGACGGCCACAACCTGACAATCCGCGCCGAAGGCCTGTCGGAAGAAAACAAATATATCGACCGAATGGAAATCGACGGCGTACCCCATATCGGTAACTTCCTCACCTGGGACGACCTCGCCGCCGCCCGCGAAATAGTGTTTCACATGACTCGCTGACGCAGAGAATATAGAAGAAGATAGAAGGGGCGGGGGCGTCTCGCCCCCGTGGTAATTTCCTGAAATCAGGGAAAGGATACCACGGGGGCGAGACGCCCCCGCTCCTTTCTATGCTATTGCCGGTTATCGTGCAATATGTGTGTGTCAGGGGATTGCGATTTTATGGCTGTCGGGCGGTACGCTACCATTGTGCTATTTTTTGGAATGCGAGTTCGGCTCTGTTGTGGTTTAAAAAGATAAATTTGCGTTAATCAATATTAACGGGGCACGCCTCAGTGAATAGCGGCTCACGCTATCCAGATTATTGACGGGGCATACCTTCGGGTTTATCCCGGATATTGCGAAACAGAGCTGACAAATCTGTACCAACAAACCATCATCAGAATACCATACCTGCCATGAGTACAAATATCGGAAAACTAAAGACGCTCACAGCCGCGGTTGTCGTGATTGCTTCGGGTGCCGTGCAGACGGCGCAGGCCGAAAAAATCGAATGCGGCAAATGGGCCATCAGTCTTGACCCTGACAGCAAGAAAGTGACTTTTGCCAAAGAGGGCAGCGACGTGCTCTCGGGAGTGTCGGTGCGCTTCAAGTACAACGGCGAGGTGTATGACACGTCGGACTATACGGCGGCAAGCATCAGTGACACGGCGGTGGCCGACAAGGCGGGTGACGCACATGCCTATACCATCAGTTATACTACCGGCGGAGGAATGCCTGCGGTCGACCAGACATTCTTCATGTTTGCCGACAGGGATTACTTCCTGACCGAGGTGACACTGAAATCGGACTCAAAGATAAAATCGAACTATATAGCTCCGGTCTATACCACGGAGCATAATCTGTTTCTCCCCGCCGACAACAGCAACCGCTTCCTCACGGTGCCGTTTGACAACGACGGATTTGTCACCTACGGCTCGCACACGCTCGGCTGCACGGCGCAGGACAAGGCCGCTATCGGCCGCATACCGCGCGACTCGATTTCGTTTGAGGTCACTTCGATATTCAACGGCAACACCCAGAAAGGGCTTGTGGTGGGGTCGGTGGAGCACGACAACTGGAAGTCGGCTGTAAGAGTGACCGGAAGCCCCATGACACAGAGCTATATATCGCGACTGGAGTGCTTCAGCGGCGTGACCCATTCGGCCACCCGCGACGAGTATGAAGGAGTGCTCATAGAGCATGGCAGCCTGAGCGGCACTGAGGTTAAATCGGCACGTTTCCTTGTCGGGCTTTTCGACGACTGGCGCACCGGTATGGAGACCTACGGTGAAATCAACAATGTATATGCTCCAAAACGTCCCTGGAACGGTCCGACACCGTTCGGCTGGAACAGCTGGGGCGGAATGGCCACGCATGTCAACTACGAAGGGGTGCTGTCGGTATCCGATTTCGTGAAGGAAAATATCCAGGGACACGGCAACTTTGCCCCTGATAATGTGGTGTTTATAGGTCTTGACTCATATTGGGGTAATCTCAACTGGGATGAGCTTGAGGATTTCTGCAACCGTTGCCGCGCCAACGGCCAGATTCCGGGTATATATACCACTCCTTTCTCCAACTGGACGCACAGCGACACCGATCCGATTGAGGGCAACAACGGATATTACTACGGCGATGCCCTGCTTTATGTCAACGGCAAGAAAACAAGCCGCCTTGATCCGACCCACCCGGGTACACTTTCGCTGATGAACTACCAGATCGACCGTTTCAAAGCGATGGGTATCAAATATATAAAGCTCGACTTCCTCAACCACGGCAGCTGCGAGGCCGACGGTTTCTACAACAAGGAGATAACCACCGGCATACAGGCCTACAACTACGGCATGAAGCATTTCGCCGAACGTTGCGGCGACGATATGTTCATCGTGCTGTCAATCTCCCCGCTGTTTCCCGCGCAGTATGCCAACGCACGCCGTATCAGCTGCGACGCATGGGGCGAGATGTGGCACACGAGCTATATGATGAACAGCCTGTCGTTCGGGTGGTGGCTCGACCGCGTGTACAGCTACAACGACCCCGACCACCTTGTGATGGGCGACCGCAGCGACGCGGAGAACATGTCGCGAATGACATCGGGCGTGTGCACCGGCTACTGCATGATGGGCGACAACCTTTCGACCGCCGGCAACTATATAGGCACTGCGGCATCGCAGGAGAAGGCGAAAAAATATTTCACCAATCCCGAGATAAACGAGGCCATCAACCTCGGCCGTTCGTTCCGTCCCGCCTACGGGCACCTGCTTCACGGCAGGAACAATTCGATAGACCTGTTCTATCTCGAGACCGACGACTCCTGGTATATAGCCTATTTCAACTACGAGGAGGCCACCAAGAGCGGTTGGCTCGACCTGTCGACGCTCGGTATCGACGCCGGCAAAGTGGATATGGACCGCAGCAAGGAGATATGGTTCAACAAAAACGTTGAAATCGATTCCCGCGGGCTTAAATACGAGCTTCCCTACAACCAGGCCAAACTGTACAGGCTCTACAAGAAGTGAGCAATCAAAGAACTCCGAGAACTCGGAGCTCTCAGAGGACTCAGAGTGCTCGGAGAACTCCGAACCACGATACAAACTGATATAAAATAAACCAACCTATTACCATAATGAAAAAACTTAGCTATTACAGACTGTCGGTTGCGGTCGGCCTCATGGCAATGATGGCGGGACTGCAATCGTGTGGTGACGACGACAAACCGAAGACGGAATATGACCCGTCGGCACCGGTAGAGCTCACCGACTACTATCCAACGGAGGGTGGCGTGGCTACCAAACTGATACTCAACGGTTCGAATTTCGGGACCGATGTTTCCAAAATCCAGGTACTTGTCAATGAGCATCCTGCTGCGGTGGTAAGCTCTGTCGGCGACCAGATTTACGCCATCTGTCCGCGCAAGCCGGGCGAAGGCGATGCCGACAATATCATAGACTGCAAGGTGGCGGTTGTTGTCGACGGACGCCGTGTGGAATATCCGGTCACGTTCAAATACCAGATACAGACCGTAGTTACTACGGTGTGCGGCATGAAAGACGCTCCCGACGATCCCGTCACCGGCAACCTGGCGCAGACCTCGATGCCCCCCGTGACCTATCTCGCGGTCGACAACGACAACAATATTTTCGCGTCGCTGCGTAACCGCAACAGCTATTACAACAATAACAAGGTCATGATGGTCAACGAGGATGAGGATTTCAGCAAAATCCTTATCCCCGACACCGGAGCGCCTCTCAATCAGCCCTGTATGCTCGACGACGGCAAGACCGTGTACATCCCTACCGACAACGGACTGGAGTACTGGACAATGTCGTCAGAGAACATGTGGAGCCCGATGAAACAGTCGCTCAAGCCCAATACCGGCCAGACGCTGACATTCGACTTCAAGCACTCGTTCGCGATGTGCAAGTATGACGGCTACATGTATGTGCGCGCCAAGAACGGTATCCTCTACCGTTTCGACCCGGAATCCGGACTGACCACACAGGTAGACAACGGCCTGATGAGCGGCAGCGACTCCTACATGACATTCAGCACCAAGAACCCCACCATGCTGTATCTCGCATATACCAACAACCACTGCATCTATTCCTACGACATACTGACCGGCAAACATACGCTCATAGCCGGTATATCGTCGCAGTCGGGCTATATCGACGGCAACGGAGCGTCGGCCATGTTCAACAATCCGCGTCAGCTTATCCTTGACGAGAACGACGACATGTACATAGCCGACACCGACAACCACTGCATACGCAAGGTGACGCCCGACGGAAAGGTAAGCACCGTAATCGGCATACCCGGCGAGGCAGGCTATCAGGACGGAAGCCCCGAGGAGGCCCTCTTCAACCGTCCCTACGGAGTATGTATCAACAAAGACGGAATTATTTATATCGGCGACCATGAAAACCAGTGCATACGCCGTCTTGCCATCGAATAACAAACCTGACAAAAACCAACAGCAATGGATAAAAGGATAATATTCTTCATAACATGCCTGTTTATGGCGATTGGCGCCATGGCACAGGACGTGACAGTGACCGGAACGGTCTATGACGAGCTCAACGACCCGTTCCCCGGTGTGGTAATTCAGCCGAAAGACCGCCCGGGTGTGGGTATCACTACCGACATCGACGGTAACTTCTCAATCAAAGTGCAGAAAAAGGATGTACTCGTGGTATCATGCCTTGGCTACACTACGCAGCAGTTTGATGTCGACGAAGTGACAGGACCGCTTACCATACACATGGAGCCTTCGAGCCAGATGCTCGACGAGGCAGTGGTAGTGGGTCTCGGCACACAGCGCAAGATTTCGGTGGTCGGTGCCGTGACTTCAGTCAATGTCGACGAGCTGCAGACTCCCGCCACCAACCTTCAGAACATGCTCGGCGGCCGTGTCCCCGGCGTAATCTCAATACAGAAGAGCGGTGAGCCGGGAAAGAACATCTCCGACTTCTGGATACGCGGTATCGGCACATTCGGCGCCAATTCGAGCGCTCTTGTGCTCATCGACGGCCTCGAAGGCAACCTGAGCGAACTCGACCCCGCCGACATCGAGAGCTTCTCGGTGCTTAAGGACGCATCGGCCACGGCGGTCTACGGTGTGCGCGGTGCCAACGGCGTCGTGCTCGTGACCACCAAACGCGGTACTGCCGACAAGCTGCAGGTGACAGGACGTGTCGACTTCTCGATTTCGCACCTGACGCGCATGCCGCAGTTCGTCAACTCCTACGACTATGCACGCCTTGCCAACGAAGCGCTTGCAGTGCGCGGCAACAGCCCTCTCTATTCCGACATAGAGCTTTCGCTCATCAAGAACCATCTTGACCCCGACCTCTATCCCGATGTCAACTGGCGTGACGAAATCCTCCATGACAATTCGCTCACCCAGACATATTACGTCAACGCACGCGGCGGCGGCTCTCTCGCCCGCTACTTCCTCTCGCTCGGCTACAAGAATGAAAGCGCCGCCTACAAGCAGGACAAATCGTCGAAATACTCGACACATGTAGGCTACCAGACATTCAACTACCGCGCCAACCTTGACATCAATCTGACAAAGACCACGCAGCTCTATTTCGGCGCCGACGGTTTCATCTCCGAAAAGAGCGAGCCGGGCAACGCCAACACCGACGCACTTTGGCACACCTGCCGCAACCTGACCCCGATAACCATACCTACCCGTTATTCGTCGGGCGAGCTGCCCGCCTACGGCACCAACAACGCATATTCGCCCTACGTGATGCTCAACCACACCGGTATGACAAAAATACGCCACTACCGCGGCAAAGCCACCCTCGAACTCAAACAGGACCTCTCGATGATTACCGAAGGCCTCAAGGTGAGACTTCAGGGCGCGTATGACAACGAATCCGACCTCCGCGAAATCCGCCACGTCCTTCCCGAGATGTACTACGCCTCCACTCGAAAATATACCGGCGAGCTTGCCCTGGTAAAACGAGTTGACGCGCAGACTGCCACCTACAACCATGCCGACGCGCAGTATTACAAGATACACTTCGAAGGTACCGCAACATGGGACCGCCTCTTCGCCCAGAAGCACCGTGTAGGCGCCCTTGTGTACTACTACATGAGCAGCCAGCAGACCATGGACGGCAACATCGACAGCAAGCCCGAATCGCTGCGGAGCATGTATGCAATTCCTATCCGCTATCAGGGTGTGTCAAGCCGACTGACCTACGGTTTCGACGATACATATTTCATTGACGCCAACTTCGGTTACACCGGCTCGGAGAACTTCCAGAAGGGACACCGCTTCGGTTTCTTCCCCTCGGTGGCAGCCGGCTGGGTGCCCACCCAGTACAAATGGCTGGCCGACAATCTCCCCTGGCTCAACTTCCTGAAGATACGCGGTTCGTATGGTCTCGTAGGTAACGACCGACTGACCGACGAGCGCTTCCCCTACCTGACACTCATGACCAACAACAACTCCGGCGGAGGCTGGGGCAGCAACGTGGGCTACATCACCGAAGAACGCGTTGGCGCCAACAACCTGCAGTGGGAGAAGGCCAAGAAGTTTGATGTCGGTATCGAAGGACGTCTGTGGGACAACAAAATCGATTTCGTTGTCGACTTCTTCCAGGACCGCCGCGACGGTATCTACCAGCGCCGCACCCAGATACCCGACTACGCGGGTCTCGTATCGATGCCTTTCGGCAACGTCGGCCGCATGAAGAGCTACGGCGCCGACGGCAACATATCGTTCTCGCAGTCGTTCGGCAAAGACTGGTCGGTGACCGTGCGAGGCAACTTCACCTACTCTGCCAACAAGGTCGAGAACTGGGAGCAGGCCGAGCAGCCTTACCCCTACCAGAACTACACAGGCTTTGTCAACAACGCATTCCGCGGCCTCATCTCGCTCGGACTTTTCCGCGACGAGCTCGACGTGAAGCAAAGCCCGAAACAGACATTCGGCACATACATGGCCGGCGACATCAAGTATAAGGATGTCAACGGCGACGGCGTAGTCGACGACAACGACCGCGTGCCCCTCTCTTACCCCAATTATCCCAAGCTGATGTACGGCTTCGGCGGCGAGGTACGCTGGAAAAACCTTACTCTCGGCATCATGTTCAAGGGTACGGGCAACACCGACTACTACTACGTCAACGGCACATCGGGCGGCGAAGGCTATATCCCGTTCTACAACGGTTCGACCGGCAACGTGCTCCAGCAGGTGGCCGACCAGCGCAACCGATGGACCCCCGCCTCCTATTCAGGCGACCCGTCGACCGAGAATCCCAACGCCCTCTATCCCCGTCTGAGCTACGGCCGCAACGAGAACAACAACCAGCTCTCAACCTTCTGGCACACCAATGCCCGCTACCTGCGCCTGCAGGAAATCAACCTCAACTACCACGTGCTTCCCGGCAAATTCCTCCGTTCGCTCGGCCTCAGCTCGATGGACCTGCAGTTCGTTGTCAACAACGTGGCCGTATGGAGTCCCGTGAAGCTCTGGGACCCCGAGCAGTCGGAATACAACGGCGGCGCATACCCGATACCCCGCACTTTCTCGCTCCAACTCTATGTCAACTTCTAATCCGTGAATACGATGAAACTATATAAAGCATTAATACCGTTAGCAGTGGCAGGATACTGCCTGTTCACTCCTTCGTGCAACTACCTTGATGTCGACGGCTATTTCGACGATACGCTGAAGTATGACTCAGTGTTCGTC
>CEAC01024171.1_pt1 | contig 73344 bp, 62 predicted proteins | sample 557411 | NCBI WGS metagenome assembly CEAC01 (sample SAMEA3182094, study PRJEB8094) | gut metagenome | biome: human; feature: gut; material: Stool; isolation source: human stools | place: Canada | collected 2012-02-21
GTCGTACACTATCCTGACGCGGCAGGTCGTAAGATATATTTCTCGACCGATCTTGAAATGACCGGACGCGACATCATCGAATTCTACCGCACACGCTTTCAGATAGAATTCTGCTTCCGCGACTCCAAGCAGTTTACCGGACTTAACCATTGCCAGGCACGAGACCTAAACAAACTTGACTTCGCTTTCAATGCCTCGCTTGCAGCGGTCAATGTCGCAAAGGTAATCCGTAGCGAATACTATCCGCCGCTTTCAATCGGCCTGCTAAAGTCCTATCTGAGCAATATTTATATGCTCAGACGATTTTTAGCGAGGTCCGGTCTGAAACCCAACAGAACTTTAAATGCTAAACTTGTCAATGAACTCTTTGACCTTGTGGCTAACGCCGCGTAGCCGATATTTATTTTTTTAACGGACTATTGTATTGTGAATATGAAAATATTTTTTGTTACTATAAATCGGCTAAATACAAATCGCAGATATGGAAGATTCTCTAAGAGCTTGTCTAAAATTCATATTACTTTGCTTTTGAGGGTCTTGCCAGTGCCTTTTTGCCCGCTCTTCAGTCACGTAGCTACGGCTACGCTCCCTCATCGCAAGCAAAAATACATCTGACAATCCTCCTCAAAATCTGCATCATATAAATTTAGACAAGCTCTTAGATACGCAGTTTTGATTAATTGATTTCGGCTTATTTCACAAGTATTTTATTCCCGTTGATGATATAAACGCCCTTTGAGAGTGTATAAATTTCATCATAAGTCGAAATATTAAGTTTCTGCCCTTGCAGATTATAAATATCGAACGAAATTTTGTCTTTTTCCATTAAATCCTCTGTTATATCTTCAATCCCAGTCTCGGCAGTCAAATCATCAACTATTAATTCGAACATAGACCATTTTGGTGCTGAAGTATAAGCTACTTTTGTTCCAATTGGGACATGTAAAATGGCAGTATCGTAGACCGTATTTTCAAACGCTTCAAATTTAATGGTTGGAGGAATTGAGGTATGGCATAGTACATTAGTAATTTTTTCACAATATCCAAAAGCATTATCTCCAATCGATAAAGTACTATGAAAATTTACTAATTCCAAAGTTGAACAATAATAGAAAGCATAATCGCCAATTGATATTACAGAATATGGTATGTCTACTGAAATCAAACTGGTGCACCATGCGAAAGAGCAATTGCCAATAGAAGTTATGGAATTAGGAACATCTATCGAAGTCAAATTTGAACACCAAGAGAACGCGTGTGCGCCAATTGACTTTACAGAACTGGGAATGTCAACTGTGAGTAACTTAGAACATTTAGAAAATGCTTCATCTCCAATAAATGTTACAGAATTAGGAATTGAAACTGAGGGTAATTTTATACAATTAGCGAAAGTTCCATTGCTAATAGCTGTTACGGAATTTGAAATGTCAACTGAGGTCAATTCAGAGCACCTATGAAAAGCGTAGGCTCCAACTGATTTTACTGAGTTTGGAATTGTTATAGAGGTCAAACACACGCAATCTTCGAAACAGTAATCACCAATTGAAATCACTGAAGTAGGGATATATATAGAAACTAAATGGCGGCAGTTGCGAAAAACATATCCACCAATTGAGGATATAGAAGTCGGAATGTTTATTATACTCAGATTGATGCAGTCAGAGAAAAGGAAATCGTTAAGAGTCGTGACTGAATTAGGAATATTAACCGAAGTAAGATGACTACATCCATCAAATGCCCCAATACCTACAGACGTAACGGAGTTAGGAATCGTAATTGAAATCACATTGGTGTAGCGAAATGCAAAATTCCCAATAGAAATAACTGAATCTGGAATAGTAATTGATGTTAATTCATAACAATTAGAAAAAGCTTGATCTCCAATCATAGTTACGGAATTTGGAATATTAACGGAACTTAAACCGGAGCAACAATAAAATGCTCTATTATTGATACTCGTTACTGAGTTAGGAATTTCAAATGCGCCATTGAATCCTGGGGGACATTGGATGAGTGATTTAATTGATTTGGAATATAATGTTCCATCTATAGATGTATAATTGGGGTTGTCATTTGCAACATTTATTGCAACAAGATTTTCACAACAATTGAACGGGGATTCTCCAATTGAAGTTACAGAATTTGGTATTGAGACTGTGGTCAGACCGTTACATCCAGCAAAAGCTTCCGTTATAATCTCAGTAACGGTGTACATAGTATCTTTAAATATAGCAACACTGGGAATTTCTATCGTATTAGATACATCGTAATTTTTAGCCACCATACATGTTTTATTTTCTTCGCTAATGATTGTGAAATTTAAACCTTTATATGTGAAATCTGTTGCATTAATGGGAATGGCAGTATTTAATACAAGTAGAAATATAATAAGTTTTTTCATTTTATGCAGATTTTGTATTAACAATATAATGTAATGCAATAACTTAATTGTCAAACTTACAGTATCAGCATCGCGTCGCCGTAGGCACCGAAGCGGTAGCCCTCTTTCACGGCTTCGTCGTAGGCTTTCATCACGAGGTTGTAGCCGCCGAATGCCGCTACCATCATGAGCATGGTGGAGTAGGGGAGGTGGAAGTTGGTGACGAGCGCTGTGGTGACGGTAAAATCGTAGGGGGGGAAGATGAATTTGTTGGTCCAGCCTTCGTAGACCTTGAGTTTGCCGCCCATGCTGACTGCCGTCGCCATGCCGCGGAGCACGGAGGTGCCTACGGCGCACACCTGCTTGCCTTCGGTTTTGGCCTTGTTGACGGTATCTACCAGTTTGGGTGTGATGAATATCTGCTCGGAGTCCATGCGGTGCTTGGTGAGGTCTTCCACATCAATTTCGCGGAAATTGCCCAGTCCGCTGTGAATAGTGGCGAACGCCTGCTCCACGCCTTTGATTTCGAGGCGTTTCAGCAGTTCGCGGCTGAAGTGCATGCCTGCAGCGGGTGCCACGATAGCGCCTTCGTTTTTTGCGAAGATGGTCTGATAGTCGGTGACGTCGTTCTCATTGGGCTCGCGCTGTATGTAGTCGGGCAGCGGAGTCTCGCCCAACGCGTAGAGGGCGGCCTTGAATTCCTCGTGGGGGCCGTCGTAGAGGAAGCGGAGCGTGCGGCCGCGCGAGGTAGTGTTGTCGATTACCTCGGCCACCATTGATTCGTCCTCGCCGAAATATAGTTTGTTGCCTATGCGGATTTTGCGGGCCGGTTCAACGAGCACGTCCCACAGTTTATGTTCTTCATTAAGCTCTCTCAGGAGAAAGACCTCGATGCGTGCGCCGGTCTTTTCCTTGTTGCCGTAGAGACGTGCCGGGAATACCATGGTGTCGTTGAACACCATGACGTCGCCTTCGTCAAAATAATTGATAATCTCTTTAAACACGTGATGGGAGATTTCACCCGTCTTGCGGTTGACAACCATCATTCTGCATTCGTCACGCTGAGGTGCCGGCTCTTGAGCTATCAGCTCGTCAGGCAATTTAAATTTAAATTGTGAAAGCTTCATCTTGTTGTTATATCTTCGTTGTTATCTTGTTCTTGTTTTGCGGCGTAATCGGTATCGTCGTCGGTCTCTATCACGACTTCGCGAAGCATCGACACGGCGTCGTCGAGCGAAAGGCACCGGTCGATGGTGACATCGCCCACCCGTGTGCGGCGCAGGGCTGTTAGATGTCCCCCCGAGCCGAGTGCGGCGCCGATGTCGCGTGCGAGCGCACGGATGTAAGTGCCTTTGCTGCACACCACGCGTATGGTGATGCTCTCCGGGCTGTATTCGAGCAGTTCGATTTCGTCGATTACGAGAATCTTCGGTTTAAGTTCGACGGTATCGCCCTTGCGGGCCATCTTGTAGGCCCTCTTGCCGTCAATCTTGCACGCGGAGAATGCCGGTGGCACCTGCTCTATGCGTCCTGTGAATTTCGCCAGAACCTCCACGACAAGTTCGCGGGATATATGGGCGGTAGGGTAGCGGGCGTCAATCTCGGTCTCGAGGTCGTATGACGGCGTCGTGGCTCCGAGGGCTATCGTGGCGATGTATTCCTTGACGCCGCTCTGGAGCTGCTCGATGAGCTTGGTGGATTTTCCGCTGACTATAATCATCACTCCGGTGGCAAGCGGGTCGAGGGTGCCGGCATGGCCTACTTTCATTTTTTTTACGCCCATGCGGCGCAGCATCACCCCCCTTATGCGTTTCACTACATCAAACGAGGTCCAGCCGTACGGCTTGTCGACGAGTATGGTCTCTCCTGCAAGAAAATTCATTGCTGTCGGGGCGGTTATCAGTTAAAAATGATGCAGAGCAGACCTGCGATGAGACAGTAGACGGCGAACCATACGAGTTTGCCCTTCTTGACGATATTGAGCATCCATTTGCATGCCAGGCAACCTACCACGAAAGCCGCGATAAACCCGGTGAGCAAGGGCACGATGCCGATTGATTCGGCGGTGGTATCACCGCTTCCGCTTACCATGTCCTTTATGTCGAGCAGCGCTTCTCCCAAAATGGGAATAATCACCATGAAGAAAGAGAATTTTGCAATCTGTTCACGCTTGTCGCCGAGCATCAGGCCGGTGGCAATTGTCGAGCCGGAGCGGCTGAGTCCAGGGATTACGGCTATGGCCTGTGCGATACCTATTATGAACGCATCGAGAAATGTGATGTCGTGCGGCTTGTAGCCACCCTGCCTGATGGCGGGGCTGCCGGCTGTCGTACGGCGGAAATAGTAGGCGAATGTAAGCAGAAGCGCGGTGGCGCACAGCGCGATACCGACAGTAAATAGATTTTTGCCGAACAAAGCCTCCACACTGTCCTTGAAAAAGATTCCCACAATCATGATGGGGATGCACGATACCAGTATCTTGAATACGTAAGTGGTGTTGGCGTCGCGTTTAAAGCCGAAAAATGAAGTAACCAGCGGTACGAACTCTTTCCAGAGAACTACGATTGTGCTGAGCACGGTGGCAACGTGCAGGGCGACTGTGAATTGCAGCGACTCGGCGCCTTGCATGTCGAGATGCAGTATGTCCTCGCATATCTGCAGATGACCTGAACTGCTTATAGGAAGATATTCGGCAAGTCCCTGCACTATGCCCATTATAAGGGAATTTAACCAATCCATTTTTTTACCTGTTTAATTGTTAATTGGAATTTGATATGTCTGTTGCCGTACTGAACCGGACTGTTGTAATATACAGCCTGTCAGCGGCATTATGCCTTAGTGTCGTCGGTATCCGTATCGGGACGGCCGAAGGTGCCGGATTTTTTAGACGGCTTGATGATGATAGCTATACCCATGAATACGAAACCGAGAAAGGCGAGTGTAGGGCCGACGACGATGCGTCGGGTGCTGAATATGTCGGGGTTGAATTTTTCCGGCGTGCTGCCCGGTCCGAGCATGAGTATGAATCCGATCACTATAAGCAGGCCGGCAGCTATCATAAAAATGAAATTCCTGCGTGCGAGCGGAAATTGTACCGGCGCCTCTTTGATAAGCATGCGTGCCGGAGTCTGGTTTATACGTGCGCCGGCTGCGTTTTGTTGGGCGGCAGCGGGCTTCGGCGCCGGAGCCTGAGTCTGGCTTTTGGACTTTATCGGTTGATTTTTGGTAGGAAGTGCCATGTGGTTTATATGAAAATTGTTTTGTTAATTCTTAATTGTAGTATTGCATGCGTAATCAGAACATGTCGTCGTAGCTCTGACGGAGATATTTGTTGGTAGCTATCCAGGATGCCGTGCCGCAGATGATTATGCCTCCGGCCACTACTCCGAGGAACACGTAGATCAAATCGCTCCAGGGTAGCGCAAGTGCGAGGTCAGGATCGATGTTGACGGCATAGACCCGCAGCAGGCAGAGGAGCAGTATTGCTACCACTGCCGCAAGTATGCCGTTGAGGATGTTGCCGATGATAATCGGTCGGCGTATAAACGCGTTGGTGGCGCCTACGAGCTGCATGGTGTGGAGAAGGAAGCGTGCGGAGTAGATCGTGAGGCGCACGGTGTTGTTGATCAGTACGAATGATATTACCAGCAAAGCGCCGGCGAGGGCTATTAGTACGAGCGACAGCGTGCCGATATTGGAATTGACCGACTCGACCATCTCGGTATGTACCGTTATCTCTTCTACCGAGTCGATATTGCGCAGTGGAGATATGATTTTATCAAGGGAGTCGACCGATGCGTATTGCGCCTTGACTCTTACGTTGAATTCGGGCTGGTAGGGGTTGGTGCCGAGCAGATCCTCCACGTCGCTGCCGAGGTAGGCGTTTTCCTGCTCGAGTATCTCCTCGGGCGACATGTAGTCGTAGCTCGCAACGAAGTCGGAGGCGGTCAGCCTTTTCTTCATATCATTGATTCGGGTCAGGTCGGCGTCCATTTTCATCACCATGTTGAACCCTAAGTTTTCACGTATGTGCCGTGTGATATTGCCGGCTGCAAATGCCGCACAGCCTACAATGCCGAGTATCAGCAACACCATGCCTACGCTGACTGTCGACGTCAGATGCTTGCCGAAGCTCATAAGGCTTGTGCGCTTGTTTGATTGACTCATTGTATATTTGATGTTTGCTGAGTTTTTACCTATATGGAAATTTACAATGCAATATGTGACATAATGGTCCGGCGCACCGGATTGCCTCGGGCTATTGCATATTATCTTGCAAATTTACAACATCCGGCACCACCTTGTCAAGTTTTTTTATAATAAATTTCAATTATAATTCACAAAAAGAGTAAAAACAGCTGAAAACAGGCCATAGTAATTTAACATATAACGCTTCAGACGTGCAAAACAGAACAAAAAAACGCTGTCGGCTGTTTAAATATGAAAATTTATTAAGAAAAATTAATCCCCTTTCAAAAAAATATATTAACTTAGCGCGAAATTTATAGAACCTCAGATAAATAAGATTAATATTTCGTTGGATAAATGAATCGTAAGTAGGCCGGGTGCAGGCATGTCGACATATCGCTTTTGTAAACAGACGCATAAACCTGCCGGTAATTGGCCGGTATGACAACCCGGACTCTTGAAGATGCTATTCAGCGAAAGTCGGGTTTCAACTATGAAATGAAATTTAACTAAATTAATAAAACAATTATTCTTTATGAAAAAGAGTCTAATCGGTTTAGCTTGCGCTTTATTCATGGGCCAAGGCATGGTTGCTCAATCTTCGCAGGAGGTTACATACGTTGAGGACCCCTCGCAAGGTTATCTCTTCAACCAATTCAAAGACAACTGGTTCGTAACCGGTGAAGGTGGTATCGGCATCTTCTTCTCTCCCAATGACTCTTACCGCGACTGGAAAGACCGTTGGGAGCCTTCTGCATCGCTCTATGTGGGCAAATGGTTCTCTCCTATTGTGGGACTGCGTGCCGGTGTCAACTGGCTTAAGGTAAAAGGTCTTTCCGATGTCAAAAGCAATGGAAACCTTTACGACGAGCCTATGGTAGAAGGCAAATACAAACAGAAATTCGTTCACATCGGCCCGGTTTTCGATGCGATGATCAACGTCACCAACTGGTGGTGCGGCTATCACCCCGGACGTAAGTACAACTTCACTGTCTACGGCGGTGTGGGTTGCTACTGGACTCTCGCCCGTCAGTACGACGCCAACAACAAGTCAACAAGCTACAAGGATGCAAAAGACCGTATCCTCGCGGCCCGTGGCGGTTTTATCAACAGCTTCAACGTAAGCCCTCAGGTGCAGCTTTCTCTTGACGTCCGATTCACCGCTCTCGACAACCACCGCGACGAAAAGGGTGGCGACTGGAATAAGACTTCATACGACCTTCAGGCTTATCTCGGCGTGACTTACCTGTTCAAGAAACGCGAATGGAACGCCCCGATTATCCCTGTATGCCCCGAACCCGAGAACTGCGACGCTCTCCGTGCACGCCTTCAGGCTGCCGATGCACGCATCGCCGACCTCGAGGCTCAGCTTCAGGCTTGTCTCGACCGTCCGGTTGAGGTTGTCGAGGAGGCTGCAGCTCCTGCTCCCCTCGCTACAATCTACTTCCCCATCAACGTTTCAAAACTCACCAAGGAAGATGTCCGCGTAGTTCAGGCTTGTGCCGAAGTGATGAAGGCCAACCCCGACACCAAGTACGTGGTGACCGGCTGGGCCGACAACTATACCGGTAACGACCGTATCAACGTCAACCTCCGCAAGAACCGCGCCGCTTCCGTTGAAAAACAGCTCCTGAAATCAGGCGTTCCCGCCGCTCAGTTCGAGACTACTATCAACAACGGCAACCTCGTTGACATGGGCGAGAAGTTCGTAGCTCTCGACCGCGCTACCACTATTCAGGTAGCTGAATAATAATTTGACGGTTACGCCGTTTGCCCGGCGTCGACAGATATCATGAAGGCATGCTCAGTCAGGGCATGCCTTCTTTTAGATGTTATCGACATCTCTTAAAATATCGCTCACAATATGCAGAATTTCAGGAGAAAAATCAAGCCTTGGATGCTCCCTATATCTATGGTCATAGGTGTGTTGCTCCATAGCTACATCGGCTATGTGGCATTTTTATCGCCGTATCTTATTTTCATAATGCTGCTTATCACTTATTGTAAGGTGTCGTTCAGCCATTTCCGGGTAGACGGTTCGATGTGGTGGCTTCTGGCGATACAGGTGATAGGGGCATCGGGCGTGTTCCTGCTCCTTAGGCAATTTAATGTCGCTGTGGCTGAGAGCATATTTATCTGTATATTTTGTCCGACAGCTACGGCTGCGCCTGTGATAACCGGTATGCTCGGCGGAAAAGTGGAACGGGTCGCAACGTTCTCTTTGCTTAGTAATCTTGTAGTGGCGTTTACTGCGCCGGTCATACTTGCGTTGCTGGGCGGGGGGGATAATCCTGACTTTATGGCGTCGTTCACGCGTATTGCCACCAATGTGTTGCCGTTGATACTTGGCCCGCTCGTCGTGGCATTGATGCTTAAGATGACGCTTCCGAAAGTGCGCGACGAGATTGCGCATCATCAGGGGCTGTCGTTCTACATCTGGGCAGTAGCTCTTATTATCGTGGTCGGTAATTCCGTCAGTTTTCTCATGAAGGAACCGGCGTCGCGTATTCCGGAAATGGCTGTTATCGCCGTACTGTCGTTGCTGGCCTGCCTCGCGCAGTTCTATTTCGGTAGAAAAATCGGGGCGCGTTACGGCGACCGTGTTGCCGGAGCGCAAAGTCTCGGACAGAAAAATACAGTTCTGGCAATATGGCTGGCCTTGACTTATCTCGACCCGATTGCCTCGGTCGGACCGGCGTGCTATATAGCCTGGCATAATACTGTCAATTCCATACAGATATATAAGAGGGCACACGCCGGAATGCTCTGAGATGATGGCCGTTGCGCTGTTTTGGGATGACGGTTGTCGCACTGTTTAGCGGCATTAAAATCGGCGCCGGGGATGTGAGGCACTCTCTGCTGTCCCGGCTGACGGCATTTCAGGGCATCCAGGGCCGCTATATTAGTAGGCGATAACGTAACTTTTTGTAATTCCGTTTGTTGTTAATATTAGACATGTATATATTTGTGTCTGCATTACGGCACGGGTAATTCCGGCGTACGATGACATGGATTGCACGTGTGTTAACGGCTTAAAAATAAATGAGATGGATCAGATGTATCAACTATTGATGGGATTGCCGCTTTTCAGCGGGGTGACATACGAGAAAATGCTTGAAATTATTGGGAGTACAAAGTTCCATTTTCTGAAGTATCTTGAAGGAGAGACATTTATATCGGAAGGAGAGCAATGTACTCATATAAAGTTCATTATTTCCGGGAAGGTGCGCGTAAGCATCGCCAATGCCGACCGGCGTTTCACGGTGTCGCAGACGCTTACGGCTCCTGATGTCGTGGCTCCGGAATATATTTTCGGACGTTCGACTACATATCCATGCTCGGTTGTGGCACTTGAGCCGACCGGTGTTTTGCAGATTTCGAAGGTCGATTATATGAAGATATTGAACAGTGATTCTATTTTCCTGATCAATTATCTCAATTTGCTGTCGATGAATGCACAGAAAGCTGTCGACGGGATATTGTCGATAGCCACCGGCAGCCTCGAGGAGCGTATTGCATTCTGGATAGTGGCTCTTACGCAGCGCGGCGGTACGGACATAATCATGACATGCAGGCAGCGTGACCTCTATTCGTTGTTCGGTGTGCAGCGCTCGTCATTTATCTCCACTCTCGACAGCATGAAGGAGCGCGGACTGATTGACTATTCCCAGACGGAAATCCGTGTGCATGACCGCCGCGAACTTATTGACATACTCCATTCTTCGGTCGAATGATATTTTAGAGCTTGTCTAAAATTTATATTACTTTGCTTTTGAGGGGCTTGTCAGCGTCTTTTTGCTCGCTCTTCAGTCACGTAGCTACGGCTACGCTCCCTCATCGCAAACAAAAATCCACCTGACAACACCTCTCAAAATCTGCATCATATAAATTTAGACAAGCTCTTATTCTGAAGAAAATATGTCGGTCGACGTATGCGGTCCAATGAAAAACAGGCATTCTTGGGATAAAAATATTGGTAAATTTGACGAATGTAATAGTGTATATGTCGTAAAAATGAGGAATATAATCTATAAATACATCTATATTATATGTTATAATGATATTTAATAATAAATTGATAATTAATTAATTATCATTTTACGATTATCTATATACTCTATATTCTTATGTTGTGTGACGTTATTTGCTATTGACAAATGGAATAATTGCACTAACTTTGCGATGTAAACATAAAATCACAACGACAAAAATCGAAGTTGATTTTATAAGGATTAGAGACAAAAATTAGGATTTGTTAAATTAGGAATTAGTTTGTGGGTTAGTATTTTTTAATTGGATTAAGTATTTGGATAATACTCTATAGGTAATAATCGTGTTTTATGTTAGGTTTGTTTGCCTCGAATATCGAGGATTTTTTAGGAAGCCGCTTCGTGAGAAGTGGTTTGCTATTTTATAGGGGTTCTGTTTCAATTTTGATATTTTCCGGGGATTTGCTAAATTGCGGTGTGTTTAAAAAATATATAATTGAAGATAGCCTATATGGGAAAAGATGTATTTGAATTGCTCGACGGAGGAGACTGGATATATGGCTCGGCAAACGAATTGCCTGAAGTATACGCGTTGCTTCGCAGGACTGCCGATATATGTTTCGAGATGAACGCGCTTCCGCCATCGGAATCCGGCCGCCGCGAAAAAATATTGCGTGGACTGCTTGGCTCGGTAGGAAAAAGTATAGTGATTAATCCCCCGTTCAGATGCGATTTCGGTCATAACATACATATAGGAGATAATTTTATCGGGAATTTCAACCTGACCATTCTTGACGAAGCAAAAGTCATTATAGGCGATAACGTCATGATAGGGCCGAACTGCACCTTGGCGACTATAATCCATGCAATGCTCCCGGCGCAGCGAAATGCCGGAATAATGCGGGCAAAACCGATCTCAATTGGCAACAACGTATGGCTCGCATCAAATGTCACTGTCCTGCCCGGCGTGACAATAGGTGACAACGCTGTGATAGGAGCAGGCAGCGTAGTGACAAAATCCGTTCCGGCATTCACATTCGCGGCCGGAAACCCCTGTCGTCCGATACGTCCAATAACTGATGCCGACACAGTCACGCCGGTCAATCGTTGAATATCCATTCAAAGCAATCCGCATGCAGCGTGCCGCCACCGCGTGGACAAAGGCGGAAACGTTCCGTGCTGTCGCAAAAGGGCTATATGGCAAAGGAAATTTCCTTAAGCACAGACCGTGCGTCCCTGCTTTTGGCGTTCTGCAACTATGCTGATGAACATAGAGGGGAAGTTATATCTCCCTCAGAAACGGCATTGAGTCCCTGGCGGCATAGTCATTGAGGAAACGGATATTTTTCTGAAACATTTTCCTGCCGGCCTCTGGCGAGATGACCGAACTTAACGCCGCATCTGGTATAAGATTGTTCTTGATGATGTACTCGCGCATCTCCGCAGTCGACAGGGAATGGTTTAATATAATTGCCAGGCCATCATGTGATGCATCTTCTTTGTCATAGTACGGATTGTCTTTTATTTTCACACAGGTAGCATAACCTGGCAGTACGGATACGGTGCCGTCGGTGTTGAGGAAGTAAAGCAGATTTCCGGCATCGCGGATGTCGTCGGACAGTTTGGAATCGCCGTTGGCTTTGGGCGTGTTGTCGCCAAATGCCATCTTCATGTATTCCTCGTGTGAGCCACACACGCCTATGCGCCGGTTGTTGAACGCTTTCATGAGATAATTGTACGTATCCTTGTGCTCCTTGGCTTTCTTACGGTGTGCCTCCCTGCATTCATCAAATATCTCTTCGGGCAGCACTTGAAGGCCGAGACCGTTCATCATCCACACGCCGTCGACTTGCACAAGCGATAATAAAGCCGTCTGCCCTGGAACAATCTCCGGGGAGAACCTCCCGTCAGGCATGGTGTCGGGCGAGAGTGTGAACTTGTAGCCGTTGAGGTCCTCAAGTATAAGCTCGCTTTCACCGACGGTCTTATACCTGTAATATTCATACGGGCGCGACTTCAATGCCTTCAGGATAGGAATATACCTCTCTTCTTCAGGTTCATGGTACAGATCTACTATCTCTGCGAGCCATTCGTATGCCGGAATAGCCAAAGGCCCTATCAGGGCATTCATTGGCACAAATGAATCGATGGCATAGGCCTTCGCACTCTCGTCTTCGTTTTCTACCGAATGAAGCATCTGGTCTATGAAATTTTCAAATTCATTTATTGTCTTATCTATATCATTGATGCATGTCAGGTAGCAGCTGCTGCACAGCCACGAGCACAGGTTGCGTATCTGATAGAACAGCGGTATTCCTAATTCTTCCTCAGGCACAAGGATAGTACGCGCAGGAGTGTCGGGCGCATCATCGTAAGCCTTGATGAGGTCGGGCATGAGTGTCATGGCCAGCATACGGAGTGCAGGATTGCCGGGATTTAGAATCGATTCCGGATTGACCTCGTTGGCTACGTACCAAAGCAAGAACAGCACCGCATGAAACGACGGCATCTCATCGTCGTAGGGGAATAGTGAGGTTTGCTCACTGATATTGTAGAACGGGAAACTATTCCCGTATTTTTTCTTGTAAAGAGATATGAATGCCGCCCAAACTCCCGAACCCGCAACGAGATCTTCCACATAGCAGGCAAGGGTGATGGCCATGTGTCGGCTTACGGCAGGTGTGAATCCGGGTTGGGCGCCGAATACTTTATGGATAACGGGATATATCCGGTTGGCAATGCCTACATAAAACATGTCGCTTGGAAACTGCGCTGCGTTAAAATGTGTGGCGCAAAATTCGAGACGCGTGATTTTATATGGCGTAATCGCCGGTTTGATTTTTTTTGATTTAGACATAGTCGAAACGTGTTTACAGTTGCAAAGTTAGTCGTTTTATATTTCCAAACAACAATCTTTTCGATATTGTTGCTATAAATCTCGGAATTTTAGAGTCCGGCTTCAAGCCTTTCTACGTAGGCGACTCCGGAAACCACAGTTTCAGGTAGCCGCCTTCGGCGTATTTCTCATGGAGATGGTCGAGGGTACGCTGCCAATGTTCTTCCTTATCCAACTCCGGATAATGGTCGAGACCATATTGAACGGTTCTCTCTATTGTCGTTTCAGGTTCGATGAAGCGGTCGGCTTGGATAGGATTCGAGGTGGAGTTCATCTTGCCGACAGTTTAAGCTAATAAGACGGTGCCCCAAACAGCAGATATGATACCTCGGCGACATGTATTGATTGAGATAAATCTTATAAAAAATTAACAGTTGTATTGCCAATGGTAACTAATCAGTCCCCCACTTAGGTCAAGCCCAATAAATAAACAGAGGTAACTTTTGTGCCCGGATGGCATTATGTTACCTCTGTTTATTTATTGGGCTTGACCTAAGTGGGGGACTGAATAGTTACTCCAAGTCGTTGACGCGGAAGATGCAGCTGTCGCGGACGCGGCGACATTCGCCGGAGGAAAGGATTTTGACGTTGCGCCAACCGCCGTAAAAATTGTAGCGGAGCGAGATGCAATTTTGCAGGTGGAGAATAGAGCCGTCGGATTTCCAAACATGGAGGTCGACAGGGTCGCCGGAGTTGAGCATCGTGCGAGCGGTGGATATGTGTATCGAGCGAGCCATAAGCGAGGTAAAAGGTAAAGGGAAAGAGAGTTTACGAATAAATCGGATTGAACTTGTCGTTGAAGATGCCGGGAGTATCAGGCAGCGCGATACTCGGCAGGTTGTGGACGAAACGCCATGTAAACTTGACGGAGTTAAGTTTCTCGTCGCCATCGGAGATTTCTGAGGTGAAGTCGGTAATCATTATCGGCTTCATGGCGTAGAAGTCGTTTTCGTACTCCGCGCCCTCGCCGTATGGGATGCGAGCATCGTCAGAGGTAAGCATCTGTTCCATCAGCTCGCACTCCTCCGAGGTGAGCGACCCTGTCTGTGTTTCATACTCCTTGCTGACCGTTACATCGTAGAACTGCGAGTCCTTACCAAGCGAGGCAATAGAGCGGTCAGCTTTTATTTTTGCAGTGGTTACACCTTGCACCGGCAACTGTTCAAGCATATTGAAGCAGTTGGCGAAGTGGAACACAGGCACATCGGAGAGTGCCGGGTCAACATAATAGGTAGCCATACGGTTGCCGCGTTGCACGGTAAATGAAAGCAGGGTCGGATTGTTGACCTTGCATTTCTCTTTGAGTGCATTGCGCAAATCATCGAGAGAGAAATAGACGTGCAGCACTCCGTTGATATGGGCAATCTGACCGTTGCCGGAGTGCAGCCAACGATACGTTTGGCGGTTTCCGTTATCATCGAGGTATGTTATTAGCACGAAAAGGACGATACCCTCGCGCTCGGTTGTGTACCACGCAAGATGCGCCCACCCATTGGGGGCGATGCGACGAGTACGGACGGTAGTCAGAAAATTCTCTGTCAACCACGGAGCAGGGTCATAAATACCTGTCTCACGGTTGCAGAACATGGCGAAAAAACTGACCGGCTCGGCATCTTCATCATCGTTGCTCGCCTCGATGGTGAACTCTGCGGTGTTGAACTCCGTATCGCCCGAAAGAGCTTGCTCGATGAGCGGCGCAATGTCGCGGACGGTCACTGTGCCGTTACTGGTATAGTAACGTCCTGGCAGCAGCTCAATACCGCCATATAGCAACCGAACATCGGCATAGCTGTGGTCGCTAAACACCATTATATCGGGCAAGTCTGCGGAGAAGATGATGCCCTCTGTATAATATCCTATTCGTATCATATCCGCAAAATTATGGAGGATATGATACAGCCCAAAAGACAGCAAAAGCGGCCACTCCCCTAATGGGAGCAGCCGCGAGGCGGAGCGTTTGGAGAAGTTATTTCTCCAAATGGTCGGGAACGAAGTCGGGAGCGTCGGGGTTGATGCCGCGCTCGATGTACTTCGAGCGGAGGGCGTTGTGCGCCTGAATGACTATCTGATTGATGACGCGGAAGTGCAGGTCTTCAATCAGGAGAGCCATCTGCTCGCTGTGGCTCGGATACTGCAAGCCGAATCCGTAATTTATTGTTCGCGCTGCATCGAGGATTACTTGCAGCTCCTGTTCGGTAAACTTGTTGTAGTCGATTTCCATTGCTTCGGGGATTATAGGGTGAAACATTCGTGATTGTTGTTGTCGATATGGAAGATGGAGAGCGTATAATTCTCGCAACCTTTTCGGAACTCGACTTTTATAAAGTCCTCGTCGTCGCGCCAGCAGTAGAACAATGCCAGACGCATCGCGTCAAAATCGTTGTCGGCCTGGAAATTCCATTTGCCTTGTTTCGTGAAACAGATATAATCGCGCATCGTTGTGAGAATTAGAGGTTTGACATTCGGGAGAGAGAAGCGAGAGGGTTTTAACCCTCCCGCTGAGCCTCGAACTGGAGGCGTTCGTAGATGTTCTGGGAGATAGTCGCTCCGTAGCGGGCTTTGAGCAGGTGCATGTAGCGCATCGCGCTCTTGGCTGTCTTGCAGCCGCATCCGACGTTGTCCTTGGGAGCCACGCCCTTGAAGTAGACGTACCAGCGGTTGAACTTGCGCTGAGCCACGATGAGCTTGGGAGTTATTGCCGGAACAGTCTCGACGGCGGGAGCAGCGGTTTCTTTGCCGGAGCAAAGCGCTGAAGCGATAAGGGCGACCTGTTTTTCTGCGGATTTTTTAGTTTTCTTTGCCATGATTTTGAAGTGTTTGGGGTTTGACAAGTGAGCCGAGGCTCTTAATTTTTATGGTACAATCAAGTGGGAAGCTGTTTGAGACCGAACAAAAATTTATAGAGAATTTTAAGCGTAGCGTCTAAAAATGAGGCTTGTACCATTTTTCGGAAAATTGTCGTGTAAATAGGCGGAGCCGGTTTTAGTGAGCCGGAGGGAAGTTGAGTTGGCGACCTAACTTTGTACAGGAAAAATAGACCTCGGTTCACTCCCCGGACACGGAAAATGGCAAATAGAAAACTAACCGCAGGAAACATAGCGCAGACAGCCCCGGCGGTGAGACCGGCGACAGACTCCGCACTCGGCGTGGCTGCAAGTGAGGCGGTACATCTGCGGGCGTGGCCCGACAATGGCAGATGCGGATGAGGCCGGAAGCGGATGCGAGTATATATGCGCTCGAAGCGCGGTGCGGAGCGCCCCAAAACATCGAATGCCGCAGGGTGTGGCACGAGAGCGAGCCGGTGGCGAAGCGTCAGAAAGTCTAACCTCAGTCACGGCGATGTACTCCGCTGAATCCTGCATCACGACAGGGCAAATGTTCAGGCCGATCAGCAACGACGACGCGATGGCTTGCCCTGCTGCCGGTGTGATGACGGGCGACTGCATCGTGCAAAGGAGGCATCGGAAAACTCCGCTGCGCGTCTGCCGACAACAATCCTCACATTCACCTTATCCCGAAACGATGTGGCTACGACAAGCAGAATGAAAGAACGGTAATCATCGATGCAGGACAATCAACGTCTTCACGACGGTAATTTCCTACAAATGAAAGAATCGGCAGTTTACAATATGGCAGTGAATCACTGCCTGAAGGACAGTGATTCCGCAGAACAAACTATGCAAAAGTATTAGTGAATTTTGTGGAGGCCGATACCGCGGACGGTGGCAAGATCCATGTCGTCATATATGGTACTCTTGCCTGTATCGAGAGCCGCAATCTGAGACATCTCAGCTTCGGTAAGCGTGAAGTCGAAGATGCTGAGATTTTCGGCCATGCGCTCTTTGCGCACGCTCTTGGGGATGACTACAATATTGCGCTGATTGAGCCAGCGAAGAATAATCTGACCGACCGACTTGCCATGATTTGCTGCAATCTGAGCAAGGATGGGATTGTGGAAGATATCGTTTTTGCCCTCGGCAAAAGGAGCCCATGCCTCATGCAGAATGCCTTCGGATTCCATAAACTTATGGGAAAAATCCTGTTGGAACCAGGGATTGGTTTCAATCTGATTAACCATGGGCTTGATTTCGTTGTGGAGGAAAAGGTCTTGCAGACGCTCCGGTGAGAAACTTGTAACGCCAATAGCACGGATGCGACCTTCCTTATAGAGGCGTTCAAGCACTCTCCATGCGGCATAGTAGTTGCCGTAAGGTTTATGAAGCAGGTAAAGGTCGAGGTAATCAAGACCGAGTTTTTTCATAGAAAGGTCGAATGCTCGCAAGGCATCGTCTGTCTCATAGTCCTGCACCCAAAGTTTGGTGGTTATGAAAAGGTCTTCACGTTTAACGCCGCACGAGCGAATAGCTGCGCCCACCTCAGCCTCGTTGCCATATGATGAAGCCGTGTCTATCATTCTGTAACCAGTCTCAATCGCGTCTAAAACGCAGCGTTCAGTATCTGCTGCGGGTATCATAAATACACCGTAGCCAAGTGCCGGCATCTCAACGCCGTTATATAGTATTGCCTTTTGCATGATTCTAACCTTTTTTGCAACTGCAAATTTACGTATTTTTTTTGACATAGGCTTGACCTACGGCATAGAGGCGGTGCCGGAGTGCCGTTAGACAACGGAGTCGCTGCCGATGATGAACAAAGAAGAAGGCTGCCCCGGCGGACAGCCTGCCCTTTGAGGGAGGATTGATTTATCAGTATGCGAAACAGCCCTGTACCATTGTGTAGTCGACATCGTCGTACATTGAAGCTGCGATTTCCTGAGCTTGGTCGGCGTTGCGGGCTTCGATTTCTTCCGTGTAGCTCTCGCCGTCGAAAGTGATTACTTCCACTGTGAAGCATTTGAGTGAGCGGTTGGAATTGAGAGAGCTGTCGAATATGTTCATTACGTGGGTCATGATTTTGAAGTTTTAAGAGGTTTTTACTGTGCGCCGGGGCGCGTTTGATTTTTACGTGCAAAAAGGAAGGCAGTGGAAAGGGCGCAAGCGCAAAAACTTCAAGAAATATTTTAAGCCCACGGCGGTAAATACTACCTGCAAGGTGAGATTTATAAAAAATTTTGCAGTAAGTCCGGAGGCCTGTTTTGCGATAGCCCGGCACGACTTAACTTTGCAAAGTGAAATATCATAGCGTGTCCCGTGCGTGTTTACAAGTAAAATCGCCTCTTGAAACGTCTCGGCAAAATCCTGATCCACATAACCTGCAAGGCATATTTGACGGTGAACGCCGACCGCTTACCCAAGTGCAATCTGCACCGTGTAATCACAGACCGCGATAGCGGAACACCTCAGACAGTGTAATCGCCTTTGACGCTTCGCTGACGAAGAACGCCGGACGATCAAGCCCAGGAATAAAATCGCTCAATGTACGAGTCGACGAAACAACGGTGCAAGGAAGCAACTGATAAATCCTCTCTCAAAGGGCATCTAAGCACGGTAAACCTCCAAACCGCGCGAATCATCGCCTTGCGGCGGATTCAAATAGTAAGCGAACTCCGGTTCCACGTTAAGTGGTGCCGAAGCTCGCTCATTATTTTCGCATTGAATTAAAGTATTTCCGTCGTCATTATTTGCTTTCTACTACGCATCAATTCTACGAAATCTTGTAGCCTCGAATCTCCGACTTCTCCATCACCAAAAGTATCCGTAGCATAAAACCTCAAATCGGCATAAAGAAAAAGGTCACGCACCGATACATCAGCATCTTCAAAGAAAGATTTAATGGCATAAACATTCTCTAAATCTTTAGTAAAGATACAGATTGTCTTTTTGGGCATATTGGGATTATATTTTAAAATTATGGACTTAAAATATTCTTTGAAGTAGTCCATATCATTTCCTCCAAAAGATAATCCGAAGAATATGGTAGTGTCAGACTTTCTTAAATCTTCAAATATATTGTTAGATTTGAATCCAATTTGATGAGATTTAAGAAAATACCGTTGAGCTTTAGGAACGGCCGTTCTATCGTTGACCCCCAATACTATATCAGGATGCGAACTAAAAGCCTTCCCATGAATATGAGTTACGTTAGGGTTAATCCAGTTAAAAAAGGATTTGAGTATAGATCCGGTGTCGGTATAATTAAACGAATAAATAGACGTAGAAAAATCCTTGCTGAAGATTGCGTTCAATACCTCAGAAATATATAAAGGTATGCCCTTCATTCCAGGCTCAATCAACTCTTTAACGTTGCTACATAGATATTTAGTGAAAGATAGTTTTAGCGTTTCAAGAAAATCTTTATCTTTTTTTATTATATCTTGCGAAATACCACCGACAGGACTTTCCTCTTCTTCTTTTCTCTCTAAAGCATATTCCTTGATAATCGCCTCTAAATCTATCCATCGCACTTCACCAGTTTTTGAATCTTGATGTTCTTGTGTGAATTTATAGATGCTGTTTTTGAGACTATTTTCTCTAAGATTGTTCGCTGACATGTGAGCAATCGGCCAAAATTCACTATTGGCAAAATCCCTGTATGAAGTCTTCAGTTTAAGAGCTAAATCAAATCCATTACCAATGATTAAAGTAGTGTTCATAATATAAATATTAATAGATTTGCATTGAAAACAGTGTTTGCGATAAAAACATTTAGACCTATGAGTTCCTATATGATAGCGCAGTGATGGCGTCGTAACGCCCTAAATGATTTTTTGGGATTCATCTAATTTTCTGAGTAAAAAAGAAATTAGACTTAATATATCCAAACAATCTTCTTTGCTTATATCCCATTCGGTTGCGAGCTCATGGGCTGTAGGATTTCTAAGCGCTTGCATAAGTCCAGCGGATAAAAATTTTATGCCATTTAACTCATCTACTTCAGATGTCGTTATGCCTTTATTATGTTTTAATACACCATTCTCGCCAAACGCATCCATCATAAGCTTACTACCGTCCTTTTTTATTCCAGAACGTCTTTCAACTTCTTTATTGTATAATTTAGCCGATTCAAAAACCGCATGAAAATAATTAGATTGTCTATATAGTTCGCGCGAATTTTTGATAATCAAAGAATGAAAATTTTTTCTATCAAATTCTTTACATTCTGTAAGGATTCCAGCTTGCTCAAAAACTTTATTAGCTTGTTCAATTTGTTCTTTTTGAAGCAACAAATACGAGAATTGTAATAAAATTTCATTTCTTTTAGAAAGAGGTAGATTACTTTGAGAAGCAATGGTAAATACCCAGCAAAGGTACTGGTATGCTCTAACAGAACTGATAGAGATTTTATATTGAGGGAATTCTTGTAGTTGAAAACTGCAAACTGATTGAGCAGCCCTATTGATCTCATTAAATGATGTAGTATATTTTATGAGGTCACCTACTTGTAAAGCTATAATTTTATAATTAGCAGCCATCAATCTCAGTCGTTTAAGGTGTTAACATAATCATCGAGGTTGTCTTCGTCAAAAACATCGGGAGGGCCTGCGTTTTCGTGATGGTAAAGTCAACCCACATATTGTGAACGGTATTTTCCAAATCGTAGTTTTCGCCCATAGAGAGTTAATATCTGATGTCGAGAAGAATTGGATTGTTTGTTGAAACGGTGCAATCATCGATGATGTCGGCAGCGATGATTTGCGGCTCGAAACTTCGACTGGCGAGGAAATAGTCAATGCGGTGGCCTTGGTTCTTGGCGCGCACGTCGGGGTCGTTGCGGAAGAAGTAAGTAAACTTACTTTCGTAGTGGAAGATACGAAACGTATCAATGAGCGAGCCATTGAGCATGAGCTCGTCGAAGGCCTGACGTTCCCAGTCGTGGAAGTTAGCCTGATTTCGCTCATATTTACCGTCCCAGCAGTCGCGTTCACAATCGACGATATTCATATCGCCGCAAATGACCATACGGTCAGCCGTGTTCTTTACAACCTCGTCCAACTTGGCATTGAATTCCCTGCGGTGCTCAACGGCACCCTTGACACTTGGATTGGAGTATGGAACGTAAACGTTATAAAGGGTGAAATAAGGATAAATAATTCCAGTTTCAAGGAAGTGGCCACGTAAGGTGTGACAGGCAGGAGTCTCCTTGAAAGTATGAGGAATTGAATTGCGAACGTATGTGGCCACGCCACCATAAGGCACGGTCGAGCACGCGCGGTCGTAACCGACAAGGTTAAACTCCGGAGATCCCTTACTATCCTTTACCTTTTGAAGACAAATGATGTCGGGGTTGTATATAGCAACGAGTTCTTCCAAAGCATCGAAGTGAGCTTTGATGCCGTCGATGTTCCAGGAAATCATACGTAATCGAGTCGGAGGCGTCGGCATAGTCTGCTTACCAACTCTAATCAGGCCGAGCGGAAGAGTCCACCATTCACCATAGAAAACAGGAGCTTCGTCCTTTTCGGCATAATGTAAGAGGCGCGAAAACCAATCAATGTATTCCGGGTCTTCGCCTTTACTTGCTTTTATCAACTGAGGGAAATCAGTCATAAACCTGCAGATATAGGGGCAAATGTCAACGCCGGTGCGCATTTCGCCCCGCGAAAGTCCGAAGACCAATTCGTTCTCTGGGTCCCACATTATTTCGTGATGAGCGCAAATTTGTGATTGAATGGTGATATGACACCGAAGGCAGCATCCGTTCGGCGACATATACGAAAACCAGCGCAGTTTCTGATAGCCGAGCTTATGTAGCTCTTGCAGCAACTGCATCAGCTCCAGTACCCCAAGGGCGTTATAGTGGTCGTTGGTCTTCATTGAGTTTTAGTGGTTTCAGTGTCGTAGATTTTGTCAAAATTTGTACGCAGGGACGCCTCATCTTTGATGACGGCATAGAGCGTCTGGTGGCGCTGTACATTCGGCAATTCCGGGAAATAAAGTTTGAGGTAGCCGCTCTCGGCATATTTTTCATGGGGATGCTCGGGAGTGTGCTTCCACTGGCTTTCGCGGTCGAACTGAGGGTAATTGGACAGACTGTATTGAACGGAGCGTTCGATTATCTTCTCAGGTACGAGGATGAGGTCGGTCTCGGCCACAATCTTGCCTTGAATCGAGCTATGTTCTTGGTCCGACGATGCGCGGTGGTCTTCCATAGCCTGAGCCATAGCCTCAATTTCCTCTGTCGAAGACCACTCTTGAAAGCACTCCGTCTCACGGACGATGAGGGTCGATTCAAGGTGGTACGTCTTACGGTCATCCTCCAGCCCGAGGTCGTGGAAAGCGGCTATTGCGTACTCCATATCCTGCACAACTGTATAGTGCCGGGCTATCTCTAAGCTCTGCTTGATGACCATTTGCGCGTGGCCATCATGATATGCTGCATCAAGCCGTTCATACTTCTGTAACATTTCCCGCTCGATGTAGAGTATCAAAGATGTAGCCATTGTTCTTTCTGATTCCATTATCAGTTTAAAGGTCATCATCGTCATCCATCCAAACATCTGTAAGGGTGATAGTTTGACTCTTTGGTTGGAGTTCCAGAGGCAATTCATTTACCTGTAAGATAACAGGTAAATCAGCTATGTTTCCCGATAGTATACATGCTCCTACTGGAAGGATAGGTAGAGATTCCATTGAAATCTTATCAAGATATGAAACCGCTTTCTCAATCATATCAATATCCCGGTCATTGACTAATCGGTGAATGAAATAATTATGTAGCTGAGAAACAATAGTTGGGGATATATCTGAGGGTCTTTGACTTGATAATGTCAGGAAGACACCAAACTTTCTCCCTTCCTTTATAATCTCCTCAAAAGTCTCCAATCGAAAATCCTTGAAGGACTCACTCTCTCGCAAAGATTCGTAAGAAAGGATATTATGAGCTTCGTCTATTATCAGATTTAAATACTCTTTATGATATTTCCTATTCTTCTTTTCTTCGTATAAGCGAAATGAGATAAGCATAGGAATCATCTTTTTCACAGATATGTTGACCCTATTTAAATCAATGACTATTAGGTTTTTACCATTCCAGACATCTTTGTCAGTAAATTCAAAAACTTTCTCAAAATCAGATTCGAAACTTTTTAATTTGTTGATGACTGGAGAGATATGCTCATTCATAGCCCTATTGTCCAGGACATCCTGAATTAACTGAATATATAAGGCATCAAGTATTCGTTTAATTCCCTCTCTGGGCATTTGATATTCTTGTGCAGCTTGATATAACCTTGTATTTCTAATAGTGCTATTTTTATTTTGACCATCTATGTAAATCGTATTACCCTCATATTCATACCGGAATCCTGTTTGGAACCATTCAAGTTGTCGCTGAAGAGATATGTCTATCCCTAACGAATCTTGATTATGTGGAAGAATTTGTTCAAAATAGTCTAGCAATATCTTTGCTTTTACTCTATCCGAAATGGTTAGGGTCCCTTTTATTAGTTTCTTAATAATACCCCTAACGTATCGTTCTTCATTATCAGCTTTTTCAATAGACGACAAGAGCTTTAAAGTCCTTCTGATAAACGGTTGCTGCGTTTTCTCAGAAGCACTACATAATATAGATAACAATTCGGGATTATATAGATCTTCTTTTCTAAGTGGGAGTCTATCCCCTTTATCCCCCCTCGTGTCTATTTTATAGACCTGTTTATGCATGGTAATTATTTCATCTCCAGAATATTCACCATTGAAATCAAAAAGAACGAATCTTGCATTCTTCTGAAAATTTGCGAAATGGCCCATTACGTCATACAGTTTCCGATAAATAGATGCCAATGTATGACTTTTTCCACTACCCGTATTACCGAAGATACCGATATGTGAGGCGAAAAGTTTATCTATGCTTATCTCAATGGGAATATTTTCATCTGTTAAAAGATGCCCGATATTTAATGTAATGTCATTTGGCGATGCGAACTTATGGATGCAAGCAAATTCATTATTATCCAGTATGAAACATCCATCGCCAATAAGTGGGACTTCTTTGATACCTTTGAAATATTTCCCATTTTCAAAGTACCCTATAACCTTGACTATGAGTTGCCGTGATAAAGCTTCTTGTTGGCTATGATATGACTTGTCATCCAATTGCTTATTTTCACATAGCATTTCACTTTCGACCTTAGCAACCAACCGACAAAATCCCTTTTTGATTTTGAGGTAACTACCCACAGAAATATTCTTTATCAATTCTCCTTTATAAAGAATATGAGAGAGGTTCTTGTTGTGGTCAACTTTGACAGTAATCTCGCGACCACGAACAGCATATACCTCCCCGATTCGGAAAATAGAGTCTTTTAAATAGTCTAGTTTCTCCATCTGTTACTGATTACTTCAAAAAGCCGGTTAAATACATATTTGTTAAGGACAGCAAGAGATAAATTTTCATATTCTACCACTTGCACTTCCTTACTTTCGTCGGACGGATCTTTCTTTGTAATTACTTTACGAAAGCCATACTTCTGAAGTATGCCTGTTTCATTTTCATTCTGTCCTTCATAATAGTCCTTCGCCGATACAATTTGTATATTCTGATTCACAAGAGGTCCCGCCAAGCTCAAGTTTCTAATAATATCCTGCTTAGCATCTTCATTAAAAGCAAAAACTATGATTTGAAGTGTGGGGTTTGTTTTTGCTGCACGCATGGTAATCTTCGCAAGATGCTCATCAGCGAAAGAGAACCCAGAAACGAACAATATTGATGTTACCTGTTCCAGACTATTTGAGTATCTCCTCATGAGTTCGTAGAAGTGCGAGTCGAGAACACTTTCCCTGAACTTGGCTTTGCGAGGATGTATCATTATCAGCTTTTTGTAAGAATCCATAAACTCAGTCACACTGTCAGATAGTTTGAATCCTTCTGTTTCCGTAAGTTTTTCAGCTTCTTTTACTAAATCATCAATTGTCGTTTCTTTCTTTATATTATACAAAAGCTGTCCTGATGGTATAGCTTTCAAGGCGTTGTTGATTTCTCGAATCAACACCAACTGACTATCGTAAGTAATCAAGCCGGATTCGCCATTTACTTCCGACCAGTTGATAGAACCGTGAATCTTCATATAATTGAAGATCGGTATCTGAGCAAGATTCTGATATAGCGGACTAATTTTCGTCAGCACGTTGTTGAAGCTATCTTCCCTAAAGATAGGTTTAAGATGTCCTTGGAAGCCATCATTAAACTCGACTTTTACCTTTTCTGCTGCTGTTTCGACTAAATTGTCGATATTGGTAGTGAAGATATTTATTGTCTTATCCAACAATGAAGAATCACGATTGGCTATTATGGCATTCCATATTGTAAGGAAGTCTTTATACGATTCTACGACTTCATAATGCAGTCTTTTCTTCTTATCGTCACATCCATCTAATGTGCATGGAGACATAACTGAACTAAAATATTCAGCGAATAAGGATGCTTCCACGATATTTCGTATTTCCTTATCCTCAATGCCTTGAGCTGCTGTCAACAGTTTTTCAATTGATTGTAGGGTTGATAAGAATGGTACAGAAAGTCCGGAGCCAAAAAGGAAATTGACATGGCAAGACTGAACCAGATTTTTGAGTTGATCTAACTGATATATCTTCATAGTCAGTAACTGCTATTAGTTCTAAAATGATTGATATTGATGACGCATAGCACGTCGGAAGCCTTTAGACTCGGCTTCTTTTACATTCCACGCATAGAATTCTCCCTTATTACAAATCATAGTCCGGTCATATTGCTGGTCGAAAGGCAAATGATATATCTTGTTACCTCCGTTTACATTACATTTGATTCGGGGATAATCAACATATTCTGTCGGACGAATGAGTATGCCTAATTTCTTGCAGAACTGCTCAGCAACGTATGAAAGTTTTGAAAAGTGAGGAAACATAATAACTGGATATACAGAAATCCGAGAATTACTGGTTTCTATATTATGTTCCTTCAAATAAGCAAAATAAGTCCCATATAATTGAGCAATCACATTTTCTCTTATTTCTCTTTCGTGGCTCCAAAATTTGCATTGAATGATAAGGATTTGAGTAGAGCCATTCGGCAAACTCTTTCTTGCGATTAAATCTCTACCTAAATCATGGACTCCATTTTCAATGCCAAATCTGATGACTTTATATCCATTTTGCTCGAGATGCCATGCACAGCACATTTCGTAGTCTCGACCTATTTGCCAGTTTGATTTTTGTCTCGCCACATAGCGGTCAAGAGCCAACTGATTTCTATCAGTAGTTGACAGACTATTCCATTCTTCTTGTGTCAAGAAATCCCTAACTCTATCACGTTCTTCTTCAAATTCACTGATGCTATTATAATCTGAAAGCATTTTCAGATCTGCATAGTTTTCAATATAGATAGACAAATCAGGAAATGCATCCAATAAGAATTGAATTTTATACTCTGCTTCCTTTAACTTGGAAATTTCTTCCTTGGCATGTCTTTTTATCTCAGCTACAGCTTCAGCTCCTTTAAAGGCCGGCCGTGTTTTATGCCGTAAATTATATTCATCTATATCATGTACAAGCATGGTATAATCGGCAAAATATGATGCGATTGCTTTAAGAGGATCAGCTGCTATAATGTCATCAGCAATCTTTATGTGACGTTCTTCATTATGCTTGGAATGCTGCAAATCCTGCTTTAGTTGTGCAATCTCTGTCTCAAACTTCTTAATCTCTTTTAATCTGTCATCAGCATAACGTTCATAGACATCAAGATCTTTTCGGAAATTTACTCCTGCGACAATAAGCGTTACAATGATAATAGCTAAAGCTATATATATCAGCCATTGAATGGGAATTGCAATCTTTATTAGTCCAAAAATAATCATTGGAGCAAACGCAAGTAACATTACAGCCCATCCGAAAAACTGAATCCAATCATGGGTAATTGGCTTAGCTCGTTCCGCTTGCTTGCGATATGATTCCAGGCTTGACATATTATTTCAATTATCTTATGCCGAGGGCTTTGTAGGCAGCGTCGACGGGGTCGGAATAGACTTCGAGACTGAACTTGGAGATTAGGTCGGCCGGGACTTTTGAGAAGTTGACCATGTCGGCCATTGGGATAAGGATGCGCCTGGCTCCTGCATCATGGGCGATCTGGAGGGCACCGGGAAGGTCTGCAGTCGGTATGATGCTGCCGCCGATACTCATGGAGCCGAGTACGCACATCTGCGGAAGCAGACTGCGTCCGGTCAGTCCAGAAACGAGCGACACGAATACGCATAGCTCAAGCCCTGACAAAGTGCCAAGTCCATTAATGTCGGTCGCTTTCATGTGCATCTCATTTTCGCCGAAGTGGACGCTCTGCGAGATACGGCTCAAGTTAGAACGGCAATAATTGACGGCCTCCTTTAACTCGTCATTGATTACACTGCCGCTTCCGAAGCCGGTGTGGGTAAATTTACCGTTGCCCGACATCACCTGAAGGTCAAGACGAACAAGACCCATGTTTCCGTCACCTCCGGGCTGAGTGGCAATTCCATACAGCGATCCGGGTTGCAATTCTCCCTCGGGAATGAGTGCAGAGCCTCCGTTTTCGGGTGTGGCTACGAAATGCTCTTCTCCATCTTCAAGGTCGATGTAGCTGAAATGAACGTCGTAGAACTCAAGTCCTCCGAGTTTTTTTAACTGCTCCTTGATGCGGCGACGTCCCACAAGGGCATATTCAAGGCAAAGACGGACATCTTCTTTGCCGAAATTCCCGTCAGGGAATAGGAGTTTCAGCAGACCGCTGACTGTCTTCTTCACAGCAATCACGTCTCGCTGATTGAGATCCTTGCCGAGACGGAAATATCTGGTTATGGCATCGCTGAAATTGCGTTTGCGCAATTCGCGAAGACATTCCGAGAAGTAGTCAGAAATAAATCCGTAAGAATCAGTGAAAAATTCCGGGCGCATTTTAGGAATCTCCCAACCGGGGAGATAATGATGGAATCGGTCAAAGAAAGCCGTGTCAATCATCTCCTTCGGGAATGGCGCGAGAAGGTGGCTTACCTTTACAAGGTTCTCGATACTGCCATTGATATTGCCAACAAACACCATCGAGGCATTGGCGTTGATGCTCTCCTTACCACGGCTAAACGAGCCGTTAGCCATATATCCCTTCATTATCTGAATGCCGTCCTTGTCCTTCATATTAATGCCGGCGACTTCATCGAAAGCAACTACATCCCATGTGCCGACCAAACCCACAGTATGGCGTCCCATATTGTAAAACAGGTTAGCAACTGTAGTCTGTCCTCCGGAAATCAGAATGGAGTATGGTGACAGCTCATCATAGACGTACGACTTACCGGTTCCGCGCGGTCCCAACTCACAGATATTATAGTTGTTCTCTACGAAAGGAATCATTCGGGCGACAAGATGCCAACGCACTTTAGGTTCAAGGTTAGTCGGTTCCATGCCGACACTTCGGCATATTACTTCAATCCACTCATCAAGCGTGAAATTCCGGCGATGGTCGATGAAATCCTGCAGGTCGGTCGATGGCATCTGAATCGGCTTCAACGTTTCAATCTGAAACGGGCTTGTCTTCGACGATTCATCATAGTTGTAGGTGATTTCAAGAATGCACCATATACCGCCGCAGAGCAGTTTCTCATACTTGCGTACATAGTCGTCATCGAGATGAATACCCCGCAAACCTATATTGAAAATATCACATTGGTATGAATCGGTTCTTTCGTTCAGCTTTGCCGTAACCTTGTCGATGATTTTATAATGGCCGCGTTCGCGAATCAGCGACTTCACCTTCTCGGCTTCGTCAGGACGCACATAGTTGTTGGCAAGAACCTTCTTCACCATCTGCATACCCTGTTGTATCTCCTCCTCATTGTCAGAGGCACAGTACATCCCAAGCAGATATTCCAACACATAGCTTGGAACATTTGCCCCTTCCTTTATATTTTTTGTCAAGTCCTTACGGACAACTTTGCCGCCGTAGCACTCGTTTAATTTTCTATCCAATTCGTCCATCATAGTCCTTAGAATTCAGCTTGGAACATTACGCTTACCTTATATGGTATCTCCTTATAGAGTGAGAAATGGTCGGAATTCGGCACCTTCTTTTCAAGACGAAGGGCGACTGTCTGACCATTAAGACTGAACAGCTGGCTGCGGAATATGAACCCGTGCTTCTGTTCGCGCTGGGTCGATTCATTACTTTGGCTGTCGAATGTCAGTGTCACACTGTCAGAAAGAAGATTCCCTTCCTCGTCGTAGAAACCAGCTTTGATAGTTATACATTTAACTTTCTCGCTGACCGGCTCCGTCTGATAGAAGCCAATCACCTGATTGTTAGTGGTGATACGCGAATTGCGGTTAAGCACTTCCACGTCAACATCGCTTACGTCACGGGCTTTTTTGATGTTGATATGGAGTACCGGCACAACAACCTCTTGAAGCATCGAGCCGCCATGCACGAATCGGCTTCCGGAGCCTTGCTTGCGGATTCGGTTCAAGCCCTTTGCAGTCTGTATCATCATGCCCGCTTTAAGCCCGACTTTATCGCTGTCCCATGTATTGACGGCGTTGCCTGGCTGCAGACCTTTGCCTATTACAAAGCGACGCGAGTCGGCCAACGTGTCGCCCATGACTCGGAAATCGGTGAAATCAGATTCGTCAAGCTGTTCGTTTTGATATATATAGCCATGGTCGGAGGTAACAAGCACATGATAGCCGTTGGCGTTGCGCACCTTCTCTATCATCTGCACTATATGCTCTATCTCTTCATCGGTAGCCTTGAACACTTTCCCTTCGGAGACCTTGTCATCGCCGGTCTTGTCGATGATATTGCTATAGATGTAGATCAAGTCATAATCCTTGAAGAAAGTCTTAGGCTGAGGAGTATTCACGAAATCCTCGGCTGTCATTGCAATGCTCTTGGCAAGACGGTTTGCAAGTACCTTCTTGCGCGACTCCGTTCCCTTGGTACTCATTCCGTCGGCAAACACTTCATCGCTCATCTTCTCGTAAGAAAGAACGTTGTTAGGGAGCAATGCCGCCATACCAAGTTGGGTATATGATGGCAGAGTGGAATACATTGCCGGTTTCATGGTCGGTACCATTCGGCTTATTCCGGCCACTCGCTGCTCGACTTCCACCATTGTCTCATAGCGCAGTGCATCGCAGATTATGACGAAAAGCTTTGATTTCTCCAATATCGGCTTTGCATAGTGGGTAAAGAAGAAGCGTTGGGATGTAAACCCATCAATGCCCCATTTCTCCATATTATCTACCATAGGCTGCCATTTGTTTGCTAACTGCAACAAATAGCCGTTGGTATAGATACGCTGAACCATTTCCGTGACCGGAGCCAACAGATCCGGGCCTTCGGCCTGACCTGCCTCGAGGAAATAATGGCGATAGTGCATATCTATCTTGTATAGTTCCTGAGTGTAGAGTCTAAACCCATCGGAGACGGAGCTGATGATGAGTCCAGGCATTTTCCGGTCAATATCTTCAACCATTCTGCGAGCCTCCAACAGTGCTCTGATGGTGTGTGCAGCCTTCTCGAAGAATACCTTGTTTTCCCGTTGCTCTACAATGTCTTCCATTTTCTCCACCGTCATAGTGGAATTTAACACCTCACGCTGGAGATGCTGCGCAATGAAGACATCTATCAACGGGAACGTCTCAATCCGTGCGAGCTTTTCAAGGGGATAATTCTGAACGAGATTGACGATGCCCAATTCGGCCTGCAGCTTGGTTGCCCACTGCTTGTATAGCTCAACGTAGCGGTTGCTGTCGCGCCAGTCGCGCATGAAGATGGAGGCTTCGGCCGACAATCCGGATTGGTTGCCGTGTGGGTCAAGGTCGTGCATATACAGGGCTATGAGCAAGTCCTTGATACCTCGGTTGCCCTTATATCCGATTGATTTTTCAATGAGACTCCAGTAAGCCTCGGCGAGATTATACTTTTCTAATTTCTCCTGTATATCGGTTTTATCGTCAATCGCTTCCGATGCAAGAGCGTATATGAGCTGATCGAAATGAGTGTCTGTCTTGCAGGTGATGGCAAGCATCTGGAGTTCGATGGAATCGGCATCCATCGTCTGACAGTTTCTCATCGCAAGCCGGTCGCGATTCTCTTTCTGTGAGAAGAACTCATTATGGCCGGCGATTATCCTGTCTTTCAACTCAACGGGGATATTGCATTCCACTGCATATAGCGTTCGCATATTGGCTGCAAACGGCAGCGACTGCACTTGCAGGTCGAGAAGCCAGTTGTCCTCATCAGGCGGACAGGCGTGAGCACTGTATATCAGCCAGCCCCGCTCCGGTTGAGGAGACGACAGGATATGATGTTTCACCGTGAATGGATTGCCATCCACAATAACACTTCTTATTCCCGGCAGGTCGAGAGAGGCTGCAAACTCTTGCATCTGGCCACCCTCGTCATACCAGAATATCATCCTGCGACGTTCGATCAAATCGTTTATCGCCGCCTCTACCTTCTGTCTCGTTGAGTCATTCATGGCTTATTCTTCGATGCCTTTGATTAAATTCCTCAACAACTTGTTGAGGAATTATATCTATCTGATTATTAAATTCATACCGGTTATTTGCCATAATTGTTATTCGTCTTTGGAGTCGAGACCTTTGATGGGTTCGACGAGGGGATAGAATTTCGGGTAGTTGGCTTTGACGCCATCGTCGAGGTCTATGCTGAGGCGCTGGCTGGCCATCTCCACGAGCTGGGTCTCGAACTCACGCATTTCGCGCAGTTTCTGTCGAATTTCCTCCACCTGTTTCAACGCCTTGTTGCGGGCTGCCGGTTTCAGGTCATCGCGGTCGGCCATCTCCTCTGCTTCACGGAGTTGCATCTCGGTTTTCTGAATGTAAGGATGCACATAGTCGGCGTGGAGTTTCGAGAGTGTGTCCGGCTCCAGACGGTGCATATACACCAATGCCTTGAACCATCCCTTCTTGCGCTTGTCGCCCATCTTCGACGAGAAAAGCCAGTAGATGGGTCGCTTGGCTCCCTTCACTGAATACATGTCGAGATGGTCGTTGTAATAATCGCGATGCAGATAGGTGCGCAGGTCGCAACCGAGATTATCCTCGATAAACTTCATGTTGGCGTAGAAGTTATCCTTGCCGAAGATTGTCTTGATTCCCTCGGTGATGCGTTTGGTGAGGTCGTCGGCGAAGAACTCTTCCTCCATCACAATGGGTATGATGCCGTCATCATCGATTACGAGAGTGCTCTTCGGCGTGCCTTCAAGTCCGTCAACTTCCAGTCCGAGGTCTGCGAGATTCTGTCCCTGACTTGCAATAATCAGTCCGTCGCGGTCAACGGAATACCGGCCCATAAAACAGCCCACAAGGTAGCTGATGAATTGCTTCATCACAACATCGGGATGCCATAATATTACAGACTGAGGAGCTATAACGATACCCTCATCATCTAATATTTGTCCTCCCGATTTTATGAAATTATCTCTCTCTTCATCAGTGAAATTATAATTTTCAAGAGGGTGTGTTGGTCGATACAATGAGATTTCTCCTTTTTGAAGTATTGTAATATCTTCATAATCCACGTGAGAACTCAATTCGTCCTGCAAACCGTATATCTCGATAAACCGGCGGTTCAACTCCTCCTCATTGGCATGGAGCTGAAGGAACAAACGCTCCCATTTGGCCTGATACTGGTTATATCTCCATTCAATACTGTCAAGCCCAGGAGCCGCCGGGTCGATACAAATCTGTTCACCCGTCTCCTTAAAGTGCTTGTCAATCTGATATTGGATATTATCCATATAAGTTTCAGTATCAACAGCCATAATCTCCGGTTTCTTGAAATCCCACGAGGTTTCGTGAGCATCCCAATCAGACTTGGAGATATTATAAGATTCCTTAGTGAGTTGACCAATTACTTCTTCATCGGAGAATATAATCGGCATTTTTGCAATGTCACCACTCTGATAGTTCAAGGTGGGAGATATTACAGAAACCAATTTGGACAGTACGCAAGAATTAAGGAGACCAGCAATATAGTTTCTTCTGTCTCCTAAATCGAAGATGCAACAACCTCCGTTATCAAAGATATAACCACTATTGAAGAATCGGACACCGAAAGCTTTGGTACTTACAGTTGACCAAGTAAGGCCAGGCTGCATATAATATTGCTCGTTTGTAACAACGGATGTCGGAATTTTACGGATTTCTTCGGCATCATTTTCCCAATCCACAAGGGATTCTGAATAGCCATACCACTTTCTATTGCCTCCGCCTTTGTTATATGGAATCCATCGTTTATTATCATTCATTGCCTCTCTGACGGATTTATACTCCATGGCAATCTTGTTCTCAGAAACTTCACTCCAGAACCTAAGGAATCGTTCATTGTCACTAGTTGAATTTCCTTTTCTTGGACTAGCAATCTCATTTAACTGAATGTTATTAAAGCACTCAATTAAATTGGGATTTGCCCAGTATCCCATGGGATGTCCAGGAATCGACTGAAAACTCGTCTGAGAGCAAATATAGAAATCTTTAATATTGTCCATATTCCCTGAAGAATGCATAGCTTCCACTTCAGAAAGGATATCTAAAAACTTATTCTCTTTGTCAGAACAAGTCAAGGGAGATACAATACCAAAGTATTTACCCTCTGATTCCATACGCCCTTTCATTAAGGTAAATGTGACAGATCTAACCTTCTCTCCTTTTATTTCGTCAAAAGCATGAGGTCCTAAATGAAGGAGAGTATTGATTTGATACTTAGCCAAGATGGCGTTACGGAATGACTCATACGAAGATGTAAACATCCAACTTTCTTGATTAATCATGCTGATAATACCTGATTCACAAGCATATTGAATACATCGCTCCATAAATGTAGCCATTGTATCAAGCTTTGTTGAAGGATAAACTGATTCAACATAATTCTTAAGTTGAGGACATTTCCCTTTGCCCAAGTACGGCGGATTAGTTACCACGCAGTGGTAGCTGCGCGAGAGATATTCAGCATCGCGTTTGAGATCTTTGGACTCATAGCCGAAGATGCCATTTTCAACCTTGATGGCAGCAAATTCCTCGGGGGTGATTTTGAGAAGTGAACCGATGGTGTCGACATTCTCAAACTGCCACATCAGTGACTTGGCAGGCCAGTTGCCGGCAGTTTCGATGGTTTCCTTGCTGTATTTGCGCAGTGCGATAACGTTGGGATTGACCGTGTCGCGAAGATAACGGCGATAGTAGCCGCGAGCCTTCATGGTCAGCGCAAACGAGGCCAAATGATAGCAGCGCGAATCGATGTCGATGCCGTACAGGTTGTTTTCGAGAATGAGGCGCGGTATCTCCTTGCTCGGATAACCTTCCTCTTCATACATCTTGGTGAAAAGGTCGAAAGCGTACACAAGAATATGGCCGCTGCCCATACAGGGGTCGAGGAACCGAATATCCTTGGCCGAACGGATGTCTTCGGGAATTTTGTCGGTTTCTCCCAGCAATGCCGGAATGAAATATTTCATTTCATCCACCAGTCGGCTCTCGGGATGCAACGTCATCCAGATTTTGCCAAGAGAGTTTTCCACCATATAGCGGACTATCCAGTGAGGGGTAAAGAGCTGAGTGGCTGCCGCTTGCTCGTCGCTTTTGAGTCCACCTTTCTTTCCCTTCTTTACTTCGGCGTCGGCTTTTTTATCGGTGATATAGAACTGATAGAGCCAGCCCATAACCTCTACATCCTGGCAATCCTCGTCGGTCATGCCGGCGACAATGTCGCTGACAAAACTTTCTTTGCTCAGGAGGTCGTCTGGCAGAAGCAATTCGGTGTAGTCGCTGATATGCTCAAACAGGAATGGCATATTGCCGGAATAGCTGTTGCAGATGGCAATCAGCAGACGGCGGTAAAGTGTGGCCTCGGGAAGACGGAGTACATCTGCCGGAAGGTGGAGATCCTCGTCAATATTGCCGCCCATCGCTTCCTGAAGAATCTCGGGACGCGACTGTCCGGAAACGGGCGAGACTACCATCGGCGTGTTGTAGCCGTTGGCATCCATAAAGCGGAGAGCCATCACTCGGTTGAACCAAGTGTAAGCAACCTCTTCGATGACACCCTGTTCACCCTTGTCGGCAATCTGCTTGCGCAGTTCGCCCAACTCCTTCTCCTTGCCGCGCAATTCGGCATTATCCTCGGTGAGGACAAACCGAAGTTTCGTGGTAATCAGCGAGATGAGTTTCTTCCTCGTCTCCTGCGCGAATGTTTTTAATCTTGATGTGTTTGCTGCCATATATAATAAAGAGACTATTAATTAATGATGAACTTTATCTTATCAATGATTTCTTTTGGCAGTAATGTCAAATCATCAATATGATACGCGTGATAATTGCGTTTTGCCGTATTTTCTGGAAGACGGTTATGTTTAATTTCTGCTTTAAATTCGATATAACTGTCATAATCGGAATCGTAGTAATACAATGTATCAAATCCGCTTTCACCTATCGCAAATTGCAGCAGGTTGGAAGCGTGATCTTTGGAGCATAATAAAACAGATACTTTTTCTCCTTTATTATCGGGATGCGCCCCTATGCCGTTTTCACCATGCTTGGGATTATGGTTATAAATACGCAACGGCTTATGATTACCGACTTCCCAATCGAATACATCTTTGATGTTAAGTTTCATTGAATCAATGCGGTAGGATTTGCCGGTGTGCACAATTTCCCACGATTGTTGTTTAAAGTCGTCGTTATGGAATGCTATGATAAAACTATCTTCGACATTTCTTAATTTCCTTTCAAATAACTCCGCCCGGATTTCATCTGATATATTCAAATGGCCGCAAATATATTTTGCATCAGAATTACTTATCCGATTTCTCCTCCAATTTTGGATTCCCCTCAGGATGCTTCTGATAAAACGGCGTGTAGGAGGATAGCAAGTGTCCAGTACATCAATGGGAAAAAGAAAAGCCTCTATATTTTTACCATCATAAATAAGATCTGATTCCTGTCCTTTGAAGAATGTTATGAAATTATCCAGTTTATCTAAGATAATTTTCAATTCTTCACGTGTCGGCAAACGGTCAATAGTCCAGTCATCCCCGGTGATTTCATTGTGGGGATCTCTAAACTCCGGAAGCATTATGGCAATGTAGTTGTTAGCCATCTTAAAAGCCCATTAATGTTTTCATGTCGATATCTATCTGGTCAAAGAAGCCTTTGGGAGGGTTCTTAATTCTTCCGTCAGACAGAATATCAAGCTTAAAAGGCACACTTACGTGTCTTTTTTCATCCCTGTCAAAATAGTATGTCTTTACGAGGGAATGAAAATCGTTATCCATAGCCAATGCGACGAGCGCACCATTAATAATATGGTCGCTGTGTGTTTCGATAATGATTTGCATACCCGCTTTTACAGCTCGCATCACTAATTTCATCAGCTCGGCTTGTGCCCGAGGATGAATATGTGCCTCAGGGTTCTCTATAAGAATCAAGGCTCCGGGTTTCGCGCTGAGTATGGCAACAATTATGGGAAGAACGTATGTTATTCCATATCCTACGTTGGTTGCAGGCATTGGAGTTGTCATCAGATTCCCTTCTCTTGAGAATTTATAGTTTAGCTTAAAATCCGGACCCTGAGGCTCGATATTTATATTAATGTTGGGTGAAACGGTCTTCAGCCATCGCTCTACCTGGCTATTTAACATGTCGTCACCATCATCGCCAATCAGTAGTTCCGGAATGCAATGGGTCTTATTCCCGTAATGAGCGAGATAATGAACCACATATTCACATTGTCCCGCCATCTTGGAAATTTGTCCTTGATACTGGACAATTTCCGAATCGCGTTCATATCCTTTCTGAGGTCCGAAACGGAAGGCGCTAATATACTGGAAATTATTTGTAAAAAGAGAGGTTTTGCAAAAACCGTCAGAATCAGGAGATGTGCCCCGGATAGGAAGATAGGTATCGTTTCCGTCCACATCGGCCGAAAACCGGAAGTCAAGCGACTCTTCAGTGTCAAGAGTTATCTTGATCTCAATTTCGCTTTCTTCTGATGACTGACATTCAACATCTTGTGCACTTCCTAGGTCCACAAGATTCCCTTTAAGGTTAACACCTTTCAGTTGTGTACCGGAGACATATGATTGACGAAGCATAAGCAATGCCTGAAAGATGGACGATTTACCCATGCCATTCTGACCAGATAGAATTGTCAGTCCGCCAAGCTGCAGGCTAAGATTCTCATGAATCTTAAAGTTTTTAATGATTATATCTTTAATCATGGTTGAGTATCTCTTTTATCATTTTATTGAATTCATCATAGCGAGTCTTAACTTGAGGCTTCTTTGCCGTACCTTCGGTTATGGAGCGAATAAATTCATAATCAGTGAATAGTCTGTCAAGTTTGCTATTAAATTCCGATTCCCGCTCTAGTAGAGCCTTTTGCTGGGTATCAGTCAAATGTGCGAACGAAACACTAATCACGTCAAAGAGTGATTTATTAAGTTTGTTAAGATATATACCTGTATATACAGGGTCCGGTCGTTTGAAACTATTTTCACCCATAAGTGAAAAACATAGCTTCATACTGTTGTCAAATGCCCTCAGAATGTCATCTATTTTTTCAGGACTCAGTTTCGCAAGTTCTTCAAGCGCGTCACCCATAAATTTGTCAAGGTGACCATCATAATCTTCTTGTCTGAGATAGAACGCAATGAATCTGTTGGCAAAGTCTGCATCAGCCATGCGCCGGTTAGAAACTTTGCCTCCGGTCGCTTGCCTAAATGATTCTAACGATGCCATTTTCTTAAGAAGGCCTGTTGCCTTCTTCGGATATAAAGCATTGCGCATTTCCTGATAGTTCAGAGGAATTCCTGCCGTATTGACTCTTTGGAAAATTGCCAGTTTCACTTCCGGAGGCGTACCCTTCCGAAGTTTGTTGACGGTGATTTTCAATCCTTTTAATCTTCTTATCTGGGTTCTATCCAATTCATCCACCCCTTTGCCGTTAAGTGACGTCAGAAATTGCAAACCCTTAAGCTTCAGACGTTTTGTTACCCAAAAATCTTTCAGAGAACAGAGACGCTGCAATCCGTCAACAATTATGAGCTTCGGAGTCTCTTCATCTTCACTAAAATAGAAAGAAGGGATAGGAAGTCCCATTAAAATAGATTCTATAAGACGACTTTTTGCCACGTCAGTCCAAAGGTCGCTCGATCTTTGAAAATCAGGCGTCAGATCTATTTCTTCATATTCCAGTTGCTCCAGCAAAGTGCCCAGATTGTAAACCGAGATGTCTACATCTATTTTTGTTGGATCAAACGGACCTTCGAAAACAGCATCTTCATCTTCACCTTCAAAATTTTTTGTGATGTCTTCTATGTTATCAAATAGATTTGCCATAACTGTCTTACTCGTTGGGGAGCTTTTTTACAAAACGTTTATAATGATTACCTAAGCATAGATAATATACAAACCTGATGTCTCTAATTAGTTAAGCATGATAATCTTATTATCGCTAATAAAATCCATGAGGCGATGGTGCAACTCAACGATGTATTTTTCAACATCGGCCTCTGATTCGAGGCGCGACTTGTCGAAATGCACATTCATTGCTGTCTGTTTGCTGACCATCTGTCGGTGTTGCGTAGCCGGAGGTGTCGCACCCGAGCCGGAACCGGAATTTCCTTCTGCTGTGCCGGAGCCTCCGGTTGCACCTCCGCCTGCTGCAGCTGCAGCCGCAGCAGCTGCCTTGCGGGCTTCCTCTTCGCTCCATCGGTTAATGATGCCGATGCTATGGTCGTAGGCGCGGTCGACATCTGTGCTCATCGAGCGAAGGTTGCCGATGTAACGCTCTTCGCGAACCTGAGATTTTGCGGCATTGAAAAGCGCCTGTATCTGACTCTTGAAATTCTCGGGAATCGAAGAGTATTCAGGCAGCGAGGTGATGGCTTGTAGTTTCGATTCAATCTTCTCTGAAATCTGCTGACGGGCTTCTTCCTGCTTGGCAGAAATCTGTGCAGAAATCTTTTCAAGGGTCGCAGCGGCCTCCGTCATGTTGTTCCAGGGCTTTGCAGAATCGTATATACGGTTGATTGTGTCCAACAGTTCGGGATCAACGTAAGTAAGATTGGCCTGATTGCCTGTTTTCAGCTGGCTGATTTGCTTGAAGATGCGGAACTGCGGGCCTTCAACAAACTCTCGGATAGTGTCGGCATCTTCCTTGTCGGCAAGCGCATCGTCAACATCCTTGAATTTAACGTACAATGTCGGGTATGCGACACGCGAGTAACGTTCCATACCGGATATAATATCATTGAGAGCCGATGCAAAGGGGTACCGGTTGCTGTCTCTCAATTCGCGGAGTTTCTGAATCTCCTGATTCAGTCGGTCGAGGAACGCCTGATGCACATCTTTAGCACTCTGGAAGCGGCATACCTCATCGTTGAAGGTATCCTTATAGAGATTCTTCAGCTTGGTAATCTGCGAGGGTGTGATTGACTCCTCAACGTCAACTATAAGGTTTGCCTGACGGTTGGAGTTGGTAAGATGATAGTAGAGGTCGCGGGCTTCTATACGGCTGCCGTCGGCGGTAAACGACACCTTATCCATCTTGAACAGACGTGCGAGAATGACGAGTACAGCCATCTCATACCATCCGTAGCCGTTGCTCTTGAAATAATCCACGAGATCCTTGACTTTGGTGCGTATGCTCATACGCTTGTCGCTGTTGATCTTGTTGAAAACCTCAGTCTCGGCATTGTTCATCGTATCAGCAAAGAGTGCTCCGGATTCAGGTGCGTTGATGACTCTTTTAAGCCTGGCGTCATCATACTCCGTATTCCCCAACATGCTGAGATTGCGATAGATTTTCTCAATCAATCGCGTCATGCCTTCGTTGAGACGGGTGCGGATGTCGGTCGAACGGATGTCAGTCAGTTCGTTGCCTCCTATATACAGGCGTGCGCTTTTTGTGAGTTCGGCTATGCGTGCCTTGATATTTTCGAGACGTCCGGCATTGACACGGCGTTTGTCAGTGATGATCTGGAGACGATACTTGTCAGTGTTGCTTGACAGAAGACGAGTAAGGCACTTGTCAGCCTTCTTAAACATGGCGATGTCCTCGCCGAGATATTTATCTTCCCCGAGCACCACGCATAGATGAGAACCATTCGTTGCTGAATACATGAGGGCGTTGCCTTCATTCGACAGGTCCTCCCCGAGAGGCGTGGCGAAGTGGATGCTGATTTCGAAGTCTCGGCCATCCTGATTGCCGTCGACAAAGCGTCCGAACGGGAATACCTTGTTGCTGTTGCCGTTGAGCTTTATCTTGGATTCGGGGAATATCTCATCGCGGAAAATCTTCATCAACTCATTGTTGATGGCATCCGGCGCAAGTTCTTCCTGCTTGATCTCGTTTTCTATGTCTTTCTCTTCGTTGGTCTGATAGTGGTACTCATCGTTGGCGCCCTTCTCGACATACGACTGGCGCACCAAGAGGTTGAGAGCCTCCTGCACTTTCTTCCGGTATTCAGGGAAATCGGTATCGAGTGTCGGGAGAAGTATCTTGGTGATGTTATCGACCGTGGAGGGGAATCCCTTGACATACTTCACGAGGAAGAGGGTCTTCAGTACGTCAAGAGCCATCTCGTCACCAAGTGTGCGTTCGGCCTGAAGGATGTCGTTCTGAATCTTGGCTTGCAGGCTTCCCTGAATACCCTTATACATATCGCAGAAACGAACGATGCGGGTAAGGTCGTAATGCTGGTAGGCTTTGGCAACCTCCTGGGCGATGGACAGAAGCGAACGTTCTCCGACAGACTGCTGCTTGCCGGAGAAAGCATTGTTCTTGCTCAACTCAATGATTGCAGCCTGAACGAGGTTGAACTGATAATCGATGAACGGGAAATCTACTGCAAACTCCTCGGCGCTCTTATACCTGCTAACAAACTGGCTGTTGTCGCCAAAGTTGAAGAGGCTCTTCATGATGTTCTTCTGACCGGAGTAGATTTCGCAGAGAGCCGCCTGCGGTTCCGGTTTCTTTTCAAGTAGACGGCGCTGGATCACTTCGTCGGCGTTCGCGCTTGTAAGGTTGATTCGGGTTGTGAAACGTCCCTGAATACGCGAGAAGTCATACTCCTGCTGCTTCTCAAGGTTGCCGAGTGTTGCGTCAATGTCCATCTGCGACGTCACCATGAGTGTTGCGCGTCCGCCGGTTTTGTCAACCAAGCCTTCCGCGATTGTCTGGAGACTGAGCATACGGTGAACGTCCTTGCCGATAAACTGTCCTACCTCATCCACAAAGAAAATGAAGCGTGTGCCTGGAGCCGATTTGTCGAGATGGTCTTTTACGAGAGCCACGAAACCGTCGGTATCGAGTTTATAGTTGTCGATGGCGCTTTTAAGATTGTTGTAGGCCGTCTGCTCATCAATCCCCTCCATTTCGGCGAAAATTTTTGCGAGCTTCTGGAGCTGAAGAAGAACCGTCTTGCGACCCTTTTCTTCCCATGACACACCGTAGAGGCGTTGATATTCATCTTTGAGGAACTGATATTTACCCTTAGAGGCGAAATAACGTTCAATCTCGGCAATCTCGGGTTTCTTGTCATCGAAACCGAGTTTGCGGTTGAACTCCTTCAGGAAAATATTTAGCACAGGATCAACGCTGTTCTTTGACACACCGTCGAGTTTCTCCTGTATGTTGAACAGTACTGTTTCGGTCGGGATACGGCACGCATTGGTGATGTCAGCCCGTAGTTCGAAATCGTCACCGGCTTTATCTGCAAATATATCGGCGACTTTGCGGCCATCTACAGCAAGCTGATTTTCAAGAACGTATGAGAGTATTTTCAGCAAGTGAGACTTACCGCTGCCGAAATCGCCGGAAATCCATACACAGGTTGGAACTGCCGGAGGTACAAGCATCTTGAAAAGAGCCGGAAGAAGCGACTTCTTCTGCTGCTCTGCCGTGATGACATACTCCTTTACCTCATTGGCGAGGTCTGCCGTACTGCTCGCCTTGATGACCCCGTTGATGGTACGGTTAATGTCTTGCGTATATATATATTCTTGTATCATGATAATCAGTTGTTTTCAGTAATATCGTTAAGGTTGTGGCCTCTGTAATAGTTCTCATCGGATATGCGATTGAACAGTTTCAGTTGCCGTTTATCATATTCGCCGGGGAAGAACATAATGAGTTTGCTGTTCTCGGCGAGACTGTCAATATTGTTGAGTATCGCATGTGCCCTAAGAAAAGGATAAACGCTTCCGATGCCGGTGATAAATACGAAATCGGGATTCGCCTCTTCAATCCTTTCCTGTATGCGAGGGATGATGGTGGCATTAACATCAAGGACACTGTCGAGAGTGCTCATAATATCGTCACGAGGAATCGATTTTTCATCTTCAAGGATAGTTTCTAAGATTCCCTCCTCTTCAAGAATCTCCATACAGAAGGTATAGAGATTGATTGAGACGGATGACAACCCCTTTCTTTCGAGTCTCTTAATCAATCGGGAAACGCCTTCATCGATGAGACCCTGATGCTCCGGCGGGAACGGCTGAATGTACAACGGCAACTCGCCAACAAGATTCTCGCCGAACTCCGGCGATGATAGCTTGTTGAAGATGCTATCGAACATTGAGTCCATGTCTATGAATTTCTCTGCCATTGTAAACCTCCTTTAGATTTGATATTTCATTATTAGAATATAGAAATACTGCCAGCCATTTGGCATCATCCATGACAATCATCTCTTCAAGCTCCGGAGACAGGTATGGCCGTCGAATTGTGCCGTCGTTAGCTGACTCTATGATTTCAGTCTGTTCGAGAATACGGAAGAGCACCTGTCGCATCTTATAGACGGAGTTCTCAGTGACATTCTCCAGTTCGGGGTGAATATACTTCTTCTCGTTGTAGAACTCATTGAAGACTGTATGCGTCACCTTCTCCTGAAGATTGTAGAAACACTCTCTTACATATTCATTTATGAAGTCATAGATAAAGGAGTATGCCTTGCAGATTGCAAGTATTACCAACAATCGTTGAGTTGAAACCGACCCACTTACAAACGCGTGTAGTTCAGCATCATTAAGAGTTTCAAGGCGCTCTTTTATCAATGCGAAATACCTTTTGGTTGTGACGACCTTGCCCTTGCTCAGGATATTCTCATTCAAGACCTTCTCTTTGGTACGCTCCCAGTCGCAGCCGCAGTCAAGGTAAGCCTCGGCCATAGCCCGAGTCTCATTGAGCATAGCTGCACCGGCGGTGAAACCAAAATTATATTGAGGATTGTCAATCATGGCGAAGGTCGTTACTTTAGGTCTTTATTGGCGGTTGAATGCAGTAATTCTTTGATATCTACTTCCAAGGCATCGGCTATTTTAATAAGCATCTCCAATGTTGGCTGCGATGTATTGGTACACCATTTAGAGACCGTAGCCTGATCCTTACCAAGTTGTTCCGCGAGCCATTTATTGGTTCGTTTCTTCTCTGCAAGAACTACTTTAAGCCTATTAATATCTTGATTTGCTGCCATTGTTGATGATTGGGTTAACATTGAAAGCTCAAAGATACAGAAATAATCCGAGAACTCATCAATAAATTAGAGAAATTCTTAAAATATTTGCGAATTTTCCTAATTATTTGAGTTGCATAGCTATTAGGCCTCAGTGATCCTCATTAATCATCATCCTCATTGTGAGGATAAAATGATTCATTGGGATAATGCTTCTGTATATAATTTCTGACGTCTCCTGAATCAATAGCTCTGAAGGCTGCGGAGATAGACATGCCGGTGGCGAGGGAGCCGCCGAGGCTGTCGATAAGTACGTTGACACGCTTACCCTCGTTCTGGGCGAGGGTCTTGTCAACGGTCGTGCGGTCGAAGTCGGCGCCCCCGACGTAGCCTTTGAGTGAGATATTGTATGCGGTCTTGGGCATGGCGTAACTGTTTTACGCCATGAAGTTACCACTGTAAATAAGGGAGGGAAAGACAGGAAAAGTCACGAAAATTTCGTAACTTTGCAACCGAATTAAACAACTCTTCCCTTTCATATGCAGATTGCAAAGCAGTTTGGAGAACTTTATAATTATTCAATCTATCAATTGAATAATAAGATGGGGCTTGCCGGTGCTCCGAATGGAGAACAGGAACAACGGATATTGACCCAACCTATATATGATGTAATATATCCATTTGTTAATGGTTTTGCAATTGTAAAAAAAGGTTCTTTCTATGGAGTTATAGACAAATTCGGTAATGTTACCATACCAGTAGAAATGCCTTATATACAACACCATTGGAAAGAAGGCTATTTTTATTTAAGCAGCAACCGATTAGATGGTTGGCATTATAAAGTTGATGGCTATTATAGGAAAGTATTGGTTCAAAGTGAGTCGGAAGAGGCTATGTCAATAATAGAGTCAACTTTTGCACGAAAACCAAAATGGGCATCGTTTGCTATTTCGAAACAAATAATATTTGTAACTTTCGAAAGTGAGCGATTTATATTCAACACTACGTTAAAAAAGATAATTTTCCGTGGAAATGGAAAATCAAAAGTAATCAACGGAGATAAAATAATAGTAGAAGAAGAATCTACTGAAAAACATGGAATTATCAATACAAAAGGAGACGTGTTAGTGCCATTTGCATATGATGACCTATTCTATTGTGCCACTAATGAAACTTACGCTGAAAATAATCTTATTGAAGCCAAACTCAATGGAAAATCTGGATATATAGATTTTTCTGGTAGAGTACGAATCCCGTTTGATTATTTGTCTTGTGGTACATTTGTAGAAGGTACAGCATGGGTTTCCAACCGAGACGGGAAGGCTGGGCTGATTGATTATGATGGTAGAATATTAGAGCCTCTAATACATGACAATATTCTTCATCTTAAAAACGGGAACGTAATATTTGTTGATACAAATCCGCTTTTTAGAACGGAACAGTATCGCGTATACGGCAAGCCGCATAATTATGTTCAAAATAATTCTGGCGCATCTTATTTTCACTTTAATGTCCTTCATAATCCTGAATTTGTGGGAGTTGAAACATCCAATAGAAAGCGAGGAATTACACACCTTGATGGGTCTGTAATTATCCCTGCTGTTTACGATGATATTACATTTTGGCAAGATGTCCGAAATAATTGTATTATCGTAAAGAAAGATAATAATTGGGGGTTAATCAATTTGGAAAATAAAGTGTTGGTTGACTTTATCTATGAACAAATAGATATTGTAAAAATAGTACACGAAGAAGTTTCTAAATACTATTATAAGGTGCGAAAAAATGGTAAATATGGTCTATTGAATGAAAAATTTCATGAGGTTATACCAATGATTTATAATAGTCTTTCATTTAGCGAGAAGTATAATGCGTTTTTTGTTGAAATTACGAATGAAAGAGCATTGGTTAACTCAAATAATGAAATATTGATTCCTTTTACTAAAGAATATATAAGAGATTAAAAAAATCCTTTCTAAGAAAAAGTACCTTTGCAACATCATAAGTGCAGCTATCGGTTTTAGTCCCGATACCAGCACTCTAAAAGGGAAAAGAAGCCGTGCATTTTGTCTGCGCGGCTTCGTCCTTTTTATATCAAAAGAGCCGCCCTGCAGCAGAGCGACCCTTGAAGGGAGGAGAGAGGGAGGGGTCAGACCACGCGGAACACGTTGTTGTTTGCGCCCATCGAGTAGTCGTACATGAACAGGTCGCGTCCGAAGGCTTCGTAGTCGAAGTAGTTTGAGAGATTACCCATGATCCTGTCAAGGTCGTAGCACTCCTCGACGATGTGGCGGGCGAAGTCTTCTTCGCTGTCCCAGTTGCCGCAGTAGGCTTCCTCGAAGCTGTCGAGTTCGTCGTGAAACTCCATGTAGTCGTCCACGGCATCCTGATCGTACTTGTCGCACAGCTCGCAGTATTCCTTGATGTGCTCGAAGTCGTCCTCGTCCATTCCGCTCTCGCTGTACCACTGACGGGGGAAGCCCTCGTAGTCCTGGAACATCAGCTCCGGGTCTTCCTCGTCGGCGTGAATCGCCTTGCAGAAGTTGATGAACTCGTCGTAGTCGTCGAAGCTGCTGAGGTCTATCCACAGGCCGCAGAGCGAGCCGTCATTGTACTTGCCGTAAGTACCGCAATAGACGGAGGGTTCGCCGTCGCATGGGCTCTTGTGGTCGTTGATGGCATCTTCGAGTTCGGGGACAGTGAAGTCCAGTTCGTGGAGTCGGCTGGCGACTCTTGGAGTGATGTTGAGTTCTCCGAATTGTAGTCTCATTGTAGTTGAAATTGAGGGGTTTAACATAAGGTTCATTGTTTTAAGTTTTACACTGCCCCCAAAGTGCCTCCGGGCGGACTGATGAGGCAAGGTTTTGAGCTTAAAAAGTTTAGCTGCAACGGAGCGATGCGTCAAGAACTTTTTCAGTCAAACAGGAACTGCCCGACCTTGACGTTCCGGACGGAGGTAATAACTTTGCGGCGTAAAACTGGTGCAATGGGCCTGACGTGGTAGCCCGGAATGGAAACGGAGATGAAATACGGGAAGCAGGAACGAGGCTCACGCAGAGCGGTTAACCGCCACGATTTGGCCTCACCCGAACCGAAGATGCCCGACCGCAAGAGACCGGCGGCGAGCCGTCCGAGTATCTGCTGCGGTGCTTACGACTATGGCAAGTGCAATGGCGGTGTGCCTGATGGATAGCGCAGCTCGATGATTACGACACCATAAACTGCAAAGCCACGCGGACGATGCAGACCCACCGCTAAAAAGTTCCAGACGGAGAGGCCCCGTTAGTGGAGAGAGCGGATAGAGGATGAATTCTCCGCTAAAAATTCATGGGAATACGCTGTGCGGCAGGTTCGGCCAAAATAGCATGCTGTACCGCTGAAAGAGTTTCACAACGACCGGCACCCCGCAGGGCTACTGCGATCACCGGGACATTTACCGCCACAGCAAGAAGGAGTGCCACGAAATAGGCTAATCGCTCAAGCGCTTTCGTAGCGGAGTGAAGAAAGAATCTCCTCTTCGACCACGGAGCCGTCCTGTTCATAAGCTGCTCGATGGAAAAGCGCTTATCGCTTTAGCGCTTTGTTACGCAAAGAAACAGTGTTCCGCGTAGTCTGACCACTTCCTCTCACTCCGTTTCTTGAAGGTGTCGCTCTGCGGCAGGGCGGCTCTTACCATATCATCATAATGAACTGTTCTCACGCTTCGCAGAGTGAATGCTAATTCATTGGGGCAATAAGGTAAAATATAAATGAGGTCCCGAATTACCTCGAAAGAAATTGAAATGAAATTTGCGGGGCGAATTTGCGCGGAATATTTCGATTTTGCCCGTAATTTGCCCGTAAAAATAAAAGAAAGCGACTTAACGTGGTGATGTTCACTTTATTAAGTCGCTTTTTGGGGGGGTGCCCAGAACAGGGACAATTGAACGTCACTCTTTGACGCTTGGTGTCGCAATATGACATCAGTTAAACTTTCTAAAAATGCTATGTGTCAAGGCATTAGCTAAAATGGCCTCTGGGAGCTCCATGACATAGGATGACATAGGGTGACAACACGCGACAAGTTGGTAGTCATTTTGTAGTCAAAAAATTTTGAACTTAACTTCCTTTTTAGTAGTTTTGTATACAGATAGACTGAGGTATGTAGTCAATAAATCGGCCATTTTCGGCACGAATGAGATGACAAGAAGGCACTATCTGGGTATGTGAAATGTTAAAACTGTTAACGTATGGCAAGCACAAACGCGAAATATCGCCCAAGGTTGACAAGGATGGTAAGTCAGAAATCATCCTTCGCTTATCCATAAAGCGAGGCTACCAGTGGCGGTTGAAGTCGGGAATCTACATGGACTGTTCCCGATTCAGGAACGGCACTATCTCACGTCCCCGTGCGAATCCGGACCTCATCAAAGAACTCGATGACCTTGAGAAACTTCTCGGTCAGGTCGAGACACGCCTTATAGATATCAGCAAGAATGTTGATACCGATAAGCTCAACAAGCCTTATCTGGAGGAAGCGATAAGGATGTTCATCAAGCGGCTCAACTCTCCCGAGCCTCGCAAGAGAGAAAAGAAGGTGCCGGGATTCTTCGATACCCTCACCGATTTCATCGAACACCGCAATCTATCCGACTGGCGCAAACGGCGCTACATGGTGCTTTGGCGAGCCCCTGCACGTTTTGAGCTGTACCGCAGAGAGATACGCAGAAAGACTTACAAGTTGACTTTGGAAGCTTTCTCTTCCGAAGATGTAGAGGACTTTGAGCAGTTCCTCCGCAACGAGGTGGCTATTTATAAGGAATATCCTCAGATCTTCATCAAGTTTCCCTCTGACACCAGAAAGGCTCGCAAGGCTCCCGTGCCACAGGCCAAGGGCGACAACACCATCATCAACATGTTCAGCTGCCTCCGCTCATTCTTCAGAGACTGTGTGGAGAAGAAACTCATACCGCAGACGCCCTTTGCGGAATACAAAGGCACTACGGTTGAGCACTACGGCACTCCTTACTATATCACTATCGAGGAGCGCAACCAGATAGCAGATTTCGACCTTTCGGCTCATCCCACCTATGCTATACAGCGCGACATCTTCATCTTCCAGACTCTTATAGGTTGCCGAGTATCAGACCTTTACCGGATGACTCCGGGAAACGTGGTCAATGGTGCCATCGAGTATGTCGCCTCCAAGACCAAAAAGACTCGCTCCAACACCCTGCGGGTTCCTGTCAATCAAAGAGGGCTGGATCTGATTGAGAAGTACAAGGGGGTTGACCCCGAGGGCCGTCTCTTCCCCTTCATCAGCCAGCAGAAGTACAACTTGGCCATCAAGAAAATTTTCAAGCTATGCAAGGTCACAAGAATGGTGACAATTCTGAATCCCCTTACAGGGCTCGAAGAGCAAAAGCCCATCAATGAGCTGGCAAGCAGTCACCTCGCCCGACGAACATTCGTGGGCAACCTCTACAAGAAGGTCAAAGACCCCAATCTGGTAGGAGCACTCAGCGGACATACGGAAGGTAGCCGCGCCTTCACTCGCTATCGTGAGATTGACGAGGAGATGAAGAAGGAGCTCATCGGATATCTCGACTAAACCATTCTCTATCTGGAATGAATTCCCTGGTATATGCTTCGGCATTGCCGGGGATTTCCTGCTTTTATGGACTCCTTTCTGGAAAGATTGTCGGAAATATTATCGGAAATCAGTAATTGTCATGGTTCAGCATTGCCAAACGAAATATGGTTGGCGTGAGAATCTTTCCTCAAATACTTGGGTATATGGAATTAAATGTCTAATTTTGCATCATCATTGAGTGAAAATATCCCAAATAATTTCACTTGCATCATTAATATGGATCAGAAAGAGACAATAATATCCCGGGTCAAGAACAGCAAGAGGAACACCATCTTCCTGCCGGAGACCTTTTTGCCCATAGACGTCCAGTACGCCTCCAACGTTTTGGGGCAATTAGTAAAGGACGGAATGCTTGTCAGAGTTTCTCAAGGCATCTATCTGAAGCCTAAGATGACAAGATTCGGTCCGCTCATGCCATCGCTATACGAAATCGCTGAGATTATAGCGAAGCGTGACCATGCCAAGATACTGCCTTGCGGAGCTATGGCCGAGAATTACTTGGGATTTTCGACCCAGGAGCCCATGAATGCCGTGTATATCACAACCGGCGCCGCCCGCAAACTGCGAATCGGCAATCGTACACTGACCTTCAAATATGGCGTTCCGACTAATTTCGCATACAAAGGGAAGACAATGCCTATCCTGGTACTCGCACTTAAATCCATCGGACAGGCGAATGTGACGGATGAAACATTGGCGACTGTTTATGGAGTTCTCAAGAAGAATCCTGAAGAAAACACCTGGGAAAGCGACATCAAGCTCGCTCCCAACTGGATACGCAAAATTATAATAAACACAAAAAATAAGATCAAGGAAAATGAGCAGGTGGATTGATGCAAGAATCATGCACTTGGTTGTAATTCTGAGTGTGTTTTCTCTGACTTCTCAAGCGAAAGTCTCTAAGGCAGACCTCATCATGGAGCAATTCAATATTGCAAATCAGGCTGAGACCGCCAATGAGTTCTTCGATTATCTCGACAGGGAGGAATTTACTGACGAGAAGATTCAGTTTGGACCAAACACTCCAACGGATTCTCTGCGGCAGCAGGTCTGGTATTGGGCCGCGGAGTGGTACAACGAAGTGCAGGAATATGGAAAGGCGAAGGAATATGCATTGAAGGCATTGCCGCTTTTCAGGTATCCCAACATGGAAAGGGCTGATTGCCTGAATCTACTCGGCATAATACATGTCCGTCTTGGAGATTTCCCGACTGCCGCCTCTTATGCCAAGCAATGCGTCGACATAGATATGAAGCTTGGTGATCCCGACAGGATTTCATCCAGTCTGAACACTCTGGCCGGAACTTATATGGCAGCCGATCAGGCCGAGGAAGCCGAGAAGTTCATTCTTCAGGGATTGGAATATGCCGACAAAGCAAATAACACGGGACGTAAGGCCATTCTTCTCGGCATGGCATCGGAGGTATATCATAAACTCAGTGATGACAACAAGTCGCTTTCCTTTGCCCGTAATGCTTTTGAACTCGATTCCATAAACGGCCGGAAGCCCAAAATGGCGATGCGTCTTTCCCAGATGGCCTCCGCTCTTGCCGGTTTGAAGAGATACAAAGAATCCGAAGCGACTTATCTTCGCGCCATCTCGCTTCTTAAGGAGGTTGGCAATCTGCATTCGGTCGGCATTGACCTCAATCAACTTGGATTCTTTTTTCTGGAGCAGAATCGAAATAGTGATGCGGTAAAATGCTTCATCGAGGCTTCGGAGATCTTCTCGAAGATGGGCGACCTATATAATAATGTGTATTCCCACAAGGGTCTATATGAAAGCTACTGGTCAATCAATCCCGATTCTGCCAAGATTGCACTTGACAGATTCAACACATTGAAAGACTCACTTTACCATCAGGCTTCGGCCGATGCACTTGCAAGATACAATGCCGAGTTTGGCAAAGACAGACTTCAGGAGGAAATTCAACGGACCAAGACTGCGAGAAGCCGAGATATGATTATGGCACTCGGACTCTTTATCGTCATAGCAATTATTGCGGCCGCAATCATTCGAGCACGGTATCGCAGGCATAGGTCTCAGATGCTTCAGCTTATCAAGAAAGTGGAGGAGCTGCAAGAGAAACGCGATGAAGCAGAAAAGAAAAAAGTTGAAACTCCGAAGGAGAGCGTTGAGATCTCCGAAACCTCGGTGGATAAGCCTGACGATGGCCAGGAATTCCTGACCAAACTGTTTGTTGTCGTAGATGCTGCCCTCACCAACAAAGACTATGGTGTGGCCAAAATAGCATCTATGATGAACATGACCGAGAGGACGTTCAGCCGGCGCCTTAAAGAAGTGACTCAGCAATCGCCAAAGATGTTCATCTCCGCCATCCAGATGGAACGTTGCGCCAAACTGCTACTGGAGAACCCCAGTAAGACAATCGGAGAGATAGCCAATCTTTGCGGTTTTGAGGAAGCCAGTGGATTCTCCCATGCTTTCAAGCGGGTATATGGCTGCTCGCCGACAGCCTACCGAGAACAGAATCGTGATTTGGGGAATAAAGAATTTGGTGAGTGAAGAAATTATCGCTAATTTTGTATTACTAAAACCCGTCACATGTGACACAGATTAGTAACATCAATGCTCATAGACCGTCCGATATACCTCCAAAAGCTCATTGAGTCACGCCACAACCATATGATAAAGATTATCACTGGGGTGAGGCGCTGCGGAAAGTCATACCTTTTGTTTATGCTTTATTCCCAATGGTTGAGGGAACAGGGTGTGGCGGATTCCCATATCATTTATATTGACTTGGAAGACAGGCGCAACAAGGCTCTTCGCGACCCTGATAACCTTCTCGCTTACATAGACGGAAGGATGGTCGACGATTCTATGTATTATATCATGGTTGATGAAATCCAGCATGTCATAGAGTTTGAGGATGTCCTCAACAGTTATCTGAAGATAATGAATGCAGATGTGTATGTGACAGGGAGCAACGCAAGATTTCTTTCCAAGGATGTCATCACCACCTTTCGCGGGCGAGGCGACGAGATAAAGGTATATCCCCTTTGCTTTCGGGAATTCATGTCGGTCTTTGATGGCACCAAAGAGCGTGGTTTGAGCGAGTTTATGACTTACGGAGGAATGCCCCAGACTCTTGAATACGAAAATCCGGTCAAGAAGACTGAATATCTCAAGGCTATTTTTGAAAACACATACATCCGGGACATAAAGGAGCGATATAAAATCCGAAACGACGAGTTGATGGAAAACCTTTTGGATGTCATATCCTCCCAGATAGGCAGTCTTACCAATCCGACAAAACTTGCAAAAACATTGCAAAGCGTAAGGCATGAGAATGTGGGGAACAAGGTTGTCAGCTCATATTTGGATTACATCTGCGACGCCTTCATCGCTGAAAAAGTTTCACGCTACGATGTGAAGGGGAAAAGCTATTTCGACACCCCATACAAATATTATTTCGTGGATTTGGGGTTGAGGAACGCACGCCTCAACTTCCGGCAGTCAGAGCCCACCCATATGATGGAAAACATCATCTATAATGAGTTGCGCATAAGAGGCTATAACGTGGACGTTGGAATCGTACCCATTGTAACTCGCGATGCCGACGGGCGTCAGTCCCGCTCTCAACTCGAGATAGATTTTGTCTGCAATTTAGGAAGCCGGAAATATTACATCCAGTCTGCCTATCGCATGCCGACTGAGGAAAAGGTCAGGCAGGAAGAAGCGTCCTTGCGAAAAGTTGATGATTCTTTCAAGAAAATAGTGATTCTTGGTGAAGATATTGTTGTCCGACGCAATGAGGCCGGCATCACAACCATTGGCATATACGATTTTCTGCTGAATCCAGATTCCTTGGAATTGTAATCCAATGCCTATATTATCATACAATCCCTTCAGTCCCAGACCGGAGGGATATTTTTTGTCTGATTCCGTCATGGCTTTGTCGGATTTTTACACGTCGAAAGGATAGACTCCCATCTACTTTTGCCATTTTAAAATCGGTTAAAATGGCAAAGCAACTTACTATAGATGATGTCAGAAAAGCCACGGAAGAAGCAATCACTGCTGGCGAATACAGCATCGCTAAGATAGCTGCTTCCCTTAATTTGAGTGAGAGAACTTTCTGCCGACGCATGAAGGAACTATCTGATGTTACGCCCAAGGTTTTCATTTCAGATATTCAGATGAAGCGCTGTGCCCGACTTCTCATTGAATTTCCCGACAAGCCATTACGGGAAATCGCGCTAATGTGTGGCTTCGAAGAGGCCAGTGGATTGTCGCATGCATTCAAACGTGCATATGGCCATTATCCCACAGCATATCGTGAGATGCACAAGAAGGATTCTTGAAGAAATCAGACAAAAGAAGACCATTTACCGAATAAATGACAGATAATAGTCGCTTTGTCTGATTATTACATGAGATTGGCAGACTTTTACATGTGATTATGGGTAATGCGGGCCTAATTTTGCAAATTAGAAATAATCATCACAAAAATTAACAACCAAAAATCCAAGAGCATGAAGAAATTCAACCCCCTCTTCAAACTGACGCTCTTCTCTCTGCCACTTCTCCTAATGCCTCTCATGGCATTTGGAGATGTCACAGAAGATCCGCTAAGCTTCTCCCCGGTTTATGGAGAAGACGAAACCACAGTCATCGGCTATTCTATAGCCCGAAACCCAGAAGTTCTAGAGACTGCCCTTGTGGGAGAACTTAATATTCCGGAAAATCACAAAGGCAAACCTGTAACGGTCATCTCTGATGGGGCTTTTATGAATTGTTCCGGAATAACATCCGTTGTGTTTCCTGCTACAATAAAGTCCATCGGTGCTTATTCCTTCAAATGGTGTAAGGGTATTACTTCCATGGTAGTTCCAACGACTGTTGAAAATATTGGAGAGCAAGCATTTTCAGCCTCAGGGATCACAAATATCACTCTACCTGACAATCTTACTGAAATCGCAGACGATTTATTGAGTGGAGCTCCGCTTGCCTCAATCGTTATCCCAGGTACAGTGACCCGCATCGGCGATCTGGCATTCTATGGAACGAAACTGTCATCCATAGTTATTCCTCCCTCCGTCGAGACTATTGGAGCCGGCGCTTTCCATAGGTGCTATTCTCTTGAGAAAGTCACATTCAATTCTGGCTTAAAAAGAATTGAAAACGGCAACTGGAAGGGAGCCTTCATGGATTGCACATCGCTGAGGGAACTCATCCTTCCGGAAACTCTCGAATATATCGGAGACATGGCCTTTGTGGGATGCTCAAATCTTGAAACCATTCTGCTCCCGGAATCGATAAACGACTATGGGTCCAATGTCTTTGCTCAATGTTCTGGACTAAAAAAAGTTATCAGCCTGAAGAATTATGGTATCAGTACATACTATAACCTATTTTCTACAAGTGCTGAAAAGTTTGTCCAAAGTGGCTCTTACATGAACATCTATAATTCCTGCGAACTCAATTACCCCTTTGGTGGTTCTTACTATTCTGCACCTTGGCGTTTCTTCGCCAATCGACTTGAGGGAATAGGCAATCACGTTTTGCAAAGTGCCGAATATTCCAAAGAAGAAGGTGCTTACGAAGAGGCATTCAGCCTAACTCTCAATAATCCCAATGGACAAGGAACCATATATTATATGGTGGTTCCCCAAAATGGAAGTTCTATAGGTCCGCTAGTATATGATGGACCAATTGAAATATCCACCTCAAGCACAGTAAGAACCTGGATTAGCGATGGAGACAACTGTAGCGATGTTGCTCAAGCTACTTATGAAATTTCCGCGGTGACAATAGAAGTAGCAGGTATCGCTGTGGATTCTAAGAATTGCTGGGATGTTCTCGGCGACAAGGGATCAGTAACTTATGATACCAAATCTGGCTCCCTCGTTCTCCGCAATGCCAATATCAATACTCAGAGCTATAAATCCGACTGCGGAATCCGTGCATTTGGAGATGACCTGACCATTGAGATTAATGGAGACAACACCATTACCACCAGCAACCTCGGTATCGAGTATGGATATGCATATGGCAAAGGCACAGGAGGCAACCTGACTATCCGTGGAGGAGATTCGAAGGAAGGAACGCCTTCACTTACCTTTAACTTTGAAGGCAAATGGAGCATGGGAGCCATTTATCTTTATCTGGCTAACCTTACCGTAGAGAATTGCAACATCTATATTAAAAACTTTAATGCCGGCATAGATTTCAAGGCTGCTCCGAAGAACGGCGGCATGCTTATGGTTGAGAATTCCACACTTGACATCTCTACAACAGACACAGCAATTGAGGGAGTGTACGATTTAGTCCTCGGCAAAGGCACTGTGATTAAGGTGCCATCCAACGGCGAGTTTGTAAGCGCCTATGAAGGTGATGAAAAGGAAGGATTGAAGGGCGGAATCTGCGTAGACGGCATTCTTCAGGCTCGTGTAGTGATAGGTCCTGAAGTACCCCCGATTCCCCAGATTACGGAAGAGACAAATGTTGCTTTCAGTGAGACTCTGAATGAAGACACCGATTTGACAGACACTACCATAGACAATGTTCACTATAATCTCGACGCAGAGAACGGAAATGGCTACGACATAACTGAGCAATGCATTGTGATCTCAACGACTGTTTCTTCAGAGGTATTCGAAGAAGCCCCGACAAATGTTGTCGAAAATCCTTACTTCCCGACGGATTACCAAGGAATGGTTGTAGTAGTTGGTGGTACCGGAACAATCGGAATCAATTGCCAAACCTCGACCACGACATGTATCGCGGTTAAAGTTGGCGATGGCGATCCAATGGTAATAAATAATCCATCCCAGGCAAACACAATTGTAGCCTATAAGACAGACGGTCCGGTATACGCCTACATTTATGCCGTCGAAGCTCCCACATCAACTGAACCAGAATCAACATCGGCAAGACTAAAGTCGATGAAAGCCACGGCTAACGATAAGTCTGTAAAAATCTATTCGCTGAAAGTCAATCCGACAGATGTCTTGACTGGTATAGAAGATATCACCATAGACGGTGAATCAGCGGAAGATGTGATCTACGACATCAACGGTCGTCGCTGCAAAGAACCGCTTGCCCCCGGATTCTATATCATCAATGGAAAGAAGGTAATCAAATAAATCTAATATCATACTCAGAGCCTGACTGCAAAATGCCTTTGTGGTCAGGCTCTAAAAATCAAAACAAAAGAATGAAAAAAGTATTCATAGTGATGGCCATGTCCGCTATGGCATTCTCGGCCTCTACACAGACAAGAGACTTGTTCAACCATCTGGGCGCGGGAGTTGGCGTTGGCACAAACGGTATCTCGATTGAACTCGCAACGCCCGTCACCAAATTCGTCACCTTACGTGCCGGAGCTTCCTTCATGCCAGGCATCACTTTCAACGCCGACGCCGACTTCACCTACCAGGCTCCCAACTCTTCCACTGGCGTCATGGAGAGCAGAAATGGTGAAGTGAAACTCAAAGGAGACCTCGGTCGCGTCCAGGGTCAAGTGATTTTTAATGTCTATCCGGCGCCGAAGATTCCTCTCTACGTAGCGGTTGGCTGTTATTTTGGGGGCGATAAACTGCTCAAAATTACCGGCCACAGTCCTGAACTCGCCAACCCCGACGCTCAGGCAATCATCGGCGACTACAAGATTCCGGCCGATGCTCAGGGCAACATCTCCGGTGGCCTAAAGATCAAAGGCTTCCGTCCCTATGTCGGCATCGGCTGGGGCCGCGGCATCCCGGGCAAGCTGCTCAACTTCGCTTGCGACCTTGGTGTACAGATTCAGGGTAACCCCGAGCTTTATACAGACTACGGCGAAATTGACCGGTCAATCACCGAGGACGACAACACCTTTAACAAAGTACGCAATGCCCTCAAAGTCTATCCGACCCTAACCTTCCGCCTCAATTTCCGCGCCTTTTAATCTTTGGAATTTCCATTCCCCTGAAAGCATCGGTTCCACAAGTCGATGCTTTTTTTAAATCATGGATGTGTCCGATGTCCGATTTGAACCCATCAGAAGAAGTTAATTCAACGGGATTTACACTTCAAATTAACAAAAAACTAATGGGACTGATACGATTTTAGGCCATTTGGGGGTCTCAAAGCATTCTAATTGGTTGACACCGCGTTGACACGGGCTGAAAGTAAAAATTGCAAGTGATTGATAGTTAATCACTTGCAATTTATTGGGGTGCCCAGAACAGGACTCGAACCTGCACGCCTCGCAGCACTCGCACCTGAAACGAGCGCGTCTACCATTCCGCCACCTGGGCTTTGCGATTGCAAAGGTAGGGATTATTTTTTTTATGGCAAATTTTTTTCATGTGTTTTTTTAGGAATTTTGAGAAAAACTTCAAAAAACTTCAAAAACTTCAAAAACTTCAAAAAACTTTGAGATATAGGGGAATTTTGAAATGTATGGGATGGGTTGAGTTGAGTCTGGTGGGATTAGCGCTTGGAGCGGAAGAAGTCACGCATCAGTGTGGCGCATTCTTCGGCGAGGATGCCTGTGGTTATGGTGGCTTTGGGGTGGAAGGGGGAGGGGGAAGAATTTTGAATTTTGGATTTTGAATATTGAATGCCTCCTATTGAATGTTGAATACCACCTTTTGAATTTTGAATGTCACTTATTGAATCTTGAATGACTCTCGTTGAATTTTGAGTTCCCTCTATCGTTGAATTTTGAATGCCGGCCATTGAATTTTGACCGTCGTGTATGGATTTTTGAATATTTTGGGTCGGATTCGGTTGTCCGGATTTTTCGGTAGCTGACGGTTTGGCCGGTTTGGCAGGGGTGTTGCGGGCGGAGATGTATGTCGAGTAGCCGCGTTTGGGGTCGTCGGCGCCGTATACTATGCGGCTGAGCTGGCTCCAGGCTATTGCGCCGGCGCACATCAGGCAGGGTTCTACGGTGACGTAGATTGTGGCTCCGGTGAGGTATTTGCCGCCGAGAGTCTGTGTGGCTGCTGTGATTGCGAGCATTTCGGCGTGGGCGGTGACGTCGCCGAGGGTTTCGGTCATGTTGTGTCCGCGTCCTATTACGCGTCCGTCGGCTACGATTACCGCTCCGATGGGTATTTCATCGGCCTGAAGTGCGGCTCGGGCTTCTTCCAGGGCCATACGCATGTAGCGGGCGTCTGTTTCTTCCTGCATATTGTTTAGGATATATCGATTGTGAGACCTTCGTTGGCTGCTATTGTATCGGGGAATATGCGGCGGGCGTCGGCAATATGGCCGCTTTCGTCGGCATAGCTCTTTGAGTAATGCCCGATTATGAGTTTCTTCGCGCCGGCCTCAAGTGCAATTTTAGCTGCTTCGCCGGCCGTGGAGTGACCGCGCTGACGTGCTTTTTCTGCATCGTCGTCGGTATATGTGGCTTCGTGGTATACGACGTCGACACCTTTGATTGCTTCCGCTACAAGCGGATTGTACACTGTGTCGGAGCAATAGGCATAGCTGTGCGCCGGCTCGGCGGGCGTCGTCAGCCGTTCGTTGGCAACGACAGTGCCGTCGGGCAACACGAAATCGGCGCCTTCCTTTATGGAATGCATCATTGCCACGGGTACCTTGTAGAAGTCGACCATCTCGCGATTTATATGGCGCAACTTTGGCTTCTCACGGAATATATATCCCACGCACGGCACCCGGTGGTAGAGCGGGAATGTCTCTACCGTGAGCGACCTGTCCTCGTATATTACGGCATGCTCCGGCTTTATAATGTTGAAGCGCAGGTCGTATGAACGTTCGCGACAGAAAAAGTTGATGATACGCTCGAACAGCTCGGCCCCTTCGGCAAATGTATGCACCGTCACCGTGCCCTCGGTGTCGTGGAGCGCCATGGTGGAGAGAAGACCCGGAAGCCCGAGACAATGGTCGCCGTGCAGATGGGAGATGAAGATATTGTTGAGGCGCGAGTATTTGAGCCGCATGCGCCGCATGGCAAGCTGGGCGCCTTCGCCGCAGTCGACCATCATCAGACGGTCGCGGTGGTCGACCACCTGGCATGACGGCATGTGTCGCAGCGATGGTGTCGCCGAACCGCAGCCGAGTATGTTAACTTTAAAATCAGCCATTTGATGGAATATTCATGGGTTGATGCCGGCCATGCTGCTGCCTGCCGGAGGTGTATGGTTGCCTTTGTGGCGTATATATATGCAAAGATAATATATTTATGCGTATATAAGCCGGTGTACTATAAAAAATCGGCATGATGCTTTCGCAGCGTCATGCCGACTATGGGATTTTTCAGTCGACTTATATCCAGGGCGTGGCACTGTAGGTGCTGACCGTTTCGATGCTGTTTACCTCGATAATTGTCAGTACTACAGCAGCAATGGCGGCAACAGCGCCAATGCCGGCAGCATAAAGCGCCATGCGGCGGTGCGTCTGCCTGTAGGCCATTATGCCGAGTATAATCCCGGCCAGCGCATGTGCTATCCCGATGATGGGATACCAGCAGAAAATCAACCCTGCCGCGGAAAATGCCAGTGCCACGTATGCCGGCTTGTTTGAAACGCCGGCATTGTTCAGCCTGTCAGTGGCGGCATTGCCTGAGATGGATGGTGTGGTGTCGACAGTCATAATTATTGTTTTATTGTCTGATATTAAAACGCGGAGGGCGCCCGATTGTTACAAATTATTCCTTAAAAAATAAATTATATGTGAAATAAAAAATAATCCCCGCGCAGTCAGTGCGTTGTACAACAATTTTGATACCGCTTTATTTGGTCGGGGTGATGAATGAATCCTTGAAACCGATGAAGTAGAGTATACCGTCGAGACCGATTGTCGAGATTGACTGCTCGGCCGTGGCTTTCACCTTGGGTTTGGCGTGGAATGCTATGCCGAGGCCGGCTGTGGCAAGCATGGGCAGGTCGTTAGCACCGTCGCCTACCGCGATAGTCTGCGCGATGTTGACATTTTCGACCTGGGCTATGAGGCGCAGAAGCTCGGCCTTGCGTTTGCCGTCGACTATGTCGCCGAGGTACCGTCCCGTCAGCTTTCCGTCGACTATCTCCAGCTCGTTGGCATATACGTAGTCAAATCCGAATTTCTGTTTGAGATAATTGCCGAAGTAAGTGAAACCGCCCGAAAGTATCGCAGTCTTGAATCCCGCGCGTTTGAGCACCTCCATCATGCGCCCTACGCCTTCCGTTACGGGCAGATTTTCGGCGATTTCGCGCATCACGCTCTCGTCCAATCCCTTGAGAAGGGCCACCCGCTCGCGGAAACTCTCGCAGAAATCAATCTCGCCGCGCATGGCTCGCTCGGTGATTTCGCGCACCTTGTCGCCTACGCCGGCACGGTCGGCGAGTTCGTCGATTACCTCCGTCTCAATCAGCGTAGAGTCCATATCGAAACATATCAGGCGGCGGCAACGGCGGTAGAGCGTATCCTCCTGCAGCGATATGTCGAAATCCTCGTCCGATGAAATCTGCATGAAACGGTTCTGCATATCGCGATAATTGGTCGGAGTGCCGCGCACCGAAAACTCCACGCAAGCCTTTGAACGAGGTTCGTCGCTGTCGTTGAGCGGCATACGTCCCGTCAGACGCTGTATGCCGTCGATGTTGAGACCCTGCGCGGCTATCTCGTCGGTGACGAGCGCTATGTGCCGTGCGGTGAGCTTGCGGCCGAGTATCGTGATAATCCATCGGTTCTTGCCTTGCAGGCTGACCCATTTCTCGTACTCGTCGATGGCAATGGGATTGAACCGTATGTTGACATTAAGCTCGTAGGCCTTGAAAAGCAGGTCTTTGAGTATGTCGCCCGACACGTCGGAAGTGGTCTTGAACAGGATGCCGAGCGAGAGAGTGTGATGGATGTCGGCCTGGCCGATGTCGAGTATCTGAGCGTTATAGCGGGCAAGAATACTTGACAGCGAAGCTGTTACGCCCGGACGGTCAGTACCTGATATATTGACAAGGATAAGCTCGATATTTGAAGAATCCATAGTTGCGGGTATATCTCGTTATTATAATGTTAAGTTACAGTATCATAGATTTACGCGGGGACCGCCCTTGGGCGATATCCGACAGCAAATTTAACATTTTTATTCCGGTTGACCAACACCCGTGCATGAAATAGCGGAAGCGGTATTATGTCTACACAAAAAAATGTCTTGGCGCGGACTTTGATGCCGGTCCGCGCCAAGTATGGGTTGACGTAATATGTCCCTATTCCGTTGATGTTTTACGTTAGTTGCGCACGTGGTAGGAGATGAGGCCTTCCATCGGGGATGCTATGACTTTGCCTACGTTGCAGTCGATGGCTGCGGCGGCTTCCTGGAGTACGTCGCGGAAGTGGTAGGCCACGGAGCCTACGAAGTTGACGGGCAGCGTCTTGTAGGCCATGTAGTGGGCCACGTTGCGCACGAAGAACGATTTGAACGAATTGAGCACGAGACGGTGTATCGACGGTTCCTCGATATATTTTGCGAGGAACGGGGTCAGCGACGCGAGGAAACGGTTGGCCTCGGGGTTGCTGTACACGCGGCGTATCACGGTGTCCATGTCGAGGTCGTACTGCTCGCGGAATTTAAGGCAAAGTTCCGGAGGAAGCTGCTTTTTGAATACGTCGGAGATAAGCTGTCGTCCGAGCACGGCGCCGCTTCCCTCGTCGCCGAGGATATAGCCTAAGGGCGCTACCGAGTCGATGATTTTCTCTCCGTCGTAAAGACATGAATTGGACCCGGTGCCGAGTATGCACGCTATGCCGGGCTGGCTGCCGCACAACGCTTTTGCCGCACCCGTCATATCGCTCTCCACGGCTATCACCGAGAACGGGAATGAGTTTTTCAGCGCCTTTTCGACCGCGCGGTTATATTCGCCGCCGCGGCATCCGGCTCCGTAGTAATATATGCGTTCAATCTGTTCGAGGGGTATCTGGAATTGCGGAGCCACTTCGTCGGCCACGCGTTGCGACATCTCCTCGTAGGTGAGCATTACAGGGTTCATGCCTGTAGTGTTGAACTCCATGATTTTCTCTGTCTTTTCGAGCAGGCACCATTTGATGCCACTGCTTCCGCCATCTGCGATAAGTATCATATTCAATCAGTTTTTTGTTGTTTTCTCTCATTCGACGGCTATCACCGGTAGAGGTGGTAGCGCTCTTTAGTGTAGTTGAACCGTTGTATATCTTTGTTCCAAATCGGTAATATGGAATCGACCTTGTATTTGTTTTTGATGAGTTTTTCCCTGATTTTTTTACTTCCTACTACATTATCAAACATTTTAATATTGTTTTTGTTTGCTGCCGTAGCAGTTAAAGGCGACTGCCGGGGATACATTGCGTGAAGTTCCTGCATCACATAAAACTGGACAGTCGTCAGTTGAGCTGAATCCGGGTCGGTCACGTATACCTCAACTCCTTTCACGGGCTGCCCTTTGAAAATCCCGTAATATGGCGTATAGTGGACAGGCCTGAACTTCACGCCGGGCAATTCAAGCGCGTTAAGCCGTTGTGCAAGTTTCCCGGCGTCGTCAATCCAGGGTGCGGCAAAAGTTTTGAAGGGCAACGTGTATCCCACGCCTATCGAAATCCAGCCGAGTTCGCCGGCAATGCCTGTGGCGGGGTAGTACAGGCAGGTCTGCTCCGACGGAATATGCGGAGATGGGAGCACCCAGGGCAATCCGGTGCGGCTGTAAGTCATGTCGCGCGTCCATCCGGTCATCGGTATTACGGTGAGTTTCAGCTTGTCGGCGCCTTTTATCAGACCTTCTCCCTTGAGATAGAGTGCGAGTTCGCCTGGAGTGAGACCGTAGAGATAGGGTATCGGATACTGGCTCACGAAAGATATGCAGTCGGGTTCGGTGAGCGGTCCTTCCACACGTATTCCCCCGAGCGGATTCGGCCTGTCGAGCACTACAAACTCTATGCCGGCCTCGGCGGCAGCCTCCATAGCCTTGCCCATGGTGGAGATGAACGTGTAGGAACGGCACCCGTTGTCCTGTATGTCATATACGAGCGCGTCGATGCCTTTGAGCATTTCGGGCGTCGGCTTTTTTGTCGCGCCGTAGATTGAATACACTTTGACTCCGGTGGCAGCGTCGGTCGATGTAGCCACACGTGCGCCTGCCGCCACATCGCCGCGTATGCCGTGCTCGGGCGCGAACATCGCCGCCAGTTCTATTCCCTCGGCTGCCGCTAAAATGTCGGGCGTGGCATTGAGCTGCGGGTCGACCCCTGTCGGATTGGTTATAAGGCCTACACGTTTGCCGCGTAGTGCCTCGAAGCCTGATTCGCGCAGTGTCACGATGCCCGGTTTTACCTGAGCCGACATCATAACCGACACGAGCAGCAGTAGGAATAATATTGTTTTTTTCATCGTGTCACTGTTTTTGGCCGAATTTTGGCTCGATTTTCACTATGGAGGATACAAAAAGGGTGGCGGCACAGCAGATGGTGGCGAATATGAAAAGACCTTCGTAGCCTATTTTCGTCACTATCCATCCGGCGGCCATGCCCGGAAGCATCATTCCGGCGGCCATAAAACCGGTACACAGTGCATAATGCGATGTGGCGAACTCCCCTTCGGAAAAATAGATGAGATAGAGGAAAAATGCAGTGATTCCAAAACCGTAGAAGAATTGCTCGACGAATATGCAAATGTCGATGATAACCACTGACGGCTCTGAGAATTGACTTAGCAGCAGGAATATGGCACATGTGGCCGGTATGCACAGCGCCATCGGGCGCATCATCTTTTTCAATCCATAGCGTGAGACTATCAGACCGCCCAATATGCCGCCTATCGTCAGGCCGCATACACCGAAAACGCCGTATGTAAGGGCGACGTCCTGGTCTGTAAGTCCAAGACCTCCTTTGGCGACAGGATCGAGGAGAAACAGATTCAGCATCTTCTCAAGGAATGCTTCCGGGAGTCTGAACAATAGTATGAACGCGACTGCGGTCCCTGCATGCTTTTTCTTAAAGAAAGTGACTACCGTAAGCCAAAATTCTTTGAATATTTCACCTCCGCTCCGTGATGTAACCGCCCCTCCGTTCTCCGGTCGCGGCATCGCGAAACTGTTGTAGATTGAGCCAATGATGAATATCGCGGCCAGCATGACGAACGCTATTGTCCATGCCGTGTGAGGATTTCCGGTAATCAATATGAATGTTCCGGCTATATAGAGTACTACACCGTTGGAAAACACCTTTGCGAGCCGGTAGAATGTCTGTCGTATGCCCACGAAATAACTCTGCTGATGCTCGTCGAGCGATATCAAATAAAATCCGTCGGAGGCAATGTCGTTGGTCGCCGAAGCAAAAGCTATCAGCCAGAATATTATCAGCGTCCCCACGAAAAAGAGAGATGTGTTTAGCAGGAAAGCACCTATGGCAAAAGCGACACCGATGACCCACTGCATTGTGATGCTCCACCATCGTTTGGTGCGGATGATGTCAATGAATGGACTCCAGATCGGTTTGATTACCCAAGGCAGATATATCAAGCTCGTGAAAAATGCGTTTTCTTCTTTGGGTATGCCGAGATTTTCATACATGGTCACAGAAATTACGACCACAATGAAATATGGCAGCCCTGAGAGAAAATATAATGAAGGTATCCAGAACCATGGCCGGCGGTCGGGTCTGCAATTTATGGGCTGCGGGCCGGTCGTGGCCGGTATGGGCTCAGGCGCTTTTTGGGGTGAAATCTTATTCATAAGCTCTTGTGATGGTTGTAAGGGGATAGTAATGCCCCAGTATCTGTCGGAAATCGTACCCGGCCACGCTCATGGCGGCTGCGCCTATCTGGCAAAGCCCCACGCCGTGTCCCCAGCCTGCTCCCCGGAGTGTAAAGGTAGTGATTTTTTTGTCTCCGCCGGCTATTTCTTCCGACTTTTCTACTACAAAGGCCGACGAGTATAGGTGCGACTGTGACAGCAGGCGTCTTATCTCGAGCTCTTTACCTATTGTTCCGGTAAGTTTACTGCCTTTTATCTTCAACCGGCATATACGCCCTGACGGTCCGCGCTGTAGCGGTGTGAGGTCGATGATGTCGCCGAAATCGAGTCCCGATTTGCGGCGTATCAGGTCGGATAGTTCGGTCGATGAGACTGTCACGCTCCATCGGTAGAAGTCGCTGGTCGACTGGTCGAAATTGTTAAGCACCATTCCGAGCAGGTCGGCATCCGACGTGTTGCAGAATGCCTCCGGACGTGAGAGTATCCATTGCGCGGCGCCCTCTTCGGTCGTTAGGTCGGGCAGCGGTGATGCCGGCAGCGTGTCGCGGAACGATTTCAGGTAGGGATGCCGCTCGTCGTCCCAGCAAGTCGGAAATTCCTCGGTGGCTCCGCCGCAGCATTTCGAGAAACGTGCGTCGCATATTTCGCCGTCATGCATCAGCACGAGTCCTTCGGTCGCCTTCACGGCCTCGTCGGCAGCGGGTGTGGTAAGGCGTGTCACCCCCTGATAGCGCTGACAATGGTCGTCGGCGCAGACATCGAAAAGCGTGTGGTCCTCACGGTCGTACCATCGTATTATCTCGTCGCTGTCTACGCTCTCCGACGGCTTCGTCTCGGTCGGGCGGCGTCCTATCTGACGCAATACCCAGCTGCGCGATATTACGGCATGCGCTTTCAGAAACTCTACGGGCGACGCCGCATTCATCTCCGACGATATTACGCTGCGCAGATAATCCTCCACGTCCACATGGTTGATTACCACAAGCTTGCCGTTGTCTGGCACAAGCTCGACCGACCCGCGGAAGCGTTGCGACTGGCGCTGCTCCCAGTGGAAGCCTACACCGATGGTCACTCCGGCGACTTCAAAGACCGAATCATCCGATACCGGAGCTACGAGCCGCGGTTCGCTGATTTCCGATATGCTGAAATGCCGACTGCCGGTCTCGGCGAAACCGGATATGAAGTTGATGTCGACTTCGGGTGCCGACATGAGCCCTACCGCGAGGACGGGACGTGTATCATTGCGTGTTGAGGTCATGTGTCAGTTCGTTTATTTCTGATTGGCTGAAGCATAGCTGTGAGTAAATGCTCCTGATTGTATCGGTGGTGATGTTTTCGTAATCCTTAAGCCGCGGAGCCACGATGACGCCGGCCAGATCGATTGAGGCGGGACTTATCAGCATGCCCTCCTCGCCATAGAAGTCGGGGCGGTGGCGCCGCCGCGGTATGATTGTGATTTCCGGTGCGCCGTTTTCGCAGGTGCAGAATATGTTGACTTTCGGTTCGCTCTCCTCCCCGTCGCGTGGCAGGCAGTCCAAAACGGCGTCAACGCCATGTTGCGAGGCCATATTTCCGCTTAGTCTGATTACGCCGAACGGCAGCGTTGTCGTTCCGAACATCGGCAGCGCCGACCTCCTCACGGCCTGAAAGTGGAAATGGTCGGGGGCGGAAGCTCCGCATGCCGGCCCGTTGTAGAATATGGCGAAATCGGGCAGGAGTGACGATAGCCGCGTCATGTCGGCGATGGCACCGACTATCGACTGCGGCCTGTGCTCTTTGGCTATGATTGTGAAGTGCTCGGGCAGGATAGGGAACGGGTTGACCAGAATGCGGTAATCCCCCCAGTCGATATGCTGTTGCTGCGGCGGCCGGTTGGCGTCGCACAGGAAGCATCGCCTCGCCGCAATCGACGCTTTGTCGACTTTGGCGGCCGACGACTGTATGCGTGCCGGATTGTGCGACACGGTCACGCCGAACCCGTCGATATCCATCTCCCGCGTCAGCACATTGTCAAGTGCGGCAAAACGTGCGGCAGCCTCGGGCCACATTTGCAATTGCCGCCTGAAAAAGTCGGTTACTTCATTTTGTGTCAACATGTCATTATGATGTCAAAAAAGTTATTCGCGCTAACGTCCTCCGGAATTGTAGGGACGCACGGTCTGTGCGTCCGGAAAACGAGCATTGAATATCAACGTATTATCGGACGCACAGACCGTGCGTCCCTACTTCGTTGAATTTCGCTTTTACACACTGTCACTGTCTGTTTTTTGCGATGCGGGCTTCGACCTCCCAGGTGCGCAGACGGTCCTTATACAGATTGTTGGCGTTGACGCGCGCTATGTCGAGGTTGGAATCGGAATTCCCCTCCCATCGCCGGCACAGATACAAGGAGTCGTAGATGCGGCCTATGCGGTAATCACGCGATATGGCAAGCCCCAGCGCGTAATCCTCCCCGTAGGAAGTATTAGGGACACGGATTTCACGCAGCAGGTTGGTGACGAAAGCGCGCGGCGCACCCAGTCCGTTGATGCGAAGCGCATTGTTACGTCCGTTGTCGTCGGTCCATTCGCGGTGGTCGATAAGTCCGGGCGGGAGCGGATTGAGGTTGAAATCGGTAAGTTCGTACGACCCGATTACCATTCCGCAGTTCTCCTTGCGGAAAGTGTCGACGATACGCTGCAGCGTGTCGGTGTTTTTGTATAGGTCGTCGCTGTCGAGCTGTACGGCAAACCGGCCGCAGTGCGCCGAGTTGATGCCCTCGTTCCAGCATCCCCCGATACCTAAGTCGGAAAATGCCGGAATAATGACTTTCAGGTTGTCATATTTGTCTGCAAGACCGCGGAGCACGTCAGTTGTTCCGTCGGTTGAATGATTGTCGATTACGATGACATTGTATTTGAAATCAGCCGTCTGCGACAATGCGCTCTCCACGGCGTCGGCTATCGTTGACACGCGGTTGCGCACAGGTATTATCACTGACGCTTCCACGGGGAAATCACCGCTGTAGTCGGCATCCTTGAAATGCGGCTCGAGGTAAGCCCCGATTTTTTTCAGATGGACAGTGCAGGCATCCTCCATCTCGAGCTGACGTGCGCGGTTGCGCGGGTCGACGTAATCAAACTGCTTTTCTCCCGATGTGCGCGTATCCGTCTCGACTGCGGTATATAGCGTCTCGGGTATATGCACGATGCCGGCAAGACGGCTCAGTGCCAGCCGCACGGCATACATCCCGGCGTACCGGTAGTCGGCGTCGAGTGAGTCGCAGGCCTCGCGCAGACGGCGTGTGTCAATCATGACGAGCGGACCGAAATCGAAATCGTCGCGCAGCGATCCTTTGAAGCAGTCGATTGTCGGCACCTGCTTTGTCTCGCCCGAAAGGGTGGTGACACGGTAGTCGGAATACACCATCGCGGCTCCGCTGTCGGCTGCTATGCGTGCCATGCGCGGCAGGCAGTTGTAGCCCGGCGCGAGGGAATATGGCGATGCGAATATGGCGACATAGTCGGCGGTCGCTCGCTCTGCTATCTCTTTCCATGCACCCGTCGTGCCGAAATCATATCCGTCGGCGCGGGAAAATACCTCAAATTTCATATCAGTTTAGTGTCATTTTATAATTCAATATTCAATATTAGTATCCTGCACCGAGGCGGGAGTGCCTGTCGGGAATCGGTAATTGCGGTCAAATACGACGGAAGGCGCGGGTTGCGGTTCTATCGGCAGCGGGGAGGTGCGCAGGTACAGGAGCATCTGTGCCATGAGCATCTCACGGTCATCAGCGCTGCGTATGGTCTCGAACGGAAATCCCATCGTTATGACGGCGCTTTCTTTGCGGTTTGATGCCACTGCGGCGCTTTTGCCGTTCTCGGCGTAGGTCATGATTGACTGCGACACGCCGCGTTCGGCGCTTACTATCGCATCGGGCGATTCCACGACATATATCTTTTCGTTCGGTTGCGACGCGTATTGCAGCCCGTCGGTCGGGCGGTGGCAGTTGGCCCAGAACGGGAGTACGTCGATTTCTCCCGACACTGCGGCAAACGCGCTCTCATACTCGATGCCGAGCACCTGACGAGCAAATGCTGCGTCTGCTCTCATTGTCGAGTCGGAGGAAAAAGGATTGGCAAACAGATCGGCGGCTATGAATGTGCCGCTTGCGAGCAGACTCCCTTTGCGGGTAGTGTGTTCGCGCAGTTTCTTCTGCAACGCTGCCGGGAAGGCCTTGAACCGTGTGGGTGCCTCGGTATTTCCCATGCGCACTTCCTTCTGTTTCCCTATTATGAGGTCGATGATGGAGTTGCTGTATTTATGACCGAGATACCCTTCGAGCGATGTGGAGATAAACGGATAGCCTGCGGCCGCGATTGCGGCGCCGTGCACACGCGGATAGTCGAAACTGTTGCCTGCTACGGGGTGGCCGTCGTATTTGCTTTCGCTTGCGCCGAAGCCCGGATCTGCTTCATCGTCGACCCACGGGCTTTCGCGGTCAAAATTGTATTGTGAGCCTGAGTAGGCGATATTGCGGCGGTAGGGCACGCCGTAGTCGAGCTGGTCGAGAAATCCTGCCTCGTCGGGCGTCTCCATCCAGTCGGGTGCCGACAGACGCGTGAATCCGTTCACTATAAGTACCTGCGGATTGCCGTTGTCAATCCGGCACAGGCTGAGCGTCTCGGAGGGGAAAGATATGCCACCGGCATTGGCGGCGATGATGCGGAAATTGTATATGATGCCCTCTTTGGCCTCAAACTCGTATGAAGTGCCGGTCTCCTCGGCAATTTTGAGGAATACGTCGGAAAGTCCCTCCGACATCTCTACGTAATATTTCGAGGGCACGGCTGTCGGTTCGAGTGAATCGACGGTGGCTTTCCAGCGGAGCCTGTATCGGCCTTTGCCACGGTCCTCGACCATGAATGCCCTTACCGGCAGCGGCTGTACCACGTAGCCCCCCTTTGCGCCGTAGAGGTATTTGAGCATCCCTTTGTAGATGGCACGTGCCGCGTCGAAACGGAACTGCGGGTTCTGTCCGTGCCGCATGTCGGCGAAATTCTGGTGTGAGAGAAGTTCTACGAGAGCCGACGGCACTTTCGGGATACGCGCTTCGGCATATTTGCGGTCGCGGGTCTTGCGCTTGGTCCACAGCGGCTCATGAAGTGCCTTTATGTCGTTGACCACCGAGTTGACGATGCTCTCGGTCAGGTCGCGGTTGGTGGTGCGCCGGCGGCCGTCGCCGAGACGGGTGCCCCCGTCGGTTGAATATATTCCGAGCGTACCTACTATCGTGGAGTCGGGGGTGGTGCCTGCATCTGTATGGAGCGCGAACGCTATGTCCACGGGGATACCGAGCCCTTTTTCCTTAGGCAGTTTCGATGACCCTCCTGCAAGATAGTTTACCCATAGCGGGCGGCTGTTGAAATCGTCGGAATAATCGTTCTCATAATCGGTCTTTGAATAGACATCGACCGGTGCCCCCGCCCATTGGAGCCAGTAGCGGGCACCCTCCATCCATCGCGGCAGTCCGCTCGTGATGGCGTCTTTGCCGCGTGCCACATTGCCCGTGCCGCCACCTATCCTGACAGCGTCGGCCGTTACCGTCTTGCCGATATTGGTGCCTGAAGCCGCATTGCTTACAGTGACTATCGGTATCTCCTGCACACCTGCTTCCAGCGGGAAGCTGCCCAGTGCAATCCATGTCCCTCCGCCCATCGTCTGGTTTACGGTGAAAGTCTCGTCGCCGCGCAGCGAGTGTACGGTATATTTTACTGCATCGGAACTGTTGGGGAGCGACGCGTAGGAGATATATACGGTATATTCTCCGGCACGCGGTATGCGTGCGTTCCACGATGCAGTCGAAGCGTCGGCGTTCGCTCCTACGGTAGTGATACTGCGCACCGACCCCTCGCTGAAAGGATTCTGGCGGTCGGAAAGGTTTCCTGCCGGCATCCTGAACCCGGGCTTTGTCGCGGTTGTCCATTTTTTCGATGTCGATATCTCGGAGTATCCGGGTGTCGACGGGGAGTCAGCATCGATGATTACCTCGACGTCGTTGAGGTCGCGTTCACGCGGCAGCATCACGTATGCTCCCGCGTTTTCAAGCATGGGTACAAGCAGGTCGAGCACGTAGGAAGTGGAATAAAGGTCCTCGATGGTCTGCATCAGGTGTGCCCGTTGCCACAGCCATCGGTTTTTCTCGATATTGTAATATTTGCCGTGGCTTTGCCACAGGGCGATATTCCTTCCGTCAAGACCTTTGGGGGCTTTAGGGAAACCGTCGCGCACGACGGGCTGCTGTGCCGTGGCTGGAATAACGCAAATGAGGGCGGCAATGGCAAAAAACAATATATATGCAACAAATTTTTTCATTACTACAAATGTAATGATTTATAATCATAAAGCGTCCTGCGGTAATATCAATAAAAGTTAAAAGAAAATATTGTATCGGGCGATTTTTGACGCACGGCGGTTTGGATTATTTGCGGGATTGGGGTATATTTGTTTTATCGTAAACTCAAATATGTCAGTCATGCTACGTAAAATCAAGGTCAATCTTCTCGTGTTGATAGTTATAGCCATTGCGGCGGGTATAGGATGCGGATTTTTCATACCTGAGTGGGCGGCGCGTGTGTTCCTGACGTTCAATGCCATATTCGCGCAGTTCCTCGGGTTCATGATACCGCTTATCATACTCGGCTTCGTTGCCCCCGCGATAGCTCATATCGGCCGTTCGGCCGGTGTGATGCTGGTAGCGACCGTCGTGATAGCATATATCTTTACCTCCCTGTCGGGATTTTTCGCGTTCGGAGTAGGGGAGTGGGTGTTTCCGTCGCTCGTGGAGCCGCGGCATCTTGATGCAGCGGGTTCAGTGGCTATCGCGCCATATTTTACTGTCGAGATGCCTCCGCTGATGGGGGTGATGACGGCTCTCGTGCTGGCTTTCGTGACCGGTATCTGCATGGCTTATCTGCGCACCGGTGCATTGCGCAAGGGATTCGACGAATTCCGTGACTGCGTGCAGCTTACGATTACAAAGGCGATTATACCGTTGCTTCCTCTTTATATATTCGGTATCTTTCTGAATATGACCATGCAGGGCGATGTGGCCTCGGTGCTCGGCACGTTTGCCGGAATTATCGGGGTGATATTCGTCATGCATATCGTGCTGCTTCTTTTTCAATATTGCGTTGCAGCTCTGTTTGTGCGCCGCAATCCGCTGAAAATGCTGCTAACGATGATGCCGGCATATTTCACCGCTCTCGGCACGCAGTCATCGGCCGCGACTATTCCGGTCACTTTGCGTCAGACTATCAGGATGGGAGTGCGGGAAGACATAGCAGGCTTTGTGGTGCCCCTATGCGCTACAATCCACATGTCGGGAAGCACGATGAAGATAGTGGCCTGCGCGTTGGCCGTCATGATAATGGAGGGCATGGCGTGGTCGACGGGAATGTTTGCCGGATTCATAATGATGCTCGGCATTACCATTGTGGCGGCTCCGGGGGTGCCGGGCGGAGCAATCATGGCCTCGCTCGGACTGCTCGCATCCATTCTCGGATTCAATGCCGACCAGCAGTCGCTTATGATAGCCCTCTATATCACGATGGACTCCTTCGGTACAGCCTGCAACGTGACAGGCGACGGCGCCATAGCCCAGATAATCCAATCGGTTTTCTCCCGAAAAAGGTCCTGACCGGGTGTTGCAGAACTCCAATTGGCTGTCAAAAGTCGCAGCAAATTATAGGGACGCGATTCAATGCTGTTTACTTAGGGGCGTGACGTCCGCAGGACGTCGATTATTCGTAACCACGTACGCCGAAGATTGCGAAGGCGTGCGTGGAAAGTTATAATACGGGGAGTGGCGTCCGGAGGACGCCGATTTACATCACTCCATTTATAATAAACACCTGGTAGCTAAGTAAATCGGCGTCCTCCGGACGTCACCGCTCTATATCCATTATTCCCCGCATGCCTCCGTTTCACTCCGGCATACGGGGTTACGAATAATCAGCGTCCGTTTACTCTGACCTGTGCAAATAAATCGCAGGAAAAATTTTGTAAAATAATGTTAAAAAGATAGTCTCAATCTTGGATCTCGAGGCAAATAATTTGAGTCATATAATTCTCCCTTTTTTACTAGAGCATAAAGAATTTTCAGCAAGCGGTTAGCCACGTTGTTTAGCACGACATATATATGTTTGTGCTCAACGT
>CEAC01037410.1_pt1 | contig 72144 bp, 69 predicted proteins | sample 557411 | NCBI WGS metagenome assembly CEAC01 (sample SAMEA3182094, study PRJEB8094) | gut metagenome | biome: human; feature: gut; material: Stool; isolation source: human stools | place: Canada | collected 2012-02-21
CCGCCGCTATTGGCGGGAAGAGGTTCGGGAGTGCGGTCGCCCAGACGATATGTCACGCCTGAGCCGGTCGACAGATACTGGAACTCCAGAACATAATGGCCGCGGGGAAGGTGATCGACAATTGCGCTGATACTGAATGTGTTGTTGCCCGGTTTGGTATTGAAGGCGCGCCACATGCCGCCTCTGTCGGTGGCGTTCTGACCGGCTGTAATATTGCTGCCGGCTGCAACGTTCCATTTGTCTATACCTTTGTCGCCGTTGCCGAACGAATATGCGGGGATGAGGAATGTGGCGTCCATTCCGCGCTGCGGATTGGCTTTCTCTTTAAGGCGGCTTATGCGGTCGTGCCCTTCGATGGTTATGCCGGCCACTTCGTCGTCGGGACTTAAGGCTATGATCTGCCACATCTGGTGAGGATCATTGCTTGGCTCGGCGGGGAAGACGGTGTATTTGGGTTGATCGTAGAAGATGTTTTCGCCCTCATTATATTGGCGGGCTTCGAGGCGACGGTGGCTCACCTGTCCCGTGATATGATACACTGGATAACCGTCCCAGTAGGTGCGCGAAAGCACAAACTCGGTGCCGTTGTTGTCATCGCCGTCGGTGGGGTCGAGATAATATGCGCCATCCTTGTTCTGCAAAGCTCCGAAGGGGGACACAATGCGCAGACCGTTGTCGCCTTTGACAAACGACACCTCATGGCCGGCATAGTTGGCCACGGCATGGGAGCCCCACTCCGCGCCGCCTCCGAAATATTTGTATTGGTTCATATCCTCACTGGCGCCAACGTTGCGCAGAAACAGGCGTTTGCCTTCGAACTCGTTGTCGGGGCGCAAATCCCAGGCAATCGCGGGATCAATGGCATATCTGACAACCGGAGCATCGGCCCCTCCGGTGAAGTTGTTCTCTATAACTTTATACACCAGGGCATCGCCTGAGGTCTCGGCGGTCAGAAGATAGTCTGCCAACACGATTCCAAGCGGGCCGCGGCCAAGATTGTCGCCACTGAGATATTCCACAATCTGCTTGTTGAAAACCTTTGAATTGTTCTTATAATTTGAACTGCTTGGCACAAGGGATGACTGCTTGGAGGCAAAATTCATCACCCATTCCGAAGTATAATACCCGTTAAGCTCATACATCTCCGCCGGGGTGTCCTGCGCCTGAGAATATCTCAGTAGATTTTCAAGATGGGTGGCCTTGAGAGTGTTGTCGCCTTCGGAGTTCGACGATATGTCCTGCACATGGATTCTTGTGCTCAGATTCTCGTTGCCATGCAGATGCATTCGTCCGGGGCGCTGATCGTCGTTGAACGCGACCTGCCAGTTGAGCATATCGGCCTGGCTTTTATATTGCAGATATGACGCACTGTCGCGAACAAGCAGCACCATTTTTCCTCTGGTTTCACCCACCGTCAGGTTGGGTTTGAAATCAATAACATGGCTCTGAAAGTTTTCAAGCACACTTTTATAAATCTCGGCGGCCTTATCGGAGTTGCGCCCATCGTTTCCTCTGAATACGTGGATTACAAAAAACTCCGTCGGATGAGCCTCGAGAAAGTCAACGAGCGTTTGCATACCGCTTTGAAAGGTAACATCGGTGATATCGGTGCCGTGACAAAAATAAAGATTTTTATTGGGCCATACATTATAATAGCCGGGGCGAATATCCAGACCTCTGATTCCGCCGTCAATGAGTTCCTGCATTTTTGCACTCTGGCACGTCGAATTGATTGGCCCGGTGCCGGCTGACTTAGCTATCCAGCCCTCGCCCGTGGCGAAATCATGCGCACCCGGAATTGATACGTGCGACACAAACATATTGTCAGGAAGGTCGGCCATCCAGTCAGCACAGCGGTCAGTGGCGGCATCTTCAAGCTTTAGTGTTTCAGCATTCCAGCTGCGGTTCCATCTCATTCCGTCAGTGGAAGCCAACGAGTCAAGAGATAGAAACAAGATCATCAACACCGTTGATGTCAGGCGTAAAGTCGTGTTCATTGAATTTAGTGGTAATGACTAGTAAAAATCAATTCAACGAGCTTCTCAGCTCTTTTAAAGTTGCAAAGATAGATAAAAGGATCCGTTTTATACCCTCTCATTTGTTAAATCATATTAATTCCATCGTTTTTTTCTTCCAGTCCTCCCGTATTTGCATCTGCGACGGTGGAGACATGCCGGGAGGGTAAAAAAGAGAGGTGCGTCAATGATATTGACACACCTCTTTGTGGAGTGGGCGCTGAGGGATTCGAACCCCCGACCCTCTGCTTGTAAGGCAGACGCTCTGAACCAGCTGAGCTAAGCGCCCTCAAAAAAAAAGCTTGTTGGTAGCGAGTGCCGCAATCGCCGGTTTCTCATCGTGGGCCGGCTGTTATGACTGACCTTTTTCCCTTTGGGAAAATCAACCGGCCATGTCCCTCGCGGGAGGTTTGACCCTCTCCAGGGCCGAAACTTTGTGGCGTTGAACGGCGAGACAAAAGGATGTGGGCGCTGAGGGATTCGAACCCCCGACCCTCTGCTTGTAAGGCAGACGCTCTGAACCAGCTGAGCTAAGCGCCCGTCTCGCTTCCAAAAGCACTGCAAAGGTATGCACTTTTTTCTTCCCCGCCAAATTTTTCAGCAACTTTTTCTCAAAAAAATTCACTCCCATTTAGCAAACAGCTATATTTCAGCGCCTTACAAAATGACCTATTTTTTACCCGCCAAAACTGCATCTACAATTATCAAATAATATGCTAATCTGCAATTGCCACTTGACCCTACATTATCAAATAATCTGCTGCAAATTTGGCGGGGTGCGGGAAAATGACTAACTTTGCGCCCGTAATTCGTAATCTCTGGTGGGACAAGGCTGCCCGCGTATATTACGAGATTGTTCAACATTTTTAAAGCTTTAAAAAATGGATCTTATCAAAGTAGCCGAGGAGGCATTTGCTACCGGAAAGCAGCATCCCGAATTCGGCCCCGGCGACACCATCACCGTTGCTTATCGCATCAAAGAGGGTAACAAGGAACGTATCCAGCAGTACCGCGGTGTGGTTATCCGCATCAACGGCGAAGGCACCAAGAAACGTTTCACCGTCCGCAAGATGAGCGACAACATCGGTGTTGAGCGTATCTTCCCCCTGGAATCGCCCTTCATCGACTCCATCGTGGTGAACAAATACGGCAAGGTTCGCCGTGCGAAACTCTACTACCTCCGCGCCCTCACCGGCAAGAAAGCCCGCATCAAAGAGCGCCGCGTAGTGAAAAAGGCCTGATTTTCACGGCTGAGTTTCACCCGACAACAGAAAAGACAGACCGCATCCCCCTCCAGGGCATGCGGTCTGCTTTCTTTAGAGGATTTCTTTAACAGCAGATTCAATTATACGCTTCAAGTTTCGTGATTATTTAATATCTTTGCTCTCCTTATAATCCACAGTCTCTCCATAGTCTACAATCTCTCTCTGAAATCTTATGGCAATATCACTTGAAATCTTCACCGCCGACCTCTCGAGCCACCTGCCGCTCCCCTATGCCGACGGCGGCATTCAGGCCGGATTCCCCTCCCCCGCCGACAACTATATCACCGAGACAATCGACCTCAACAAGGAGCTTGTGCGCCATCCCGCCGCCACCTTCTATGGCCGTGTGTCGGGCGATTCGATGATCGAGGAGGGAATCGAGCCGGGCGACATTCTGGTCATCGACCGTTCCATAGAGCCTGACAGCGGCGATCTGGCCGTCTGCTGCATCGACGGCGAATTCACTCTCAAACGCATCAAGCTGGAGAAGAACCGCGTATGGCTCATTCCCTCCAACGAGATGTTTGACCCGATACTGGTGACTCCCGAAAACGAGTTTTCGGTATGGGGCGTGGTGACCCACACCATCAAGGCATACCGCCGCAAGCGGCGCTCCTCCCAAAAATAAAGCCTCCAAAAAGTGTTAAAACACTCCGCTCCACCCGCTGCATTTGTATAATTCAGCCTTTTTCGATAACTTTGCACTTTGATTGCAACCCAATCACTTATCTCTTCTCAATAAAACTTTATCTAACTGTACTGTATTTATGTGTGGAATCGTAGGTTATATCGGTAACCGTCCTGCATACGAAATTCTTGTCAAAGGCCTTCACCGCCTTGAATACCGCGGCTACGACAGCGCAGGCGTGGCAATGCTTGAAGACAATGGCAAACTCAATATCTATAAGACCCGCGGCAAAGTAGCCGATCTGGAAAAGTTCTGCGCCGACAAGGACCGTAACGGCGCCATCGGCATCGCGCACACCCGGTGGGCCACTCACGGCGAGCCTAACGACATCAACGCCCACCCCCATGTGAGCCAGTCGGGCCATATCGCCCTTGTACACAACGGCACCATCGAGAATTATGCCGTGCTCCGCGAAGCGCTCGAGCAGCAGGGTCTCTCGTTCAAGAGCGACACCGACACCGAGGTGCTGGTGCAACTTATCGACTACATTGCCAACACCAACCAGTGCACACTGATCGAGGCCGTGCGCGAAGCCCTTCACCAGGTGGTAGGCGCCTACGCCATCGCCGTGGTCGACACCCGCGAGCCCGACACCGTAATCGGCGCCCGCAAAAGTTCTCCGCTGGTTCTCGGCATCGGCAAAGACGAGGTGTTCCTTGCCTCCGATGCAACGCCGATCATCGAATACACCGACAAGGTTGTCTATCTCAACGACGATGAGATTGCAATCATCCGCCGTGGCGAACCGCTGAAAATCATCACCACCGACAACAGATCGGCGGCCATCGACATCAAGACGCTGAAACTCTCAGTGTCGCAGCTCGAGAAGGGCGGTTACCCCCACTTCATGCTCAAGGAAATCAACGAGCAGCCACGCACCATCCGCGACTGCATCCGCGGCCGCATCGGCAATTGCGGTTCGAAAGTAACACTCTCAGGTGTGCTCGAGCATGCCGACCAGTTCCGCAACTGCAAGCGCATGATCATTGTGGCCTGCGGCACATCGTGGCACGCCGGTCTCATAGGCAAGCGCCTTATCGAGGAGTGGGCACGCATCCCCGTGGAAGTAGCCTACGCCAGCGAATTCCGCTACAGCAACCCCGTGGTGACCCCCGATGACATCGTTGTGGCCATCTCGCAGTCGGGCGAGACCGCCGACACTCTGGCCGCCATACAGCTGGCCAAAGAGCGCGGCGCATTTGTCTACGGCGTCTGCAACGTGGTCGGTTCGTCGATTCCCCGCGCCACCGATTCCGGCACCTATATCCATGTCGGCCCTGAAATCGGCGTAGCCTCCACCAAGGCATTCACCGGTCAGGTAACCGTGCTGACAATGCTTGCCCTGGCCATCGGTCAGCTTCGCGGCACCATCAACGACGCCCATGTGGCCGAAGTGGCCGAAGCTATCCGCAAGCTTCCCGATCTGATCAGGCAGACACTGAAACTCAACGAGCAGATCGAAAAGCTCTCCGATATATATACATATGTGCACAACTTCCTCTACCTCGGCCGCGGCTACAACTATCCCTCGGCTTTGGAAGGCGCGCTAAAACTTAAGGAAATCAGCTACATCCATGCCGAAGGCTATCCTGCGGCCGAGATGAAGCACGGCCCCATAGCGCTCATCGACCGCGAGCTGCCCACAGTGGTGATCGCGCCCTCCGACGAGTTGCATGAGAAAATCATATCGAACATCCGGCAGGTCAAAGCCCGCGGCGGTTCGGTCATCGCTGTTGTGACCAAAGGCGACACCACCATCTCGGAAATCGCCGACCACACCATCGAGATTCCTCTGGTGCCCGAATGCATTTCCCCTATCATTGTGTCGATTCCCCTTCAGCTGCTGGCCTATCATATCGCCGTGAAGAAGGGCTGCAACGTCGACATGCCACGCAACCTCGCTAAATCAGTCACCGTGGAGTGACACCATGTGAAATGAAAAAATATCTGGTAACCGGCGGAGCCGGCTTCATCGGCTCCAATTTTGTGAAATATCTGCTGGCGGAACATGGCACGGATGTGGAAATCCTCATCCTCGATGCCCTCACCTACGCCGGGAATCTCCTCACCATCAAGGAGGAGATCGAGCTGCCCAACGTAACGTTTGTCCGCGGTGACATCGGCGACGCCCCTCTCGTCACCCGTCTGATCAAGGAGTTCGACCCCGACTATATAGTGAATTTCGCTGCCGAGAGTCATGTCGACCGTTCCATTTCCAATCCCCGGTTGTTCCTGGAAACTAATATTCTGGGAACCCAGACACTGCTCAATGCCGCCCGCGAGGCATGGCTCCTCCCCGGCACTCCCGGACAGCCCCCCGCTTATCGCGAAGGGAAAAAGTTCCATCAGATCTCAACCGACGAGGTGTATGGCTCGCTTAGCCGCACCCCGGGCGATCCCCGTCCCCTCAGCCTCACAAATGCTGTGGCAAGGGTGGTGAAAGGGCGCGACAATCTACAGACTTTCGGCGACGCATTCTTCACCGAATCGACTCCGCTGACACCGCGGTCGCCCTACTCCGTGTCGAAGACCGCAGCCGACATGCTCGTCATGGCCTATCACGAGACCTACGGCCTGCCGGTGACCATCACCCGTTGCAGCAACAACTACGGTCCATATCACTTCCCCGAGAAGCTCATACCACTGGTAATCAAGAATATCCTCGAAGGCAAGAAAATTCCCGTCTACGGCCGCGGCGAGAATGTGCGCGACTGGCTCTACGTCGCCGACCACTGCAAAGGCATCGACATGGTGCTCCGCAACGGCCGCGTCGGCCAGGTCTACAACATCGGCGGCTTCAACGAGGAGCAGAATATCACCATAGTCCGTGAAATCATTGCCATGGTGCGTGAATTCATGGAGGAGAATCCCGCCTACCGCACGTTGCTCTCCATCCCTGTCGAAGACATCAACGACAACCTCATCACCTACGTTTCCGACCGTCCCGGCCACGACATGCGCTATGCCATCGACCCGGAAAAAATCGCCACGGAGCTTGGCTGGTATCCCGAGACATCGTTCCGCGAAGGGATCCGCAAAACTGTGAAATGGAATCTCGACAACCATGACTGGATCGAATCTGTAGCTTCGGGCGATTACCAGAAATTCTACGACCAGCTCTACGGCAACCGATAAACCGATTTTTCAACTATTTTTTCCTGACCATGAAAGGCATAGTCCTGGCCGGAGGCTCCGGCACCCGGCTCCACCCCATAACAAGAGCTATCTCAAAACAGCTCATCCCCGTCTGCGACAAGCCGATGATATATTATCCCGTGTCGGTGCTGATGCTGGCCGGGATTCGTGAAATCCTGATTATCTCCACCCCCGCCGACCTCCCCGCCTTCAGGCGTCTGCTCGGCTCGGGCGAAGAACTCGGTGTAAAATTCTCCTACGCCGAGCAGCCACGTCCCGAAGGCCTTGCCCAGGCCTTCATCATCGGCAAGGAATTTCTCAACGGCGATTCCGCCTGTCTGGTCCTCGGCGACAACATTTTCTATGGCCAGGGATTCACCGGCATGCTCCGTCAGGCTCTCGCCAGAGCTGAGAAAGAGAATGAAGCCACCATCTTCGCCTACCCCGTGAAGGACCCCGAGCGCTATGGCGTGGTGACAGTCGGCAAAGATGGTCGCGCCATTAAAATCGAGGAAAAACCTCTTAAGCCCGAGAGCAACAAAGCCGTCGTCGGTCTCTATTTTTATCCGGCCGATGTGGTCGATGTGGCAGCTGCCGTAAAACCGTCGGCACGCGGTGAACTGGAAATAACTTCGGTCAACGAAGATTATCTCAATCGCGGACGGCTGAACGTGCAAAATTTCGGCCGCGGTTTCGCCTGGCTCGACACCGGCACTGTCGACTCGCTGCTCGAAGCCTCCAATTTCATCGACGCCATCCAGAAACGGCAAGGCTTCTACGTAGCCGCGCTTGAAGAGGTTGCTTTCCGCCGCGGATTCATCGGTGCCGACCGCCTGCGCGATCTGGCATCCAAAATGATGAACACCGACTATGGCCGCTATCTTATGTCGGTGGCCCAGTCGGGTGGCGAATCCTGAAATCTCACCTCCATGCCCCGTTTCCCATTTTTAGATCTGGCCGAAGTCAACCGGCCTTTCATGCCCGACATCCGGCGACGAATAGCGGCCGTGGTCAGCTCCGGACGCTACATAGGCGGCCCCGAGGTCGCCGAATTCGAACAAAGGCTCGCCGATTCCACCGGCGTGCGCCATGCCATCGGCGTCAGCAACGGTCTTGACGCTCTGCGTCTCATTATCCGCGGGTATATCGAAACGGGAGCATTCGCGCCCGGCGATGAAATCATTGTGGCCGCCAACACCTATGTCGCCTCTGTCCTCGCAATTTCGGAAAGCGGATTGAAACCGGTGCTCGCCGACCCGTCGGACGTCACCCTGAACCTCAACCCCGATACCCTCGGAAAATATATCACACCCCGCACCCGCGCAATCATGCCGGTTCACCTCTACGGCCGCGTGTGCTGGAGCGAGACCCTCAGCCAATTCGCCGCCGACCACTCTCTGAAAGTGATCGAAGACAACGCGCAGGCAATCGGAGCACGTTACACCACTCCCGACGGCACAAAAACGCATACAGGCTCACTCGGCGATGCTGCCGCCTTCAGCTTCTATCCCACCAAAAACATCGGTGCGTTAGGCGACGCAGGCGCCGTCACAACCAACGACAGCGCGCTCGCGCATGCCATCAGGGCACTTGCCAACTACGGCTCCGACACCCGCTATCACAACATCTACCGGGGCTACAATTGCCGTCTCGATCCCATACAGGCCGCCGTGCTCAATGTCAAACTCCCCCACCTTGACTCAGAGAATGCCTTCCGCCGCGAAATAGCCCTCACTTATCTGCGGGAAATCCACAATCCGTACATCACGCTCCCCGACAACCCCGCGACGCCCGACGAAATGGTGTGGCACCAGTTTGTTGTCCGCGTTGCCGACCGCGAAAAATTCCTGCGACACCTCAGCGACAACGCTGTAGGTTACGACATCCATTACGCCACACCCCCCTATCGCCAGCCCTGCTATGCCGGCACCTTCCCCGTCGACGCTTTCCCCATTGCCGATGCAATCGCCGACACATGCGTCTCACTCCCCGTCACACGTCCGCTCACACCCGCCGACGCCACCGCCATCGCCGCGATCCTCAACACCTACCGCCCCTGACGCAGTAGGCTGACGCAGAATCTTATAAAATTCCACCCTCAAAATTCAAAACCATTTGCAAAGCTCAAAAAAAATACATACCTTTGCACCGCATAAAAGAAACCCATAGACAGTTTCACAAATGCAAACAACATATCGCCTGTAGCCCCGGCACCAACCGGTCAGATGCAGACAGACACCATTGGAGAGATGGCAGAGTGGTCGATTGCGGCGGTCTTGAAAACCGTTGAGGGTCACACCTCCGGGGGTTCGAATCCCTCTCTCTCCGCAAATAGCAAAGCTAAATCCGCTGTAAGCCAACAACTTACGGCGGATTTGATTTTACATACATACAAAAACACATACAAATTGCCGGACAATCCCAGCTCCATACAAATGCGTCTGTATCATAGAAAATCAAAAGGAGGGAAGATAATATTGTGAGCTATCATAAAGAATAATAAAGTTTCCAAGTCAAAAGAGTTTCCAAAACGTTAACCCCTTTTTACATTGTCCTCCCTGTTTGAGATGGCAAGCGGTCAGCCTAAATGACATCAATCCGCATGTGCAAGTTCCATTTTTAGGTGCCGATTGTCTGATTTTAACAATCTCTCTTAAAAGATTTGTGTATAGAGAGTAAGTATTCTTTGAATGAGGAAGTTGCACGCTACTTTTGCAGCGTCGACAAAATAATCACCCGGCTTCAGGTACCGGAAGCCACAACACTTCTCATCTCAATGAATATTTCAGACCTTTTACAGAAACCCTTGTGGCAAATGACCGGCGAGGAATTCATGTTCCTCTCCAAAACCGCCTCTCAAAATAATGAGGCGAAGAATCACGTTACACCGCCTCCGTCAATCTCTGAGAAGAAATATGTCTATGGAATTGACGGCATCGCTGAGATTTTCGGATGCAGCCGCCCCACAGCCTCGCGCATCAAGAAGAGCGGCAGAATCAATGCCGCAATCCGTCAGATCGGGCGTAAGATAGTGGTGGATGTCGAACTCGCCCTTTCTCTCGTAGGGCAGAAGAAGGAGGCTCGCAGATGGACACGATGAATGACCAGCTTATCAGCTTCAACGCCGAGGCAGAGAACGGAGGCAGCCACCAGGCGGCAGACCCGGCGAAAATGCGTTATGAGAGGATGTGCAATGAAGCGCAACTCGACATCGACAAGGAGGTGCCACCGCCGCCGGTTGCCATTTATATCGGTGATTCTCCTGCTTGCACCTTCGGCAATTTTAGTGCTTCGATTGGCAAGCCCAAGGGCAAGAAGACTTTCAACGTTTCGGCGATGACGGCAGCGGCGATGACAAATTCTACAATCCTGAATTATCGAGGCAACATGCCGTCTGATCAGAACGGCATACTATACTTCGACACTGAACAGAGCACCTATCATGCGTTCCGTGTTTTCAAGCGCATTGCCACATTGACCCGCAAGAACAATCAGGAAATCAACGAGAGGATAAAGTATTTCGCCCTGCGCAAGTATTCCGTCGAAGACCGCATCGGGATGATTGACCATAAGATCCGAAATACTCCGGCTGTCGGGTTGGTAATCATCGACGGCATCCGAGACCTGATGTTTGACATCAACAATCCGCGCGAGGCTACTCTTATAGTCAACTATCTGATGAATTGGACGGAGGAATTCAATCTTCATCTCCACACCGTCATTCACCAGAACAAGGGTGATGAAAACGCGAGAGGGCACATCGGAACAGAAATCAACAACAAATCCGAGACTGTGCTCCGTGTCGAGAAAGACAAGAACGATGATGCCATCAGCACTGTCGAGGCGGTCTATATCCGAGATATTTCTTTCCCTCCATTTGCCTTCAGGATTAACGATGAGGCTTTGCCCGAACTCATCAAGGACTATGTGCCGACACCCGAAGCCAAAGGCAACGAGGCATGGGATCCGTATCACGACATATCAGAGGATACCCACCGCAGTGCCCTTGATTCTGCCTTCCCTAATCCGGACACATTGCTGCGGCATGGCGAACTGATGGATGCGCTCCGTGACGCATACGCCGACGAAGACATCGAACTCAGTGACTATAAACTCAAGATTCTGATAACTTTTCTAAAGAACAAACGGATGATTGAGCAGGTGGACAAGGGCAAGAAGAAGGGCAATCCGTACCGCTACCTTCAGGACTTTTACTATTGAAAAAGTTAGTTGGATGAAGCGGGCCTATATATATGCGACACCTCACTCAACCAAAATTCGGAAGTCAATGAACCGATTTTGCCACAGACAGCTTCGCAAGTTCTGACAGGCATGGGAAGGAAGGCTGATGCCACAATCTATACGACAATACCTAAACGTTGAGCCGCAAACTCGACATTGCCGCCTTCCTCTTGGATGCGGCAAGCCGGAATAGACCTGTTGTAGGAGCTGCCGACGGAGCCGGTCAGCTTGCTGAATGTAGGGAGGATTTTAGTAATAAAATTCCGTAGCTTATTATGGCATTTTCATCCGAGGTCTGCGACCTCTCTCGAAAAAGCCATCAAACATCGAGCCACCTCCCGCCTCTCCATTGCGATTGATACGGAATTTTATCATAACCAATTTAATTCAAGATTATATGACTACACAATATGCAGTGTGCCACCTGGAGCGTGGCGCAGGCAACGATTCGGGGATGTCCTGCCACATCGAGCGCAAGACCGCCGATGGCAAACCACACATCCCCGACAATGCTGACGAGAGCAGAACACACCTCAACCGTGAGCTTATCACCTTCCCCGACGGGGTTCAGAACCGCACGCAGGCTATTCAACGCCGTATTGACACCGCCGGACTTAAGCGGAAGGTCGGCAAGAACCAGACCCGCGCCGTCCGAGTGCTTCTGACCGGAACCCATGAGCAGATGATGGCTCTTGCAAACGGCAGTCGCCTTGATGACTGGTGCAGGGCAAATATCAAGTGGCTGCATGATACCTTCGGCAGGGATAACCTTGTGTCATGTGTGCTCCACATGGATGAAAAAACTCCCCATCTCCATGCAACGGTTGTTCCCATTGTAACAGCACCACGCACACGCCGTAAGCGCGAGGGCGAGCAGAAGTACAAGGAAAAGACCCCGGCACCGAGGCTATGCGCCAATGAGCTGATGACACGTGGCAAGCTCCGGCAATATCAGGATACATACGCAGAGGCAATGGCGGTATTCGGATTGAAACGCGGTGTTGTGGCGAGTGGTGCGAGACATCAGACGCAACAGCAATACAACCGTCAGCAAGCACTCGAACTTCAGTCAGACATCGAAAGACTGACAGCCGAGATTGAGAGACTTGCAGCCGAAAAGGAGAAGGTCGAGAAAGGAGCCAAGGACGGTAAGAACCGCATCCTGTCGTGGCTTGGAACCGGGGAACTGCCGAAACTGGAGAAGGAAGTTGCCAACAGGGACAGACAGATTGCCGCATTACAAAAGCAGCTCACCGAGATTCAAAAGCGGTATGATGATCTGAAAGCCGATTCGCTTCGTGAGCACAACTCCTACCAAAAGGAAATCGATGCGGCGACCAAACGAGCTGCCGAATGGGGGAGCCGTTATAATGCTGAACACAACCGGGCGAAAGAGCTGCACCGCCTAGCATATCCCGAACGATACCGTCTGTCCTCTGGAGCGGAGCTTGTCAGCGGCTGGATTCCCAACCGTATGTATCCCAGTTTGTCAATCACGACACTGTTTCATGGAAACGAGTTTAAGAACACCTCTTATAATCTTCCCCAGAATCTTCTCGACAAATACGACAGCGGCGCGATTACTCTTCATGAATTGATCAACGAACTGTTTGAGCCGTGGGAACAGATCGATGAATCACAGCATAGCCTTCTCGCTGTTGCACTCCAGACGGCCGCCGGAGGAATGCCGACACCACATGTCGGCACCGGCGCAGGCGGTTCATCTTCCGATATGCCGTGGAATGATAACGAGAAGAACAAATTCCGAAGATCGAAACCCAAAGGTCGACGATAGCAATTATCTGCATGATGTTAATTTACCATTTCTCCCTGACGCTTATGCCGTCCCACGGGACTGATAAGATTGTATTGTCAACGATGGTCGGCATGATGTCAACGTTTCTCGGAAAACTGTTGCCGAGTTGACGGTGAAAGCTGCGCGATCTTCGAAGCCCGGAAGCGTTTTGACGGAGTTAAAATTGATGGGCGGAAGCCCATCGAGCTGAAGGTTGAGGTCGGGAAAAGATAAGTCCATAACTTGTGGTTGTTTTCCACAAAGTTATGAACCGTATGATGTGCGCGAAAAGACGCGATGAATTGACTTACTCCGGATTTGATTTTCGTTGTTTTACGTCTCGCACAACCATTACGATACCAATAGCAACGAGAAGCAAAATGCCCAAAGATTTTATAATGTAGGTTGTACTTAGAAAATCATCGTCCTTAGAAAGTAATCTGAGGACGGCTGCTGCGCAGATAATTACAATGTATTTAAGGTACTGCATTACTTTAAGTTTAGTTTGAGCGCAAAGTTCCTCTTTATCCGTAGAACTTTGGCTGTTTTATTATATTAGACGCACAAATTAAGCAAAAGTTACAACCCTGTGCAAATTATTACAAAAATACTTCAAGGTCGTTGATTCGGAAGATACCGCAGTCGCGTATCTTGCGGCACTCGACGGAGAAAAGTATCTTAACGTTCCCCCAGCCGCCATAAAGTGAATAACGGAGAGAAATGACTTTACGCAGTTCCAGGATATAGCCGTCGGATTTCCACCTTGTTGAGCTTTCCGGCTGTGTCATATTTCTCCCTTCATTATGAATTCGAGGAATTCATTGAGCTTGTCGGCGGGAAGCCGTTTGATGTACTCGGCTCGGGCATCGAGGTTACCTCGGATGTGGGCGAGGACAGCGAGGTGAGCATTGACAGAGGCGGTGTCGCCTTCGAAGATTTCAAGATAGGTCTCGCGGGTAGGTAGGCCGAGCCGAATACGCTCATCATCAGTGATGGCGTGGTCGAAGACAGTCTCTACTCCTGATTGGGCGTTCTCGTTCAGAATGCTCATTTTCTCACGCTTGCTTTCATCATCGAACTTGACATATTTCATCATCATGTCGGCAGTCGTATGACCTGTTACAGCGCGAATATCCTCCGGCGACATGCCTTTGCGCAGGCACATCGTCACGAATGTGCGTCGTGCCACATGCGATGTCAACAGTTCATACTTCGGACGTACTTCCCGTGTCTTAGTACGACCACTCTGCTTCTCTGTAATCCAGTCTCCTGTCATGCCGGCAAGTTTGCCAACCTCTTTCAAATGAGCATTGTATTTCTGATTGGATATGGTCGGGAAGATACGCGGATCATCTTCATCAGGAGCCTTTGGATATTTGGCAAGTATTCGCAACGCTTCGTTTGCTAAAGCAAATCTTTGGCGATGATTAGTCTTTTTGGCTACAACGTCAAGTATATCGCCGTTGATATTCGACCATCTCAGCGCAATAACATCCGAAAAACGGAGACCGGTATAACATGCAAATACAAAGATATCCCGCACTCTGTCAATGGCTTTACGGGAGGTTGGAAAGGTCTGAATTGCCGCAAGTTCTTCTTCACTCAACGCATACAGATTGATTGTGCTGTCTGATTTAGTCTCATCCCGGAATCTCTGTGAATACGACTGATATGCCATATTTTTATTATAGCCTCTCTTTGTAGCCCAATTGAAGAATGTTTTAATGTCCTTCATGGACTTGTAGCAATAATTGTTCGATAACCCCTTGTTAATCAAAGATAATTCAAACCGTGCAAGCAAATCATCGTTGACATCCTCAAAATACAGAGTCGCTTTAAACTCGCTTAGATGCCGAAGCATGGTTTTGTGTTTAGTCAGCGTCCCCTTTGTCCACAACGCGGTAGCCGGGGAAGTCTTTAGTTCATTTTCCCTTTCATTAATCAGAATTTGATAGACTTGGGCAACCGTCAGCCTCGTAGATTTCTCTTCATTGAGTATTCGTTTAAGCTCATCCCGGACGGTTGTTGGTGTAACTTCTTCCTCTCGTAGCTCAAGCTGGGCGAAAGCATCGTCAACTGCAGATGCAATTTTCACAAGACGCTGGTTGATATCTGCCGCCGAAACATCGTCAGAATTGAAATTATTTCGCTTTACCCTCTGCGTCTTTTCATCCCATTTTGCAAGAGCTATACGGTATCCGGAATAATACCATATACGTTTACCGCCAAAAGTAATGTCGGCGTTGATAGGCAACTCTTCGGGAAGATTGCCGCTTTTATCCTTGCGCTTCTCCAATCGGAAGCTAACACGATGCTTGTATTTATCCATGAGGGAGAATTTTTGTATGAACCGATGATACTTTGATTTTCACATACAAAATTACATACAAAAATCGGTTTAATCAAGGAAATTCAAAGATATTTTATTTTGCGCCAAATCCACATATACTGCTAATTATTAAGATATTATATTTATAATTGCCACTTGCATGATTATTAAATTTACAATAGTTTCATATCCCTCTCTCTCCGCAATAAAGCCTGATTTTCAGGCCTTTATTGTATCTACACCCAATTTTACACCCAATTCATGTAAAGTTGGGTGTTTTTATGTATTCTTAACTGTACGAGCTGGTCAAAAAAGAAACAGCATTAAGATTTAGGCATAACTCGGCTTCCCCCATTACTCCTGCCCCTCCTTCTTTTTTGCCCAGCCCTATATATTGGTTTAGGTTTAGTCGGGCATATATAAAGCCCGAGCCAAACCAACAGCTATGGGCAATCATAGTTTTTTGTATAAATCTGAACTCAATTTTTGACTGTCAGCATATACCCGAAACCTCGCTGGTTGATTATGGAAATTGATGGGTCATGGCGTAATGCACGGCGAAGTTTGTGTATGTAGCCATGAAGTGAGTTGCGGTTGCTTGGCTCGTCGCGCTGCCACACGGCAATCATCAATTCAGAGGCATCGACTGTTTTCCCGATACTGGTCGCCAACCTTTCAAGTATCTTAGCCTCGAAGTGCGACAGCTCTACGCTTTGTCCTTCCAGAGAAAGACTCTGTGTGGTGACATTAAAGATATACCGACCAATAGAGAATTTAATATCCTCGCCACGGTTAGTGTTGTATCTGCGGAGCAGAGACTTTATTCTAACAATAAGTTCACGAAGTTCAAAGGGCTTTTTAAGATAGTCGTTAGCTCCTATTTCAAAACCCTCCTCAACATCATCAATCGTACTTTTTGCTGTAAGGAATAGCAATGGAACTGTTGGTGACAGTTTTCTTATCTCTTTCGCCATAGTAAAGCCATCCATTTTAGGCATCATGACATCGGCAACGACTATGTCGGCAGCTTCGGTCTTGAATTTCTCAAGACCTTCAATGCCGTCGGCAGCCGTGATAACGGCATAGCCTTGCCCTCGCAGAGTGTCGGCGACAATCAGCGTCAAGTCTTCCTCATCTTCTACAAACAGGATCTTATTGCTCATATTTGCTGAATTTAATAGTGAACACTGAACCTTCTCCTTCTGTACTTTTTACTTCAATAGTCCAGCCCATTTTGTCGAGAATACTTTTCACATAATATAGCCCGATGCCATAGCCACGAACATCCTGACGGTTGCCATGTGGAACACGGTAAAACTTATTGAACAGATAGGGAATCGACTTTGAGGGGATACCAATGCCGTTATCTCTGACCGATAATTCTTGAATATTGCCTGTTACGGTTATTTCAACGCTATCGCCGGAGTATTTGATGGCATTGTCAATAAGGTTGTTCAATACATTTGCCAGATGCGTCCTGTCTGCTTCGACCATGATATTGTCATCAATATTCACATTGATACTGATATTCTTTTCGCCTCTCATACGCTGGGCGGCTGCTATTTCATCTACAAACGAATATAATCGAATTTCCTCCGGTTTTAATTTCATTGTCTTGCGCCGTTCCATGCTCATTGCCAATATATTCTCGACAAGTTCACCAAGCCGTTTCAACTGTTTGTTGGCAATATTCAGATATGTTACCTTTTTTTGTGGGTCGTTGGCTGTGTCGTAATTGAGCAGAGCGTCATTGGCGGAATATGCTATCGCAATAGGCGTTTTAAGCTCATGGGTCATATTGCTTACAAAATCATCCTTCATTTCCTCAATAGTTCGCAGTTGTGATACCGTCCGGAATAAATACCAAAAAGCCATAGTAAACGCAATCATCAGAAGAAAAATGGTTACGATCACGCCTGACATTTCCGAAATTATATGACGTGTTAGAGGTGTCATGTATGCCTGATAATATATTCCCTCGTCGGGATTGATATTAAAACGGAATGAATCAAATCCGGATTCACCCTTAAATTTTGGATTGTCGCAGATTACAGAATCCCTGCTGTTAACAACTCTCACACATAAAAAATCTGGATAAATAAATCTGTAAGAAAGCTGATTGCGTAAAACGCTATCCATTACCGCCATGTCATAAGGGATATACTTTTCCATTATCGCATGGAATTGTCGGCTCATTGCATCAACCATCTGATTGGAATATGAACTGTTTTCTGACAACATAGCCCGCTCTTCAATAACAGTTCCGTCTGCCTCAGTCCTCACAGAAATGAGTTGACCGTGTTCATCCCTATATGCAGATGCCTCTGCATTTCTTGGCGGATTGTACTCTTCAATATCCTCTTGTACCTTTACGTTTGATGCCAGTCCTTGCGCTCTGCCGGCGCGATACATAAGGTCATCAATGTCTGCATCAGCCAAAGCCGTCATTACATCTCGTTCAACATTGGCTTTTATCGAATTATAAAGGGATATGAGATAATAGACATTGCAGCCGAAAATGACTGCAATGACAATAATAAACGATGTCGATATTGTCTTAACGCGTTTCATATCTGCGCCCACGAAGAGCTCGCGGTCTCATATTAAAATCATGAATCACTGCAAATTTACTAATAATCCGTCATACAATCGATTAGCATAGCTTCGATTTAAGACTAAATAAGGGAGCATTTAAGACTAAATAAGGTTGGCTATGGTGATGTTGAATGTAAGTGTAGGTAATTTTGCATCAGAAAAAATATAACGCAATGAAAAAAGCATTTATTTTCATAACAATCCTACACAGCATAGCCTCCTATGCTCAGACAGTAGTGCCCGATACAATCTCAGCCCGACAGCTCGATGAAGTTGTTGTCAAAGGAGAGAAACCACAGGTCAGGGGCGAGGACGGAATTATGGTAGTTGACCTTCCCGGAATAGTCAAGGACAAACCGGTTAACAATATTCTTGAGGCCCTTGGCTATATGCCCGGCGTCACGAACAATAACGGTATGATATGGCTCACCGGAGCCTCAAATGTCACCATTATTCTCAATGGTGAACTTACCAATATGCCGCTCCAGAATCTTTATCAACTTCTCAACAACACTCCGGTTGACAGATTGAAAAATGTGGAGATTATGTATTCCGCTCCGGCGAAGTATCATGTCAACGGTGCGGTAATCAATGTGATTCTGAAAACGCCGACGCCTCTTGATGGTTTGCAGGGACAGGTCAGAGCTGGATATAATCAGGCTCACTATGGTTCGTATGGTAGTGTACTTGCAGCCACCTACGCTATAAAGGACTGGACTTTTGACTTAAACTATGGATTAACGCGCAATAAATCGTGGAGCCGCGAGGAAACATGGTCGAATCATCTTTATTATGGCAAGCGGACAATGATTGAGGATGATATGCGACGCATCGGTCAGAATTGGAGTAATACCATATTTGCTTCCGCTTCATGGAAAACGCTTAAACTCACTTACAACGGTCAGATAATCTCTGATTCAAAGAGTCGAGCACTATCATCGGGTACGTTGGGCAACTATACAAATGCCTATAAGATGCTATCGCCTGTAGGTTATCATAATATAGCCCTGCGTTATGCAGCACCATTCGGCATGACTGTCGGCGGTGACTATACCCGCTATTCCGAAAACCGCTCACAGTCATTGTTTAAGGATGCCAATTATCTGCTTGGCTCTGAAAACCGTCAGGCGATAGACCGCTGGCATGTGTATATCGACCAACAGCATCAGCTCGGAAAATGGCAACTGAACTATGGAATAGAATATCAGCACTCGAAAGACCATAGCTCACAACATTACGCATTGTCCTACAATCCTGATTTCGATGATATTCTCAACGAAGATGTGGTGAGTCTTTATGTCGGTACACAACGCTCGTTTGATTGGGGATTGTCGTTCAACGCCTCGGCAAAAGGTGAATATTATCACAATAAATATCAGCATAACTGGAATTTCATCCCTCAGCTTGGTGCGACATACTACAAGACACCTAAAAGCATATTCCAGCTTAATCTCAGCACCCAACGCATCTATCCATCATATTGGGAGCTTCATGGCGGAACAAGCCACATCAACGATTATTCAACCGTTATAGGCAATCCGGCACTGCAACCATATATCCAGTACGATGCCCAGTTCAACTATATTTTAAGGCAGAAATATGTGGCGACGCTCTATTTTCAATATGGAGACAAATCAACAGTGCAGCTGCCATACCAGTCACCTAATGCTCTAAATCTCATATATCAGACCATCAACATGAACTATGAACGTGTAGTCGGACTTAATCTCTATGCTCCATTCTCAGTCAGTTACATCTGGAATGCCACAGCCACTGCAAACGTGATGAACAGGCGGGCAAAGGCTAATCATTTCCATGACATCAGCTTTGACAACAGTAAATGGATTTTCTATGGCTCGCTTAACAATACCTTCAAGTTCAGTCAGAACAGTCCCATCTCCGTTTCTTTGGATTTCAGCTACATCTCGCCATCATTGCAAGGAATTGCCGACCTTTCGGATATATGGAAAGTCGATGCCGGAATCAAATGGCAATTCGGAAAGAAACGTTGCTGTGAATTTGATTTGAAAGCAGACGACATTTTCAATAAATGGTCGCCGACAATGACCATAAAACACGCCGGTCAGGACTATCGGATGAAAGTCCGTGATATGTCTCGCAATCTCAGACTGACATTCATTTGGCGATTCAACGGTTTCAAGCCTAAAGACACGAGCATTGACACCTCGCGTTTTGGTACAGGCAAATAAATCCGAACAATGATATGAAAAAATTGCTGTTTTTATTGACTCTGCTAATGTTGAGTTCTTGTAGTCTGGAAAAACGGGTAATCGTAACTACACGAGGATATGAAACGTATCGTCAGACAGGAATGACCGATGTCCAGATTAAAGGGCTACAACGAGCAGATGCAGCTCGTATAGACTCACTTATATATAAGTTCAAATAGTGAAATAGAATTTGGATTCTGATGGAACAGCTTATTCACGATAGCAAAAACTTATAATCTCGGCAGTGATGTCGGGTATTAGATAAAACGCCACCGAGGGAGGCTCTTGCTTCTCTCGGTGGCGTTGCGATTAGTGTAGTTTGGGCCCTTGTCGGCGGCGTTTGGCTTTTTGTTCTTCACGATAGCGGTGGAGGGCCTCTTCTATGGTAAGACCGGGATGTCGGTTCAACCATAGTTTGAAATCATCGGGTAAAGCATTCCCGTTAGTGAAACCTTCCTGCGGCTGTGCAGTCCCTGCGGAAGAAACATGGGATAGCAGAGTGCCATAGTTTTGCGACCGGGATTCGGCTTGTCCGGCTAAGTCAGGATTCGATGAATAGACTCCCGGAGTCATGCGCTGTAGGTTGAATTTTATTATTACTGTCCGCTAAAACTTTTGGAACCAAGATAAAATTAGGGCTGGCACCTATTGCAGGAGTCAGCCCTTTTAGTTTGGTTTGTGTTCGCCAAAACATAAAACTAAAACTATGCCCAAAAGTAGTAATTTCTTCGGACAGCCGATATATGGTCAGCTGATAAAAACACTCGATCGTGATAAAATTATTAAAACAAGCCTAAAACAATCGGCAGGACAGCGATTTACGGTGTAATTCATTGACTTGCCGATTATAATTCACATACGCAAATTTATCTGGAATCCACGACTTTGCAATGGCAATGACGGATTTTTTGTAACTTTACAGCAGAAAGACGAAAAGGAGGCGGACTCTGCCGAGGTGCAAGCCGCCGACAATAAGTGTTCAATTTTTATTGCAACTGCATATGACTACACGCCTTATCAGCCTAATGCTGTCAGGCTCGCTGCTTTCGGCAATGAGCTGTTCGTCGACGCGCCCCCACGACGATAGCGCCGCCCCACACCATGTACCTATCGATGCTGCTACAGCTGTCCGACCTGCGCGAAACAGCACTCAGAATGCTATTCCCAAGGCTGTGATATACAAAACAAACCGCGATGTCGACGATCATGTCACTGTTGTCCTCACTCCTGATCACCAAAATCTGGTCTCCTTTCCGGCGCCATCCGATGTGGGGAAATCATCCGCTCCGTTGCATCTTACCGGCGGCTGGCTCCTCGACCGCCGTGGCGGCATTGGCCCCGATACTGCTTTCTTAACCTTGACCTACAGTGAATACGCCGCGCTGGCACAGACTCCGTCGACCGGCACTATTTTATCCAAGATAATGCCGGGCGTGACGGTCACCGAGGCGTACCGTCTCGACATGACTCTCAACCGTGCGATTGCCGACACCTCCGCGGTGAACCGTATAATCCTACAGGGGCTCCCCGGAGCCATTCCACTGGTGGATCCGATGAGTCGGCAGGCAATGCAAGATCCTCTTGAATAAACCCTCACCACATAACCGACAAACACAACTGCGGCCGCTCCAGTCATCATGGGGCGGCCGCAATGTGTATATGTGATTGTCCTTATTTTACAAGTATCTTTCCGGTGCTGTATGTGCCGTCGGCGTGACGGTCACGCACGATATACATGCCGCTCTTGAGCTGCATGCCGTCAACGGCGCGACCCGACATGTCGTAGACTTCGCGGGTCACGACCTCGTTGTCGACAGCTGTCGACTCCACACCCGCTACTGAACCTACTGTGAAATCGACCGCCCCGGTGGCCCATGAACCGTTGTTATAAATCAGCGTATGGTATCTCGAACCTACGGACAGCGACGGCATTGCTCCGGCAAACGTCACATGCTCTGTCTCACCCTCGGGGATATACAGCATAGGGCTTGCCAGATTCAGCGATGACGAGCCGCCCGATTCGGGGAAAACATATGCACGCAACTGACCGATAAAATAGCCTTTGGTGCACGTCACATCGGCCGTGAACTCAAGCTTCATCGCATCGACGCTTGCCGCATCTTTGACTATGAACGACGACACGCTGATAGTGCCCTGCGTGGCAGGTGCTTCCTGCACAGTCATGGAGTAACCATGGCTGATGAGACGTCCCTGCTCGTCGGCAAACGCCAGCAGATAGTCGCCGGGGGTAATGGTCTGATCTTCAAGAGGGGACAGCATCGACAGGTAGGCTACCTCCATGGTTTCGCCGGGCATCACATCGACCATGAGATTGCCGGCTGCGCCGACCTGCGACTGACCGTCGTTGCTGAACAGCACTGCAAACACATTGCCGAGATACTCGGTGTCAAAGTCATTGTAGAGAGTGAGTGTAAGCTCAAATGGCTTACCTTCAAAGACAGGGGTATTGAACGATTTGACATCGGCCTGCAGTTTGACCGAAGCGGGAACTGTCAGATATGCCTCATTGCCTTCGACACGCACGTTGATATATTGTGGATTGACGATGGGAATGTCGAACTTGCGCCACTGCTTGTCGGTAGTGAGTTTCCACACCGGCGAGAGACGGTAGCTGCCTTCAGCCAGAGAAGCCGGCAACTGAATTGACAGCTGGCTGTAACCATAGTGGGGCTCTAAACTCATATCCAGGATGCGCGCTGAAAGATCGAATTCACCCGAGACAGATTCGAGCCGATAACCAATGGAACCATCCAGTGTCGAGGCACTGTTATTCCAAAACCACCTGTCAGATTGAACGTTGCACCAAGTGCGACCTTGTCGGTGCTTGCGCCGAGAGCGTCACCGACATACATTGAGTAATATGGCTGTGAGTCGGCACGCGGAGCACATATATTGCCGATGATATACTGACCTGAATTATAGCCTGCCGACGAGCCGCCGATGCCCTGCGATGCAGGGTCGAGTGCGGTCAGTTTGAAATAACCATCGCTCGCGCCTCCCCAGCCCCAGTTGATGTGGAAGAAATCTCCGGCATTATATCCGTCGCATACAAACGAGTGACCGCCGCCGTCGTTACGGCCGGAGACCTGCACGGGGCCGTAATCCTTGAGCTGATTGTAAACCAGATCGTTCCAGTCGCTGAGCGAGTAATAGCTGCGGGTGAACACGCGTGCGCCCTTGTCGAACCCGAAGTGGTTGACAAGCGCGCCGACCACATCCGACGTAGCGGCGGCGCTCGCGCCGGTTCCGTAGGACATATCGACACCCACGCCACATGCATACATCAGTTTGGCCACGGCATTGGCCTGCTCGGAGGTATAGGATCCGTTATAGCTGTCGAGCATATTATCCCAGTCGAAGCTCTCGTTGGCGTAATCAAACGTATACGTAGTGCCGTTATACGTAACGCTGGCACTGCCTGTACCATTGCCTGCAGGCAATTTGTGATAGTTGACAATCTGAGCCATGGCCGTAGCCACGCAGCCTGTCACGCAACGGCGAGTTCCGTTGGCAGGACACATATTATTGAAAGGTTCGCTCTGATTCCAGACAGTCTTGACCATCGGAGCGATGGTCTGCCTGGCCGTGGCCGGAGCCGACAGATAGCGGTCGGGAGAGGGATTTTCGCGCAGCCATTTGATCTCGGCCGCATACTCGTCGAGCCACCACTGCATCGTAGGATTGATCGCAGCCGCGTCAAACTTGCCGCTGTCGCTGTAGCCCAGCATAGGTGTGGCTTCGTCATCAGCCGGCAGCACAATATAGCCCTTGCCGCTGTCGAGACTAAAGACATAAACCGCAGGTTGATTGTCGACCGAACGGGTAGCCACAAGCTGCGGACGCGACTGCTGCATACCCGCCGACATCGGACCGGCATTGCCCATGACACGGTCAAGAGCCTGATTAGGGGTCACAACATCCGCCCAGCCACCAAAAGCCATTGCGGCGAAAACACCCGAAAGTAAAAGTTTCTTCATATCATTGCTGTTAGATTGGTTATAAAATCGTTGAGGAATATAAAAAATCGCAAAGACGCTTCAGAAACGTTGCCGGATTACAACGATAATAAATTAGTGCACTTATGTCTTAGTGATTATCAACCACAAAGATACAAATAAAGCAGGAATTAAGCTACACTTACGACCTAAAATACTCACCCTTGAACTCTGCCCAAAGCTTCCTAAAGCATAAAAAGGACCGTTACAGAAAAGAAACACCCACAAAAATTTTGTCATATCAAAAAAACTTTCTACCTTTGCACTACCAAATCCGATGCCCAGGTGGCGGAATGGTAGACGCGCGCGTTTCAGGTGCGCGTGCCGAGAGGCGTGCAGGTTCGAGTCCTGTTCTGGGCACCCCAAAATCCCGTAACTCATTGATAATCAAGAGTTGCGGGATTTTTCATTCAATTTTTGTCAGCAAATTGTCAGCGAAGGTCTGAAAAATCGGAAATTTTACCCTCCTGAATCGGACTGAATTTGGGTGACCTGTTCGATTTTGGATTATTTAACATCTTTTAATAAAGTCGGTTTGAAAACCTTATCTTCGCCCCCACTTTTCACCGCAAAAAATTGAGCCACCCGACTTCTCGAATGGCTCGCTTCTCTGACGGAAATCCTCCTCTATTTTGACGCGATTGGCTTCTTTTTCTTCGTAGGCTTGAATAGCTTATAGTCGATACAATAGAGTTTGAGTTTTCTGTCGAGTGTTGGTGCGGTTATTCCCATCGCCTCCATGACACGAACTTTCTTGCCATTGAATTTTGTGAGTAGATGTATTAACTGCCCTCTTTCATCCTCTGGCAAATTTTCTCCATTGTTAGTTTTTGTGATTTTGAGATCTGTTCCACGGATTTTACCATCCTCGCAACAGATGACGGCGTTTTCGATGCAATTCTTAAGTTCTCGGTAATTGCCGGGCCAGTCATGCGAGGATATTTTGATGATTGCACACTGCTCCATAGATGGAATATTCGCTATACCTTTAGACACACAATAATCTTCAATCATCTGATTGGTGTTTGGGATAATGTCTGCCTGACAGTTTCTGAGCGGCGGCAAACGAACCACGTTATGGCTCAATAATTCATAGAGCCGTCGATCAAATCGGTCATTATTTATTTCAGACAGGTCGAGGCATGAGGCTATGAAATGTGCGGTGAATGGAATCCACACATCACTGCCGACACAGCGAAATTCTCCCCTTTCAAGAACATCAACCAAAACATCCTGAATATTTAGCGGAAGCGACGGCAAGTCCCTGAGATAAATCAAACCCTTATCATTAGCTTTCTGGAGTAAGCCCTTTTTATTCTGTTTAATTTCCCGACGGAAATTGCGGACCACACCAAGGAGTAGTTCCATACCATTTTCAACATCTAAGTCGGCACATGAAATTTCTTCAAGCCTGAAGTCGCTGTTTGTTGCGATGCAGTGAACATGTTCCGAAAGATAACTTTTGCCAGTCCCCGCCTCTCCGGTTATAAGAACCGGCTTGTCATGATTAACAAGGTTGGTCAAATCCCGGATAGCCTTGTTGTATTCCTCTGAAACATGTTTGTAGCGTTGTGGACGTCTTGCGAAAATCTCATATTGCTTGAGTATCTTATCAAGCTCATTGATACTGCCTCGCTCTATCTCATAGATTTCTTGTGAGCCTAACCGACAAGCACGGAATCCGGTTCCGGCATCCTGATTACTATAAATTGCGACACATAAGAGTTCGGGCACTTGAACAACCCACGATTTTATCAGATCAAGCCCATTCTTGTCATTGTCATCAATGTTGATAAGAGAAGCGTCATATCTCTCATCCCGGATTGAGGATTTTGCATCGAAAAAATTCTTAATCCAGCAGACATCATAGCCCTCCCGATGGAGGGCATGATATATAGAGCTTCCTGCTCTTTCATCTGGCTCATAAAGAAGAATCTTCATATTCTGATTGCAGTTATTATAATTGGACAAGAAGGTATAAGCCTTCCAAAAATTATGGTTTTTATGTTGTAAAACATATTTCTATAATAAAAAGTTGACGGAATGGAACTCTCTTAATAGTCAAAAACATAAAGACTTCGAGGTAAAACATAAAGCCCCTTTATGTTTTGGCTTTATGATTTAACAATCTGGAACACAAGTTAAAAGGCGTATTGCACTGATTTACACCTCATTCAAAAATTATTTATCTTTTCACGAACCATAATAATGCCCATTAGTTATGCTTTTCGATAAAATTATTGTTTAATAACTAACAACCGACGCCTATGACTAATAGCGACGAAATAGTTGAAGCGGAATTTGTCCGACTTATCCTCAGAGGTGAGCTGGACAGAATCAAAGAAGCTTTTGAGAAATTTGCCTCACATCTCATCAGCTTTATTCATAAACCCATCCATTGGGTTGAAAAGCATCATTGCCTCGTGAGGCTTAACGCCATTTTCAGTGTTCACACGGAGAATACTCAATGCCGTACGACTCTTACTTATCTCGCACTTGCAATATCCCTTATCAAAACTATGAAGGAGTTGGTGATGGAGACGCAGAAAAAGTGTGAGGACGCGCTAAGTTCATTCCGTTCAGCTTTTACGCTTGCCAATGGTGAGCCATTGGAATGGACTGATGGAACGTGCGGAATATACGAGCTGATACTGGGACTTGTCTCCAAAGGATCGTTCAATAACGGCAGAGCAAAACAGGAAGATGTGATAAAATTTTTCAATACCACTTTGAATATGAATCTTTCTACTGATGGAAGTTATGAGAACGGTCGCCAAATGAAAAGAAGAAAAGGACGCAAAGGCATGGCAAAGTATGATGAGCGAAAAAACATCGAAAGCCGGACCTATTGGACCGACGATATGCGTGCTTGTCTCAATGACAAGTGGATTCGCCAGGATGCGGCCGGAGACGGTCGCGGCGTGAAATAACCCGAAAAACACAAACAGCGACAGCCGACATCTCCCTCCGGATGCCGGCTGTCGCCTTATTTAATCCCACGTCGTGCAAGGAGTGCCTGAACATCTCCAAGTCTATAATGAATTTTTCGTCCTACTTTCACCGGCACAAGCACTCCAGTCTTGTCCCAGTTGTAGAGAGTTGTGTGACAAACCCCGAATTTTTCCATGACCTCGGCTTTTGTCAGCAGTTTTTCTACCGCGTTATCGGCGGCTACCGGACAAACTTCATCGAGTATTCGCTCAACAAGACGGTCTCCGAGCAAAACGAGGTCGGAATATTTTATTGTGATATTGAAATCGGTGATACCGCTTTCAATAAGAGTATTGATGTCTATCATGCGATTCCTTTTCCTGTCTGTTGGTTAAGTGAGCCAGTCCCAGACAGGTTTAGGGACTGACTCACGTTATTATAATTTGGGGCCGGCGGCTCGATAGCCTCCGGGCGGAGTAAAACCGCAGCCTCCGATGACGATACGGTCGCTCAATGGTTCTCGGTGTCGATAGCCAACTTCGACTGGCTCTGCTACCATAGATTCCTTGTTGCCATTGGTTTGAGCGGGAGTCTCCACTCGCTGAGATTGCTCATCGCGCTTAACTTCCTCGCCGTCCTGTTCCTCCTTCTTTGGAGCGAGGGCGGCGGTGATTTTGCGGTCGAGGGCGGCAAGGTCGGATTTGAGCTGCTTCAGTTCTTCCTCTTTGCCCCATGACTTCGAGATGATGGCTTCGAGCTGGGGAACATCTGCTTTCAGTTTGGCGGTACGTTCCTCATATTGGGCGATGATGCCGGGGATTTTCTCCAGAGCGTTGACGAAGTTCATGCAGGCGGCATGAGTGTCACTCATGGCGATGAAGCCGTTGTTGAATTTGTATTTGTAGTTACCTTCGACCACAAAACGGTTCTGAACAGCCTCCTTGCCGTCAACGAGGGTGCGCTCCGAGATAATGGAAATCGGGAAGCCATATACTTCGCCGATGCGCTTGTACTGACCGTGGGTGTCGGTACGCTGCGCCAGTCCTTGCAGGTGGATACCCATGTTCTTCTCATCGGACAGGTTGCAGGTGTCGATGATGAGATTATTAAGCGGATTGCCGTCCTTGTCTCGCCTGACCACTGCCTCGTACCGCGCGACATCAGCCTTCATCCTTTCGATTGCCGCCTCGTTGTTGGCAATGTCGTGGGTGATGGTCTGGTGTCGGAACTTGGAATCAGAGATGCCTTTGTTGTGCGCCTTGCGCTCACTCTCCAGTGAGGCTATGCGCTTTTCGAGCTTCGCCTTTTCCAACAGATCGGTGTTGCCCGATAGTATCGCCATATACTCTGAGAAGTTCATGCCGTTCTTCTCGTCCATAGCACCCTCGTCGATGGTTCTCGCGCCGAGTGCGCCGGATTTGAGCTGGTCAATGAATGTCGCCTTACAGTGAAGAAGATTGAACTTATAGGAGTCCAGCGACTTCTCAACGGCATAGATGATTACATCAACCTTATTGTCAGCGTAGAGCTTGGCAATCTCGTTTCCTGCTCGTATGGCTCTGCCATCCCTCTGAGTGAGGTCAGAGGGACGCCACGGCGTGTCAAGGTGATGGACTGCTACGCAACGTCTTTGAGCGTTGACTCCGGTTCCCAACATGGAAGTCGAGCCGAACAGTACACGCACATCGCCGTCGTTCATGGCCTGAATGACAGCCTTCCTTGACCTTTCGGTTTTACACTCTTGTATAAACCGGATTTCGTGTGCCGGGATACCGTAGTCCTCTATCAGCTTGCGCTTGATTTCGGAATATACATTCCATTCGCCGGGCTTGTAGGTGCCGAGGTCGCTGAAAACAAACTGTGTGCCGCGTTGAGCGTCATACTTGCGGTAGTAATCGGCAATCATCTTGGCGCAGTGGCTCGCCTTGTTGTTCGGGTCGTCCTCGTATGAGGGGTCAATCATACGCATATCAAGAGCCATCTTTCGGGCATAGTCTGTGGCGATGAGCATCTTTGCTTTCTCCTCAGTCTCTGACAATGGACCACGACCGAGAATAGTGGCGTCGCCACTCTCGGCAAACTTCATCAGCTTCTCGATAAATGCCTCCTGCGCCGGTGTCGGTGGGATGTTGTGAAGAATCTCGTTCTTCTGCGGACGGTCAACGCCTACATCCTCCGCCGTGCGGTAGTCGGTAATCTCATTGTAGAATGCCGCTAACTCCGGCACCTTGATAAAGTAACGGAAACGCTCCTTCTGCACAATGTGGTTGGTAACATTGAACTCGAAGTCGGTTGTCTTCTTGGCGAAGATTGCCGCCCATGCGTCAAAACAGCGGATGTCCTGACGCTCCAGCTCATTGGGTCGGAGATACTTGAACAGCAAATATAGTTCCGTCAATGAATTGGAGATTGTAGTGCCACTGAGAAAAGTAGCTCCCAAATCCTTGCCCGTCCTCTCTTGGATGGTACGGATTGCGTAGAGAAGGTTCAATGCTCGCTGTGAGCCTTCCGAGTTGCCCAGTCCTGCCACACGGTCATGCCGGGTATTGAACATCAGGTTCTTGAACTGATGGCTCTCGTCCACAAATATGTGGTCGATGCCCATCTGCTTGAAGTCAACGACGGCATCCTTGTTCTGCTCCATCTGATATTGGATGGTGGCTATCTTGGCGGTCAGGTTCTCCTTGCGCTTGATTAAGCCTTTGAGCATACCACGGCTGATGTCGTGTCCCTGCTGCTTCACTACTTCGAGGTTTTCCTCTACCGTGTCAAGTTCCGCCTGAAGAATCTGCTGCTGCATCTCCGGCGACTGAGGTATCTTGCCGAACTGGTCGTGCGACATGATAACGCAGTCGTAGTCGTTGTTCTTGATCTGGTTGAAGAAATTGACTCGGTTGTCCGCCTTGAAACTCTTTTCATCGGCGAACAGGATGCGGGCGTTAGGATAAGCCGACTGATAGGTCATGGCAATCTCGGCTACGTTGGCTTTGAGACCGATAATCATCGGTTTGTGAGCCAGTCCGAGACGCTTCATTTCATGCGCTGCAATGCACATTATCAGCGTTTTACCACACCCCACTTCAAAATCACAGATACCGCCGCCGTTCTGTTTCAGCATCCATATACAGTCCTTCTGAGACTGATAAATGGAGCTGATTCCATAGCGGTCACCCAATATTTTCATATTGAGGTCAGGGAATGTCTGGTGGCTGCCGTCGTACTGCGGGCGCACGAAGCAGTTGAACTTGTTGTTATACAAGTCCACCAATCGCTCCTTGAACTCCGGCGACTGTGCCTCCAGCCATTCTGAGAAACCGTTACGAATTTCATCAATCTTGGTGTTGGCGAGTTGGATAGCCTCGGTGTCCGGCACCTTGATGTCCCGACCGTCCTCATCCTTGCCGATTGATTTCTTTATGTCCGGCACGGTGTTGTGGAGAGCGTGTTTCAGAAGATTCATGCCGTCGTAAGTACGGTAGTAGCCTCTGACGCAGAACTCCTCCCATATCTTCATATTGCCACGGCTGTTGGTTGCTGAATACTCGTCCATTGAAGATGAATAGGCAATCTTTACGTCAGTTGCGTAGAGATACGACATATAGGCGGAGTAGATGCCGGTCGGGATCCATCGCTCACCGAAATTGAAGTCCAGTTCATCGAACTCGATGCGGCGGGGCCGGGCCTCCTCCAATGCTTTGAGGGAGTCCTGAGACATGGCGATGAACGGCTCGATACCGTCATAGCCGGGGAACCCTTTGATTCGTTCCTCCTCACGGTCAATCCATGCCTTGACTGCCTCGGCTTTGGCAACGACATTGCCGGCGATGAAACGGTCCTTTATCTCGTAGTTGCTCACAAGCGGATTATAAAAAATGTGTCCTTCCAGACTTTCGGTCAGGGCATCTTCATCCATATCCACAAGTGATGACATGTATTCGAGATTGACCTCGCCGTATTTGTTGAGCGATGCGGTCAGTGCCTCCAGCGGAGTATCGACACTTGTAACCTCATCGAGAGCGAAAGAAACCGGATGGTCGAAGATGTCAGCCTTGACAAACTGACCGTTCTCGCCACGTTCCAATGCAAGGGCGTCACGCCCGTTGGCGTCCATCAATATGAATTTCACATTCTGTTTCTCATTGAGGTTGCCATACTTGGCGACGAACTCATCGTAATACTGATTGAGATGTTCGCGAAGATGCTCGGAAGGCTCATGTGTCTCCGCCTCGTAGTTGTAGAGCTGCTGGTATGTTTCCGAGAGGGTTACATACAGCATGGCACGTTTCTCCTGCTCCGGTTTAATGTTGAGCGGTGTGAAGGTTGCGCCGTTCTTGCGGACCTCCGAGAGAAAACCGACCATACCGTCCTGAACGACCATGCTGCCGTTGTGGTGGAAGAACTGAATATCCTCCGAGAAAGGACGGGACGACATATCACGCTCGACCTTCTCCGGTTTGGGTGTAGCGACTCTTGGCTGACGGCCGGGGATGAAATCTCCTTCGGTGCGCTCGATGACTGTACCATTCTCGTTGATAAGTTCAGTCTTGGCAGCCTCTGCCGCCTCACGTTCAAGGCGCATTTCCTCCATCTGACGGTGAGCAATCGACATCATGGCTTCATAAAAGCCATTGATGGGCGGATTGTCATCCCAGTTCAGCGAGCCATAAAACTCCAACTCCTTGTCCGTCAGTTTGCGGAATCCGCTGCTCCTGACAGGCTTTGCCTTGGTCGCAGGATTGGCAGGCTTGGACCTCTCCTCCGGCTTTTGCATCTGCTGCCGCCGGTGGTTCTTCTGTTGAACAGGCTCCAGCTCGCCGAAAAGGTTGTAGGCGAAAAGCCGAGGGTCGGGATTGTCCGAGTAATCGGGTCTGCCGTCTGTCTCGATTTCCTTTGCAGATACAGGCGCAGGTGGTTCCGCCGGAACTGACCCCTGCTTTGAATCCATCTCGGGCTTTGCCTTTGCTTGCGGAGTGACTATCTCGATGACCTTCATCTTCTGACGGTTATCTTTGGATTCCTCGCAGAGAGCGACTTGTTTGCCGGCTGCAATCAGTTTCGGGAGATAGGCATCGAGGGCGTGTTGCGGAAATCCGGCAAGCTCAATAGCCTCGGCTTTCCCGTTCAGCCTTCTGGTAAGGGTAATACTCAATACCTCGGAGGCTTCGACCGCATCCTTTCCGAAAGTCTCGTAAAAGTCTCCTATTCTGAAAAGCACCAGAGCATCGGGATGTTCTCCCTTGATCTCCTTGAACTGAGCAATCAGAGGCGTATCCGTTACTTTCGATGCTTTAGGCGCAGGTTTCGGAGCGTCTGTTTTCTTCTCCTGAGTCCTTTTCAGTTTCGGGTCTTCCAACTGCTCGCAGATAGCCACACGCTTACCTGCCAGCACAAGTTTGGGCAGATACGTATCGAGAGCATGGTGAGGGAAGCCTGCCAACTCGATACGGTTGTCTATGCCATTCTGTCGGCGCGTCAGTGTTAAGCCTAAAATTTCCGAGGCTATCACTGCGTCTTTGCCGAAAATCTCGTAGAAGTCGCCGACGCGGAACATAAGAATAGCATCGGGATGTTTCTTTTTCATCTCCTGATACTGTTTGAGCAATGGCTCATTCTTCTGCTCAATCTTGTCGGCAAGAGGCTTCTGTTTCGGCGATTCCGGCTTGACTTCGGGTGTCGGTGTCGGCGTCGGTTTGACAGGGTCAGGCGTAGGCGGCTTGATACCGTAGGAATTATACAGTTCCAGATTCAAACGCAGGTGCAACGACTCGTCGAGAGCCTTGCGCAAGTCCCCGGCTATGCCATCGACTCCACCCTCATGCTTATAGATGATGGCGGGTTTGCCGAATGGATCAGTACCTACTTTGGCATCGGTGCAGATGACATTCTGCGGAAATGCCTGAAAGAATTTGTTGCCCGGCACCTTCGTACTACGGTCAACGACCGACTGGATGAAGAATTCCTCATCAGCCGACAATACTTTCTTACCTGTGTGCTTCTGGAGAATGATAAGGTCGGACCCGGCATCGGTTCCGGCATTTTCCGAAAAGGTATTATTCGGCAGACGCAGAGCCGCCACAAGGTCGGCACGCTTTACAAGTTCCATCCTGACAAAAGGACTGGCGGCGTTCATCACTCCTTGCGAGGCAATGAAAGCTACAAGTCCGCCCTCACGCACTTGGTCAAGTGCTTTGAGGAAAAAATAATTGTGGATGGTCTTGGTAGCCTGACGATAAGCAATCTCCTTGCTCACGGCATAAGCAGGGTCTGCAACCGCGAAGTCACCGAAGGGGACATTTGAGGCGGCGACATCGAAATAACCGTTGAAGTCACGCTCAATCTTCTCGAAGCCCTCAATGTGGGTAAGTATCGACGGATGCAGAGCCGAAAGGATTTTGCCGGTGAGTAAATCCTTCTCATACGCCAATACCTCGGCTCCGGCGTATCTGTCATTGCGCAGAAAAGAGTCTATGAAAGCGCCCTGTCCGGCAGACGGTTCAAGAAAACTTTTCACCTCAACGCCGGAAAATTTCAGCGAGTCGGAAATAACATCCACTATGCGGTTGTCGGTGTAGAACGCTGTCAGCACCGATGCTTTCAGCGAGTCCATATACCGCGCAAACTCCTTGTCATCTTTGGAATAGTCATGGATAAGGCGTCGCAGTTCAACGGTCGGAGCGAACAGCTCGATGTCCGATTTGCTCCACTTGGCAGCGTCAGCTAACTCATTGGCATCGTTGAGTATGCACTTCAACCCTCCGAAACCGGCATACTTCCGCAATATTTCGCGCTCCTCGGCATTTTGCGCCGAGCGTCCGGCAACGCCGAGGCGAAAGGCAAGCCTTATCGCCTCGATGTTGTCGCGCATAACTTTTAGTCTGTTATATGCCATATCAGTGGAAATAGGTTGTGAAGTAGTCGTCGATTACGCCGAGTAGCTCGGCCTTGAATGCCTCATACTCTACCGAATACACGGGGTACAGGTCGGGAGAATACCGCACACGGTACTCTTCGAGGACATCATCCATATCGGAGATGAAGAAGTCGTAACCTTCTTCCGGGCAGTAGTCGGAGAGGATTTCCCTGACGAGTGTGTCGAAGGAGTCGGACTCATAGCCCTGCATGAGTGCTATCATAGCCAGTTCCTCGGCGGTGGGCACATCCACCCCTCCGCGTCGCGCCTCCCAGAACAACTCGTATGCCTGGTCTGCTCGGGCGTTGATGAAGCTGAGATCCTCTGCCTCCGGATAGTTGTTGCGAGAGAGAAAGTTTGACAGGAAACGGATGTATGCGTCGAGCGTATTTTTCATAATTGTAGCTGTTTAGGCGTTTTCGGATTTGTTTTTGCTGACCACCTGTGTATTCCCGGCGGCGTTGATTATCACTTGGGCTTTGAAGGTCTTGCCGCTACGGGCACGGAAACCTCCGATGAACGGTGTCGAGCCGGTCTTGACGAGCGATGCGAGTTCCTCGTGGGTGAGCGTGACGCCGTAGAACTGGCGGAACACATAGTGGCCGCAGTCCGGATTGTCGCACATAGCCACTCTGCCGAAAGTCTTCATCACTCCCTCTGAGCAGTGAGGGCATGGGATGTCTTCCTCCATTCTGGGGAAGAGCTTTGCCGAGGCGAGAATTCCTGCCGTCACGTCACGTGTGAACTGTTTGAGCTGGTTGTCGTATGCACTCGTTGAGAGTACATCACGGGCAACTTCTCTCATCAGATTGTCCACCTTGACCACCTCGCCGATGTCGGCAATCTTCATTCCCTTGATGATACCGTAAAGCAGACGGCCCTTGGTGGTGAGCGAAAGGTGACCCCATGCGTCGCGCTCGATGAGACCGCTGGATTCCAGATGGACGATGTCTTTGGCAATTCCGTCAGAATAGACTGTGCCACGTATTGCAAGAAGATCCTCGATGAGAGTGGCGTCCGTGTAGTCTTCGGGCATCGGAGATTTTGCGGTACAAGAACCGGTTGAGAAGATGTCTGTCGCCTCACCTTCGGAGAGTACAGGCATCGGCTGGGATTTCATCAGCGTATCGGGGAAGAGCGAGTGCCAGCCTTTGGTCCTGTAGGCTTCGCCTCTCCATTCGTAGCGGACGCCCTCGCACTCAATGATGACACGGGTACGGATAACCACAGCGTCCTTGCTGAATGCCTGATACATCCTCTTGACGATGAGATGATAGATGCGGCTCATGTCGTCATCGAGAACCAGAGGAGGCACGCCGGTAGCCACAATGCCGTGAGTGCCGTACTTGCTCTTATCGACTGCTCGACCGGGAGCCACGCCGATATTCGCCATTGCCACGGAAGCGTAGTTGCTGTAAGAGAGCATCTTCTCCAGTACCTTGCGGCATTCCTGATACTTGCGCTGAGGAACGGTACTGCCGGCGGCTACGGGAAAAGAGATGAGTTTTCTCCCGAAGAGACGATGAGCCGCCTCATAGGTGCGCAGCGGGGTCATGCCGAAGATGCGTGCCGCGTCAAGCTGGAGGTTGATGAGATTGTAGAGCTTGGGAGTCTTGACTTTTGCCTCAATCTTCTCCACGGAGATGACCTTGACCTCGGATGTGGACTTAGGAGAAACATCGTTGGGATCGATGCTGCGGAACGGGAAGATGTTTCCCTCGCGGTCCTTGATTGCGATAGTCGTGTAGTTGGCGGATGTCTGCTCGGCACACTTGACCATAAGGTTACGGTCAGCAATCATCTTCAGGACGGATGCGCTTGTGCGTCCGATGCGGTAAGTGCCACGGCCGGCGGCGAAAGCGAGAGCGCGACGGGCATTCACACCCACGAGCCAGTCCGCCTCATCCCGGAGTCGAGCCGCCTGATACCACTTGTCGTAGTTCTCTGCCGGCATAGTATAGGATATTGCGCGGTTGAGACCTTTCATTGTCAGGTCGTTGATGATGGCACGGCTGTAAGGGAGCGTGCAACGCAGATAGGAGTAGAGATAGCGGAAACTCATTTCTCCTTCCTGTGTGGGTTCGACTGCCACGATGATGCTTTCACTCTTGGCAAGCAGCGACTTGATGATGTCGAGCTGTGCGTTTGCTTCGGGAGTCATGGATTCGCCGTTCTGACGGTAGCGAGTGGTGACGCCGAGAGTGAGATACTTGGGGAGGTGCGGGAAGCTCTGGTCGCGGAACCAGTAGGATGCCTGACCGCGAGGGGTCGAGATTTCCACCATCTTGGGAGTCATCCAGGTGATGTAATACTTGCTGCCGTAGAAGTAGCGGTTGCCTTCGTCATCGTTGGCGGTGGCACGTGCGATTGCGAGTGCGGTTGTCTTATTTTGGGCGATGATTGTAATCATAACTATTTGTGTTTGTGGTTTTTGATTTGAATTTCATTGTTCCGGAAAGGGTATAAGAATGGCTCGCAGATGCTTTCACACCTGCGAGCCTTGGTGTGAGTATCAGCTGATTAGAGCTTCTGCCCTGACTTCTTTTTCTGTTCCGGTTTGGGCTGTGTCTGCCCCTGTTCGAGAGGTTCCTTCAATCCTTTGGTCGCCTCGTTGGTCTTGCCCTGCGAATTGACCGCAACCTGCGTCTTGCTCTCCTCCGCCGGCGTGATGACCTTGGCATTGTCGGGGTCGGAGTTGTAGGTGTAAGGACGCTGTTTGTCGGGATTGAAGCGGATGTAGATGGTGCTTGGCACACCTTTGGCATCCGGGACGCCATCGACCTTGATGGTCTTTCCTGCGACATAGTCCGCTTTCTGCTGGTCGGAGAACTCTACCCCCTTCCATTTGCCGAGAGGCTTGATGCTGCCATCGTTCAGAACCCAGTTGTTGGTATTCTTTTCGGCGGGTGCCTCCTGCTTCTGGTCTTGGAACTGAGACCTCTGCTGACTGAGGCGGGCATGGACGGGTACGAACTCCGCTTTTTGCTCTGCCGCACTCACCTGAAGGACTGCCGGGAAAGTCTTGCCGTCTTTGAGCGTCACCTCCTTATGGAGCTGTTTGCCCGATTTCAGCAATCCGATTTCCTTCGGTGTCAGTTCCGTCTCTCCGATTTTGTTGCGTATATAGAGAGCCGATACCGGGAGAGCAATAAGCTCGTTGGTCTTGCGGTCTATGCTGACGTAGCTGGGAATTGTGTTCCCTTTTGCGTCTTTCAGGTCGATGACCCTGCCGAGGTTGCCGGTAGCCTTCAGCATCTCCTTGTCCTCCTTCGTGAATTTCACGCCGTGAAACTCATCGTTGAGATTGGGTTCCTGACGGATGAAATGAGGAACCACCTTGATACTTCCGTCGGGATTCTCGTGCAGTGAGAGTCGAGCCTCCAGCTCATATTTCTCATTGCCGAAAGTCGGAGTGACTTTCACGAGGTCGGACATCCGGTTGTTGACCATGTTGCGAAGATTTTGCTCACCGATTGACTCCTTGGTAATACCCCATGCCGCGAGATTGTCCCAGTTGATTTTGGATTCGTCAATCTGCTTGAAGCGTTGGGGTTCCTGAGTCTGGGCGGTATCCGGTACCGGATTGACAGTCTCGGAGACCGTTTCCTTCTGCGCCGATTTCGGTGCGCCGTCGGGCATCTTCACCTTTACCTCGGCGAGCATATCCTTCGCTCCGGGCATATCGGGATTCTGCACCATCTGGTTGACAGCGAAGCCCATTGTCGGGACTTGGTCTGCCGGCACCTTGAAGAAGCCGAAGATTGTCGGATTCTTACACTGGGCGGTGAAGTTTCGCAGAAAGTTGTCGAGAATGTCGGCGTGTCGGTCGAATGTCAGGAATTTAGCTGCCTTTGCGGGGTCTTCCATCTGTGGTGTACCGTCAGGTTTTATTCCGGTCACCACGCCGGACTCACCCGTCTGGCTGTTGTGGGCAATCACTGCGTCTTGTTTCTTCAAATCTTGTTCTTGCATCTTGAATTGTCAGATGTTTTGGAGGTTCACAGATTTGTCCCGTGGGGACCTCTTTTTCTATCGGCTTAGGGTGTTTGATACCCAAAGCCACGGCAAACTCCCGGAAGAAATCTATCAGGTCTTGACCGCAATACCAGATTCGGGAGCCTTTTGTGCCTGATTTGCTTTGATAAGCGCGTAGTCCGTACAGTTTGCGCCATTTACGGAGAGTCTTATCGCTGCAAGAGAAAATCTTCTGTACTTGCCATTCGGGATACATGGCATCCGGTCTAATGCCATACGTCTCTTGTGGCTTTTCGGGCAGCATGGGCGGTGGCACCGCATTGATCGCCAACCTGTCCATACCATCCGCAATGCGGGTGAGAAGACTTATAAAGTCACCGGCTTGCTTAGCGGTTATCACAATGGTGACAGTACTTTTATCTTGTATCGTAGTTATATCCATTTTTTTCGTCGATTAAAACTTACGATGCAAAATTACAGAGCCGACAAAAGTTAATTTCCACGGTAGCTTTCAACCGGGTAGCGATTGCGTAATGAAAATTTCAGTGAGTGGTTAACTCGCTGAAATCAAAGATGTTTTGTGCAGTATTGAAGCTTAAATTTCCATTATCCGGTTGGCATTATCCGGGTACTTTTCAGCCCGGTTTTACTTCAAATCGAGAAGATGACGCAGTTCAGGGTCGGCGGCAATGCGCATTTTCTCTTCGGCGACTATCTTTTTCACTTGCTCCTTGATGGCACGGTAGTTGGTCTGTATGGCACTTTCCATAACATCATCGCCGTTTTCATCAATGAAATTGGTGACGATGGGAAGTTGCTTGTACGCCTTTTCTTCAGACTTGACTTTCTCACTGTCCACTACAATCTCGGCATGGAAGATTTTCTGCTCGATGCGTTCTCCGAAGTTATCGGAGACGGCACCGACAAACATACCCTGCGACAGTCCGCTGATTTTACTCGGCGGAATGAGGCTATCCATCTGCGTGTTGATAGATGTCGATACATCCTGCCGGTTGATGGATATAGACTGACGCTTCTGGAGGACCTTGCCGAAACGCTCGGACAGCGTTTTGGCGGTTGATCCCACGACCTGCCCGGAGAATATATTGCCGACGGTGTTCATCACCACCGCCGCCTCCGGCTTGCCGTAGTCACGTTCCAACTGGGAGAAGTCCTGGAAGCCGAGGCACACGGCGACCTTGTTGCTTCGTGCCGTAGCAATGAGGTTGTCGAGTCCCTTGAAATAGATGGTTGGTAACTCATCTATCACCACACCCGATTTCAGCATACCTTTCTTGTTGATGAGCTTGACTATTCGGGAATTGTAAAGACCGAGAGCCGCACCGTAGATATTCTGGCGGTCAGGGTTATTACCGACACAGAGTATCTTCGGAGCCTGAGGGTTGTTTATGTCGAGGGTAAAATCATTGCCTGACATTACCCAGTATAGTTGTGGCGAGATCATACGCGACAAAGGAATCTTTGCCGATGCAATCTGACCCTGCAACTGGTCTGCGGCTCCTCCCTGCCATGCGTCCATGAACGGAGACAGATAGTTCTCCAGCTCCGGATATGAGGAGAGTATCGGGAAGATGTCCTCATACCGGCGGTTAAGGAACTCGATGGCATGAGGGAAGGTACAGTAGATACCGCCTTTGTAGAGTTTGAGATACCATATAATACTCGCCAGCAGAATTATAGGCGATTCCACGAAGAAATCGCCTTGTTTCTGAATCCACGTTTTGTTGAGATTGAGCATTATAGTGTACGCCGATTCGTATGCGTCCGCTATGTCAGTCATGAACGCCGGCGCAATAGGGTTGCATCGGTGGCTCCGTCTGGGATCATCGAAGTTTATCACATAGAACTTGGCTCCTTTGGGATATTTGTCTTTGTTCTTCAGGAAGTGATTATAGACGATGGTACTGAGGTCCGCGAATTTGAAGTCGTAGCAGTAAAGCGCGAAACCTTTTTCAATCTGCTGTTTGAGGAAGTTATTCACGACCGCATACGACTTTCCCGAACCGGGTGTGCCCAGTACGATTGTCGCCCTAAAGGGGTTGACAACATTTATCCATCCGTCATTCCACTTCTTCTTGTAGTAGAATCTGGTGGGTAGGTTTATCGAGTATTCATTCTTGATTTTACGTGTCTCCTGTTGGAAGGACTCGTTTTCATTGTTGAATACGTCGTTCATCAGATTATTCTTCAGCAATCGGCTCATCCAGTTGCCCGCCATGAGCAGGCAGATGAAGCCAGCTGCGCTACACATTATATATAAGGTGTAGTGAAACTTCGGCATGAAATACAATACTACGCCGATGCCGAGGAATATCCAGATGGTACGCCATGTTATATCCTCGTTCTTCACGCCCCTTGTGCCGAAACACGACAGTGCGAGCAGAAGCAAAGCGAACCACTTGGAGGTATATTGCGACCTGAACAGATGGCATGAGCGGTCGAAACCGTTCAGCACCTTATCGATGACGGTAAAGAAACCGTCGGGATTGGATGGGTGTAGTTCCGGACAAAACCAATAGATATTGATTATGACCAGAACGATGCTTGTGGCACGGAGAAAATCCATGATTTTCGCCAGTGCCCTGAGATCATCTTCTTGTTGGGACATTGTTTGTCTGTTTGCTTTGAGGGTGAATGACTTTTACAGTCCGCGACCTTTCTTCTTTTTCTTCTTACGCGCACGACGTGCGAAGGCTTCTTCCGCAGGGTCGAAGTCCGGTCCTGTCTGGAATAGTCCGAGTCCCGGCAATACCGGGTCGAAATCGAAGTCGTAAGAATTTGAGGAAGTCTGACGCTGTTGGCTTTGCAGAGGTTGCTGAGTCTGTTGATTCGGAGCCGGGCCTGTATTTTGCTGTTGTCCGCCAGTTGCCTGAGACTGCTGTCCGCCATTGGGAGGTGCTGTCTGCTGTCCCTGGGTCTGATTCGGTTGTGGCTGAACCAAAGGTTTTGCCAACGGGTCGTAGAACCAGAGATGAAGCGCATTGGCAGAAAACTCCCTGCCGAGACGGGAACCGTTGAGCGAGACATGATTGTTATGGTCAACGTATGTGGCACCATATAATCTGCCATCATCATTATACCGGAGCACGAGATCAATGCCTTTCTCTTTGAGCTTGGCAATGAAGTCGTCCTTACCGGTGGATGCCGCCATAGCATCCGATACAAGCCGCTTTGTTGGCTTGATGTCGATTTTTTCCTTGTCGCGCTCAAATTTATTCTCAATGGCTGTTCTGCTTGCAAACTTGCCGAGTCGTGAGGCTTTGAGAGGTGTGGCTATGGTAGTGCCGTTGTCATCAGTTGCAAAATAGACCAGACCGTGATATTCGCGGCCATTGACTTTGCCGTCGGTCAATTCGCATTTGACATTATACAGTCCGAGTATGGCGTTATATTCGCCTATGCTCTGGAACTGCCAACGCATACCAACCAGTTTGACGGTATTCTGAACCTGACGCTTGATGTCGCCGTTGGGGTCAATCTTGGTAATAGGAGTATCCGGTGATACCTTTTCCCGCTGTGCCTTGTGGAGTCCGTATTTCTCTTCAAGTTCGTTGGTAATTTTCTTGCTCCTTCGGAATAGAAAAGACTGGTCAAGGCGTTTGCCCTGCTCGTTGACATTGACCGTAACTATATGAATATGGTGCCGATCGATGTCCTCGTGCTTATATATAATGTATGGCTGTTCGCCGAAACCGAGCTTGTCGAGATACTCGCGGGCAAGGATTTCAAAATCCTGATCCGTGAGCCTGTCATCGGGATGCGGATTGAGTGAGATATGGAGAACCGGCTTCTTTGTCCTACCCATTTTGGGCATAAAAGCCTTGAAGTTCTCTGTCATCGCTCCAATATTTATATTGCCGTCTGCCGGCAATACAATCTTATTGGCGCCCAATACACGCCCGTGTTCTTCATTTATTTTCTCTCCGTTGTAGGCAAGTGCTCCGTATAGACTGCTGCCTATAGAGATTTTTGCGACCATACCTCATCAAACTTGACGGTGAGAGCCTTGACCTCAGCCAAGATTTTAGCCATCTCTATGGTGGCTTTTTCAAGTTTGTAGAGATACTGCATCGCTTTCTTTTCGCTGAACTCCGTGCGAAGCTCTTTCACGATAAGGTTGTAGTTTACGCCCAAAGTGCGAAACTGAGCGAAAAACTCCGAGAGCTTGGCGCAGTAAACAGCCAGCGATTTGTCCGTTACAAGCACCTTAAATGGCTTGCCGAACAGAACTTGTTTGATAAAGGTGGACTTTACCGTCTCGTTCGCCTTATCCATCATGTGAATCAGCATATCCAGTTCTGATGTGTTGAAGCGAACCTTAACAAGATGGTCACACCTGTCTGGGAGCGGAGGTCGTCCGCCCTTGAATGATTTTTCCATGTTGTTCTTGGGATTTTGTTTGTTATCGCAACGCGATTTATCATATCATGCGCCGCAGGCATCCTTCGGGAAATTCGACTTTGGAGAATTTCCTTGTCCCACACGGGCAAGGTTGTTTCGGTAGGGCTTGGGCCCTCGAAACCTTTTCAGGTCCCTGAAAAGACACCTTGCTGTGTTCCGTTGAACACGATGTAACTTGGGAAGAATGAAACACCTTTTATATAGTGGCTGGCAAGCCCGTGTTTTTCTGCCTTGATGCCGGTCTTCATCAGGCGAATAATAAAGGTGTGTGCGATAGCGTGATTTTTTATCTCTGTTGCACGATGCAAAGTTACTGCCATTTGAGGGGTCTGCCGCGCCCCCGTTGCGGAAAAGAACGGAACCAAAACGGAATAACACGGAACAGCCCCGAAATAATTTGGAATGACTGATGAAATGCCCTTAACTTTGCAGCGTAAATGAACGACAAGCCCCCGTGGTCAGGCCGAAAGGATGACTCGGGTACGCGGTCGCCGTTTACCGCCTGCATACTATAATAAGCAGGCATATATTCGGCAAGAATGCCGTGCTGAAATAGCCGGAGTACGCGCTCCATAAGCTATGAGGCATCAATCACAAGGTTAAATCCTTGAAAATCAGTCATAGCCCTTGGCTTTCTAATTGACTGACTAATTCATTGATTGGCCGGATAATGAGTTGGCTCGCCAACTATAATGTTGATTATCCAGCCAATCAGATAGATAACTTTCCGGATAGTTAACCGGATAGCTGACTAACTATTGATATTTATAGGAATATGCCGGTCTATATTCCTGTTGGCTGACTAATCAGCCCATTCGCTATCCCGTTAATTAGCCATATAGTTAATTGGCTATATAGCTAACCAGCCATCTAACTTGTTGGCTGATTATCCGATTGGCTAAACAGTTATCTGACTCACCAGTTATAGGGCTATCTGATTAGTTAAGCAATCAGTTGACCATACATTTGGCTGTCCATATAGTTGACCCGATAGCGGGCTATCAAGCTGATTGGATATGAATCCGCTATATCGCTTGATCCGCATCCGGCACTGTGTGTAGTCTGGTCATTTTGTCTTGGTCCGATTGTTCAACACTTTGATAGTCCTACCTACCATCTGCGGATGGTATCTCCCGATTTCGGCAGTCGCCGAAACGTCGTGGCAAATGTTGCCGACCATTGTTTCACCCTCAAAAACATTCCGATGAGCAACACCATTGTTGTTGCCTTCTCCAACCAGAAGGGAGGAGTGGGTAAATCAACCCTCACGGTGTTACTCGCCAGCTATCTCTACTATGAGAAAGGCATCAAGGTTGCAATCATGGATTGTGACTCGCCACAGCACAGTCTTATAGGAGAACGCAACCGCGAGTTAAAGACCGTGAGCGAGACAGAGCATCTGGCAGTGATGGCGCATGAATTGTTGACCCGAACCGGTCTTCAGCCTTACGCCATTATGAAGATCCCTCTGGAAGAAACCATGTTCCGGGTGCGTCAGTATCTCAATGGCGAGAATGACACACAAGTCCTGTTCCTCGACCTCCCCGGTACGATGAACAACCCTAATGTTATACAGATAATATCGAACTGCGACTATGTATTCTGTCCGATGGCAGCCTGCAAGTATGATATAGAAAGCACTCTTGGATATTGCCAGTTTATCCACGACCGTCTTATGACGATGGGATATGGCAACCTTAAAGGAGTGAAGATTCTGTGGAACAAAGTTGACGCAAGAGAGCGCACAGACCTTTATACAGCTTACGACGAGTTCATGGAGTCAATCGGCCTTGAAGCGATGAAGACAACCATACCTGCAAGCGTCCGTTTCAAGAAGGAACTCTCATGCAATCCGAAGCACCAGGTTTTCCGAAGCACAGTCTTTCCTCCGTCACCTTATACAATCAAAGGAAGCGGAATAGATGACCTTGCCGAAGAATTTCTGGAACTGACAGGAATACGCAATGGCTAAGAAAATTTCCAAAGTACCACTTGGTGAAGATTTTCTTGCAGGCTATAAACCGGTAACTCCTGATTTTGCGGATATTCCCATGGATAATGATGTCGCACCCGAACCCGTGCCGGGTCCGAAAGGCGTTGATGAAGTTTCTACGGCTGAAAAGCCGAAGGCTTCTACACAGAAGTTGCAGCCTTTCCCGGATTCATTCGTAGATACCTTTTTAAGAGGTGGTACGGATGATAAAAAGACAGAGAAGGTTTATCTGACAATCGACCATCTTATCTGCCTCAGAGAGATAGTACAGGCTATCAGATCTAAAACAGGCAAGAATATGACGATTGGCAATTATGTGTGGAACATCCTTGAACATCATTTTTCCACTTATCGAAAAGACATAGCAGGTCTCATAGACCAACGCAAACAGAAAAGTCTTGACAGATTCAAATGACCGCAACTCCCAATGCGAACCCCGGTGCCGAAGTCAATGTTGACGGTGCCGGCTATTCCGACGAGGTAAAACGCTCATATCAAGAGACCTTCTTCGCCGGACACTCTCTAAAACCCTACAAATATGTAGGATGCACTCTGTCGCTATGGCAGCGACTCAAGAGGATAGTCACTAATATCGGCGGCGATAAAGCCTCCGTCGGTATGTATGTCCAGAATATAGTGGCCTATCATCTTGAAGAAGAGGATGTGAAAGCACTGATAGCAGAACTGACTGCCGCATCCTATCTTTCAGATACCGATTCCAAAGCGATGGATTGTATCTCGCTCAATGCCAAGAAGTATCAGGCAAAATATCTGATGGGCGACAAAGTAAACCGTAAGGAGCGGGAGATTTATATCTCCGCTGAACTCGGCAAGCGACTGAAAAGAATCGTGCTGGATGTCGATGGCGACCGCCCGACAATGGGGTCGTATGTAGAGGCAATCCTGTTTGACCACCTTGACACTTGTGCCGATCTCATCAATGAGATGACAAACGATTAAAAACGAAACACTGCATGATATGGATGTATATCATCGGCGCTATCGTGGCACAGGCCATTGTGGTCGTCCTGCTCAACGAGTATATGAACCGACGAGGACAGTATCCGGCGGAAAAACCGCAAGCACAAGAAAAGGATACTCCTCCCGCTCCGCCTCCGCCCTCGGTTACGGAGGCAAAAGAATCAGTACCTCAGACCATCAGTCCGGCAATAGCCGATGATGCCGTAGGTCTGTCCAATTTTTCTATGGCAGACCTCAAGGCGATGATGGAAGAGGTCGTGAAACCTATCAGGGACTGTGTGGAAACCCTGATGGATGAAAAAGATGCAGAATTTGATGTGAAGAATGAAACTCCGGCACCACCCAAACGAATGTCTCCCGAAGGAGAGGCACTGGCATGGGAAGACCACCGTGATGAAGAGGCACAGCTCGAAAAAGAGGATAATACTGTCGCCCCTCCCAATCCCTTGGCAAGCGGTGTCGATTTCGATTCAATCACAAAAGCGTCAGACATTTTGCAGTCTGGCGAACAACAGCCCGTTGGCGCATTGCAATTCGCAATGAATGTTTTTAGGACGGTTGACGGCACACAGTTTAGCGGATGTCTCCCCGACGCCCTGCTGGAGAAACTGTATGAGTGCCACCGGAAAGTCGAGATGAACGACGAGGCTTTCCGTCAGGAAGAACCCGAATCTGAAACACCCGCTGCTGAACCTGTCCCGGAGAAAGAACCGGAGGTAAAGCAGAAAGAGGAAAAGCCGGAGCCAAAAGCCGAACCGGTAATCGAGCCGGAGGTCAAAGACGCTCCCGCACCTCGATTCAGAATGGAATTTCTTCGCAAACCCTCTCAGTCCAAGCATTGAAACATGAGAAAGTTCAAAAACATTCTGCGCTCGGCAGGTGCCAAGCGCGCACTCTTCGCACTCTTCGCTGTCGCATCTGTCGCCCAGTGTTTCGCCGCCGGCAACGGCATGGCAGGCATCAACGAGGCTACCTCGATGATTTCCAGCTATTTCGACCCCGGTACGAAACTCATCTACGCCATCGGTGCCGTGGTCGGTCTTATCGGCGGCGTCAAGGTCTATGGCAAGTTCAGTTCCGGTGATCCCGACACCAGCAAGACCGCAGCATCATGGTTCGGAGCCTGTATCTTCCTCATCGTAGCCGCTACCATTCTCCGCTCATTCTTCCTCTAAATGGCTGAGTATTCTATCAATAAAGGTATTGGTAGAACGGTAGAATACAAGGGTTTGAAGGCGCAGTATCTGTTCATCTTCGCCGGAGGCCTGATTGCAGATTTCATCGTGTTCGTCATCATGTATATGTGTGGCGTAGCGCAATGGTTCTGCATCGCCTTCGGTGCGGTGTGCGCCTCAATCCTTGTATGGCTCACTTTCCACCTTAATGCCAAATATGGTCAGTATGGTTTGATGAAACTGGCGGCGGTGAAATATCATCCCCGCTACATTATCAACCGTCTGCGCCTTAGAAAACTGATTAAAAGAAGAAAATGAGAAATATCCTAAAAGCCACAACGCTGGAATCCAAATTGCCTTTGCTGGCGGTGGAACACGGCTGCATCATATCGAAAGATGCCGACATTACTGTCGCTTTCGAGGTTTCGCTGCCGGAGCTTTTCACCGTCGCCTCACAGGAATATGAAGCCATGCACGGTGCATGGTGCAAGGCAATCAAGGTCCTGCCTCACTACTCGGTGGTGCATAAGCAGGACTGGTTCGTATCAGAGCGATATAAGCCGGAACTTCAGAAAGATGACCTCTCTTTCCTCGACGGTTCATTTGAGCGCCACTTCAACGAGCGTCCGTACCTGTCGCACCGGTGTTACCTCTTCCTTACCAAGACAACCAAGGAAAGAGCGCGTCAGCAGAGCAACTTCTCGACGCTCTGCCGTGGGCGGCTGACGCCGAAGGAACTCAATCACGAGATGATTGTAAAGTTCATGGAGTCGGTGGAACAGTTTGAAAGAATCATCAACGATACCGGCTATATCAAGCTGCGCCGTCTCTCTGATGATGAACTGGTAGGAACAGAGAAGAAGTCAGGACTGATTGAGAAGTATCTATCGCTTTCATCAGAGGATGTAACATGCTTAGAGGACATAGATCTCTCGGCACAGCAGATGCGGATTGGCGACAAGATGCTCTGTCTGCATACTCTCTCTGACACAGATGATCTTCCCGCAAAGGTCAGCACCGACAACCGCTATGAACGGTTATCAACTGACCGAAGCGACTGCCGATTGAGCTTCGCCTCACCCGTCGGGTTGCTGTTGCCTTGCAACCATATCTACAATCAGTATATCCTGATTGATGACCACGACGAGAATCTGGCGAAGTTCGAGAAAACGGCAAGGAACATGAACAGTCTTTCGCGGTATAGCCGAAGCAATGCCATAAACCGCGAGTGGATTGACCGCTATCTAAACGAAGCTCATTCTTACGGACTGACCTCAGTCCGGGCACACTTCAACGTGATGGCTTGGAGCGATGACACCGAGGAACTGAGGCGCATCAAGAATGATGTCGGCGGTCAGTTGGCGACAATGGGATGTATGCCCAGGCACAATACCATCGACTGCCCGACACTGTTCTGGTCGGCCATGCCCGGCAACGAGGCTGATTTTCCCGCTGAGGAATCGTTCTATACGTTCATCGAGCCTGCCGTCTGCTTCTTCACTGCCGAGACCAACTACCGAAGTAGCCTCTCGCCCTTCGGAATAAAGATGGTTGACCGCCTTACGGGTAAACCGATTCATCTTGACATCTCGGATGAGCCGATGAAGCGTGGCATTACTACCAACCGCAACAAGTTTATCCTCGGTCCGTCCGGTAGCGGGAAGTCATTCTTCACCAACCACCTTGTCCGCCAGTATTACGAACAGGGAGCGCATATTCTGCTGATTGATACAGGTAACTCCTACGAGGGTCTGAGTAATTTCATCCATAACCGTACCCATGGTGAGGATGGTATCTACTACACCTACACGGAGGATAACCCGATTTCATTCAATCCGTTCTACACTGACGACGGCGTGTTCGATGTGGAGAAGAAGGACTCGATAAAGACACTGCTCCTGACGCTCTGGAAGTCAGAGGACGACAGAGTGACCAAAACGGAGAGCGGCGAACTTGGCTCGGCATTGTCGATGTTCCTCGACAAGATGAGGGCTAATAAGGATATAGTGCCGTGTTTCAATTCGTTTTACGAATTTATGCGCGATGAATACCGTGCTGAAATGGCGCAACGTCCCATCCCCATCTACAAACAGGACTTCGACATCGACAACTTTCTGACGACCCTGCGCCAGTATTATCACGGAGGTCGCTTCGACTTCCTGCTGAACTCAAAGGAGAATATCGACCTGCTCGGCAAACGCTTCATTGTCTTCGAGATTGATTCGATTAAAGACAACAAGGAACTGTTCCCGGTGGTGACAATCATCATCATGGAGGCTTTCATCAACAAGATGAGAAGACTCAAGGGAATCCGGAAGGTCCTTATCTGCGAGGAGGCTTGGAAGGCTCTGTCTTCGGCTAACATGGCAGAGTACATGAAGTATCTCTACAAGACTGTCCGCAAGTATTTCGGCGAGGCGATTGTGGTGACGCAGGAGGTTGATGACATCATATCGTCGCCGATTGTGAAGGAGACCATCATCAACAACTCCGACTGCAAGATTCTTCTGGATCAGCGCAAGTACATGAACCGCTTCGACCAGATTCAGGAACTGCTCGGTCTGACCGACAAGGAGAAAAGCCAGATACTCAGTATCAATATGGCGAACAATCCCAGCCGCTTATATAAGGAGGTGTGGATTGGACTTGGAGGAACTCAGTCAGCCGTCTATGCCACGGAAGTATCTACTGAGGAATATCTCTGCTACACCACAGAGGAGACGGAGAAGATGCAGGTACTCAACAAAGCCGCCCAACTCGGAGGCAGCGTTGAGGCGGCGATAAAGATGCTCGCCAATGAGAGAAGGGAGGGCGCGACATGAAGATGAAGATACCCAAATGCTTCCACCCGATTCTCGGCGTGCTGATAGGAGCAATATTCTTTCTCATTGGAATCGCTGTCTTATCAGTCGCGTTTGTGGAGGCATATAGGATGGTGGTATATGCCAAGCCGTTTGTAGCAGAGGCCCTTTCAAACATTGCTCATCATCTCACCCAATGGCTGCCGTTATGAAAGTCCTCTATATCCTGTGGCTGATTCTTGCCGGTTTACTCGTCGGCATCCTTGCCCTAATCACTTTCCCTTTGCTCCTGCTTTATGTGGGCGTGAAGATAATCCGAGGTTTCGCCTCAAAACTCAACTGAATAAATGAAAGATGTACAAACAAATTGAATCTCTTCCATTTAGCATTTGGCAAAATTCAGACAAAACCCTAAGACTTCGATTTATCGAGGTTAAGGGTCTGAATATGGTCAGTGTTCTCGAAAGTTCCAATAGGAATGTAGAGCGTTCCTATATTTTACTTCCGACTCTCGACACAAGCGTATTCGTCTTTGATACCCCCAACGGGAGATTTACAATCGGAATCTGTTCCGAGGGCAAAGAATTACTCCTTTCTCCGATAGGAATATTCCTCCAGCCCTATGGAACTCCTCATATCAAATCTGTCGATATGAGTATCAACAATGTAAAGGCAACTGCGATTATTGGGGATACAACCTCAACAATCAATCGACAATCCAAAAGCGAATGAAACATCTCAAAACAACCATCGCGGCGGTGGCTATGGTTCTGCTCTTCGGAGCAAACCGGGCCTCTGCCCAGTGGACGGTCATTGACCCGTCGAACATCGCCCAGAGTATCGTAAATAATTCTAAGTCACTTGTTCAGGAGTCAACGACGGCGACGAACATGGTGAAAAATTTTCAGGAAACCGTGAAAATTTACCAGCAGGCGAAGAAGTATTACGATGCTCTTCAGTCGGTCAACAACCTTGTCCGAGACGCCCGCAAGGTACAGCAGACAATCCTGATGCTCGGCAATATCTCCGGATATTACGTCAACAACTTCCAGAAGATGCTGACCGACCCGAACTTCACCAGTGCCGAACTATCCGCCATCGCCTCCGGCTACACGAGGATTCTGGAGGAAGCCAACGGTGTGCTGACGGATCTGAAACAGGTAGTCAACATCACGACTCTCTCCATGACGGACAAGGATCGTATGGATGTGGTCGATGACTGCTACAAGGAGATGAAAAGGCTGAAGAACCTTACAGCCTACTACACAAACAAGAATATCTCCGTGTCATACCTGCGGGCAAAGAAGAAGGCTGATACCCAGCGTGTCGTCAACCTCTACGGCGACGGCTCTGAAAAATACTGGTAACCCCTATGCTTTGCGCGATAGATTTTGACAACCTGCACACCGTCCTCCGCTCGCTCTATGATGAGATGATGCCGTTGTGCAGTGACATGGCTGGCGTGGCTCAGGCGATAGCCGGACTCGGCGCACTGTTCTATGTGGCGGTGCGTATCTGGAAATCGCTTGCCGCCGCCGAGCCGGTGGATGTGTTCCCTCTGTTGCGTCCATTCGCCATCGGATTGTGCATCATGTTTTTCCCGACAATCGTACTCGGCACCATTAATTCTGTGATGCAGCCGATTGTTCAGGGGACGGCGACGATGCTCGAAGGTCAGACTCTCGATATGCAACATTATCGCGAAGAGAAAGACAGGTTGGAGTATGAGGCCATGATGAATGACCCATCTACAGCCTACCTCGTGGATGACGCGGAGTTTGACCGGCAGATAGATGAGCTTGGAGTGACGGAAGTGGGTACCGCCGCCGGAATGTATATCGAGCGTGGAATGTATAAAGTCAAGAAGGCAATCCAGAACTTCTTCCGGGAATTGCTGGAGATGCTCTTTCAGGCGGCATCGCTTACCATCGACACGATAAGGACATTCTTTCTCATAGTTCTGGCGATACTCGGACCGATTGCCTTTGCCATATCGGTGTGGGACGGGTTCCAGTCAACCATGACGATGTGGATTCAGCGATACATCCAGACATATCTATGGCTTCCGGTCGCGGACCTGTTTTCGACGATATTGGCGAAAATACAGGTGCTGATGCTCCAGAACGACATATCGGAATTGACCAACAATCCCAATGTAAACCTCGATAGTTCAAATACTTGCTACACGATATTTATGATTATCGGCATTATCGGGTATTTCACAATCCCGACTGTGGCAGGTTGGATTATTCAGGCTGGTGGCGGTATGGGTGCCTACGGCAGACATATCAACTCCGTGGGTATGCAGGGTGGTTCAGCCATAGCTGGTGTAGCCGGGTCTGCGGCTGGTAACGTGGCAGGTCGTGTCGGAAAACTTCTGAAGTAATATGAAAATGGAATTCAAATCACTGAAAAACATCGAGTCGTCGTTCCGGCAGATACGTCTTTTCGGGGTTGTCTTCGTGAGTCTATGCGCTGTGGTGGCGGTCGCCTCCGTGGTGCTCTCTCTGAACTTCGCCGAAAAGCAGCGCGAAAAAATCTATGTCCTCGATAATGGCAAGTCTCTTATGCTTGCCTTGTCGCAGGACATGGAGCAGAACCGTCCGGCAGAGGCGCGTGAACATGTACGCCGCTTCCATGAGCTGTTCTTCACGCTCTCACCCGAAAAGTCAGCCATCGAGCACAATGTTAGCCGTGCCCTGTTGCTCGCTGACAAGAGTGCCTATAACTACTACCGGGACTTCACGGAGCAGGGATACTATAACCGCATTATCGCCGGCAACATCAATCAGGTGCTGAAGGTCGATAGCGTGGTAGTGAACTTTACCAACTATCCCTACGACGTGAGGACTTACGCCAAGCAGATGATTATCCGCCAGAGCAATGTCACCGAGAGGTCGCTGGTCAGCAGCTGCAAGCTGAAGAACTCCGGTCGCTCCGACGACAATCCCAACGGATTCATCATCGAGAACTTTACCGTAATCGAAAACAAAGATATACTGACAATTAAGAAATGATATTCAAAACTCTGAAAGAAAAAATCGGACTCCTTTATAATAAGGTGTCCAGCCGCAAAGTGAGCGCGGTGGAGTATGTCCGTCGCAAATGCGACGACATACCCCCGCAGAAGCGGTTCCGGGTCGTGGCTGTGGCTTTCGTCCTGTTTGCCCTTCTCGCTCTTTTTGTCTTCGGCAAGTCAATCTATAACATCTATAACGGGGTGCATAGCAATCCCGACTTCGGCACCATAAAACAGATGCCGATGCCTGAAAAGGGCGACAAACCAACACCGGAAATTTTCTATGGATCTGAAGACGCTATGGAATAAACTCAGAAGACCCACTACCGAAGCGGAGCGGAAGATGCGGATGAAGTATCTCGTGGCTTTCCCCGCGATGTTCCTTACCACCGGCATTATCCTGTGGCTGATATTCGACAGTTTCGGCGACGGAGCCGCTACCCAGACAAGCGGTTTCAACCAGAATATGCCGGAGCCTGACGCGAAGGAGATTGTCAGCGACAAGCGAGACGCATACGCCACTCAGAAGGATACAATCAATGTGACTGCCGAAAGTATCCCCCTTGTGGATTCTGTTCCCAAAGTACGGGAGGAAACTCAGCCTGATATGGTGGAGGCTTCAAATCTGGCATATCAGGAGGTACAGGCTTCGCTTGATGACTTCTTCATCCCTGAGAACACCGAGGTTACGCAAATGGCGGAACTTCAAGCCCGTATCAACGAATTGGAGGCGCAGAACCTGATGGCACAACAGCAGGTCCAGCAACCCAACGAAATGGAACTGATGGAACAGTCCTACAAGCTCGCGGCACAATATCTCGGCACCGGCGGCGGTCAACAGGCGGTGATTGTTGATGAACCGGAGAAGGAACGTAAGGTCATGCCTGTCAATCAGGTGAACCGCAATGTTGTGTCTTCTCTCAGTGCCTCAGCAGATAATACCCGCTCGTTCTCTACCGCTGTCGGAACCAAACGCACGAATTTCAAGAACACCATTTCAGCCTGTGTCGCCTCTGACCAGTCGATTACCGACGGGCAGAGCGTTCGGCTCCGCACGCTCGAACCTATGTGGATAGGCAACTCTCTGTTGCCGAAGAACACTACAGTGGTGGGAGCGGCACGGTTGCAGGGTGAGCGTCTTGAAATCAAGATCGAGTCTATCGAGGCTCTCGGCTGCATCATGGAGGTTGACCTGTCGGTATATGACTCCGACGGTCAGGAAGGTATCAATATTCCCAACTCTATGGAGAGCGATGCTCTTCACGAAATCGGCGCAAACATGGGCAGTACGATGGGCAGTTCCATCAACCTGACCACCAACGCCGGTGCGCAGCTCGCCTCCGATGTCGGCAAAGGTCTTATCAATGGTGTCAGCCAGTATCTCAACAAGAAACTGCGTACCGTGAAAGTCCACCTGAAATCCGGCTACAAAATCATGCTCAAACAGAACGAGCAGTAAATCAACCAACCCCAACAACAACGAATGAAAACAATCACAAAAATCTTCGTTGCGGCAGTGGCACTCTTCGGAGTGGCCATTGCTGCCAACGCAAAATCGCCCAAAAACACCGATAACAACGTGTCTTCTGTCGCCGAACATGACCTTAAAGTGTACGGCTCAGCCTACACCGACGGCGACAAGTTCGATGGTCTGACACGTAAGGTGGGCTTCGACCGGATGATTCCGCCTCACGCCTTAGAGGTATGCTTCGAGAAAACTACACACATCATCTTCCCTTCGGAGGTGGTGTATGTGGACCTCGGCAACGAGAACCTCGTGGCAGGGCTCGCCGACGGAGCAAAGAACGTGCTGCGCGTGAAATCCGCTTTCAAGTCGTTCAAGCAGGAAACCAATCTCTCGGTAATCACCGATGATGGCTCATATTACACTTTCAATGTCAAATTCGCCAAAGAGCCTCTGCTTCTGAGCATCGAGATGACGAACTTTCTCCATGACGGGGAATCGGTGAACCGTCCCAACAACGCGCAGGAGATCTATCTGGAGAAACTCGGTCAGGAATCGCCGGTGCTGGTGAAGCTGATAATGAAGTCTATCTACAAGCAGAACAAGCGCGAGATTAAGCATATCGGCTCAAAGCGTTTCGGGGTGCAGTTCCTTCTGAAATCTATCCACATCAACAATGGACTTCTCTATTTCCACACCGAATTGAAGAACACCTCCAACATCGCTTTCGACATCGACTATGTGAGCTTCAAGATTGTGGACAAGAAGGTTATCAAGCGAACCGCCATGCAGGAGCAGGTACTTGAGCCTCTCCGCGCCCAGAACTATGTGACGATAGTTCACGGCAAATCCTCGGAGCGCACAGTGTTCGCCTTAGAGAAATTCACAATCCCTGACGACAAGCAGCTCGTTATCGAGGTCGCCGAGAAGGAAGGCGGTCGTCATCAGTCCTTCGTGATCGATAACGAGGACATCGTGAGAGCAAACGTAATCGACGAGTTATCCATCCAATAAACGACAAGCCCATGAAAAAGATTCTTTCAATCTTCGCTGTGGCGGTGCTTTCCCTGTTCGCAGGGGAGGCATTCGCCCAGCGGAATCTCCCCGGAATGTCGGCGTTCGAGGTACGTGCCGACATGGTAAACGGTTTCTATACCGGCAATTCCCGCAATTGCGGGTATAATCTCGGAGTATTTTACTCGGTCATCAAGGGAAACAATGCCAATACATGGTCTTTCGGCGGTGAATACCTCCAGACCTATAAGCCATACGGTGAGAAAGGACGCATCCCCGTGGCTCAGTTCACAGGAGAGGTCGGCTACAATCTCCGCATCGTCAGCGACTACTCGCAGACATTCCACCTTTACGGCGGTGTGTCGGCACTTGCAGGATACGAGACGGTCAACTGGGGCGAGAGCGTCCTACGCGACGGCTCTACCATTCAGGCGAAAGACGCTTTTATCTATGGTGGTGCGGTAACTCTCTCGGCTGACTTCTATCTCTCGGACCATGTGGCATTAGGGGTCCATCTGAAAGAGAAGTTTGTCTTCGGCAACGATACCGGGCATTTTCTCTTTGCCTACGGCATTCACCTCAAATATCTGTTTTAGGATATGCGGTACACGAAGAATGACATTTCCCGTATTCCCCTGACGGAGTTTATGGCTGCTCTGGGCGAAAAGCCGGTCAAGGCTTTCGAGGACATGAAGCTTTACTATGCACCACAACGAGATGACCCGGAGCCGATGTTAGTTGTCGATACCAATACTAACCGATGGTATGACCATGCAACCGATCAGAGCGGAGACATCATCGACCTTGCCACTCTGAAGATGAATCCGAAGCATTACACGGATCCGCGAGATTTCATCATCAAGTACATGAACGACTATGAGCATGGCAAGGAACTTTCCGCTAAGGCACGTCAGCCATTGGAACCGAAGGTGGTTACTCCCGACATCCGTAAAATCAGGCTCACTGATTTTATGAAGGATCTCGGTCAGGAACATCCCGTGGCTGCCGACGGTAATCTCCGTATCTATAAAGCTCCCTACGACCCGAAAGGCGAACCGACAATGGTTATCAACATCGAGACAAATCTCTGGCGTGATACCAAATCGGGAGCATACGGCGGCATCTATGACCTTGCATACGAGATGACAGGCTCCGCCAATATGCGTGAACTGAATATGTATATCGCCGGAGAGATGTCGAATATCCGGGAAGTCAGCATCCGTCAGGAGCCTAAGGAACCTCCGAAGCAGGAGCAGGATAAACCCAAACGGAAGATGCGCCTATGAACATAGACGAGATCAAGAAAATCTCCCTTGTGGAGTTTCTGAACCAGTTGGGTTATCAGCCTACGGGACGCGACAGCAAAGGTTTGTGGTTTTACGCCCCGTATCGCAGTGAGAGAAAACCTTCGTTCCATGTCAATCCTAACCGCCAGGTTTGGTTTGACTTTGGGACGGGCACGGGAGGCGACATCTTCTCGCTTGCCGGAGAAATGTCCGGTGAAACGGACTTTTTGAGGCAGGCCGATTACATCGCTCAGAAGATGCGCCTCCCGGTCGCTAAGCCCTACAAGCCAACGCCGTTTGTCGAGGAACCGACTTTCGAGAATGTGAAGGCGTCGCGGCTCACATCTCCTGCGCTGCTGAAATATCTCGCCGACCGTGGTATTTCGAGAGACATAGCACAGCGATACTGTGTTCAGGTTGATTATGAACTGCATGGCAAACAGTATTACGCTATTGGCTTCGAGAACAATGCCAACGGCTACGAACTGCGTAACCCTTTCTTCAAAGGGTCGTATCCTCCGAAGCATATCACCCATATTGTCAACGGCAACGCACGGTGTAATGTCTTCGAGGGTTTCATCGACTTCCTTTCGGCTGAAAGGCTCGGCTTTAACGACGGCATGGACTCCGTTGTGCTCAACTCCGTCTCGAATGTTGCCAAAGCCATAATCCCGTTGGCTGATTACACCGTTATCCAGTGCTATCTTGACAATGACGCCGCCGGCCGTGCGGCTCTCGCCAGACTTCGGCGTGAGTTCGACGACAGGGTCATGGACAAGTCGGCACTTTATCCTGACAACAAGGATTTGAACGATTACCTTATGTCGCTCTATCCGAAAAAATCATCAAAACTCAAACTCTGAAAAACGTGAAAACAATTCTCAACAAACTTGGCGGAATACGCCTTACCACCGGCCGTTTCTTCGGCTTCTGGATTGCACTCTTTGCAATCGTCTTCGCTATGACCTCCTGCTCCGATGAACTCGATGTTCAGCAGTCCTATCCCTTTACAGTTGATGTGATGCCTTACGGCGACAAGATTGTCAAGGGGCAGACCGTTGAGCTGCGCTTCGAGATCAAGCCGGAGGGCAACTCCTCCAACACTCTCTACACTATCCGCTACTTCCAGTATGACGGTCAGGGCACCCTCAAACTCGTTGACGGTCCTGTTCTGGTCAACAACGACCGTGTGCTTCTGGAGAGCAAGACATTCCGGCTGAACTACACCGCCCGCACCTCGGAGGCTCATAAGTTCCTCGTCGTGATTGAGGACAATTTCGGTTCGACGCCGTGGGAGCAGACTTTCGAGTTCAACGGCAAGAGCGGCGATGATGACGGCGGCGAGACTCCCGGAATCATCGGACCGATTGTAGGACCCGTAACCCCGATCATCCGATGAGAAGACTCCTGATATTCCTCATGGCGATAGTGGCCGTCACGGTCACTTCGCCGGCTTTCGCCGCAAAACGAAGTATCATGGAACTGCCGCTTTTTGAGCGGGCAGTTCTGATAATCAAGAAGTTCGAGACCCTCCACAAGCCGAAGCACTGGCCCTATGTCGGCTACGGTCATCAAGTCCAGCCGGGCGAGCCATACCGCCGAGGCGTCCAGCTCACAGAGAAACAGGCTGACGTCCTCCTCCGCAAAGACCTTGCCAAGTTCTGCGCCATGTATTCCAAGTATGGCAAGGACTCCGTTCTTCTCGGCGCACTCGCCTACAACTGCGGTCCCGGCGTCGTTAACAAATCCACCGTCCTGAAAAAACTCAAAGCCGGCAACCGTGACATATTCAAGTCCTACGTTTCCCACTGCCGCTACAAAGGAAAATTGCACAAGGGGTTATATAACCGAAGGTTGACAGAACTTGCAATATTGTTTATACCGTAAAAATTGCCGTGCAGACACGCAAAATGAGTGTCTGCACGGCAATTTTATATCTTGATTAATCCCAGTCGTTAAGAGATTCTATATATCGGTCAACATCAAGTATGGTAACATACTTACTGCGTTTCTCCTGACATTCAGCGCAGTTGCAGGTGTTTGAATGAATATGGATGGTTCCGACCTTGGACCATTCCTCTTCGTTTTCTTCTTCCATAATCACTTTGCGACTTCGTCCTTGAAAGAGTTGGCGGGTTTGAATGCCGGAATGTTGTGTGACGGGATAATGAGAGTGGTATTCTTGCTGATGTTGCGGGCTGTCTTCTCTGCACGGGTCTTTACGATGAAGGAACCGAATCCACGGAGATACACGTTTTCACCGTGAGCGAGACTGTCCTTCACTACGGTCATGAATTGTTCTACCACCGAGAGAACGGCAGGCTTGTCGATGCCGGTCGTTTTAGCTATCTCGTTAACTATATCTGCTTTAGTCATATTGTCTGTTTTATCTTGAATTTGATAAATTTTGTGAACACAAAATTACTAAAAATCGGGAAATTATCGTTAATGAGAGAACACTCGTTCCTTGGTTATATAATTTTCAAGGCTTTCCCTATCCGACAGGCTTCATGAGAGTTTTTGACTTGAAGCTTGCCAATAATTTCCTGCCGATGACGGCTCACCGTGTGGATGCTGATATTCAACCGTTCGGCTATTTCCGAACTTCTCAACCCTGTGTCTATCAGAGAAAGAACTTGACACTCTCGCGGGCTAAGAATTGTTCCGTTCCCTGAAACCGTCAATTCTTCGGTAAGCCCCGTTATGGAGTTGACCGCATAACTTGTACCGTTGAAATCAAACGATATGGGACCGTATATACAAAGAGCATATCTGACATTATCCTTATCTTCATCAAAAATATAATACATCCGATGCAACACATCGTGGATTTCTCCATCGGCAAAACGGAAACGTAATTTGGAGACAAGATAATAATCCTCTTTCCGGATTTTGGGAATACGTCGCAGATAATGGAAGAATCTGAGTTCTGCCAGATATTTCCCCTCCTGTTCTTCAGGTGACATCAAGGAAAGAATCCGTTTTTCCCAGATTGAATCTTCTTGCCGATAGTCACCAAGGTCAAGATTTCGGGCAAAACCGCCGGCTACGATATGGCTTTTGCCGGATACCATATCGCTGACCACAACTATTACATTTTCTATATTTGCAATTATGTCAGCATACTCCAGCACTTTTATCAGGCCGTCTGGATTACTGAAAGAACCCTCCCTACGAAGCAGTTCATCAAGTTCCCTTCTATTATTAGAATGGTTATTTCTGACCATTGTCCCTTATTTTGCGAGTTGTTAACTTTGCAAAGTTAATAAATCCAATGGTTATTTTCAATAATGAAGGCTAAACTGTTTCTTACTCTTTGCGCTTTCATCGCTACCATAACGATGAATGCTCAGACCCTCGAAAAGATGAACTGGTTCAATGAGCCGGACAACTGGCAAATCAACAATGGCTCGCTGATAATGGATGTAACACCCAACAGCGACTACTGGCGTATCTCGCATTATGGATTTACCGTTGACGACGCTCCGTTCTATTATGCCGAATACGGCGGTGAGTTCGAGGCAAAAGTACAAATATCGGGAGAATACAAAGTGAGGTTTGACCAGGCGGGCATGATGATTCGTCTTGACCATGAAAACTATATCAAGACCGGAATCGAGTTTGTTGATGGCAAATACAATCTCAGCACAGTTGTGACACACAAGACTTCCGACTGGAGTGTGATAGCGCTTGACCGTCCCGTTGACTTCATCTGGATCAAGGCAGTCCGTAGACTCGATGCCGTTGAAATTTTCTATTCGTTCGACGACAAGGAGTATCACATGATGCGTAACGCATGGATTGAAGCAAACCACCCTGTGAAAATCGGCATGTTTGCCGCATGTCCCGACGGAAACGGTTTCAAGGCATCTTTCAGCGACTTCAAGGTAACTCATCTCCCCGACAAAGTCCGCAGCGAGTGGCTAAAGAACAACGCAGAATAATCATCTCCACATCTACACCTATGGCGCCCGACATCGCTTTAGCGTTTTGTCTGGCAAAGAAATTTTGGCAAATTGAAGGCGATGGAGCATGACGCTTCACCGCCTTTAATGCGATTCATCTCAATGAAATATTACTTATCTTCAGCTTCCAATACAACAGGTTTCCCATATTTCTTGTCCACAATCAGGAGCAAGAGCGGCTGAGAAGTATAAGACATTTTCTTGCCACGCTTAATGGCATAGCGTAAGACAAGTTTATTTCGGTTTGTGTCAGTCAGTGAAATCACTGACAGGTGTGTGTCTATATCTGTCTGCTCAAGGGCCACACATATTACGAAACTTTTGTTGAAATCTATTTTCGTAGGCTGACCGTTTGGTCCCATCACAGCCGCCATGCCAAAGTATTTTTCAAATTCCTCGGCGGAAACTATGGTTGTGGGAGGGAGCCCGGTCACATCATTTCTTACGAAATATCTGTCGGCAACCATATACGGGATTGTCGTGGCTGTACGCTGGGATGTATGACACCCACAGAAGAATGTGCAGCAAATTACTGCAATGCTGATAAAGAGAATGATCTTGGTTTTCATGATTATTTTCTATTTTCCGTATTTTTTCTCAAAGATGTAGAAGTGTTCCTTCCCCCATTGCAGCATCTGATCGATTAGAGGTAACAGAGACTTACCTAACTGGGTTATCCTATATTCTGACCGAGGCGGAAGCTCCGGATAGATGGTCTTTTCCACCAGTCCATCCTCAACCATTTCCTTCAACTGAATGTCAAGGACACGCGGAGCCGCTTCGGGCAGACATTTATGAATCTCGCTGGGCCGCATCGCTTCACCTGAACGAAGTTCGTCAAGCATGCACGATTTCCATTTGGAATCGATTAGGCTCATAGTCAGCCGTAAAGGACAATCGAGGTCAACGGGTATCTTCTTTTCGTATGCCATGTCATTATTTTTGGTGCAAAGTTAATGAATATTGTTGAAAATCAGAATACCGAAAAATTATTCCATATATGAATAATTTTTCGGTACTTGACAAATACATATTACCATAGTAATTTTGCAGTCAGAAAATCAAATATATACTGACATGATAAAAGACTATAAGGAAATTAAGGAAGTGGTGATGCAGTATGTAAACGGCTGCGCCACCGGTGATGTCGAACTCGCAAAGAAAGCATTCCACAAGAACGCCATCATGTATGGCTATCTCAACGGCGAACTCTGCGCCGGAAGCATCGATGCCCTCTATGCCGCAATCTCGCAGCTTGGCGCTGCTCCCGAGACAAAATACGAGGTTGATGTAATGGAGGTTGTCGGCACCGCCGCAACAGTCCGCATGGTTCTTGAAGACTGGCACGGGCTGGGATTCACAGACTTCCATTCACTCGTCAAAATGGATGGGAAATGGCAGATTGTCGCAAAAATTTTCCATCAGTAAATCATGGGAGACTTTCTCGAACTTGCAAGAGCGCGCTGGTCGGTGCGCTCTTTTTCTTCCCGACAGATTGAGCCTGAAAAACTTGATCTCATCCTGAAAGCCGGACAGATTGCTCCTACCGCAGTAAACTATCAGCCTCAGAAGATATATGTGCTTCAAAGTCCGGAGGCGTTGAGTAAAATCCGAGCCATAACGAAAAGTACCTATAACGCCCCAACCGTTCTTCTCGTTTGCTACGATGCTCGCTTGAGTTGGAAAAGTCCATTTGTAGAGGGATATGACTGCGGAGAGATGGATGCGTCTATAGTCTGCACCCACATGATGCTTGAAGCGTGGGACATCGGTATCGGCTCTTGTTGGGTTCTCTTGTTTGACCCTGCATTAGTAAAAAAGGTATTCAATCTTTCACCGTACATTATTCCGGTATGCCTTTTGCCAATAGGTTATCCTTCACCTAATGCAAAACCATACGCACCCTGGCATGATGTATTTCGTCCTCTCTCAGAAATGGTGGAATACCTTTGATCGCCGCCTTTTGGCGGCCGAAATTTTTGGCAAATTGAAGGCGATGGAGCATCACGCTTCACCGCCTTAATTTTCTTATAGTTAGAGTAATATGTTGAAAAGATAGCCGGAGATTACAGCCGTCAGGAATATTACGGCGACAATCATGGCGACGAGTTTCTTCTTGAAGATGCTTGCGAGCATCGACATTTCGGGGATAGCCATGCCTGCACCTCCGATGACAAGTGCTATGACGGCACCGATACTCATGCCTTTGCCCATCAATGCGACACCGATAGGTATTGCGGTCTCAGCGCGGATATACAGCGGAACACCGATGATTGCTGCGACAGGTACGGCAAAAGGATTGTCAGGCCCGGCTATTTTCAATACCCAGTCGCTCGGCATATATCCGTATATCACAGCTCCTAATGCAACGCCGATAATTAGGTACCAGATAATCGGTCGAAGCGTGTCCCATCCTGCACGAAGTGCTAATGCAATCTTCTGGCTCCACGGAAGTTTCCTCCGGTCAATCGAGCTTTCTTCAGCTGAACAACAGGACTGCTTTTTCAATCTTACGTTTTTGACATATTTCTGAGCATCAACCTTTTGCAATCCCCAGCCGAAGAACACGGCGCAGATGAAAGCAATCGCCACATATATCAACATTGCCTTGATGCCGACCAATGCGCCCAACATCGCTATGATAATGGGATTCAGTAATGGCGAGGCTATGAGGAATGACATCGTGGCGCCGAACGGCACACCTGCATTAAGAAAGCCTACCGTCATTGGCAGAGTGGAACAGGCGCAGAAGGGAGTTAACGCTCCGAATCCGGCGGCAATCACATTACCGAAGAAACCTGCTTTTTCAATTTTCTTGCTGATTTTCTCCTGTGGAATATACATCAGTATGATTTCCACAAGTGCCGTAATCACGATGAACAATACAACAAGCTCAACAGTAATATAGCAGAAATACCAAAGTGTATCAAGTAATGTATTCATATCCTCAATTTTTAAAATATTTTCTTGTATTGTTTGCAATCTTAACTAAAGTAAGCATTACGGGCACTTCTACCAGCACTCCCACAACAGTAGCAAGTGCTGCGCCTGACTGTATTCCGAATAAAGAGATGGCAACGGCAACAGCCAGTTCAAAGAAGTTGCTTGCTCCTATCATTCCTGCCGGGGCTGCAACATTATGGGGCAGTTTCCATGCTTTAGACCATCCATAAGCAATGAAGAAAATCAAGAAAGTCTGTAATATCAGTGGAACAGCTATCAGAACGATGTGTAAAGGGTTTGCAAGGATTGTTTTCCCTTGAAATGAGAAAAGTATTATAAGCGTAAGCAATAACCCAACAATGGTCCATTTGTTGAATTTGTTGACAAACACATTATTAAAGTAATCGATTCCATAGCGACGGACTACGAATATCCTTGTTACTATTCCGGCAATAAGCGGAATTACCACGAACAATACGACTGAAAGTATCAGTGTCGCCCATGGAATAGCAATACCGCCTATACCAAGAAGAAATCCGACTATCGGAACATAAGCTACCAGAATTATAAGGTCATTTACCGCGACCTGAACAAGTGTATATGCAGCATCTCCCTTTGAAAGATAGCTCCAAACGAATACCATTGCCGTACAAGGTGCCGCTCCGAGAAGAACAGCTCCTGCAAGATATTGGTCTGCAAGTGACGTCGGAATAAGGGACTTGAATATAACGAAAAAGAAAAGCCATGCGATACCGAACATCGTAAACGGCTTGATAAGCCAGTTAGTGATACAGGTAATAAGTATTCCTTTAGGTCGTTTCCCTACATTTTTAACGCTTTGGAAATCCACTTTCAGCATCATTGGGTAGATCATCAGCCATATCAGTACAGCTATCGGTATTGACACATTGGCGTATTCCCATTTTCCAAGTGTTTCAGGTATAATCGGCAGCAATTGTCCGACCGCAATTCCGACAATAATACATAGGGCTACCCAGACGGAAAGGTAACGCTCAAAGAATCCTATGCCTCTTTTATCATTCATTTCAAATTGTCATTATAGAATTGTTCAAACTTATTTTTTATCTCATCGCGCACTCTGCGAAATTCAGCCATAACAAACTCGTCTGAACCGATTGCATCGGAAGGGTCGTCAAAACCGATATGAAGGCGATGCTCCACGTTGCCTACAAACACAGGGCAGCTTTCGTTGGCACCTCCGCATACTGTTATCACATAATCCCACGGCTCGTTGATATATTCGGCTACGTTGTGAGGTTTATGGTCAGAGATGTCAATTCCCGCCTCTTTCATAACTTCAACAGCCTTGGGATTTACCTTTTCAGCAGGTCTGGTTCCGGCTGAAAAAACGTCAATATCAGAGCTGAACGACTGAAGAAATCCGTGTGCCATCTGACTACGGCAACTGTTACCGGTGCATAATATCAGAATTTTCATGTTTATTCTATTTTAGAAGAAATAGCCATATACCCAGCCTGAAATTGTGGCCATAACGATTACCAAAGCGACATATATCACTGTCTTTTTCGTACCCATAACGCTGCGGATGACAAGCATATTGGGAAGGGACAGCGAGGGTCCGGCAAGCAACAGGGCGAGAGCAGGGCCCTTGCCCATGCCCGATGCAAGCAATCCCTGAATGATTGGTACTTCGGTAAGTGTGGCAAAATACATGAACGCTCCGGTGAAACTTGCGAAGAAATTCGAGAGCAACGAGTTTCCGCCGACAGCCCATTCAACCCAGCTGTTGGGGATGATGCCGGGCAACTCCATGCCGTCATGCGTCGAACCGAGCAGAAAACCTGCGGTCAATACACCCACTGCAAGCAATGGAAGTATCAGTTTGGCGAATCCCCACGATGACAACGCCCATTCGCGGTTCTCGTCATCGTTCTTGTCGCACAGCAGCACGATGGCAAGTACGGCTACCGATACAATCATAGGCACGAGCGGTGCCAGTTTCGCGTCGGGAATAAAAACGTTGGCAAGGAAGGCTGACACTGCCACCGCGATAGCACCGAGGATAATCCAACGGGCTTTCAGATGGAGAATTTTTACCAGTATCACGCAAAGCCCTATGGCGAGAGCCGATGTAATCCACCATTTGGCGTTGTAGATCGCAGCCCATACTCCTCGGTCGATTGCCGCCGGTGCGCCCCAGTTGGCGAACACAAGGATTGCCACGAGAGTAAAGAAGAACACAGCGGTCTGCCAAAGCGGGCGTTTCTCCGGCGGTGGTACGATATTCATCTGTGATGCCTCTTTATCCCGTTCTTCTTTACGGAAGATGAACGACATCACAAGACCGATTACCACAGCAAACGTAACGGCACCGATAACACGGGCAAGTCCCATCTCAAGTCCGAGTATACGGGCTGTGAGGATTATCGAGAGTATGCTGATGGCCGGACCGGAATATAGAAACGCTATTGCCGGGCCAAGACCCGCTCCACGTTTGTAAATGCTGGTGAACAACGGGATAATAGTGCATGAACACACGGCAAGGATGCCTCCCGATACTGAAGCCACGGTATATGACACCCATTTCTTTGCATTTGCACCGAAATATTTTAACACCGCTCCTTGACTTACGAACACAGCAATCACACCGGCTATGAAAAACGCAGGGAGAAGACAGAGTACGATATGCTCACGGGCATACCACTTGGCAAGATCAAGTGTGGAGTGTATCGCCGTCAACAGGGTTTCGCTGTTGACGGGCATGAAGAACGCTGTCAGAAATATGACAACAGTCCATATCAGAAATTTAACATCCTTTCTTGTGTTCATAACAATCCATGTTGTGTTCAGATTATATTCCGAGTGCTTTCTTCACTTCGTCAGCTGTCGGAACGTGTCCCTTGATTTTTACCGTCCCGTCAACGACCACCGCCGGTGTCGTCATAATGTTGTAGCTCATCATCTCGGCTATATCCTCGATTTTGGATAGCTTAATATCAAGATGGTTTTCTACGATTACGCGCTCGACTACCCTGTATGTTTCCTTGCATTTGGAACAGCCGGGACCCAGCACGAGAACCTCTTTGGCTTCCTCTCCGGCAGTAGCAGTGCAGCAGGAAGAAGAAGTCTCGGAATCACATCCGCAAGAGGTCTGCGGTTTGTCATCATCTTCGACGATGATATTGTTGCCACACGAGCATTTGGGCTTTGAAGAGAAGAGATTAGCCCAGAATCCTTTTTTTGTTTCTTTGTTATTTCCCATTTGTCTTATCGTTTGTCTTTCGCCTTTCGACGAATATTGTTTATAAAATTTTTAGAAGAACATTATAACGCAATAGTACGCGCCGACACCTATAAACAAAAGCCCGACAATAATGTTGAGCCATTTCTGAACATTGCGTAGTTTGCCGTAGAACTCACCGACCTTTTCAACGCTGAAAGCGAGAATCCAAGCTACGGCAAGCACGGGAAGTGCGGTGGCTATTGCGAACAGAACCGGCAGAAGCCAGCCTGCGCTTGCCGTTACCGACATCGGTATCAGCATACCGAAGTACAGCACTCCGCTTGTAGGGCAGAAAGCCATCGCGAACAGAACACCGAGCAGCAATGCTCCCCATCCCCCTTTTCGGGCAAGACCTTCACCGTTGCCGCCGAAGCCGAACTGAGGCAGATTGAGCTTATGCGCGAACAGCATGAAAAGCCCGATAAGCAGCAACAGCGGCCCAATCAGCAGCTCGCCCCATTTCCCTATTGCCTTTTGTATCCCGAACACGCTTGCACCCTCTTTCAGAATAGAGATAAGGATGACGCCAAGGATGGTATATGAGACAACTCGTCCTAAAGTGTAAAGGACACCATTACGGAAAATACGTCTGCGGTTCTCTATATCCTTGCTGATGTAGCCTATTGCAGCTATGTTGGTGGCAAGCGGACACGGTGAGATAGCAGTGAGCAATCCGAGAAGGAACGCGGTCAGAGCCGGAGCAGTGCTATTGTCAAGTAAAGTCTGTAACCAGTCCATTATTTCAATGATTGGCGGATTTTGTCTGCAAGACCTTTCTTGAAGCCGTCAGGATTTTTACGGGCGTTCCCGAAGCCAAACTCAGTGAGGTTGTTACGGCTCTCCTTACCGTCTTTCCATTTGTTGACAAAGAGAGAAGACCATGTAACTTCGTATTTGTCGGCGATTTTTTCTCCCTCCGGGGTAGATATATCCACGGTCTTGAATACGACAGTGCCGTTTTTCATCTCGTTTGCAAAGAGAGTATTTATTACCTCTTTAGCGTTTTTCTCGATAGCCATGCAGGTGGCACAGCGTTGTTTGCCGTGGAAATATATCACTTCCACTCTATCCTTTTTAGGAGATTTCGCAGCGGCGGTATTATCCCCGCTTCCGCACGACACCAGCCCTATCATAAGGGCGAAAAACATCAGTAACTTTTTCATGTGATTATCATTTAATTTAGATTGTTATTTGCCGAATTACGAACATCGAAAGTAAAAAATAGTGCTTACGAGCAGCAGCTATTCTTTTTTGAGGGACAGCAGTCGTCAAGCATCTGTGAAAACAGTTGCCGGGCAAGTTTCCAGTTCTCTACGTTGATGCAATACTTTACTTTTGGCGGCTCGATGGTGCCTTGTATCAGACCGGCCTCCTTCAACTCGCTCAGATGCTGCGATACTGTGGCTTTCGCAATCGGAAGCACCTCATGTATATCTCCAAAGAAACATTCGTTTCTCTGAGCGAGAAAATTGAGAATCGCTATCCGCGTGGGATGCCCCATCGCTTTTGCAAACCTCGCAAGACGCTCCTGTTCGGGTGTTATCTCTAATTTTGCCATATCATTTTTATTTGTTGTTCGCAAAATTACAAACAATATTTGATATATCCAAACATAGCGATGATTTTTTTGAGGCGAGCAAAGTCTCACGAGGATTACGTGATGTTAAATGGCATTAAATAATCCGGCACCACTAAGTTGTCAGAACATCGTATCATTTGATGTCAACAAAACACCCAATATTACTGCCATTTCTGGGTGTAATATTGGGTGTAGATTTTGCAAATGCTTGGTAATCAAGCTAATTTGCGGAAAGACAGGGATTCGAACCCTGGGTACCCGTAAGGGTACAACGGTTTTCGAGACCGTCCCGATCGACCGCTCCGGCATCTTTCCTTTTGTCGGTCTTTGCGTCGGCAGTTGTCCTGTAGGGGGCCGTTTCCGGCGGCTGCAGGGGTGTGGACTGCTCTGCGGGTTGTTTGCGGGGACAAAGTTACGAAGTTTTTCTTTATTTGAAAAGTTTTCGGGGAGTTTTTTCGGATTTTTTCGCTAATTTTGTGGGCAGCTGCCTTTCTGCGCCGTGCATGTTGCGGTTCCTGATGGTTGTCGGGGATGGCGGCGTTATTGTTTTGATTCTAATTTTCAGAATATGTTTTCAGGAATTGTTGAAGAGGCTGCCCGCGTGATGGAGATTCGCCGCGAGGGTGGCAACGTGCATCTGACATTGGCGTGTTCGTTTGTCGACGAACTGCGGATTGATCAGTCGGTGGCGCACAATGGTGTGTGTCTGACTGTGGTTTCCATCGGCGACGGCGTCTACACGGTCACGGCTATCGAGGAGACTCTGCGCCGTTCCAATCTCGGTTCGCTCCGGGTGGGCGATCTGGTGAATGTGGAGCGCTGCATGGTTATGAACGGCCGTCTTGACGGTCATATCGTGCAGGGGCATGTTGACTGCACGGCGGTGTGCACCGCTCTGGAGCAGCTCGACGGGTCGTGTTATTTCCGGTTTGACTATGATGTGTCGCCCGAGCTTGTGCGCAAGGGGTATGTGACGGTCGAGAAGGGGTCGGTAACGGTCAATGGCGTGAGCCTCACGGTGTGTGACTCCGAGGTGTCGTCGTTCCGCGTGGCCATCATCCCTTACACCATGGAGCACACCAATTTCTGCCGCATCGCCGTGGGCGACCGCGTGAACCTGGAATTTGACATCATCGGCAAATATATTGCCCGCATCAGCAGCCTCGAGGCCTGATACGTGATTCAGAGATTTTTCTTACATTAATCTACATACCTAATATGACATACCGGATATTGGCGGCCACAGTGGCCGCGATGAGCCTTTCGGCTTCGGTTGCAGTTTTAGCAGCCGACACGGCTCCCGCCAACAGTGTGCGGGCCGAAAAAGTGGGTCCCGACGGGCGCACCGTGCAGGTCACGGCTCTTTCGAATTCTATTTACCGCGTTGACAATTTCCTCCCCGGCAAAGAGCCTGCGGCTTCGCGCACGGTGGTGGCCCGTGAGGGGCAGTTCACAGGCAACGTGGCCGACAGCGGTTCGGCTGCCGTGATCACTTCGCCCTCAGGAGTTATAGCCACTCTCGACAAAGCTACCGGAGCGGTGACCCTCACCGCCGGAGGCAAAGCCGGACTCTTTGACAGCGGTGCCCGCACCGTCACTGCCGACGGCAAACAGCAGATAGTGCTCTATCCCGTGGGCGACACTCGCGCTTTCTATGGCGGCGGCGAACGCGGCTACAGCTATAACCTCAAGGGACAGGATCTGGGGATGTACAACACCCAGAACTATGGCTATCAGGCCGGCGAGAAGCGGCTGAACCAGATGAATATCACCATGCCGCTGCTGATCTCGCCCGACGGCTATGGCGTGCTGATGGATGACTATGCAGCTGCCGACATGACTGTCGACAACCCTGTCACCTACACCACCGAGGCTCCCGGAAGTGTATCATATTACTTCTTTGCGTCGGAGGATGGCACTATGCCCGGTCTGGCCGATCAGCTGGGACGCCTCACGGGCCGCCAGGAACTGCCTCCGTTCTGGTCGCTGGGCTATATATCGTCGAAATACGGCTATCATGACCAGCGCGAGACCCTCGGCGTGGCCGACACGCTGAAAACCCGCGGCTATCCCCTCGACGGCATGGTGCTCGACCTCTACTGGTATGGGAAAGAGCAGGATATGGGGCGTCTGGCATGGGATCCCGAGCAGTGGCCCGACCACAAGAAGATGCTTGCCGATCTGAAAAAGAAGGGCGTGAACATGATAATCATCTCCCAGCCTTTCGTGCTCAAGAACGGCCGCGGCATCGACAACTATAATTTCCTGTCGCAGCGCGGCATGCTGGGCAAAGACTCGGTGGGCGGCACCAAGGATGTGACCATATGGGTAGGCGAGGGGGGCATGCTCGACATGTCGAACCCCGACACCCGCAAATGGCTCCGCGAGCGTTACCGTCAGCTCACCGACGAGGGCGTCACCGGCTGGTGGGGCGACCTGGGCGAACCCGAATGCCACCCCGCCGGGATGCATCACGCCAACGGCCTCACCGGCCGCCTCTATCACAACCTCTACGGCAACGACTGGAGCAGCATCATCAAGAACCTTTTCGAGGAGGAATATCCCGAAACACGTCTGATGACCATGATGCGCGGCGGCACCGCCGGTCTGCAGCGCTACTCAGTGTTCCCCTGGTCGACCGACGTGAGCCGTTCGTGGGGCGGTCTGCAGCCCCAGATCAAGATCATGCTCAACGCCGGTCTGTCGGGCCTTGGCTATATGGGACATGACGTGGGCGGTTTCGCCGTGGATCCGGAGCATCCCTACAACCCCGAACTCTATGTGCGCTGGTGCCAGCTGGGCCTGTTCTCGCCGGTGCTGCGCACCCATGCCCAGCAGTTTGCCAATCCCTACGACTATCCCGAGCAGGAGCAAATATTGCTCCCGCTGATCCGCGAACGCTATCGCTGGCTCCCCTACAACTACACCCTCGCATCGGAAAACGCACGTTTCAGCCTCCCGCTTGTACGTCCTCTCGGCTACTACGACGCCGATCCTGCGGCTCTCGACTCAATCACTGACCAGTATCTCTGGGGACGCGACGTGATGGCGGCTCCCGTGCTCACCCCCGGCACCACCGAACGTAGCGTCGTCTTCCCCTCGGGCCGGTGGGTCGACATCAACAATCCCGCCAACGTCTATGCCGGCGGCACCACCGCCACAGTGGCCGCACCCCTCGAGGTGCTCCCGCTCTTCGCACGCGCCGGCGCCCTGCTCCCCAAATCCGACTACAAGATGGAGAACACCGGCGACTACAATCCCGCCCGCTACACCATCGACTACTATCCCACACCCGACTGCGGCAAGACCACCTTCACCCTCTACGAGGATGACCGTACCTCGCGCTCCTCGCTCGCGAAGGGCAACTATGCGCTAATCGACATCACCGCCGACAACACCGCGCGGGCCACAACCCTGAAGGTCGCCGCCCCCACCGGCAGTTACGACGGAATGCCCGCCAAGCGCACCATCACCTTTGTGCTCCACAACGTCGACCGTCCCGCCAAAGTGACCGGCACCGCCAAAGTCAAGCAGACCTACGACGCCGCCACCCGCACCCTGACCCTCACCGCCACCTCGGCGCTCCCCCTCGACATCACCGTCACCAAATAACCCCTCGCCGCCTTACGGCCTGAACATACAAAATACACACGTCACAGAGCGATGTCCCAAACATCATCTGTGACGTTATGATGTTTTTCAACATATTTGCATCAATTATCAAGAATTGTCACTATCTTTGCAGACACAGACTGCCATGCAGGCCACGCCAGTAGGGAGAGGGTTATCCTGATCCTTAGGTTGAGGGTTAAGCGGAGCGGGATGTGTGAAACATACATAAGAAAGCGTTTATCCGCGCTGATTCTTGACCATTGGAAATTCTCGCAAAATTTCAAATCGTAGTCAAGGCCCAAGCAACGGTAGATGCCCGTGGATATGTAATTATCTTGCTTTCGGCACGGTATTTCGTGAGAAATACCGCCGGACGCACCGATTGCATATACTGGCGTGGGCTTCTGCGTTGCCGTCCGACTACGATTAGGCAATGCGAGAAGCCTCCAATGGTAGGACGGTAACAGATACAGATTCCTACGCTTTTTCTTTTATAA
>CEAC01031722.1_pt1 | contig 70520 bp, 48 predicted proteins | sample 557411 | NCBI WGS metagenome assembly CEAC01 (sample SAMEA3182094, study PRJEB8094) | gut metagenome | biome: human; feature: gut; material: Stool; isolation source: human stools | place: Canada | collected 2012-02-21
GGGGGCGTCTCGCCCCCGTGGTAACTTTCAGCGTGTAAGGATAATACCACGAGGGCGAGACGCCCTCGCCCCTATCTATGCATCTTAAGTAAACAGCATTTAATTGCGTTCCTACAATTTAGTTGGTATATTTTGAGTTTTGCAACACCCGTCGTGCATGTCGATGGTTATTTGCGCTTGCCGAATATCTCGCTAAGGCCGTCCATGTCGAATGTGAGCGAGAAACGGAGTGTCTGGTCAAGCGGCGACTGCTGTGCCGTCGCTATCATGTATGAGGCGTCGAGGCGAAGCACATTGAGCGAGAAGCCCGCACCGATGCCGAAATACTGGCGGTTGCCCTTGAACTGGCTCTCGTGATAGTAGCCCGCACGGAGGAAGAACTGCTGGTTGTAGGAGTATTCAGCACCGAGAGAATAGGTAATCTCGCGCAACTCCTCCTTGAATCCTCCGGGAGCGTCAGAGAAAGACTTGAAGATACCCGTGATGGGCGACATGTCCTGCCACTCCTGCAGTGCGTCGAGGTATTCGCGTTCGCCGTCGGTGTCGTCGGGGTAGTCGCTCTCACGCGGACGCGCCGGCACGAGCAGTTTGTTGAGGTCAAGTGAAAGAGCCAGGTTGTGGTAGTCGGCCAGCGGGAACATGAACGTGGTGCCGAGGCGCAGGTTGGTGGGAAGGAACGCGGGGTCTTCGCCGTTGTTGTAGTTGACCTTCGTACCGATATTCGATATGTTCCAACCCCACGACCACTGGCACTCGTTGCGGCCTATGATGGGGTAGGTGGTGTAGTATCCCGAGATGTCGGCCGAGAATGCCGATGCACCTACCGTCTGGTCGCCGGCGTATGAGTTGGAGAAGCCGAGGTCGGAGTATATGTAGCGGAATACGACGCCCATCGAGAACTTTTCCGACAGTTTGCGCGAGTAGCCGACGTCAAACGACAGTTCGTAGGGATTGAGGCTCTGCGTGGTGATGCCTGTAGGGTCGTTGGTGTTCACTTCGCCGAGCGAGAAATAGCGCAGCGATGCCGACACGGCCTGATTGTCATTGGAGCCGAGCTTCCAGTAGCCCGACACGTCGGCGAGGAAGATGTCATTGACAAGTTTGCGCAGCCACGGCGTGTAGCTGAGCGATACGGCGGCCTTCGAGTAGGCGAACGCATATTTCGACGGGTTCCAGAACTGGGAGTAGGAGTCGGGGTCGGTGGCCGCGCCTATGTCGCCCATTGCGGCGCCGCGGGCGTCGGGAGCGATGGAGAGGGACGTGACGCCGGTCTCTATCGGGTTGAATTCGTTTTTGATATTGTCATCGGCGTATGCCCCCTCTGTGGCGAGGAGGCATGCGGTACCGAGAATTGTCGATTTTATGAGAGTCGTTTTCATATATTACTATAACTCTAAATTGCAAAATTTATTGTAGGTGAGCGCATAAATTTTACAAATACAGGGCGAGTTGCAGGCGTTATTGCTGTTGCACGACTATGATGTCGGTTTTGGGCGTATGGCCGTAGAGGTTGCCCCCCTTGCAGATGGCGTATGCGCGATACACTCCGTCGGCCACGAGGTTGCCGTCGCGGTCGGTCAGGTCCCATTCAAACGGGAAGCTGACGTCATTGCGTGTGAACACGGTGTTGCCCTCTTCGTCCTCTATTATGAGTCGTCCGGTTGGTGTGTCGGTGAAGCTGTGGCTCAGTCCGATAGTGGCCTGTATGCGTGCGGGTTCCTCCTCGACGGTCAGCCGGGCGTTGGCCGATGTGTTATTGATGACGAAGTCAATCGTGCGCGACGCGCTGTTGCCGGCGTTGTCCGAGATGTGGAGGGTAAGAGAATGGCGTCCGTCGGCAAGCGAGGTGAACGGATAGGATATTTCCACCGTCCCGTCGCTGTAGTTGGTCATGGCGGTTCCTGTCACCGGATAATTCATGGTGTTGTCAATCGTTATGCGGCAGGTTGACCCTACGGCTCCGGTGGGGCTGTAGATGCCGCTGCCGGTCTCGGTTACAGTGGCGTATACCGTGAAATCCTGGCTCGCCATGTCGCCGTTTGTGAAGTCAGGCGTGTCGATATACAGGCTCGTTATCTCTGGTGCCAGAGTGTCGGCGGGGCTTTCCGGTACGGCATTGACATCGCATGTGAGCGCCGTGGTATATGTCGTGGCTACTTCGCTGTTGTCGGGGAGCACAGCGGTGATTGTCGCGCGGTTGAATCCTCCCGTGCGCAGGGGCATCGGCGGCGTGAAGCTGACGGTGAATCTGCCTCCCTCGACTTTTGCCATCGTTTCGACCAGCAGGTCCTCGTCGCAATACACATCCCTCTTTTTTGTGTTATCGCCGAGCGTGACGGTGCTACGCACTACAGGAGTTTCATATATCGACAAAATCACGTTTCCGTCAAATGAAGTCCAGGGAGTGCCGGGGCTGGAGGGGTCGTTGACGTAGCCCGTTATGGTGTTGACGGCGAGAGGCACTATGCTGTGGTGCGCTTCTTGGGCGCTGTATTGCTCGCCGTTTACGCCCTCTATAGTTATTTCGTGGTCGGATACGAACAACGGTATTGCCGGGTCGCCGCACAGGTTGTAGCATGATGTGTTGATCATCAGGTCATTGTCGCCGGCTGTCATGTCGGTGAGCAGCTTGTTGCGGCTCAGACGCAGTATGTCTCCGGTAGTTGTGCCTTTTGACGATTTGGCGAAGATGTCGGCCATTGTCTCGGAAAGCACTTCGTTTTTGGGCTGGTAGACTTCGCGGCAGGCTGCGACAACGCCTATCATTCCGCCGTCGTTTTGGAGCACCATCTCCTGTGCGAGCGACTGTTCGAGCCGGTCGAATGTGTAGGCCTGACAGGTAGCGAGCATTGCGAACGGGAAATATTTGTACTGCGTGTTGTGCACGTCCGACAGGCTGTAGAGGTTGGCTCTGCCTATGAAGTCGGGTTTGCCGTGGCCTGTGTAGTTCACGTACATGACACCTTTCTTGAGCGCCTGCTTTATGACGTTTTTGGCCGGCACGGCGAGTCCGTTTTTCAACGGGTAGAGTGAGGAATAGCCCTTGACGAGTGTCACTCCTGGATTGTTGTCGAGGAATGACTTGGCTGTTATCGAGTCACCGCTGAGCAGGTGGCTGTTCTGGTCGCCGTGGTCGGTGAGCAGGAGCACGCGCTGGTATATGTCGGTCGTGGGAGTGTAGGTGAGGTACTGGTACACTTTGTCGACAGCCTTGGATGCCTGCAGCTCGTCGGTGACCGGTATGCGGCCTACATTGATGTGCTGTATGCTGTTGATGAATTCGGAGGCTGGGGGAGTGTCGCCGAGCATGCCGAAATAAGCGTCGCATGAATAAGCCGTGGTCAGCGATGACATGGACTTGTGGTAGGGCGTGCCGTAGTTGAGCAGCGTTACGCCCCTTTCCTTGAATTCGGCTCCTGTGGTGGTGAGGCCGCGGTTGTCGAAGAACGCGCCTCCGAACAGCAGCAGGTGCTTCATCTTGGCCGGATTGCGGTCGTAGAACATTTTCATGGCCTTGCGTATGCCCCAAAGCGACGGGGTGCCTGACGAGAATTCGTTGAATATCTCCTCCTGGCGGAGCACTATGACGTCCTGGTGAAGGAGGTCGCGGTGTATCTGTGCCAGTCGCTCGGCCTGGGCGGTGAATGCGTCGGCCGACAGTATCACCATGTCGGGCACGTCGTAGGAGTGTATGTTCTGGTTGTCGATTTCACCGGCATATTCCACCGGCAGATGTTCTCTTGTCGGGTCGAAGGCTATGGCGCGGTGTGCCGGGTCAGTGTTCTTGCTTATGCTGTAGGCGCCGGAATTGGTGAAGATTGCCGTGCGTTTGGCATAATTGTATGATATCTCGTATTGACGCACGTTGTATGCCTTGTCGACGTTCCATACCAGCACTTCGGGATTGGCGTCAGCCACCTCGATTATACGGCCGTTGGCGAGAGAGCCGTCGCACATCAGTATTGATGGCCTGTCGCCGAGGTTGTTGCACCGCTGATAGGCGAATGCGACGCGGTCGACCGCTGCGTATGTGAATGTCGAATATGGCGACTTCACCAGTTTCACGTCAAACGATGCCGCGGTACGCGGCATCGACAGCGACAGGTAGGAGTCGGATACGGCGGCATTGGTGCTGAACTGCACGTGGCTGTTGCTGTTGTCGAGGTTTATTGTCTTGTTGATGATGTCACCGCGGTGGGGATAGGTGAGGGTGTACTGGAGGTTCTTGCCCGAGCCTACAAGGATGTCGTGGAACACGACTTTCGAATACGTTATTGACGAACTCTCGAAATACAGGTCGTCGAGCGGGAATGAGTATCTGACAGTGTCGCTGTCCTGCGATATGTCGCGGCCGAAATAGAGCTGTCCCTGGCGCACGGGGATGGTCAGTTCCTCCTCCTCCGTCGCTATACTCCAGTGGCAGCGTACGAACGGCGAGGATACAAATGATTTGTAAGGTATTATTTCGGGCTTCTTGACCGGCTGTGAGTCGGTTATGAAATAATAGCCCGCGTCGGCCACGTTGTTGCGCTCCACGTCGGGGCATACGGCTACCGACGCCGATTTCGCCGAGAAGTACACGAGGTTCGGACGCCAGTTCGCCTCGCCGTAAAACAGCAGGCGGTCATCGCGGTATACTACAGGCTGCTGTGGCAGGTCGTCGGGCACGCTTTCGTCAAGCAGTTCCGACACTCCGGCCACTCCGCCGAATCCGTAGACTGTCACTGCCGACGGGTTGTCGAAGCCCCATTCGCGCAGCTGCTCGTTGGTTATCTGCTGTATGCCCGATTCGTTGACGCGAATCTTCACCCAGCGTCCCGATGACAGCACTGATGATGACGTGTAGTGGCCGGCATCTGTTGCCGACGCAGACATTGCACCCGCTAAGGCGCATAACATGGAGATATAGAGTCGTGTTTTCTTCTTATATGGCATTGCTACTGAAACTTTTTTCTGTTTGATGATTAAGAAATGTGACTGATGTCTATATGGTTTGCGTCAGTATCTGACGTGACTGATTGTCGGTTATGTTCCGGTTAATATAACGTAGACGCCCTTGCTCTTATTGTGCTTCGGAGTCATTCCTGCTACCCGGCAAGTGCGTTACTTGATATTGAATCCGAGCACCTGCTGCCCGTTGACCGATGCTTCTATGCGGTCGCCTATGCTGATGCCGCAGCTGAAGATGGGGGAGGGGGGTATGATGATGTCGCCCGTCTTTATTATCATGTCCTTGCTCAGCAGCCTGATTGCCTTGGCCACGGGCGGGGTGACATTGGAGAATGAAATGCTTTGCGGAGATGATATGACGACCGATTTCACCGTGGCCGCGTCGAGCCATGCGCCTGTGGCGAGGGCGCCGTCGAATGCCGTAGCCCATGGCGTCCAGTTCTCGATGCCGTAGCCCTCGGGTAAAACAATGTCAAGCGGCACGAAGCGCGCGCACAGGGTCATCATGTCGTAGTACCGCGGGGCGAACCGTTCGGCGATTGATTTTCCAAGTCTGCTCACGAGATAGGCCAGTGAAAAATCGCAACGCCAGCGACGTGATATTTCGGGAAGAAAGACGGGGCGGTTGTCACGTACTATAGAGGAGTCGGTGGTGAGTATAAGCGACGGAAGCACTGCGCCCTCCTTGTTTCCGAAGTCTCTCAGTTCAAGTATTTTCATGACCGGTATCAGCGTTAGTTATGAGGCTCCGTCCAGGCGTTTCTGGGCGTCGAGACGGTTGTACATCACGGCCAGATGGGCGTATATCGAAGTGTTGGTGATGACTATGCCGCGCGGGGCGCGGATACGGTAGGGCGTGAAATTCCACAATGCCTTTACTCCGGCCTTGATGAGCCGGTCGGCTCCCTCCTGCGCGTGGTCCACCGGAAGTGTTATTATTCCCACCTCGACATTTAGCCGCGTTATCGTGGATTCGAGCGACGCGATGTCGAGTATCGGCACACCGCACACCGTCTTGCCTACGATGTTCTGGTTGATGTCGAAGCCGGCAACGATGTTTAGCCCGTAGTTGGCAAGGCCGGAGTCGTGTATGAGCGAGCCTCCGAGAGAGCCCGCCCCGAGCACCACGGCATTGTGGCGGCGCTTGAATCCGAGAAACTCCTGCAGCTCATGGCACAGCAGCTTCACCTCGTAGCCTATGCGGGTCTTGCCCTTGATGTTGAGAAACGACAGGTCCTTGGCTATCTGCGACGCGTCGACATTAAGCTCGCGCGATATTGCGGTCGACGACACATACTCTATGCCACGCTCGTCAAGGAGTGTGACGTATGCAAGATACCACGGCAGACGGCGCAGGGCCGGCTCCGGTATCATCGCTTTGTCAGTGTTTTTTGTTGTCGTACTCATAATTTTTCAGACCGCAAATATACAAAAAATTATGATAACGGGGGTCTTTGCACGGCAAAATTTATGTTAATATATAATGTATCCGCATGAAAAACATACGGCGTCATACCTGTTTTCACAAACCGGTGTGACGCCTGTATGTTTTAAAACAATAGCTTCTTGTATAATTATCCGGTGCAAAATTACTGCGGCATTACGTATGCGCAAATACCTAAAAGTAGGTATTTTTCATGTCGGCGCCCCCGGTAGCGCGCCGGCGGTCGTGCATTTCGTGCATTTCAGCAAAAATATCGTAAAATTGGCCGATTAAGTTTTGACATAATCAAAAAAAAAGTTATCTTTGTGCGCTTCAATGCGGCCTTGTCAATGCGGCAGAGGCCGTCCGCAATCAATACCAATCATTAAAATAAAAATAAACACAAATCATAAATGTCAGCATTAGAACACATTAGAAAACGGCCGGCCTTGGTTATCTCGATACTTGGCCTCGCCCTCGTATTGTTTATCATTACAGCGGTTTCCGACAACATCTTCTCCTTTTTCGGCGACCGCGACACCGCAGTCAAAGTCGACGGTGAAAAATTGAAATATGACAAGTGGCACCGCGCATCGGCCCAGATTGCCGACCGCATGCGCCAGCAGGGTCAGGACGACTTCGATAACTCCTACGCCGACGAAATGGCTCTCCAGACCATCGTCGACGAAGAACTTTTCGACCGTCAGATTGAGCAGCTCGGCATCAAAGTCACCGACGAAGAGATGGAAGCATATCTCTTCGGTGAAAATTCGGTTGCAACCCCCGAAGCCCAGCGCTACGGTTTCCCCTCGGCCGAAGACTTCTATTCGTATGCCTACTCCAACGAGAACGGCTCGCAGGAAGCACGTGCCATCTGGGAAGATATGGAAAACCGTATCCGCCGTCAGATTCTCAACGCAAAATATCAGCTGCAGCTCGGCGCTATCACTGCCAACAAGCTCGATGCCAAGGCTTACTACGATGAGAATAAAAACGTGACACTCAATGTCGCCAAAGTTGACTATGCGGGTCTCTCCGACGAGGACTTCAAGGTCACCGGCGACGAAATCAAAGATCGCTACAACAAGCAGAAAGAAAGCTACCGCCTCGACAACGAAGTGCGCCTCGTTGACTACATCCTTGTCACTCCCACTCCCTCGGCTGAGGATGCAAGCGCGGCAAGCGACGACGTGCTCAACGCCGTGTCACGCCTCAAATCGACCCCCGGCACCGAGGCTATCGCAGGCAACTATGCCTTTGAGACCACAATCCACACCGGAAGCGCATCGACCCTTCCCGCCACGCTCCGCAACGCTATAGAGCGCATTCAGGCCGACACCGTGGTAATGCTCAGCTTCAACGGCTCAGCCTACAATATCGCCAAGCTCCTCGGCGCTAAAACAGCCGTGGAGAAAGCCGATGTCGATTTCTTTATTACCGACAACGCCGTTCTCCCCGTCGACTCTATCAAAGCCGCTGTCAACGCCGGCGATATAGCCCAGTATGGCGACAGCGTGCAGAAAGTAAGCCAGAAAGAACTTAAACTTATCGACAACGCGGCTCTCGCCGATTATGCCGATACATTCATCAACGCCCCCGCCGAGGCTGTAACGGTCACCGACAAGGATTTCAAGAGCAATATACTCTCAGCCCTCTTCGGCGGCCAGGTTGACCCCTCGCGCATGGACATGGACGCTATCGGCGTATGCTATAAGGTAAACAGCGTGGAGGAAGCCCAGCCCATCTACGAGGTAGCTTCAATCACCCGCAAGCTCGTCCCCTCCGAAGAGACAATATCCAACCTCCGCAAGGAACTCTCCGACTACAGCATTAAGAACGCCAACGCCGACGCATTCAAGAAGAACATCGGTTCGTCAAGCTTCCATATCGAGCAGGGACGCGTCAGCGGCGACCGCTTCGCCGTAATCGGCCGCAACGGCCAGCGTATCCCCCAGACCGTATCGCTCGTACGCTGGGCAATGGAAGATGCCAAGAAGGGTGATGTATCCGAGGTAGTCGATGCAGGCGATTCATTCATCGTGCTCGCGGTGACCGACGTATATGACGGCGACTATGTTCCCGTAAGCGATGCTACCGTCACCGAGCAGATCACCGACGAACTCCGTGCCGAAAAGAAGGGCGCGAAACTCGTGGGCGACTATAAGGGCAAAGGCAAGAATGTCGATGAATATGCCGCAGCTATGGGCACCCAGCCCGTCACCGTTCGCGCCAACTACGCGCAGAACGACGGCGGTATCCTCCGTGGCGATGCCAAGTTCCTCGCCGCAGTCGGCGCCGCTGAGAAGGGCAAGCTCGTAGGTCCCGTCGCAACCGGTTCGGCTGCCGTGGTATTTGAAGTGGTTGAAGTTGACAACGCCGGCGGCGATTTCAACTTCGATCAGGTAGCGCCGATGGCTGCACGTATGTTCCAGTTCAACGTCAATCAGGCTCTCCGTGCCAACAAAAATATTGACTACAAGGCTCTCCGTTTCGAGACCCGTGAATAATACGAAAACTGCGATGAAAAAATATTAAGAAAGATATTATAGAGAATATCATTCTACTTAATCCAACAATAAGTGCGGAGTCGATGGGCAATCGGCTCCGCACTGCTTTTCACAATAATCAAAAGCGTTGGGCATACGTTATTCAATTATATTTTATACCTTTGCAATCGCTTCAATGCAGGAGGATGTCGCTATAGTATATTGTAAATATGACACGTCATCTTGTAGGGCTGCACCCCGGTGCAGCCGCCTGACAGCTGATAATCAACTTTCACTACCGGCTGCTCCGGGGAGCAGCCCTACATCACGCAGCCGTCAGCATTTGTCCTGCGCACACACTACTTTTGAGGATTGAGGCAACATCCTCCCGAATAAACCGGAAAAATATGATGAAACTTACAGATATAGAGAAACTTTTTGCCGGAGATGTCCGTACGGAGGCCATCGCGGCGCTTGTCAGGGAAAAGGGCACACGCCGTGTTAACGTGGTCAATGCCGCAGGCTCATCTCTGTCGATGATGCTCTCGCAATTGTCGCGGATGAAGCATCCGGTGGTAGTGGTGGGCGACTCTCCCGACGATGCCGGCTACATATATCATGACCTTTCCCGCCTGGCAGGGGAGGAGGCCGTGGCATTCTTTCCGTCGGCCTACAAGCGCGACATCAAGTACGGCAAGATTGACCCGCCCTCCGAGATACTGCGCACCGACGCCCTCTCGCGCTGGCATTCCGACAAGCGGCTGCGTTTTGTCGTCACCTGCCCCAAGGCACTTGCCGAGCGTGTGGCTCCGCGCGAGAGCATCGACAACTCCACCATGCATATCGTGCGCGGCAAGGAGTACGACCTCGTGCAGCTCCAGGCATGGCTCCGCGACAACGGTTTCACCCGTCAGGATTACGTCTACGAACCGGGGCACTACGCCGTGCGCGGCTCCATTCTCGATATCTTCGGGTTTAGCTTCGAGCTTCCCTACCGCATCGACTTTTTCGGCGACGAAGTCGACTCTATCCGCACTTTCGACATAGAGACGCAGCTGTCGCGCGAGAAACTTGATGCCGTGTCCATTTCCTCCAACGTGGCCGTATCGTCGCAGGGCGACTCTCTGCTGCGTTTCATCGACCCCTCCACGCTGTTGTGCTGCCGCGCGCCCCACGACGTGGTGCTCGCCGTGAAAAGTATCGCGGCGGAGGAGTTCTCGCAGTCGTCGTTGCTTGCCGACGAGGGCGACCGCGACGCTATGAAGCAGGTGGTCGACGCCGAGGCTTTCGCGGCCGATTTCGAGAGCTTCCGCATGCTCGCGTTCAATGCCGGAGGCGCGGCGGCATTCAAGGATGCCCCGACAGTCGATTACAATTGCTCCCCGCAGGCTCTCTACCATAAGAACTTTGACCTTATAGCCGAGTCGTTCATACGTTTTCAGACCGACGGCTACGACATCTATATCCTCAGCGACAGCGCCCGGCAGCAGGATCGCCTCCGCGCCATCTTCGACGACCGCGGCGACAAAATCAGCTTCATCCCCGTCGACGCGACCCTCCATGAGGGATTTATCGACCATCAGCGCAAGCGCTGCGTGTTCACCGACCACCAGATATTCGACCGTTTCCACAAATACAGCCTGCGCAGCGACCGCGCCCGCTCGGGCAAACTCGCCATGTCGCTCAAGGAACTCGGCGCCATCGAGCCGGGCGACTATATCGTACACATTGACCACGGCATAGGTAAGTTTGGCGGATTGCTCCGCACTAATGTCAACGGCCACCCGCAGGAGATGATAAAACTCATCTACAAGAACAACGACTTCATCTTCGTGTCGATACACTCGCTGCACAAACTCTCGAAATACCGCGGAAAGGAGGGCGTCGAGCCTACGCTCAACAAACTCGGCACCGGCGCGTGGAACAAGATAAAGGAACGCACCAAGACGCGTCTGAAGGACATCGCGCGCGACCTTATCAAGCTCTATGCCGCACGCAAGGAGCAGAAGGGATTCAGTTTCTCCCCCGACAGCTACCTCCAGCACGAGCTTGAGGCGTCGTTCATCTACGAGGATACCCCCGACCAGGTCACTGCCACAGCCGCCGTCAAGGCCGATATGGAAAGTGACCGCCCGATGGACCGCCTTATCTGCGGCGACGTCGGCTTCGGCAAGACCGAAGTCGCCATACGCGCCGCCTTCAAAGCCGCCACCGACGGCAAGCAGGTGGCCGTGCTTGTGCCTACGACCGTGCTCGCATATCAGCACTACAACACGTTTAAAGACCGTCTGCGCGACTTCCCCGTGCGCGTCGACTATCTGAGCCGTGCGCGTTCGGCGAAGCAGACACGCGAGATTCTGGCCGATCTCGCCGACGGCAAGATAGATATTCTTGTCGGCACGCACAAACTTATCGGAAAAAACGTGAAGTTCAAGGACCTCGGACTGCTCATCGTCGACGAGGAGCAGAAATTCGGCGTCGCCGTCAAGGAGAAACTCAAGCAGATGAAAGTCAACGTCGACACCCTCACCATGTCGGCGACCCCCATACCGCGCACCCTCCAGTTCTCGCTGATGGGTGCCCGCGACCTCTCGGCCATACAGACTCCGCCCCCCAACCGTTACCCCGTTGTCACCTCGGTCGATTCGCTTACCGACGAACTCCTAACCGAGGCCGTCAACTTCGAGCTGTCGCGCAACGGCCAGGTGTTCATCGTCAACAACCGCATCGAGGGGCTCAACGACCTCAAGGCCATGATTACGCGGCTCGTGCCCGATGCCAAGGTGCTTATCGCACACGGGCAGATGCCGCCCGAACAGCTCGAGCAGGCCATCATCGACTTCTCCAACGGCGATTACGACATATTGCTCTCAACCACCATCATAGAGAGCGGTATCGACATGCCCAACGTCAACACCATCATAGTCAACAACGCGCAGAATTTCGGCCTCTCGGAGCTTCATCAGCTCCGTGGACGTGTAGGCCGCTCCTCGCGCAAGGCGTTCTGCTACCTTATGGTGCCCCCCGGCGTACCACTTTCTCCGGTAGCGCGGCGCCGTCTGCAGGCCATAGAGAGCTTCTCCGACCTCGGCAGCGGCATACATGTGGCGATGCAGGACCTCGACATACGCGGCGCCGGCAATCTGCTCGGAGCCGAGCAGAGCGGTTTCATCGCCGACCTCGGATACGAGGCTTACCAGAAAATTTTGAAAGAGGCAGTCGTCGAGCTTACCACGCAGGAATTTGCCGACACGCTCACCGCTCATAACGATGTCACCGGCAGCGAGGATTTCGTGGCCGACTGCGTCATCGAGAGCGACCTCGAAGTGCTACTTCCCCCCGACTACGTCCCGCAGGAGAGCGAGCGCATCAGCCTTTACCGCGAACTTGACGGCATCACGCGCCGCGAGGATCTCGACGCCTTTGCCGACCGTCTCCGTGACCGCTTCGGCCCCATACCCCCCGTGGCGCAGGAATTGTTGCTCATACCGATGCTCCGACGCGACGCGCGCCGTCTCGGCATCGAGAAAGTGGCATTGAAGCAAGGCATCATGTACATCTATTTCGTCGACGAGACCAACAAAGCCTACTACCAGTCGCCCATGTTCGGGCGCCTGCTCAACTACCTGCAGCGCTACCCCCAGCGCGTGGCAATCCGCCAGCGCGACCAACGCCGCTCCTTCGCCATAAAATCCGTGTCGACAGTAGCCGAAGCCGCCGCCATCCTCACCGAAATCCTCTCCCTCGACAGCATCTGACCAAGCCATAACCCACAGCCTTTACCATCGAGTCATACGAGAGTCCGACCGGTCTGACATGTCCGATATGTCCGACTCGTCCGACCATTCTGACCGGCAGAACCCAATAAACCGCAACAGGCTGCCCGATAATTTCGGGCAGCCTGTTGCGGTTTATTGACTGACGTCAGTTTTTATCGGCCTCCGCCGAGCGATTGGTAGAGGTTGATTACGGCCTGTGCTTTGGCAAGCTCGCAGTTGAGCTGCGACATCTGTGCCGAGAGCAGGCTCGACTGTGCTGTCAGTATTTCGAGGTAAGTGGCGCCGGCAGCTGCGAAAAGCTCTTTGGTGTAGTATTCGGCTTTTTCGAGGTTGTCGACCTGCTCGGCGAGCAGTACGCCTTTCTCATTGTTCTTGTCGTAGGTGGTCAATGCGTCAGACACCTCGGCGGTAGCGCTGAGCAGCGTGTACCGGAAGGTGTTGAGCGACTGCTGCTGACGTGCCTTGGCTGCCTCGAGGCGTGCGATGTTCTGACCGCGCGAGAAGATAGGAGCCACCAGTGTGCCGGCAAGCGATGCGAACCAGTCGCCCGGGTTCTTGATGAACGAGCCGAACGAGTTGGTGAAACCGTAGTTGGCTGTTATCGATAGGCCGGGATAGAATGCCGCACGTGCTATATTGGTGGTATAGTAGGCCTGTGCGAGTGCTTCCTCGGCGGCGCGTACGTCAGGGCGTGCAGCGAGTTCGCGCATCGGCACTCCGTCGCGGAATATAGCGGGAGCCACAAGGCGTGCCTCGGGCGATACTTCCCATTTCTGCGGCATCGTGTTGAGAAGCAGTGACATCGTGTTGTTGGCCTTGTCGAGTGCAACCTCAAGGTCGGTGATTGACGAGAGCACGCTCAGATAGTTGGCCTGGCTTTGTACTACGGCTGCCTCGTTGGTACGGCCGGCGAGCTTGTAGTCCTTCATCGTCTGCACGTTCTCGCCCCATATCACGGCTGTCTCGCGCGAGAGCTTGAGCTGGGCCTGAAGTATGGCTATTGAGTAGTAGCAGTTGGCCACGCCTCCGATTATCTGCGAGCGCACGGCCTGCTCGTAATCCTTGGCCTGCTGTTCGGCCGACTCGGCGAGTCGTTTGTTGTTGAGCAGCTTGCCGAAGATGTCGACTTCCCATGACGCCGACAGGGGTATGGTATAGTTCCATCCGGTCAGTTTCTCGTTGCTTACCGACGAGGCTCCGCCGGTGGGAGTGAGAGTCAGCGAGGGGAAATAGCTCATGCGGGCGCCGCGCAGGTTGGCGTGGGCGATGTCGACATTGAGTTTGGCGTTGGCAAGGTCGACATTGTTGGCGAGAGCCTGGTTGATGAGGTCGGCGAGCATCGGGTCGGTGAATACATCCTGCCACTGCAGGTTGCCGAACGCGCGGGCGTCGCCCTCCGAAGCCTTTGCCTCGACATATTCCTGCTGGAGCGGAGTGTCGGCAGGCATCTCGAATTTCTTATATAGACCGCAGCCGGTGAGCATTGCCACCGCGAGGGTGGCAACGGCCGGGCGTGCTATGTTTTGAATTTTTATCATAGTTGATGTTTTTAGCTTAAATACCGTGTCAGCGTGAATATTGTTCAATCTCAGAGTTGATGCCTTCATTGTCGGTATCCTTCCATTTGAGCGGAGATATTTTCTCATGTATCTTCTGGAAGATGATGAACAGTGCGGGCACGAAGAATATCTGGAGTATCATACCGATTAACATACCGCCGATGGCTCCCGTACCGAGCGTACGGTTGCCGACAGCGCCTACGCCGTGGGCGAACATCAGCGGCAACAGACCGATGACGAGGGCCAGCGACGTCATCAGGATAGGACGCAGACGAGCTGCGGCACCCTGTATGGCGGCGTTGAAGATTGACATGCCCGTGCGGCGGCGTTCGAGCGCGAACTCGATGATGAGGATGGCGTTCTTGGCCAGAAGACCGATAAGCATGATCAGCGCAATCTGCAGGTAGATGTTGTTCTCGACACCGAAGATGGCTGCGAACACGAATGTGCCCATAAGACCGAACGGAATGGAGAGCAGTACGGCGAACGGGAGGATGTAGCTCTCATATTGTGCCGACAGAAGCAGGTAGACAAAGAGGAGGCAGAGGCCGAATATCATGGCTGTCTGGTTGCCTGACTGGTTGCCCTGTTCGCGGGTCATACCCGAGTATTCATATCCGAAACCTGCGGGAAGCGTCTCGGCAGCCACGCGCTCAACGGCTTCAAGTGCCTGGCCCGACGAGAATCCGGGGTTGGGGTTACCGGTCACCGATATTGACTGGAACATGTTGAAGCGGTTGAGAAGGTCGGGACCGTAGACACGCTGGAGGGTCACGAAGTTGTCGATCGATGCCATCTCGTTGCCGTTGCGCACCTTGATGCTCGAGAGCGTCTCGGGCGATACGCGTGCTTCGGGATTGGCCTGCATCATGACGCGGTAGATTTTACCGAAGCGGTTGAAGTTGGACACATACATACCTCCGTAATATCCCTGAAGGGTCGAGAGGATGGTCTGCGGGCTGATGCCGGCCTGCTTGGCTTTGGCAGCGTCGATGTCGACCATATACTGGGGGAATGTCGGGTTGAAGGTGGTGTAGGCCATCTGGATTTCGGGCTGCTGGTTGAGCTGCGCGAGGAAGCCCTGCACTACGGCGAAGAATTCATTGATGTCGCCGCCGGTCTTGTCCTGCATCTTGATTTCGAAACCGTTGGTCACCGAGTATCCCGAAATCATCGGGGGAGCGAATGCCACGACACGTCCGTCGGTGACGGCCTGTGAAGCGATGCCGTAAATGCGTTTTACAATATTGTCCACGCTCTCTTCCTCGGTACGCTCCGACCAGTCTTTGAGTTTGACGATGAAAGTACCGTAGGTGGCGCCTTGTCCGGCAATGAAGCTGTAGCCTGCAATCTTCTGGCTGTACTGGACGCCGGGAGTAGCGCGTATGATATTGTCGACCTGGTCGAGCACTTCAATCGTGCGTTCCTGCGACTGGCCCGGAGGCATGTCGACCATCACGAACAGCACGCCGGTGTCCTCGTTGGGCACAAGTCCGGTCGGTGTCTTGCCCATGAGCCATACCAGCAGCACTACCGTTCCGGCTACTGCGGCAAGTGCTGCCCATTTGAGCTTCCCTATGCCTGTTATGATGCCGCGGTAGCCTTTGAGCAGCCCCGAGTAGCCTGATTCGAAGCCTTTGTGGAAACGGGGGCTGAAAATACCGAACACGGTAAGAACCGCCACGCCGATAGCCGTGATGAGTTTCCATGATTCCGACGAGTTGAACCAGCCCAGAATCATGAACAGGATAGTGGCTATTACGAAAATCAGTGTCAGCAACGGGTGGAAGTTGATGGTGAAGCGGCGGCGGTAGCCTTTGGCCACGGTCTTGCCGGCTTCGGCCACGGCTTCGCCGATGCGTTCCTTGACGGGACGTTTGTCATCGTGTGCCTTGAGGAACACGGCACAAAGCGCCGGTGACAGCGTAAGGGCGTTGAGCGCCGAGAAGCCGATGGCGATTGCCATCGTCAGACCGAACTGCTGGTAGAACACACCTGATGTGCCCGACATGAACGACACCGGAATGAACACGAGCATCATGACGAGCGTGATTGATATAAGCGCCCCGGCTATCTCGCCCATGGCGTCGATTGATGCCTTGCGCGAGCTCTTGTATCCCTGGTCGAGCTTGGCATGCACCGCCTCGACCACCACTATGGCGTCGTCGACCACAATCGCGATGGCGAGCACGAGAGCCGAAAGGGTGATAAGGTTGACGGAGAAGCCGATGAGCTTCATCACGAAGAACGTACCGATAAGTGCCACCGGTATCGCGATGGCGGGAATGATGGTGGAGCGGAGGTCCTGAAGGAAGATATAAACCACGAAGAACACGAGCACGAATGCTTCGAGCAGCGTCTTGATTACCTCATGGATTGATGCATAGAGGAAGTCGTTGTTGTTCATCGGGATGCTGAATTCAAGACCCGGCGGGAGGTCGGACTTCAGCTTGTCAATCTCGGCGAGACACTCGTTGATAATCTGCGTAGCGTTGGAGCCTGCGGTCTGGAAGATGATGGCCATGGTGGCTACCTGACCGTTGAGTGTGGCGCCGAAGCCGTATTGCACTTTGCCGAGCTCCACATCGGCTACGTCGCCAAGACGCAGCACCTGTCCGTTGGAATCGGCACGTATTACTATGTTCTCGAACTCTTCGGGCTGCGACAGACGGCCGCGGTATTTCATCGTGTACTGGAATGTCTGGTTGCCCTGCTCGCCGAATGCGCCCGGGGCGGCCTCGATGTTCTGTTCGGCGAGGGCTGCCGATACGTCGGAAGGCATAAGGTTGTACTGTGCCATGACTTCGGGTTTGAGCCATATACGCATAGAGTAGTCCGCGCCGAAGCTCATCACGTCACCCACGCCCTGCACGCGCTGGAGCACCGGGATAACATTGATTTTCATGTAGTTGTCGATGAATTCGGCAGTGTATTCAGCGCCCGGCTGAGCCGAAAGCGCCACGCCGAGCAGCATCGAGGTCTGGCGTTTCTGGGTCAGGACGCCCACTCTCGTTACTTCGGCGGGGAGCAGGTTCTGAGCCTTGGCCACGCGGTTCTGCACGTCGACGGCAGCCATGTCGGGGTTAAAGCCCTGTTCGAAATACACTGTGATGTCGGCCGAGCCGGTATTTGTGGCTGTCGACTCCATGTAGGTCATGCCTTCCGCACCGTTGATTGACTCCTCAAGGGGCGCAATCACTGAATTGAGCACTGCCTGGGCGTTGGCTCCGGTGTAGGTGGTCGATACACGGATTGTAGGAGGTGCGATGTCGGGATACTGAGTCACCGGAAGCGATGTCAGTCCGATGATACCCAACAGCACGATGAATATTGAAATCACCGTCGAAAGCACCGGACGGTTAATAAATGTATCAAGCTTCATTTCGTGTGGAATATTTTCCGTTTATATGTTAAATATGATGGTTGGCACGCCGCCCGTGGCAGGGCGGCATGCGTCTTTATTGTTGCTGAGCCTGCTGCTGAGCCTGCTCGGCCTGCTGCGCGGCCTTGGCTGCTGCGTCGACGGGCACGATTTCCATGTTGGGGCGCAGCTTATTGCCTACACCCTCCACGGCTATTACATTGCCGGGTTCAAGTCCGGAGGTGACGACATATATCTTGCCGTCGTTGACCTTGGAGATGGTGATGGGCGTGGATACCACCTTGTTGGAGTCGTTGACTACGTAGACGAATTTGCGGTCCTGAAGTTCGAATGTGGCTTTCTGCGGTATGACGATGGCATTCTCCTCATGCATCGGTATGACTATCTGGCCGGTGGAGCCTGAACGGAGCATGCCGTTGGGATTGTCGAACAATGCCCTGACTGTGGCGGCTCCGGTGCCGGTGCCGATGACTCCCGATACTGTGGCAACCTTGCCTTCCACGGGGAATATCGAGCCGTCGGCGAGCTGCAGTTTCACCGCAGGCATCTGGGCTATCTGCTGCTCGAGCGATTTCGAGCCGTTCTCGGTCATGTCGAGAATGTCTTTCTCGGTGAGCGAGAAGTAGGCATATACCTCCGAGTTGTCGCTCACTGTAGTCAGCGGCTGAGCCATGGAGGGAGAGGCCAGTGAGCCTTCGCGGAAAGGTATCGAGCCTATCACGCCTGAACTCGGTGCCGTCACTACGGTGTACGCGAGGTTTTTGCGCGCCGACGTAAGGGCGGCGTTGGCTGTGGCGAGATTTGATTTGGCGTTGGCCAGGTCGTTTTTGGCGAGCTGGTTCTCATATTCGGAGATGATGTTTTTGTCAAAGAGAGCCTGTTTCTGGTCGGCGGTCATCTGTGCGGACTTCACGGCGGTCTGGGCTGCGCTTACGGCTGCCGATGCCTGGTCGACGGCTGCCTGGTACTGTACCTGGTCGAGCACGAAGAGTGTCTGGCCTTTCTGTACGCGCTGGCCCTCGTCGACGAGCACCTGTGTGATGAATCCCGACACTTGCGGACGTATTTCAATGTCTGTTTTTCCCTTGATTGTGGCGGGGTAGGACTGCGATAAGTCGATGTCGCTGTAGGCTACCGTCTGTGTCGCGATGGTGGGTGCCGGCATTTGCTGCTGGGCCTGGTCCTCCTTTTTCGAGCATGACACAGATGTCACTAATGCTACGGCCATCATTGTGGCGGTTGCTTTGGTTGTGATTAGTCGTTTCATTACTTTTTATACTGTTTCTCTGTTAGTTAATTCTGTATTTTTTTTCGAGTCATCCCTCTGCCTGACACCCTCCGGCTCTCGCCGCGGATGCCGTTCACTCGGGCCGTCGTCTCGGCTAAGTGTATAATATGTGCAAAGTTACCAACAATAACGTCTAAATGCCGCTAAAAAATGATTAAAAGATGTTACTGTTAACTTTTATTAGTAAGCCGTGCATATATTGTCGATCCATAATGTCAGTCCGATTGTGCCCGTGTATGCATCGCCCGAGGCGGCCGATGCCATCACGATTATGTGGGTCGGCGCAGCGTTGGCGCTGTCCCAGCCTACTTCCTTGACCGGCACCATCTTGCCCTTGCTGTTGCGGGCGTAGTAGCTCTTGTCGGCAGGTATGAGACCCATGTACGGGCGGTAGTCGGGCGATGACGTGATGTCGCCGTATAGGATCGGAAGCCTGTAGCCGTTGACCCATCCCGAAGTGGATTTGTCGAACCGCACTCTTGCCGTGCCTACACGCTTGGCGCATATATTGCCCTTTTCGTCCTCCCAGCGGCGCTGGAGATACACAAGCACTTCGGCATTCTCATGCCCGGGAAGTTCCTTTTTCTTCCCGAATCCGCTTGAATAGACGCGGCCGGCGTTGGCGGGGATTTCGAGGCGGTAGTCGAAACAGAGCGCTTTCGGGCGCCGGGTGAACGGTATGCCCATCTCCATCTTGCTGTAAGGGTCGGAGGTGGACCCGATAGGTTCAATCATTTCCCCGAGAAATATCGAGCCTGCCACGACCACATCTATGTTGATGATGCCGACCGCTTTGCAACGTTCCATGATGGTGGTCAGTTTGGCGCATTTGTCCGACCCCGCGCGGGTGTCGGGCACCACGGCGCAGCTGCCTTTCGATATGCCCATCACTTTGGCATATACGTTTGACGTGGCCCAGGGCGAGCCTCCGAGATTCTTATATGCTTTCGCGCCGTCTATGGTCTGCGAGGGCCCTATCTCATAGAGCGTCTTGGTGTGGCCGCCTATGATTTGCGACTCAGGTATGTTGCGCGTGATCCAGCTGTTGAAATCTCCGTATCTGAACAGTTCGGTCTTTGATTGGGAGAGACCCGGAAATGATGTGGCGGAACATATCGCTACTGCGATGCCACATTTCCATATTGATGCTGTATATCTTCCCATTACGCTTGTGCTTTCTTCTTCAAAACGTTAAATTCGACTGCAAATATAAGCAATTAATGACAGTAATTATCCTTTTTTACTCCACGTAAGCCATTTCCCCTACAATTTTAGAAAATCTGACTATTTTTAAAGGGAAAACGACATCAGAAAAATGTTAGTGACAATCGTGTGACAAAAAAGTGACAATTAAATGAAGAAAAATTATAGATAAAATTTTGGATTTGAAAATAATTGTTTACTTTTGCAGCGATAAGTAACTGTTCAAAGATATTTTGATAATGAGAATAGTTTGTATAAAATAATTTTGAACAGTTACTTAATATTCCTAAAGTCAATAAACGTCCCCCATGCGCACAGGTTTACCGGCCATCATGGACGTGTCCAAGAAACTATTTATTTATAGAGCTGATTGAAGGCTTCCGATATGGCTGAATGTCAGTATAATTCATCACTTTTACGGGTAAAAGAAAATTTTAAGTTCTATTTATATTTTTTGTAACGAAAATTAACCTAAAGTCATGTTTAATCATTGCTCGAAAAAGCTGATTTTCCCGCTTCTTGCATGTGCTGCGACTATGTCCCATGCCGAAGTGGTGACAGTAGACAATGCGAAGCAGCTGGCGGCTGACTTCTTCAGTGCAAGCAGTCTTGACAGATTGGATTCGACAGATGCCCTTGATCTGGCATACGTTTGCGGTACGGCATCCCACCCCGTTTATTATGTGTTCAATGCCCGTGAGGGTGCGGGCTACATCATCATCTCGGCTGATGACTGCACCACGCCGGTGCTCGGTTATTCACTCGAGGGGCGTTACGACGCGTCAATGATGCCTCCCGCCATGAACTGGATGATGCACGGACTTGAAAGTGAAATCAAGGCGGCTCCGTCGCTTCAGCGGCCCGTACCTTTGGCCGAACGCCGTAAGATGGTACGCCGTGCGGCTCAAAGCAATGAGAGAATCCTTCTCGAGACCCCGCAGTGGCGTCAGGAAGCCCCCTTCAACCGTCATATACCCGGCAATGCCCTTACAGGCTGCGTAGGCACTGCCATGGCCATGATCATGAAGTACCACGCCTACCCCGAGCATGGTACCGGAAGCTACAACGGGGTGAATTTCGATGTCGCATACGACTGGGCCAACATGCGCATGGACGCCTACCGTTCAGGATATTCCGACGCCGAGGCCGAGGCGGTATCAACCCTGATCTACCATACGGCTGCAAGTATCGGCACCCAGTTCGGCTACTCAGGTTCGAGCGCCTACGAAGTGAAAGTGCCCGCAGCCCTTGTCAACTACTTCGGCTATGACCCCGGAGTATCATATAAAAAGCGTTCGGAGACCCCAACACAGGCCGAATTCGACCGCCTGGTCGAGAACGAGATACGCCAGCACCGCCCCGTGCTGTATTGCGGTCAGGACGTTACCGCCGGACACGCCTTCGTTGTCGACGGCTACGACCCCCTCACCGGAATGATACATGTCAACTGGGGATGGGGAGGCGCCGACGGCAACAACAATGGCGGCTGGTATGCGAGCACCGCTCTCAACCCTACCGTAAGCCAGTCACACAGCTTCAACAACCTTACCACCATTATATATAATATCAAACCGGGCAACGGTTCCAACTCGGCATGGTCACCGCTGCATATCACTGCCGACGGGCGTCAGCCCGGCATGAGCTCCGACCTCGAGGGCGACCTTGTGGCAGGAAAGGAATTTACCGTTCGCGTCGGCAACATCAAGAACCTCAGCTACGACAAATTCTCCGGAAAATTCGCCGTTGCCCTCTTTGATGCAGAAGGCACTTTCAAATGCACGCTGAGCAAGATTGACGGCATGACCCTTGCCGGCATGGCAATCTATCCGTCAGCCTCCGTGGCCTATCTCTGCCGGCTTCCCGAAGGGACGGCTGTCGCCGACGGCGACATGATAAGGATGGCCACAAGCGCCGACAACGGGCAGACATGGCTCCCGATGGCCGGCGAGTTTGTCACCGTAAATGAAATTCCAGCCAAAGGTGCCGTTCCACAATATTTCTCCGTGAGCACTCCCGGCGCGATTCAGGGGGCTGCTTTCACAGGCGACAGCAAGGTGATAAAGGGCTGGAACTATACATTCCGCGTAGTCCCCTCCAATCCCGAGCGCGATGTCGTCACCGTCAAAGGCAACGGCTATCTGCTCACCCCGGGCGCTGACTACACCTACACTATAAATAATGTGCTTGACGATATGGAGATTGCCGTCTACGTGCAGCCTGCATCAGAAGTGAAGGAGAAACGCAGCATCTGGGTAGGCCAGCCCGGCACACTCGAGACCCTCATACAGGGCGCCGATGCCGGCACCATCAAGGAGCTTACGCTCTTCGGCACGATTGACGCACGCGACTTCGCTTTCATGAAAGCAAGCATGAAGCTCACCCGTCTCGACCTTTCGGGTGTAAGGATAGCCGCCAACGGTACAAATCAGGCAAATGCCATACCGCGCGATGCTTTCCGCAACCTCTGGAGCCTCAAAGAAGTGATACTCCCCTCCGGCGTCAACCGCCTGAACAACGGATGTTTCCGCTCGTGCGGCATTACCGGCATCGTAATCCCGGCGGCGGTAAATACATACGAATATAATGTATTCAACGGTGCGTCATATCTGAAAGATGTGTGGGTGCTCAATCCTATCCCGGCATTCGTAAACTGGTGCGTGTTCCGCGGCACACCCTCCGACAGGACCGTACACTGTGTCAATATGGGAGCTGCCGGAGCCTACAAACAGAACAAATACTGGAACCAGCCCGATATTGACGCCAATGTGACATTCACATGTCCCTGGCAGGACAAGCAGGAATTCCCGACCGTCACCGACTGTGCATTCGCCGTGATGGAGGACAAGGATGTGAAATTCACCTGCGATACCGACCCCGGACGCTATGCACCCGGCACCAAAATCATATTCAAGGCCGAGCATATAGCCGACGACGACAACCGCATGGACGTATATGCCAACTCCACCCTGCTTAAGCCCGATGCCGAAGGATACTATTCCACTACTCTCGCGGCCGGCACAATTATCCACTTCGACCTCGTGGAGCCTGCCGCTGTAAGCGAACTTCCCTCTCCCTGGGTGCTTACCGACGCAACAGGCAGTGTCGGACTGCTTACCGACGCCGTCAACGTGATGCCCGGAGTGCCGTTCTCTATCCGTGTCAATGCTTTCGACGCTCCCTCCAAGGCTTTCTGGGCAGCTGTGCTCACCACTGCCGACGGCCGCATCAAGGAGTTCATTTCGCCCGTAAGCAACTGGTCGGCCGAGCCCGGCACTAACTTCAGGATGAATGTATCATGCTGCGTCAAGGAAGCTACCGTGCGCGAAGGCAATCTTATCCGCCTCGTCACCTCTATCGACAAAAAGAACTGGAAACTGGTTCATGGCGTCAACGACGATGTCATAGCTGCCCTCCCGGCTCTTAACAACACAACTCCGGTCTACAACTTCACCTTCCCCGAGGGAATCGAAAAGCAGGCCAATCTTTCAGGCGTAGTGACAAGCGCCGTGCGCGGCCGTGATCTTACTTTCAAGATTACGCCGAAGTCGGCCGGAAATGTCATAACAATGCTTGTCAACGGTGTGCCGTACGTCAAAGAGGCTAAATCGGTCAGCTATTCGTTTGTAGCAAAGGAGGACATTGATTTTGACATCCGGGTTATCTCTCCCGACGAGATGGAAGCGGTAGTATTTGACCTTCAGCCCGGCGAACGCCTCTGGGATCCGAACAACTCGACACTGATGGAGCAGCGACGCAACGCGCTTCGTCCCAAAGTAGTGGTTAAAGGCAACATTGACTATACCGACCTCGCCCTGTTCCGTGAAATTCAGGCATGGAATACCGTCGTATCCCTTGACCTTTCCGGCGCTGTTATCGTTGCCGACAGATCTAATGCAAAATCTTATCCGGCCAATGTATTCCCGCCCAATGCTTTCTGCCCGGGTTCTAACGCCACGGCTAATATCAAGCTGAAAGAGCTCAAATTCCCTGCATCGGTTACATCGATTGGTGCAAGCGCATTGTACAAATGCGATAAAATCAAGGAACTGGAGTTGCCCGTCAACCTTGACAATTTCGTTGGCAGCGGCTGGTGGAATTATGCCGGAGGTCTGAAGAAAGACTGCTTCCTGGGCTGCACGTCGCTTACTACCCTTTACGTTCCCTGTGTTCCGAAAAACGGCAGCATAGTACACCACATCAACACTTCGCATGGCGCTAATCAAAGTGCTGCCTGCAATAATCTCGGCCTTAATGACTGCAGCAAGGTGACCGTCGTGGTCAATCCCGATTATCTTAAGGCATATACGACCCGTCATGACGGTGCTGATTCAGACGACTGGCGCAACCTGTGGGTATACAACGGTTTCAATATCGTAGGCGAATATCCCGTATATGGCGTCAACTATCAGGTCGACCGCTGCTTCGTGTCCGACAAATCTCTTGATATTAAGCAGGTCGTCTCTTTCCTCGGCAATAATATCCCGCTGGAGTCCATTGATTTCGCAGGCAAACTGTATGTGGGCGCCAAAAGTGCGGTGACGGCCAACCGTCCTGACAATGTCGATGCGTACGACGCTTCCCGTCAGGTCAAGGTATACGATAACGGCAAGCTGCTCGGCGATGACAAAATAGCCGACGACGGTTCCATTGCCCTCACTTATTACAACCCCAACAAGCACGCCGACAAGAGCGGTGACCATGACATCGAGGTCGTCTATCTTTATGATGTGACCTTCAACTGCGTTTCAGGCAACATTAAGATTGCCCCTGATGTCCGCAACAATGAATCGCTCGGAGATGCTGCGACCGAGTTCGAATATCTGAATTACTACAATGCCGCTGCTCCGGTGCTTCAGGGCGTAAAAGAAGACTCTCAGGTCCGCTTTAAGGTTTCGGTCGAGAGTGTTGACGAGTCACGAGTCAGACCGATGGTCAAAGTCGGTGAAAGCGTCATATCGGCCGACGATGAAGGCTACTATACAGTCGATGTGAATGATACCGACGTTACCGTCAATGTGTTTACCGTGCCTGTCAACGGAGCCGAACTTTCACCGGCTGAGGTTGAGGTCATCGACCCCGAAGAAGCAGTTGATGTGACGCATATTGCACTTTCCGGCGGTATCGCTCCCGAAAAAGTAAAAGAGATTGTCGACAAACTTCCCGCTCTTCAGGAACTTGACCTGTCGGAGCTTTCCGAAGCTCTTCCCGAAGGCGCCATGACCGGCAAAGAGACTCTTGTCACTGTGATACTTCCCGGTGCCTCGGTTATCGAGGCAAACACATTCGAAGGATGTACCAACCTGACTAATGTTGTAGTGCCCGAGTGTGTCAACGTTATCGGTGCCAACGCATTCAAAAACTGCCGTTCGCTCAAAAATCTGAGTTTCTCTGGAATTACCGGTATAGGCGCCAATGCTTTCAACGGCTGCGACCGCCTTACGGGCATCATATTCACGGCCGACCGTCCCGACGCGGCTCCCGCACGTGTGCGTCGTGCCGCCGGTGCTGTCAATATCGACGGTTATGAGGACGATGCTTTTGCCGGACTCAATCCCAACTGTTTCGTATATCTCGACGAGGGAGTGACCGCACCCGATATCGCCAACGTCAACTACATACAGGTCCGTCAGGATGCTTCTTCCGAGTCGGGCCGCGTATATGAGGCCTTGGGCAATATCGTAATCAGTCCCGAAAATGATTTTCAGGTCGTCAATGCCTTCAGCATTACCGAGGGCAGCACCATCTCGATGGAGATTCCGCTCAACACCACTGACAGCGGCGACAACGGCTGGAAACCGCTTGTACTTCCGTTCACGCCCGCTATGGTGACCGACACTCAGGGCAATGAGATGACGCAGTATACGCGCAAAGCTGTCAGCAACCCCAATGGACTGTATATGACCGCATCTTTCGATGCCAAAGGCAACCTCGGCCTGACCGAGGGCATAAAGGCAAACACACCTTATCTTGCCGCACTTTTCAAAAATGAAGGAAATGCTTCAGTGCGTTTTGTGGCCGGAGCGTGCGAAGTGCCGCAGACTCCCGACGAGATAAGTGCCGAGGGCGCGGAATATACGCTCGGTGCCACCTTCTCGGGTCGCGATGTCGAAGCTGCCGGTACCTACCTGCTCCGCGAGGACGGAAGTGCCTTTGACGAAGCCGTCGCTCAGATTGAACCCCTCGCCGAAAGCGATGCCGATAATGCTGCCGGCGTGTCCCTGTCACCATTCACCGTATATGCCGTATCCGGCTCCGGTGTATCCAATATCCCCGTCGATGTGGATGTCACGGAATTGAAGCCGACAGGTATAACCGCTCCCGAGCAGCCGCAGCCTTTGGTGATTTCACGCGATGGTGATTCTCTCGTGATATGCTCGGATTGCGACACCGCGGTCGACCTGTTCAATGTCGCCGGAATGCATGTTAGGACATTGCAGCTTGTCAAGGGACGCAATGTGGTAGACGGCATACTCCCCGGTGTATATATCCTCGGCGGCAAAAAGGTCGTGCTGTAATTCTTCACCGGTCAATACAAAAATAAAGTGGACGTACAATCGGTACGTCCACTTTATTTTTGTATTGACCGGAATTATATTCCGTGGTATGTGGCCATTTCAGGCAGTCCCTGATTTTTTGAACCGTATTACCATATCACTACCTGCTCGGAAGCGGGACGGAACATCGGGTCGCCCTCCTTGATTGAGAATGCCTCGAAGAAGGGGGTGATGTTGCGCAGTGTCACGTTCACGCGGTTTTTGCCGAGCGAGTGCACGTCGACGGTAGTGAGCTGGCGTATAGTTTCGGGGCGGATATTGCTGGCCCATACGTTGGCATAGTTCATGTAGAATACCTGCATCGGGTCGAAACCGTCGATTTTGGCTTCTTCCGAAGTGATGTCGACACCTTTTGCTTTCTGTGAGTCGAGGAATGCCGTGCGGGCGATGCGCAGACCGCCCTGGTCGGCTATATTCTCGCCGAGGGTATATTCGCCGTTGGCGTTGAGGCCGGGGAGCACTTCGACAGCGCTGAACTGGTCTACGAGACCCTTGGTCAGGGCAGTGAATGCTTCGGTATCCTCGGGAGTCCACCAGTCGACCATGTTGCCGGCAGCGTCGAAGTTGCGGCCCTGGTCATCGAATCCGTGGGTCATCTCGTGGCCGATTACCACGCCGATTGCGCCGTAGTTCTCGGCGTCGGAAGCCTCGGGGTCGAAATAGGGAGCCTGGAGGATGGCGGCGGGGAACACGATTTCATTGGCCATCGGGTTGTAGTAGGCGTTGACGGTCTGAGGTGTCATGCCCCATTCGGTCTTGTCGACCGGTTTGCCCCATTTCGAGTAAGTCTCGTTCTGGTGCCACATGCCTACGTTGTGCATGTTCTCGTAGAACGACAGGGCGGGGTCGACGGTGAGTTCGGTATAGTCCTGCCATTTGTCGGGATAACCGATTTTCACGGTGAAGGCGTTCAGCTTCTTGATGGCGTTGAGCTTGGTGTCGTCGCTCATCCAGGGGAGGTTGATGATATGCTTGCCGAGGGCGCGGCGCAGGTTCTCGACGAGGCCGAGCATATATTCCTTTGACGATTCGGGGAAATATTTTTCTACGTAGAGCTGGCCGATAGCCTCGCCCATGCTGCCTTCGACGGCGCCGAGGGCGCGTTTCCACCGCGGACGCTGTGTCTGGGCGCCGGAGAGCACTTTGCTGAACTCAAACGCGGCGTCGGTGAAGTCGTCGGAAAGCGAACCTGCCGCCTGGCGCACGTAGTTCCACAGGTAGTAGTCTTTCTTCTCGCGGTCGTTAAGCGAAGCCATCAGGTTGTCGGCCTGCTTTACGGTGTTGATTTCGGTCACGATAACCGATTCGGGCATGATGCCGTTCATCGTCTCGGGGAAGAAACGGCTCCAGTTGATTGAGGGATACATCTCCTTAAGCTGTGCGAACGTGCGGGGATTGTACATTGCGGGGATGTTGCGGCTCTCCTCGCGGGTCCAGGTGGAGTCGGCGAGAGCTGTCTCGATTTTCATCACGTTCTTCACGATGCGGCGGGCATCCTTTTTGGAATATCCGGCGAGTGTCATCTCTTTCTCGATGAGTTTCTTGTAGGCCTCACGTATCTTTACGTTCTCTTTGTCGTCGCTCAGATAGTAGTCGCGGTCGCCGAGAGTGGTGCCGCCACCGCCTATATACATGGCGTAGACATTGGAGTTGGCGAGGTCGGGCTGTATGCCGGCCGAGAAGAAGGGGCTTGCATAGTTGCCGTGCATCCAGAGGAAGATGTCTTCCATCTCTTCGGGTTTGGCATTCTCAATGCGGCTGAGGTCGGCTTTGATAGGTGCTGCTCCCTCGGTGTTGCGGCGTACGGAGTCCATGGCCTGCTGGTAGATGGTCGATACCTTGAATGCCACCGTGCCCGGTTCGGGGTTGGCGGCTGCGAGTCCGGTCACTATCTCTTTCACGTGGTCGCGTGCCTGCTCGGCGAGCTTGTCGAACTGTCCGTAGCGCGAATACTCGGGGGTGAGGGGATTGGCGTCCATCCATCCCTTGTTGACGTGGGTGTAGAAGTCGTCGCCGGCCTTGACATTATTGTCGATGTAGCCGGCATTGAGGCTTTTGAGATGCTCCTCGGCCGACATTCCTGAAATGCCGCCCATTGCGAGAGCGCAAGCCAATGCTAATTTGATTGATTTCATAAAAAACAGATATATTTGTGTAGTTTACTTTTTTGTAGGATGTCGCTTTTCGGGAGATTCCTGCTTTTCCCGCAGGAGATGAGAAGGAAACGGCGCGGAGTATGTATCCTGTTGTTAGACGCGCAAGGTGCCTGTTTGTTACACGGCGCCCGGGAGATTTTTATGTCATACGCAGCACGATGACGCCCGTGGAGTCAAACCGCGGCAGTGCGCTGACCTGCACCGGGGCATTGCGCGAGGCTATGCTTTCCGACCCGTCGCCCGGTTCGATGCCGATACCGCGCAGTGCGCTGCATACGGCCGACAGAGCTGTCTCGGGGGTATTGTTGTCGTGGGAGAGATGGCATAGGAATATGTTGCGGAGCGACGGCGTGTAGATATTTTTCAGATAAGCTGCCGTTGCCGCGTTGTCCATGTGACCTCTTTCGGCCATGATGCGGGCTTTGAGATATTCGGGATAGCGTCCGTTGAGAAGCATGGTCAGGTCATAGTTGGCTTCTATCATGAGGTGGTTGGCCTGGCGTATGTAGTAGTCGGCGCGTTCGGTCACGGTGCCCATGTCGGTGGCGACGACAAATTTATGCTCGCCTGCCGAGATGAAAAATCCCACATTGTCAGTTCCGTCATGCGACACATCGAACGGTGTTATTACGAAGTCCGACAGATGAAACGGAAACTCCTTGAATATCGGCTGGTGGTAGTCCTTGATGCGCCGTGATATGTTGTGCCGGCGCAGCATGCCGTTGAGAGTGGCCGGAGTGCAGTAGATGCGCAGGTGGCGGTTGCGGCGCACGAGTGTGTAGGCGTATCTGACGTGGTCGCCGTGGTCGTGTGTGAGTATGATGCCGCCGATAGTACGTATGTCTATGCAGTTGCGTTCCAGTTCCTGATATACCTTAGTCGGGTCGATGCCGGCGTCGATGAGTATGCCGAAACGGTCGTTGCCGAGATATGAGCAGTTGCCCGAACTGCCGCTCCCGAATGATATGAACCGCAATGTGGCCACCGGTCGGGTCGATGTGAGCGGCTCTATGCTGTCGGGAAGCGATGCCGCGAGTGCCTCCGCCTCGCCTCCGCTCATGCCGCGTTCGGCGGTTTTACGCGGACGGCCGGGGCTTACGCCCTGTTTTCTGACGGGTTCGGGCGACGCGTCGGCGCCCTCCTGCAGGAGCATCTCGTCGAAGAGCCCCGGAAGGTAACGGGTGTCGAATGATATTTTTTTGCGTCGGGCCATCAGCTCAGGTGTGTCGGTTTAAGTGAATATCTCGGTCGGTCGGAAATTTGTGTGGCAGGCTATTTGTAAAGCAGGAAAATAGCCGGTATCTTGTCGTAGTCGCGGGGCTGCCGCCGCCATTGCGCGAGCGTCAGGGTGGTGATGCGCTGCTCGCTTCCGGTCAGGTCGGTGGCCACGCACAGGCGCGTCGACGGGGGGAGAGCTGCGATTATGTCGTCAATCAGCCTGTTGTTGCGGTAGGGCGTCTCGATGAATATCTGCGTGCGGTTGTTGCGCATTATGTCGGCGTGCATCTGCTTGAGTGCCGCTGTGCGTTCGCTTCCGTGAATAGGCAGGTAGCCGAGAAACGTGAAGCTCTGTCCGTTGAATCCCGAACCCATAAGCGACAGCAGTATGCTCGAAGGCCCCACGAGGGGCATCACGCGGTATCCGCGCCTGTGGGCTTCGGCCACTGCGAGCGCGCCGGGGTCGGCCACGGCGGGGCATCCCGCTTCCGAGATTATGCCCATGTCGAGCCCCTGCTCCATAGGCTCTAACATGGCGGGCACTGTCGCGGGGTCGGTGTTGACATCAAGCACCGAGAATGTCAGTTCGTCGATATTGATGTCGCGGTTGCATTTCTTCAGGAAACGGCGCGCGGTGCGCACATTCTCCACAATGAAATGCTTCACCCCGGTTATCAGTCCGATATTTACCGGGGGGAGAACGTCGCCTACCGGAGCTTCGCTCAGGTTGGACGGGAAAAGATACAGGGCCGGACGCTTATTTTCCATTTGCGTCCTCCCATTTGAATATCACTATGCCGGCGCGCGGTTCGGTGTCGTCGGAGGCGCGGCGGAATACACACTTCTCGGCGGCTTTCTTGCACGCTTCGATTGTGGCGTTGTTCTTGCCGGCGTTGCCGACGCAGTGTCCTTTCGTGGCCGAACCGGGACGCACTTTGCCTCCCGCCACTACCACTACGTTGATGCGTATCACGCCGAGTTCGGTGCTCCGCGGTGTCTTGTCGACGGGAACGGAGTAGGTGAGCGGTTCGTTGCCGCCGGGGCCGTTGTTGTTCTTGCTGCCGTCGGCTTTAGGGTCGGTCTTGCCGCCGGTGCCTTTGTCGGCGCCTGAGAACCGGTTGGCCATCTTGTTCTCGATGTTTTTCTTCGATTTCTGTTGGCGTGCGGCTTCCATGCGTGCGGCGTCGTCGGGCTTGGACGTGCCTTCGTTGACCTTTTTCTGCTGTACGGGCGACGGCTTTTCGCTCGATGTCAGATTGGCATGGTGCCCCTGGGTGTCGCCGCTGTTGTCAAGGTCGTATGACGTCTGCGTATCGGCGTCGGAATCGATGTCCGAGGGGCCGGGGCTGTCGGTGTCGGCCTGCTCCTCCCAGATGTCGTCGGCCGACGAGGAGTAGGTGCTGACAAAGCTTTCCGGGTCTTCGATGTCCTCGGCTATGAGTTCAAACTCCTTTACCGGCGGCCATTGCTTTCCTTTGCTGACATTGACGTTCAGATGCCATGACACGAGCATCACAATAACTAATATTGCGACGGCCGCGGTCACGATGCCTGATATTATTTTTGGTCGTTTGTCCATTTATCTGTTCCGGGGTGTATTGTCGGTGGGTTTGTCGGTGGCGCGTAAGGGTTTTGTCGCGAGTACGATTGTTACATCGGCGTCGGCGCCTACGTTGAGTATCTTGACTATCTCGCCGTATTCGGCCTTCTCGTCGGCATAGAGCGCCACGGTGGTTTCTTCGGGCGACTGCTCTTTGGCGAGCATCAGCCATGTCTTGAGTTCGTCGGGCTGCATGGGCTGTCGCTCGGCGTCGCCCATGGCGGTTGATATGTTGCCCTCGGCGTCAAGCGAGATGCGTATGGTCGGCTTTTTGGTGGTCTGCTGCGATGACTGCGGCAGGTTCACTTCGAGTGCTGTCGGGAATATATAGGTCGATGTGACCATGAAGAAGATGAGCAGCAGGAATATGACATCGGTCATAGATGCCATCGAGAATGCCGCCATCATGTTGTGTTGTCGCTTTAGAGCCATGACCTGACGGATTTTATGCGGGTTCGTTGAGAAGGTCCATGAACTCCATCGTCTTGCCCTCGAGCGAGGTCATGACGTTGTTGATTTTCGCCACGAGGATATTGTAGGCGAAGAGTGCCACGATACCTACGATCAGGCCGGCGATTGTGGTGACGAGCGCGGTGTATATACCGCCCGAGAATGTGGCGATGTCGGCGCTCGAACCCTGTGCCGAGATGTTGTAGAATGCCTGTACCATACCGATTACGGTGCCGAGGAATCCGAGCATCGGGGCGCCTGAGGCGGTAGTGGCGAGCCATGGCAGCCCTTTCGAGAGTTTTGAAATCTCGATATTGCCTGTGTTCTCGATGGCTACGAGCACATCGCTCATGGGGCGGCCTATGCGCGATATGCCTTTGCCGATGAGACGGGCGTAGGGCGTGCCTGTGTTCTTGCACAGGTTGAGGGCGCTTTCTATCTCACCTTCATGGATATAATCCTTTATGCGGCGCATGAACGAGTCGTCCTGGCGGTTGGCCGAGCGGATTACTATCCATCGCTCTATGAAGAAATATATGCTGAAAAGGAGCAGCACGCCTATCGGTATCATAAGTATGCCTCCCTGCATGCAGAGGTCCCAGAATGAGAGTGATGCCACAGATGCGGCGTTGGCAGTAGCGTCGGCTGCCGCAGTGGCCGTGTCGGCCAGCGACGCTGTGGTGTCGGATGCGGCTGAAGTGAGGGTGTCAACGTATTCGTTGCCGGCTGAGGGGATGGTAAGTGTAAGCATTATCGGTAGTTGGTTCGTGATTTATGGTTTGACTGATTGATTTATCGGAGAGGAGTGGAAGTCGGAGTGCTCCGAGTTCTCGGAGTTCTCGGAGCACTCAGGGCTGCCTGTCATTTCACCAGGCAGTCCTTGTAGCTGCGTATGGTTTCGGCCAGACCCATGTACAGGGCGTCGCATATCAGGGCGTGGCCTATCGACACTTCGTTGAGGAAGGGTACTGACTGCGCGAAGTAGCGGAGATTCTGAAGACTCAGGTCATGGCCGGCATTGACTCCGAGTCCCGCCTTGTGGGCCGCGCGCGACGCTTCGACAAACGGAGCCACTGCTTTGTCGGGGTGGGAGAAGAAACCGTCGGCGTATGGCTTGGTGTACAGCTCCACGCGGTCGGTGCCTGTCTTGGCTGCAAGCATTATGTTGTCGATGTCGGTCGATACGAAAATCGACGAGCGTATCTCGGCTTCGTGGAGGGCGTTGACTATCGAGGTGAGGAAGTCGAAGTGCTCCCCGACGTTCCACCCGGCCGACGATGTGAGGGCGTCGGGCGCGTCGGGCACGAGTGTCACCTGCGCCGGTTTCACTTTGAGCACCAGGTCCATGAATTCGGGGGATGGGTAGCCTTCGATATTGAATTCCGACTTCAGCGCCGGCCGCAGCTGGTACACGTCGGCACGTTTTATATGGCGCTCGTCGGGGCGCGGATGCACGGTGATGCCGTCGGCGCCGAAGCGCTCGCAGTCAAGCGCTACCTTGAGCAGGTCGGGATTGTTTTCACCGCGCGCGTTGCGCAGCGTGGCTATTTTGTTGATATTGACACTCAGACTGGTTGTCATGGCTATCTAACTTAAAAATAAATAAAAATTATCTACAATTACGAAATATTATCACGCATTAGCGATTTTATTCGTAAATTTGTAAAGTGAAATTTGATTACAAATTTAGTCAGAATAGGCTATAATACAAAATATATCGTTTAAATTTTAACCTTTCTTGGCAATTGGATTTGGATAAAGACATACTTTTCCCTCGGTCGCCCGACGCGTCGTCGCTTATGGTGGCTTGCAGCCCGCAGGACTATTCGGCGTCGGTGATAGCCCGGGCGGTCGAAGACTGCGGCGCGCATGTCATCAACCTCAATGTCCTTGCCTCCCATACATCGCACGGCGATGTGCAGGTGGCGCTGAGGATTGACCGGCGCAATCCGGTGCCGGCGGCGCGTTCGTTGCGCCGGTTCGGCTATGAGGTGGTTGAAATCGATGCACCCGAAGCCGACGACCCGTACGCCGAGCAGGCACGCAGCCGTGCCAACGAGTTGCTCCGCTATCTCGAAATCTGACCGTCGCAGGCAGTAGAATTATGTATAACCATCGCGCGGCATTGTGCCGCCATAATGATATAAACTCTTAAAAACCACGGAAAATGAAGGTCGCACTCTATGGTAGCCGGCATCAGGACGCCCACGTCGGCGATATCGCGAAACTGGTAGTCCGTCTTATTGAAAACGGCGACGCAATGGTGATACACCGCAAGCTGTATGATTATCTTGTGTCGAACATCGGCGAGAATTTCGCGCGCGCCACGGCTTCCGTGACAGTGACGTCAGATGCCGGTTTTGCGGCCGACGTGGCTCTCAGCATCGGGGGCGACGGCACCTTTCTGCGCACGGCGCAATGGGTAGCCGATTCCGAGATACCGATTATCGGTGTCAACACGGGCCGTCTCGGATTTCTCGCACCGTTCACCATCGAGGAGGCTGCCGAGGCCGTAATCGACCGCCGTCTCGTCAACTACGAAATCGAATGCCGCTCGCTGCTGCGCGTCGACCTGATAGGCGGTTCGCTCGATACGTGGCCTTACGCCATCAACGAAGTGGCCGTGCTCAAGAAGGACACCGCGTCGATGATTACGATTGACGCGCGCATCGACCGCGCTCCGCTCGCCGACTATCTTTGCGACGGGCTGATAGTGTCGACTCCAACCGGCTCCACGGGTTACAACCTGTCGGTAGGGGGGCCGATTGTGCAGCCGCGTTCGCCGAGCTTCATCCTCTCGCCGGTGGCCGCTCATTCGCTTACGATGCGTCCGCTGGTGGTCGACGACTCGTCGCTGCTCGTGCTTAAGGTGTCGTCGCGCACGCCATCATTCCGTATAAGCCTCGACGGACGTTCGGTCAATCTGCCGTGCGGCACCGACATCTATCTGTCGCGTGCACCGTTCGTGGTGAAGACAGTATGCCGTCCGGGACACAATTTCTTCGATACCCTGCGCCGCAAACTGCTGTGGGGCGCTTCGGCCATCGACTGATTAGAATATATTGGGGATAAACAGTGCAAAAAATATTGACTCATAAAGAATTGGGCGACGTGCTGGTGAAATTCAAACCCAACGCGCGCCGTTTTATAGCCCGGTGGGCTACGGACCATGTCGACCTCACGGCGCCTGCCGTGGCTTCGGTGGCCGATACGCTCGCCGCGCTCGACCGTCTTGCTCCCCGTCTGCTCGCATGCCGGGTTCCCGATGTCGTGCGGTTTCATGACGGTCAGGAGATAAGGCTCGACGGACTTGTCATCGCTATAGTCAGGCAGGATTTCCGGCGCGACAGTATCTTCGTGTCGCAGCGTGATCCGGAGTATGCCACGGTGTCGGTAGGCGCGTCGTTCGATTTAGGGGAGGCTTCGACCACGCAGTTCATATCCAAGGCATTAAAGACTATAGCCCGCAAAAATGCATCAAACATACTCCTGCCACGTGCGCGTGAGCTTGCGGCGCTCCACGGCTGCCGTCCGTCGGGTTGGCAGATTTCGTCAGGCAGCCGCATACTTGGCCAATGCAACGGGGCCGGCATTATCAAACTGTCATACATGAATCTTTTCCTCACATCCGAACTGCGTGATTATATAATATGTCACGAACTTGCACATCTGTCGGAACTTAACCACAGTCCTCGATTCCATCAGGTGTGCGACAGCTATCTCGGAGGCCGCGAAAAAGAACTGATAGCAAAACTCAAATCCTTCCACTGGCCCCTCCTCCGGAAATAACGTGAGTATCGCCGAACGCTATCTATTTTTTCAACATAAATAACGGAGAGCCGAAGGCTCGGTGGTGTCACTATCCCCGTCCGACGCGTAGCGGAGGGCGGGGCGATCGGTAACCTATAAAATGAGCCCGGGGAACGGGCGAATGTGTGTAGAATGTTATATTTGAAGCTAATACACACTCGCCCTCTCCGTGGGCTCGCGCCGCTTGCTGATTTTTTACCCCGCCCTCCGCTACGCGTCGGACGGGGATAGTGACATCATCGAGCCTGCGGCTCTCCGCTATTGAACTGAATTGCGCTTATTATGTTCATTGACTGACTTTGCGTTTGCCGGCAGATTCTATGGTGCTGCATTATAATGACTGGGATTTTAAAAATTATATATATAAAATCAAGATATACAACTTTTTTTGTACATTTGCGGTTGATTATAAGGAGAAACGCAGTGCCGTTTCCCCTATATTGTGTATATAATAGCGTAATATAGAGCCTGTTATGATTAAAAACCTCGTTATAGTAGAGTCTCCCGCAAAGGCAAAGACGATAGAGAAATTCCTCGGTCCCGACTATAAAGTGATGTCGAGCTACGGTCATATACGTGATCTGAAGAAAAAAAATTTCAGTATTGATGTCGATAACAATTTTGCGCCGCTCTACGAGATTCCGTCCGATAAATCGCAGCTTGTCGCCGAGCTTAAGAAAGCAGCCTCGCAGGCCGAGACCGTGTGGCTCGCTTCCGATGAGGACCGCGAGGGGGAAGCCATAGCATGGCATCTTTTCGAGGTGCTGAAACTCGATCCGGCCAAGACGCGCCGCATCGTTTTCCACGAAATAACCAAAAACGCCATACTCAACGCTATCGACAATCCGCGCGGCATCGACATAAATCTTGTCGACGCCCAGCAGGCACGCCGTGTGCTCGACCGAATAGTCGGTTTCGAGCTGTCGCCGGTGCTCTGGAAGAAAATCAAGCCGGCACTGTCGGCCGGACGCGTGCAGTCGGTGGCCGTGCGACTTATCGTGGAGCGTGAGAACGAGATAAAGAATTTCGTCCCCGAGCAGTATGTGCGTCTGACGGCTGATTTTCAGGCCGGCGACAAGCATCTGCGCACCGAGTTTTCCCACCGTCTGCCCGACCTGAAAGTGGCCGAGAAGTTCCTCGACGTATGCGCAGGTTCCGAATTTGCCGTTGGCGACATCGCAGTCAAGCCGCTCAAGAAATCGCCCGCACCGCCTTTCACTACCTCCACGCTCCAGCAGGAGGCGGCACGCAAGCTCGGTTTCACCGTGTCGCAGACCATGATGATAGCACAGCGTCTCTACGAGGCCGGACATATCACCTACATGCGTACCGACTCGGTCAACCTGTCATCGCTCGCCATCAGCACCATCTCGAAAGAGATAACCGAAAACATCGGGCCGCAATATCTCAACGTGCGTCATTACCATACATCGTCGAAAGGCGCGCAGGAGGCTCACGAGGCCATTCGTCCCACATACATCGACCGCCACACAATCGAAGGCACATCCCAGGAAAAACGCCTTTACGGGCTCATCTGGAAACGTACCATCGCGTCGCAGATGGCCGATGCCCTCATCGAAAAGACTACGGTCGACATCGACTGCCGTCCCGGCAAAGCCGCCGCGGGCAATCTCCCTGTCGACGGCCGATTTGTGGCCACCGGCGAGGTAATCAAGTTTGACGGCTTCCTCAAGGTCTATCTCGAAGGACGCGACGATGAGGAGGCTGACTCCGAGCAGTCGACGCTCCCGGCAGTGGGTACGGGCGAGATACTCGCCCTCAACGAGATGACGGCGGCCCAGCGCTTCACATCGCAGCCGCTTCGCTACACCGAGGCTTCGCTCGTGAAGAAAATGGAGGAACTTGGCATAGGCCGTCCGTCGACCTACGCTCCGACCATATCGACCATACAGCAGCGCGAATATGTGGAACGCGGCGACCGTCCCGGCACACAGCGCGAGGTGTCGGTGCTCACACTTCGCGGCGGCAAAATATCGCGGCGCACTGTCACCGAGACAGCCGGTGTCGAGAAAGGCAAACTCATACCGACCGACATAGGCGTGGTGGTCAATGACTTCCTCACCGAGTATTTCCCCGATATTCTCGACTACAACTTTACCGCACGAATAGAGCAGAAGTTCGACGACATCGCCGAAGGCCAGCTCGTGTGGAACGACGAGATAGCGCATTTCTACAAGGATTTCCATCCCGTGGTCGACAACGCCATGTCGATGCGTCTGGAGCACAAGGTCGGCGAGCGCGTGCTCGGTGTCGACCCCGTGTCTGGCAAGCCCGTGAGCGTCAAGATAGGCCGTTTCGGCCCGCTCGTGCAGGTGGGAGAGGGTGACAAGGACGAAAAGCCCCGCTTCGCCTCTCTCCTCAAAGGACAGTCGGTGCAGACCATCACACTCGAGGACGCCCTGAAACTCTTTGAGTTCCCGCGCCTTATCGGCGAGTATGACGGCGCGGACGTTACGGTCGCCATCGGCCGTTTCGGTCCCTATATCAAGCATGCCGGCTCGTTCACCTCCATCCCTAAGGATATTGCTCCCGAGGAGATTACCATCGACCAAGCGATAGAGCTTATCAACGAAAAGCGCTCCGAAGCACAGAAACGCATAGTCCGCACATTTGACGAGGATCCCGACGTGCAGATACTCAACGGACGCTACGGCATATACATCGCCTGCAACAAAAACAACTACAAGATACCCAAGACCGTGGCCGACCCCGCCGCCCTCACACTCGAGGAGTGCCGGGAAATCATAGCCGCGCAGGATGCTGCCCCGAAGAAGGCTCCGCGACGTGCCGCACGTAAGAAATAATTAAGAGATACCCTCTAACATCTTCAGAATGAAGCCGCTTAAAGCAAAACCGGGTGCGGAGCGCCGCCGTTTCTCGCCCGATGTGATAGAAACATATACTCCCGCAGGGGAGACACGCCTGCTCGATTTCCTCTTCGCATCGATGCCCCAGCGCAAACGCACCAACGTCAAGGAGTTGCTGCGCCACAACCAGGTGAAGGTCAACGATGAGGTAATCACGCAGTTCGACGCGCCGCTTACTGCCGCCGACACCGTTTATGTCAACCTCACCCGCGAGTTCCCGCGGTTCTACAACCGCCGCCTTAAGATTGTATATGAGGATGACGACATCATCGTCGTCAACAAAGGATACGGTCTGCTGTCGATGGGCAACGACAAGGTAAAGGACGGCACGGCATACTCCATACTCAAGGAGTATGTCAAGTGGGTCGACCCGCGCCGGAAGATATTCATCGTGCACCGTCTCGACCGCGACACTTCGGGGCTTATGATGTTTGCCAAAAACGTCCAGGCCAAGGAGGCGATGCAGCACAACTGGAACAATATGGTGCTCAACCGCACATACGTGGCTGTGGTCGAGGGTAATGTCGAGAACGACGAGGGCACCATACGCACATATCTCGCCGAAAACTCGAAATATGAGGTCTACGTCACCGAAAATCCGGAGGAAGGACAGCTTGCCGTGACGCGCTACAAGGTGCTACGCCGCAAGAACGGATACACCCTCATCGAATTTGAACTTGACACAGGCCGCAAGAACCAGATACGCGTGCATTGCAAGCATATCGGGCATCCCATAGCCGGCGACCGCCGTTACGGCGCCAAGTCGAGTCCGATACACCGCCTCGCCCTTCACGCCCGCACTCTCCGCTTCGCCCATCCCGCCACACACCGCGAGATGGACTTCTCGACTCCCATACCCGCATCCTTCCTCAAGATGGTCAACTGAGCCGGAATGATACGTTGACGGATGGTGCCGGATTAATACTATGACGGAAATATTATACATCATCCTGTAGGGCTGCACCCCGGTGCAGCCGCCAATCAATGGATTACCCGCCTTTGCTACCGGCTGCTCCGGGGAGCAGCCCTACAACAAGCAGCCGTCAATCACAGTTTCCTATATAAATCTCTTTCACAAACAAAAACTTAAACCAATGAAGACATTACACATCCTTGCCGCAGCCGCGATAGCAGTAGCCGTGGCGTCATGCTCGGGTAAACCGGAGCTTAGTTACATGCCGGCAAAAGCCGAAGGCGATTCCAACTGGGGCCTTGTAGATGCAAACGGCGAATTTCTTTTTACCGACGAGTTCTCAGACCGTCCGTCGCCCGTAGTCAACGGATATTTCTTCGTAGAGGAGGGCAACGGATACACCGTATATAAGGCTGAAAAAAATCCGAAGCAGGTCGGCGACCTTTCCGGGCTCAAAGGATGCGGATTCTATAACGACGGACTGATGCCCGTAGTACACAAAGGGGAGCATATCTCATTTGTCGACGGCAGCGGCAAGACGAAATTCACCCTCGAAAATGTCGACTCAGTCAGTGTCAGTGCCGCTATGAACATGTTTGTCAATGGCCGTTGCGCGATTCGTACGTCAGATGAAAAATGGGGAGCCATCGACACCGACGGCAACGTGGTGGTGAAACCTAAATATGTCCAGCCTCCGATATTTGTAGAAGACATGACAATTGTCATAGAGGCGGATAGCGGGAAAGCTTATATCATTGACCGCAATGGCGGAGTAAAGACCGAAATATCGGAAAAGATAACTACGGCGTCCACCTTTATCGACGGATATGCCATAGCGCATACAGACAATTATGACGGAGACGGCCAGCGGTGTGTCATGATAAAGGATAATGGTGAGGTTATCGAACTGCCTGCCTCGGTATATGATATCCATGTCTGGAACAGCAAGTATATTGTGTTCACAAATGATGATTATGATTATGGTATAATGACCTACGACGGCGAGATAAAGGTACGTCCTAAATATCACGCTATGGAAATTCTTCCCAATGGCGATTTTATCGGTGAACGCGACGATAAAATTATGTTTGTAAAGCCTGACGGTGAAACGCAAAGGCTCCCGAAAAACGCCTATCCGGCAGTTCGTTCGCCATACGTTTTCAGCAAAGTCTTTGATTTCAAATTTGAACTTGTCTCGGAAGACGATGACGATGATGAATTGCAGCTCCGTACATATAACGGAAAGAAGGTAGGCAAGGAAATGGACCGATATAAGGGACGCATTGAACTGGACAATATCTATTCCGATTACTTCGATTATGCCGATGTGACACGGAAGTTCATGGATATGTTTGACGCCGACGGTCTGAAGGGCTATCCTTTCGACTCGACAATGAAACTATATGCCGATACCACGGCGCATTCGGTGGATTGGTACCGGGGCGACACTTCCATGAGCGTATCGGTAGCGAGCGGCAATCCATATTTCTATGTGTCATCGGCGACATTGTATTCCGACCGGACTATCGTATATGACGCTACTCCCTACGCGAGCTATTATACATGGGAGTTCAATCCGGCATCGCGTGTCACGGCAATCTCGCTTACTCTCTCGTTCAACGGCAACAATTATCGCAATGACCTTGCGGAATATTTTGCCGCGGCGTTGCGCGACAGGTTTGGCATAACAGTGTCGGAGTCAGGCTATGGCGATAATTATGTATCCTCCAACGGGTATGACAGCATAACGGTACATCTTTCCGACTGGAATACCGTTGCACCGGCAGCCGAGGAAGTGGCGCCCGCCGACACTACCGTCATTGTTCTCACAGACAGTGTTAAATAATTCCGGCAAACTATAACCGCATAATGATGACCGAACGTCTGCGAATATGGATCATGGCTGCGGTGGTGGCGATAACATTCTTTGTCAACAACCGCACGCTGCAGCCCGACATCATGGAGTCGCGCAATCTTGTGACCGCACGCGAAATGGTCGAGACGGGCGAGTGGCTCGTGCCGACCATGAACGGCGAGCTGCGTCTCGAGAAACCGCCGTTGCCAACATGGGTTTCGGCTGTGGTCGAGAGCGTAAGCCCCGACGACATAGCCGCGCAGCGGGCCGTCGCGTCGCTGTTCGGCGTCATGCTCGTGGTGTTCTTCTATCTCCTTTGCCGCGACGTGTTCAGGGTCGACCCTGTCATAGCCGTCATTCTGCTGTGCAGCTGCTATCAGTTCATGCTGATGGCGCGTACCGTATCGTGGGACATCTATACCCATGCGTTCATGCTCGGAGGCATCTATTTCCTTGTAATGGCGGTTAATGGCCGCGGGCGCCAATGGTGGCGGTTCTGCCTCGCCGGCCTGTTTGCCGGGCTGTCGGTCATGAGCAAGGGGCCGGTCTCGCTTTTCGCGCTTTTCCTGCCATTCCTGCTTGCGTGGGGCATTTTCGGTCGTCCGTCGATGCGCGGCAAGTGGCTCCCTGTCGGCGTCATGGTGCTTGTCACCATAGTCGTGGGATGCTGGTGGTATGCCTATATACATATATTCCATGCCGATGAGTGGCAGGCCGTCATGGCCAAGGAGACAGGGTCGTGGCTCAGCCGCAACGTGCGGCCGTGGCACTACTACTGGAAATTCTTCCTTGAGGCCGGAGTGTGGGCGCTGCTTCTCGTCACGTCGATAATAATGGTGCTCCGCCGCGGATTTCGTGGCGACAGGAGCCGTCTGGTGCCGGTGATGTGGATGCTCTTCTGCCTCGTGCTGCTGTCGTGCATGCCGGAGAAAAAGACGCGCTATCTTCTGCCGCTGCTCATACCGGCCGCTGTCGTCATGGCGCAGGCGGTGGGGATATGGTGCGCCTCGTTCTCGTCGCGCGGAAGTGCCGACATCACTTTCGGCCACAGTTCGGGCATGCATGCGCCGCGGTGGCCTTTCCGGCTCAATGCGTGGCTTCTGGCCGCGGTATGTGCCGGGATTCCTGTCGGTGCGTATATAATGGTCTATAGTAAAGGACTTATGGGGCTGCCGGTATGGATTGGCGTGACTGTGCTGTCGATTTGCGCGGCGTGGCTGCTCGTGCGTGCCGCCATCAGGCTGCTGCCGCAGTCGATGGTGATTGTCACGGGATGCTACTATGCGCTATTAGTGCTGCTGGCGTTTCCGGTGGTTGGCAAGCTGATTAACGGCACCACCATGCAGACCATCACTGCTGCCGTCAACGCACCTGAGGTAAAGGAGTATCCGATTTATGCGCCTGCCGGAGAGGAGCTGCGCATCGAGATGGTGTATCAGGCACGCCGCAATATACGTCCCGTAGCCGTTGATTCCGCCGAGGCATTGCGCGCGCGGCTCCCGATGATACTTATGACGCATGAGTATGCGGGCGAGCGCCTTCCCGCTTCGTTTGTCAATGAGGTGGATACGGTGCCGTTAGGCGAGTTCGACTGCAACCGCCGTCCCAAGGGTACGCGCCGCCATTCGCCTCTCTTCATATACCGATTGACACTTCTGAAAGAGCGTCCCGACACAATCACCGGTAAGAATGACTGAGCCGGAATAATGCCAAAAATATTTTAACGATATATGTTTCTGCAACCCAACAAGACAAGTGAGTATGATTTCACGATAATCGTACCCGTATATAACGAGGAAGACAACATGGACGCCGTGGAGAAGCGTCTGGCGGCATATCTGCCTGCGGCTTCGCGGCGCGCGTGCGTGCTGTTCGTCGATGATTGTTCCACCGACCGTTCGCTCCCCCTCATTAAGGAAATATGCGCCCGCAACGAGCATTTCTACTATATAGCTTTTGCACGCAACGGTGGCCTGTCGGCGGCGCTCAAGGCCGGCATCGACTATGCCTGGTCGCCGCTCGTTGGATATATCGACTCCGACCTGCAGACCGCTCCCGAGGATTTCAATCTGTTGCTTGCGCGTGCCGACGAGGCTGAACTGGTGACAGGCATACGCGCCGACCGCAAGGATTCGGGATTCAAGAAACTCCAGTCAAAGATTGCCAACGGTTTCCGCCGCTCGATGACGCATGACGGTGTGGCCGACACGGGGTGCCCGCTCAAGGTGATGCATACCGACTACGCCAAGCGCGTGCCATTCTTCACCGGAATGCACCGTTTCCTGCCGGCGCTGATACAGCTGCAGAACGGGCGCGTCATCCAGATGCCCGTGCGCCATTTCCCGCGTGTGGCCGGCAAATCAAAGTACCATCTGTGGAACCGTCTCGCCGGTCCGTTCAAAGATTGCTTCGCCTATCGCTGGATGCGCAAACGTTACATCAACTACGACGTCAACGGCGGTAATCTGTAACTGATGGCGGTGTTTTCCCGCGGTTGAAAACCGCGGCTACTACCCGAAGGTATTAGGCTTACGACATATATAGTAGCCGCGGTTTCCAACCGCGGATTCCTGATTTAAAATATTTCAATTGAAACGATACTTTATAAAACTGAGCTATGACGGAGCCGCTTATCACGGGTGGCAGGTGCAGCCGGGTGCGGTGACGGTGCAGCAGTGCATCGAGGAAGCGCTCGGCAAGGTGTTGCGCCGTCCAACTCCCGTAGTCGGCGCGGGACGTACCGATGCCGGGGTCAACGCGCGCCTTATGGTGGCGCATGCCGATATGCCTGAGGAGGTCATCGAAAAAGATAAGGCACGTTTTATCCGTTCGCTCAACTCGCTGACCGCACGCGACATAGCCATACATGATGTCGTTGAGGTAGCTCCCGACGCGCATGCGCGTTTTGACGCGCGTCGGCGCACCTACCGCTACTTCGTGCACCACGGCTGCGACCCGTTTCTGCGTCACTATTCTCTTAATATAGCGCCGCTTGATTACACGGCCATGAACGAGGCGGCCGCGTTGCTGCTCGATGTGGAGGATTTCACCTCCTTTGCCAAACTGCATGCCGATACACGCACCAATATATGCCGTGTCGACACCGCACGATGGATGAAAGTGCCGTCATCACAGCCCGCGGCAGCCGGAATGACAGCCTGCGACGGCATCCCAGCATCCGGTGTGGGAGAGACCGGATGTCAATATTACTTTGAAATAAGCGCCGACCGCTTCCTCCGCAACATGGTCCGCGCCGTAGTCGGCACCCTCGTTGAAGTAGGCCGCGGCAAAATGACCCTCCCGCAATTCCGCGACGTCATAGCGCGCCGCGACCGCTGCGAAGCCGGCACCTCAATGCCCCCCAACGCCCTCTTCCTCTGGAACGTGGAATACTGACACCTTTGATAACCCGACAATGCAATAGGAAGAGTGTCCCTGAACCCCATATTAATAGAGTGCGATTTAAAACGAAGCCCTATAGACTTGATATTAATTTACTCCCTGTGGTAATCATGGATTTTAACAACGGACTATGTGCTTTTTAACGGAAATATGTTAACTTTGTCATGGAAGATTTCCATTTTCATGTCAATAAGGCATAATTATGAGATATATAGGCGGAAAATCAAGGCTGCTTGGCCATATTTACAATGAAATACAGACCCGAAACGCGTCATCCGTGATAGATATTTTCGCAGGGAGCGGCGTAGTATCTTCATTTCTATCAAGACAGGGTTATGAGGTATTTAGCAATGATTTTCTTTATTTTTCATACGTTCTTAACCGTGGTGCACTTAGATTAGCGGAAAAACCTTCATTTGACGGCCTGAACGGCAATGACGCAATTACTATATTGAATAATCTTTCTCCTGAGGGAAGTGGAATTTCTTCAGATGATTGCTTTATACGGGCAAATTATTCCCCTCACAAAGGTTGTGAGAGAATGTATTTTCAGGAAAAGAATGCTTTGAAAATCGACCTCGTGAGAATCACGATTGAGAAATGGCATACTGCCGGAAATATCACCGATGATGAATATTACTATCTGTTGTCACGCCTCATTTATGCCGTGCCGTCCGTCAGTAATGTCGCAGGTGTTTATGGCGCTTATCTTAAAACGTGGGACCCGAGGTCATATAAAGACCTCACGCTGACGCATTCCAACGATTTTATTGGAAATTCGGATAACGTGATATTAAATAAGCCGTTTGAGAACGCATTGTCGGAATTTGACGCGGACTTACTCTATGCAGACCCCCCATACAATAGCCGTCAGTATCTGCCGAATTACCATATATTGGAGACAATAGCCCGATATGATTATCCGGCGATACATGGTAAGACAGGTTTACGTGACTACGGGAATATGGAAAAATCGGACTTCTGTATAAGAGGTAAAGTGTCGGACGCATTCAGGTCTTTGATTGAACGTGCGAGGGTGAAAAGTATCGTGATAAGCTATAATAACGAAGGTTTGTTGCCTGAACGTGATCTTGAATTTATATGCCGCGATTATGCGGCCCCGGGTACTTTTGTTAAAACGGCTATACCGTATAGGCGTTTCAAGAGTCATGACGGTGTAAGGACGCAGGTAAAGGAGCTGCTGTTTTCATTCGATAAATGGTAGCAAGAAGTGGGTATATTAAGTCACCGCTTAACTATGTGGGTGGTAAATTCAAATTGTTGCCGCAGATATTTCCGTTATTGCCGGATAATATCGGTACGTTTGTCGACCTCTTTGCAGGAGGAGGGGATGTGTTCATAAATGTGTGTGCTGAAAGGATAATAGCCAATGATATAAATCACCATATAATTGACCTTTTCAGGGCGTTTAAGAAATATGATGTTCCTGAACTTATTGATTATATTGAGCATACCATAGATTTATGGGGACTGTCTCCGACCAATGAGGCTGCTTACAAGCAATTCCGCGAGTATTATAATGAAAATAAAAATCCTGTAGATCTTTATGTGCTTGTATGCCACTCGTTCAATTACCAGTTCAGATTTAATTCTGCTCATGAGTATAATAATCCTTTCGGTCGCAACCGCAGTTGGTTTAATCCGTCGTTGAAAAATAACCTTATATTGTTTGCACAGCGTCTTTCCGATATAGAATTTCGGGCAGACAATTTTAAAAAATTTGATTTTTCAATGCTTGGCGCTGATGACATGGTGTACGCAGATCCTCCATATTTGATAACGACCGGTTCATATAACGACGGTAAGCGAGGGTTTGAAGGGTGGAGTGAAAAAGAGGAAATCGCTCTTTATGATAAACTTGATGAGCTTAATAACCGTAATATTCGTTTTGCCCTTTCTAACGTGATAGAGCATAAGGGGCGTGTCAATAACATGCTTGATGAATGGCGCATGGCGTATAATACTCATTTTCTGTCAAAAAACTACAACAATAGTAGTTATCATTCGAAGAATACAGATAAGAATACAATTGAAGTCCTTATAACTAATTACTAAAAAATATTAAATGGCATCGGTCAAACGCTCTTTCGGATGGGTACAAAATCCATCAAATTTCAAAACACTTAAGAATGTAGTCGGAATTTTTGATAAAGATTCGTCATACCGTAAAAATCTAATTGATTGCAGATTGCCGTTGATAAAGACTAACAGCCTCATATCAGATGGGGATTATGACAGATTTTTACAAATTTTAGGCTCGGACGCGGCTGTAATGCCATACGAAGCCCTTAAAGGACGTGGCTGCGGAACTGGTTCACGTGCGCAGTCAATGTGTTCCGGCATCGTTCAGGCATGTATCGACGGGCAACGTAGTCTTGAATACATAGGCCTTGACGGCGCACCGGTGATACTTCATAAATTGTATTCCGATGACTGGACAGCTGATGGATTCCTGAGGTGGGCGGTTTCACTCGGACTTCTGGAATACTCTTATCGCGATGACTCTTGCCGATTGTCGGAAATGGGAAAACAATTCATTGATTCGGAGGATGGTTCAAAAGGCGAATATTGTGTTTTGACAAAGGCGCTCATGTCATATCCTCCCATCATGCGAGTCATGTCATTGCTTGCCGGTGGGGGGGTTATGACAAAATTTGAAATCGGAAGTCAGCTCGGATTTAAGGCGGAATTAGGATTTACGTCCATCAGCCAGGATTATTTTATCGCATTATGGAACGAAGCGACGACCCCTAAAGAGCGGGCTAAAATCCGTGCGAATATCGAGGGCGATTCTGATAAATATGCAAGAATGATATGTTCGTGGCTTGCAAAAATGGGATGGATTGAGTCGCATAGTAATGAACGTGTCGGGAGTTTCAACAGGCATAATTATAAAATGACGCTTTTGAACTATTCGATAACACCGAAAGGTCTGATGGAGTACAAAAAGGCGTGTGGCGGCTCATCCAATCCGCGCATTCCCAAAACTGTGATGTTTGAGATGCTTGCGACAAAGGCTCCCAATGCAGGGTACCTGCGCTATAGGCGTGCCATTTTGATTGAAGCGCTGTCAAAACCGCGTACTATTGAAGAACTTGCCCAATGCTGGAAGAATGCCGGAGTGGATGAACCTGCTCAGACAATAACCGATGATATGGACGGGCTGATGAGAATAGGGCTCGATTTGATTCGCAACGGGCAAGGAAAATACAGGCTAAGGGACAAGATAATAGGCTTACGGCTTCCATCACAGCCGGAAGAACGAGAGGAAATCACAGACATAAAGGAGCGTGTACGTCAGAAGCTGATTAAAGTGAGCCATGATTATCTGATATTGATAGATTTGGCCTATAGTGATGCTACAAATAAAGCAAAGAAAAATCTTGACGCGAGAAACTTTGAGATATATACATCCAATTTGCTTACAAAAGAATTGTCGTTTGACGGGCAACTGCTTGGCGGTTCTGATAAACCGGACATCATAATCTGGAAAGACGGATTCGGAATTATTGTCGATAACAAATCATATAAAGATGGCTTCAGTATCGGCAGAAAGAATGAGGATGAGATATGCCGGTACATTGACCAGGCGAAAAATATGACGGAGGGGTTTCCCGCAAACAATTGGTGGAAAAGTTTTTGTGACAATGGTGTAGACACCCTTCATTATCTTTTCGTGACATCGTTTCTTAATGGTTCTTTTCTGAAAAATCTGCGTTCCATTCATCAGCGAAGCGGCATTGACGGAGGAGCTGTTGGCGTTGTCAGTCTGCTATGTTTTGCAGAACATGTGAAACGGGGAAATTTATCAGAATACTCTCTACCTGAGTATTTGAATAATGCGGAGGTGGTATTCCATGAAATTGAGATATAATCGGTCAGCGGCGGTACCAGAGCATGAGGTTGCGGGTGTAGGCTATGAGGCCTACGCCTTGGCCGAGGATCAGGACGGGGTCGTGGCGGAAGATGGCGTAGCTTACTATGATGAGGCTGCCTGTCAGGGATATTATCCAGAAGCCTGCGGGGAGTTCCGACTCGCCGCGACGGCGGGAGTAGAGCCACTGGTAGATGAAGCGGAAGGTGAAGATTACCTGGCCGGCGGAGCCGTAGATTACCATCCACAGGGGGATGTCGTCATTGCCGAAAAAGCGGTCGACGGCGGCCTGTGCGTCGTGCGCTACGGGTATTATCAACGCCAGTGGCAGCAGGGCGATGACGGCTCGCAGCGGCGCGGGCACTTTATGCCATACGCCCTTGATGTTGAGATTCCAGATGTAGATGTAATAGGCGATTACCTGCCCGATGACTATGGCGAAATCGTCGCGTAGCCAGCCGTAGAAGCAAAGCAGGCATGAGGCGAGCAACGACAGCACCCAGAATATGGTGGGGGAGAGCACGCGGCGTGCCCTCTCCGACATTATCCATTGCACGAGTATGCGTGCCGAAAACAGTGCCTGTGCCAGAAATCCTATTACGAATACCACGTGTTACGGTTTTTATGTGATGAGAATAGTTGTACGTGTCTCCGTTAGTAGCCGCGGTTTTTAACCGCGGAATTGATGTTTCCGCGGTTAAAAACCGCGGCTACTAAACTATCGTTCGAGGTAGGTGTAGCCGTAGAGGCCGGAGCGGTAGTTGGAGAGGAATTCGCGGCCTTCCTCGGCGGTGATTTTGCCGGCTTTCATTGAGGAGGTGACCCATGTCTCGACGTTGCGCACGAGTTTCTTGGGGTCGAACTGCACGTAGTCGAGCACTTCGGCCACTGTCTCGCCGTCGATGACCTTGTCAATCTCGTAGCGGTCCTTGTAGACGCTGATGTGCACGGCGTTGGTGTCGCCGAACAGGTTGTGCATGTCGCCGAGGATTTCCTGATAGGCGCCGGCGAGGAATACGCCGAGGTAATATGGTTCGCCCTGACGCAGGGGGTGGAGCATGAGGAAGTCGGCGCTGCCCCCCTGCACGGAGATGAAGTGGGCTATCTTGCCGTCGGAGTCGCATGTCATGTCCTGAAGCGTGGCCATGCGAGTGGGTTTCTCGTCGAGACGCGACAGCGGCATGACGGGGAACAGCTGGTCGATGGCCCAGTGGTCGGGCAGCGACTGGAACAGGGAGAAATTGCAGAAATATTTGTCGGGAAGCATGCGCGACACTTTGCGCAGTTCCTCGGGGGCATGCTTCATTGTCTGGGCTATGTCGCCGACTTCGCGGGCGATTGACCAGAACAGTTTCTCGACCATGGCGCGTGTGCGCAGGTCGATGAGGCCGAGTGAGAAAAGGTCGAGGGCTTCCTCGCGTATCTGGAGTGCGTCGTGCCAGCTCTCGAAGAGGCGCGGTTGCGACAGTTTGTCCCAGATGTCGTAGAGTTCGCGCACGAGTTCATGTTCGTCGGCGGAGATTTCCTCGTTGTCCTTCCACTGGGGGAGAGTGGTCGTCTCGAGCACTTCGAATACGAGCACCGAGTGGTGGGCGGTAAGCGAGCGTCCGCTCTCGGTGATGATGTTGGGCTGTTTGAGCCCGTTTTTCTCGCAGGCGTCAACGAGCGAGTATACGGCGTCGTTGGCATATTCCTGAATGGCGTAGTTCATCGATGACTCCGACGCTGAGTTGCGCGTGCCGTCATAGTCGACGCCGAGACCGCCGCCTATGTCGACGAAGTCGATGTCGAAGCCGCTTTTGGAGAGCTGCACGTAGAACTGCATGGCCTCGCGGAGCGCGTTTTTGATGAAACGAATCTTGGTAATCTGGCTGCCGATGTGGAAGTGGATGAGCTTGAGGCAGTCCTTCATGTCGCGGCGTTCGAGATAGTCGAGCGCTTCGAGCAGTTCGGAGGAGTTGAGGCCGAATTTCGATGAATCGCCGCCCGAATCCTCCCATTTGCCGGCGCCTGAGCTTGAGAGCTTGATGCGTATGCCGATGTTGGGACGTATCTTGATGCGACGGGATATGTCGGCGATGAGTTTCAGTTCGTTCATCTTTTCGACCACGAGGTAGATGCGACGTCCCATCTTCTGGGCGAGCAGTGCGAGCTCTATATAGTTGGCGTCCTTGTAGCCGTTGCATATTATGAGGGCGTCGTCGGCTATGTTGGTGGCGAGCACGGCGTGAAGCTCGGGCTTCGAACCGGCTTCAAGACCGATGTTGAATTTCTTGCCGTGGCTTACAATCTCTTCGACTACCTGGCGCATCTGGTTGACCTTGATGGGGTAGACGATGAAATTCTGCGCCTTGTAGTTGTATTGCTCGGCGGCGCGTTTGAAGCAGTTGGAGATTTTCTCGACGCGGTTGTCGAGAATATCTGGGAAACGAAGCAGCACGGGTGCGGTGATGTCGCGCAGCTGCAGCTCGTCCATCACCTCCTTGAGGTCGACCGATGCGTATCCCTCCTTCGGGTTGACGGCCACGTGGCCACGCTCGTTGATGGTAAAATACTGGCGCCCCCAGCCGCTGATATTATACAGCTCGGCGCTGTCTTCAATTCTCCATTTTCTCATCTCTATTTTTACTTGCTTTTATGTTTTTTAATGATAGTAACGTACAGATTCAACCTCTTGGACGACCGGTATGTGGCAGCATGCTTAAAAATGCTCGCGAGAAGCCGGAAACCGATGGGTTTTCATCGAATTGCATCGTTCCTGTCAAATAACTTGTTTAGTCGGCAAAGATAAGAATATTTTTTTATTCTTCCGAATCGAAATCAAGCGTATTGTTCATATTCCAATTGTCGAAATCTGACTGGAACAACTTATCCTGAATAATACGATATTTCTCGAACTCGCACTCGGCATGTATTTTGGCCTGTTCTGCCGACACCATACCTGCGCCGATCAAAATAGGACGGTCGTCGCTGTCCAAAAATTTGTCTATACGTACAGACCAGTCCTCCATGGTCATCGGGATATGGCGTTTCGCACGGTCTTCGGCCAAATCGAGGAAGGCATTGACTATTCTTCCCATTGACTCCAATTCCGTTTCTCTCAGATAGTTTTTGGCTATAGAGACATCGGTTTTTACGATTTTTCCATTTGGCGCTTTTTCCCACGATGTGAGACCCATGTGCTCCTTCTCGGCGTTGGCGCGTTCGATTATCAGTTCGGCCGCCGTATGTCCGTGAACGGCATAGTGCATTTTGTTCTGTACCTTTTTAAAGAACATTCTGGTAGTTGGTGCGTCACGGTTGTAGTCGATGCTTGTCGCATAGATATCGGTAAGTTTCTGATAAAAACGGCGTTCGCTCAATCTGATTTCCCTTATCTCCGCGAGTAAATGTTCGAAATAATCCTCGTTGATGAATGATCCGTTTTCCATACGTTTCTTATCTATCACGTAACCGCGTATGGCAAATTGGCGCAGGACATAAGTACACCATTGACGGAATTGAGTCGCACGTACGGAATTGGCCCGATAGCCTACTGAAATGACCGCATCCAGATTATAATATTTAGTGGCATAGCTTTTGCCGTCGGCAGCAGTTCGTCGGAATTTCCGACAAACTGCCTCTTCCTGTAACTCCTGAGTCTGAAAAATGTTCTGCAAATGTTCGGCAATCGTTGAGCGTCCTTTGTCAAACAGGACAGCTATGGCATCCTGAGTGAGCCAAAGCGTTTCATCCTGATATAATACCTCTATACCTTCTTCTTTGCTTTCCAGCTGGAATATAAGGAATTCAGCAGTGCTGTTATGAATTTGAAGTTTTTTCCCCATGATTATCTATATAGATGCAAATTTACTGCTTTTTTTTGAGGAGTGCGTGATAAATGGCTGATAATATGTATTTATAATTATTAGAAACCGTATTCCCTGTTAAGAATATGTAAAATACGCGGTCTGAGTCATAAAGAATGCGGGTGACAGATAGAATTACGGCAGACATTTTGAAAAAGAAGAATGGTATGTAATGATTTTGTAATATGCACAACCCCTCTATTTTAATGGATATTGAGCCTCATTAAGAAATTTTTACATTAGCTTACGGTTAAAAATCATAGTATTTAGTAATTTTGCACTGCAAAAAGTAGGTCATTCACAACAAAATGATTATCTTTGCAGCGCAAAATCAAGAATGTAGAAACTATTAATAATTTTAAAATTTACGACTATGTCAGAAATTGCATCTCGTGTTAAATCAATAATTGTAGACAAACTCGGTGTAGATGAAAATCAAGTAACAGAATCAGCAGCTTTCACTACTGACCTCGGCGCTGACAGCCTCGACACTGTAGAGCTCATCATGGAGTTCGAAAAAGAATTCGGTGTGACTATTCCCGATGACGAGGCAGAGAAAATCGCTACTGTAGGCGACGCTATCAGCTACATCGAAAAAGCACAGTAATCAGCCGCCGGCCGTTTATTGTAAATATAATTACTGGTAACACAAACATATAGAATAATGGAGTTAAAAAGAGTTGTAGTGACAGGCATGGGTGCCATCACTCCTATTGGCAATGACGTCGAAACGGCGTGGGAAAATGCCAAGAAGGGAGTGTCGGGTGCAGGTCCTATCACGCATTTCGATGCTTCAAAGTTCAAAACCCAGTTTGCCTGCGAAGTAAAAAACTTTGACGGCAACGCACTCTTCGACCGCAAAAAGGTGCGCCAGCTCGACCTTTACGCCCAGTATGCCCTCGCAGCTGCGCGTCAGGCAGTCGAAGATTCAAAAATCGAGGAGGATCCCAACGTCAACCGCGACCGTATCGGTGTGATTGTCGCAGCGGGTATCGGCGGTCTCCACACCTTTGAGGAGGAAGCCGGCTACTACGCCCTCAACGAGGACAAGGGTCCCAAATACAATCCCTTCTTCATCCCCAAGATGATTGCCGACATCGCATCGGGACATATCTCGATGGAGTACGGCTACCACGGGCCCAACTTCGGCACCGTGTCGGCCTGCGCATCATCCAACAACGCCATCATCGACGCATTCAACCTCATCCGTCTGGGCAAAGCCGACGCTATCGTTACCGGTGGCGCTGAGGCTGCCATATTCCCTGCAGGTGTGGGCGGTTTCAACTCGATGCACGCGCTGTCGACCCGCAACGACTCTCCCACGACGGCTTCACGTCCGTTCAGCAAGAGCCGCGACGGTTTCGTAATGGGTGAAGGTTCGGTTGTACTCGTGCTTGAAGAACTTGAACATGCACTCGCACGCGGTGCCAAGATATATGCCGAGGTAGCCGGTGGCGGCCTTTCAGCCGATGCCTACCACCTCACGGCAACCCATCCCGAAGGCCTGGGTGCTATCCTGGCAATGCGCAACGCTCTCGAAGACGCCAACATGAAGCCCGAAGATATTGACTATATCAATGTTCACGGTACTTCTACCACTGTGGGTGACGTTTCCGAGATTAAAGCAATCGTGGAAGTATTCGGCGAACACGCCTACGACCTCAACATTTCGTCTACCAAGTCGATGACGGGCCACCTTCTCGGTGCCACCGGCGCTCTTGAGGCGATGTTCTCGGTCAAGGCAGTTCAGGACAACATTATCCCGCCGACCATCAACCATGAAGAGGGTGATGATGACGAAAACATCGACTATCGCCTGAACTTCACCTTCAACCGCGCTCAGGAACGCCCCGTTCGTGCCGCCCTCTCCAACTCGTTTGGTTTCGGAGGCCACAACGCAACGGTGATTGTGAAGAAATTCGAAAAATAATAAGCCGGGGGTGGCTACAATGCCGCAGCCGGGTATCTACCGATAAAAGAGCGGGCCGCAATTTTGATTGCGGCCCGCTCTTTTATCGATGGAGGTAGCTATTATAGCGAAGTAGCTATTTTAGCTATTGTAGCCGGGTTGCTATATTAGCTACATTAGCTATGATAGCTAATTAGCTAAATTAGCTATCATAGCGCTGAGGGTTTTTAGTCGATGTTGGGGTTGAGTTTGTGCCATTCGGAGATGGGAGGAAGCACGCCCATTGCTATCACTTCGTCGCGGAGTTTGCAGAGGTGGTGGTAACTCTTTTCAAGGTCGTCTTTCTCTTTGGGTGTGGCTTCCACTTCCTTGAAGTGTACGCCGTTGCGGTCGAGGGTTGTCTCCATAGCCATCATGATGTGGTTGAAACGTCCGTCGTTGACGTAGGTTCCTACCGGCCAGCGGAACGGCCGGCCGCCCATGGCTGCCGCTATCATTTCGATTGACAGGTATGCCGGGCTCTGGAATGACGAGCGGCCACGCAGGTCGATGATATGTTTGCCGCCTTGTATGACGCGCTGCTGCATCTCCTCCCATTCCTTTTCGGGAAGGGCTTCGGTGCCGATGATTTCGGTGAGCGGTTTGCCGTTGACTGTGGTGGTCGAGGCGTATACCGCCATCTGCTCGCCGTGGCCGCCGTAGGTGCGTGAGTTGACCACGTCGTCGGCCGGGATGTTGAAGTAGCGGGCGAGTTCGTGCTGCAGACGTGTGCTGTCGAGTGCGGCAAGCGTGGATACCTGGTTGGGCTTCAGACCTGAGTAAATCAGGGTGATAAGGCCCGTGATGTCGGCGGGGTTGAATACCACGACCACATGTTTTACGCCGGGGCAATATTTGCGCACATCCTTGCCGAACTGTTCGGCGATTTCGGCATTGCCTTTGAGGAGGTCCTCGCGGGTCATGCCGGCCTTACGTGCCGCACCGCCGCTGCTCACGATATAGTCGGCGCCGGCAAACGCTTCGGCCACGTCGTTGGTGAACGTCAGGTTTAAGCCTTCGAAACCGCAGTGGTACAGTTCCTCGGCCACTCCTTCAAGTGCGGGAAGATAGGGGTCGTAGAGACAGATGTTGGGGGTAAGTCTCATCATGATGGCAGTCTGGGCCATGTTGGATCCAATCATGCCGGCTGCGCCTGAAATCACCAGTTTGTCTTTGGTTAGAAATTCCATAATATTAAAGTTTATTTAATCGGTTAGTAGTATTTGAGGGGACGCGGTGCATGGCGTCCGCATGTATTTATGTAAAGATATAACTTTTTTATGTAAATATATAACATTAACAAAACGCTCTTGTTCAATGGCCGGCCGGGTCTATGTGGTGGCAAAATGTCACTTGAATGGTAAATTTTTCAGAAAAATGCTTTGGGTTTCTAAAAATATGCCTAACTTTGCACTGAAATAACAACAAACAAGCTGAAATATTACGTCCTTAAACCTAAATAAAAATGGAAAAAATCGACAATCTCGACCGAAAAATTCTTAAAATCGTAATGCAGAACGCGCGCATACCGTCAAAAGATGTCGCAGTGGAGTGCGGCGTTTCGCGTGCCGCCATACATCAGCGCATACAGCGCATGATTGACCTTAAGGTTATCACCGGGTCGGGATATTATGTCAACCCAAAGGATCTGGGTTTCTATACGTGTACGTTTATCGGTGTCAATCTCGAGCGCGGCGCATTGTACCGCGAGGTAGTTCCGGAGCTGCGCCGCATCCCCGAAATCACCGAATGCCATTTCACCACCGGTCCGTACACCATGCTTATCAAGCTTTTTGCCCGTGACAACGAGCACCTGATGGACCTTCTCAACAACAAGATACAGAACATACCGGGCGTCACCGGTACCGAGACACTGATTTCGCTCGACCACTCTATCCATCGCCATCTGCCCATCTACGCCGAAGATTAGAAGACGGTGCTGCGGCGCCGTATCTCAGCCGGAATTAAAACTGAAACTGTCATATCATCATGGCCAACTACGATATAAAAGCACTTCATCAGAAGATACTCACTATATTGCTCGCATTTGACAAAGTGTGCAGTGAGCACGGTTTGCGCTATACTATCTGCGGTGGCACTATGATAGGAGCCGTGCGACACAAGGGGTTCATACCATGGGATGATGATCTCGACGTGTCGATGCCACGCCCCGATTATGACCGTTTTATTGCCCATTGCAGGGAGTGGCTTCCCGAGCCGTACGAGTTTGTCTGTGCCGAAAATGATTCCCTCTATCCTTTGCCATTCGGCAAGATACAGGATGCCTCTACAACGCTGATAGAGCGTGAACACCTTTATTATCTCGGAGGCTGCTACATAGATGTGTTTCCTTTCGACGGCTACCCTGACAATGCCTTTATGCGCAACGTGCAGCGCATACGCTATAATTATCTCAAGAAGGTGCTCTACTTTCTCCACCGCGATCCTTATCGTCACGGCCATGGCATCTCAAGCTGGATACCGAGGCTTGCGCGTAAATTCTACACATTGGAATCGGCTCAGCGGAAAATACGCCGTGTCATGACAAAGTATGATTATGACAAGAGCAAATGGGCGGCGAGCTACACCGACGGTCTCGAACGCCTTTGCCCTAAAACTGTCATCGACACGTACCGCCCGTTTGAATTTGAGGGGCACATCGTGCAGGGTATCGCCGACTATGATTATTATCTGCACCGCATGTACAAGGGGGATTATATGCAGTTGCCGCCTGAAGAAGACCGCTGGCAGCATAATTTCCACTACCTTGACCTTACGTCTCCATATAGGGAGTTCAGAGGGAAAAAGTAACTGTGAGCCGCGTCGCTTAGGTCTGTAATTTACCGGCATTTGCAAGTCCATTATTAAAATACTCATAATTGCGAATGGAAACACCCTTATTCTCAATTTTCATCCCCAGCTGGAACAATCTGCCGTTTCTCAAGATATGTGTGGACAGTATCCGCAAAAATTCGGCATATCCGCATCAGATAATAGTACATGTCAACGATGGAAGCGACGGAACTCTCGACTGGGTGCGCCGACAGGGATTGGACTACACTCACTCTGAAGAAAATGTGGGCGTGTGTCTGGCTATGAACATGATGCGCACAAAGGTTGAGACCGATTATATCTGTTTCATAAATGATGATATGTATGTGCTTCCCGGCTGGGATAAAGCTCTTTATGACGAAATATGCCGTTTACCTGACAACCGCTTTTTCCTTTCCGGAACAACCATACAGCCACATACACCGGGCAATTCCAAAATAGTTGCAGACTATGGTGACTCTGTTGAGACATTTCGTGAGGCAGACCTTTTGCGCGGATATATGGATGTGAAGATGTCTGACTGGATGGGCGCTACGATGCCACCCAACATAGTGCACCGCGATATCTGGGATCTCGTCGGTGGATACAGTGTGGAATATTCGCCCGGAATGTACAGCGACCCTGACTTTACGGCAAAACTGTGGCTCTGCGGCATCCGCTACATGCGGGGGCTTTCAGCATCGCGCGTGTATCATTTCGAGACTAAATCGACCGGTAGGATACGCAAGAACGACGGCCGAATGCAATTCTTGCTTAAATGGGGGATGACCAACTCGTCTTTCCGTCGTGCATACACATGGCGCGGGCATGACTTTGACCCTGCGCTTGCAGGTAAGGTTAATCCTGCCGTCGGCCTGAGGAAGGCCCGTTTTGTGAGCCGGCTCAAAGCCGTCTGGTGGGTAATGACAAAAGCAATAGGCCCGCTGTGGAAATTTTCCGACCGTTCCCCGCGGTAATGGCAGTTGTCATCGAACGGTCGAAAATGACCGTTTTTTAATAGATATCGGGTCAACTATAATGTAATTTTGTGGTGAAAGTATAAAGTATTATAAAAGTATAAAGTATTATATTTGTGCAAATTTAAAGTCTGATTTTAAATTAGCAAGACCATAGACGCGTATTTGCTATTCCGGCGTTGATGTGAGTCCGTTTGAAATATTACTTGGCCAGGGTGAAGTAAATTTACGGGAAAAAGAATGGATATTCGGGTGAAAATTGGTATCTTTGCACTTTAAAAATATAGTTGGAAATATAATCACATTTCAAAAGCACAGCCAAAGTGGAAACAAAGTATATTTTTGTGACAGGCGGTGTAGTGTCGTCGTTAGGTAAAGGTATTATCTCGTCGTCGCTTGCCAACCTGCTTATCGCGCGCGGTTATCGTGTTACTATCCAGAAGTTTGACCCGTACATCAATATAGACCCGGGCACACTCAACCCCTACGAGCACGGCGAATGCTACGTGACCGTCGACGGCCATGAGGCCGATCTCGATCTGGGGCACTACGAACGTTTCACCAACATACGCACCACGCGTGCCAACAACGTGACCACCGGACGCATCTACCAAAGCGTCATCGACAAGGAGCGCCGCGGCGACTACCTCGGCAAGACGGTGCAGATCGTACCCCACATTACCGATGAAATCAAGCGCAACGTAAAGGCGCTCGGCAACACCGGCCAGTTTGATTTCGTGATTACGGAAATCGGCGGAACAGTAGGCGACATCGAGTCGCTGCCGTTCATCGAGAGCGTGCGCCAGCTGCGATGGGAGCTCGGCACCAACTGCGTGTGCGTGCATCTGACCTACGTGCCTTATATCGCGGCCGCCAAAGAACTTAAAACCAAACCGACACAGCACTCCGTAAAGCAGCTGCAGGAGGTCGGTATACAGCCCGACATACTCGTGCTGCGCACCGAGCACCATATTTCAACCGAGATGCGCCGCAAAATCGCGCTTTTCTGTAATGTGGCGCCCGACGCGGTCATACAGTCGATGGACGTACCTACCATCTACCAGGTGCCTATCATGATGCATGAGCAGCATCTCGACGAACTGGTGCTCAAACGTGTGGGACTGCCTACCGACGGAGAGCCCGACATGAAGCCGTGGCTGCATTTCCTTGACAAACTCGCTTACGCCGAGAAAACTGTGCGTATCGGTCTGGTAGGCAAGTATGTGGAACTTCAGGACGCCTACAAGTCAATCAACGAATCCCTTTTCCAGGCAGCCACCTACAACGACCGCAAACTCAAACTCGAATATATCCACTCGGAGAAACTCAACGAGAGCAATGTCGACGAGCGCCTTAAAGATCTTGACGGTGTAATCATCGCCCCGGGATTCGGGCAGCGAGGCATCGAAGGCAAGTTCGTGGCGCTGAAATGGTGCCGCGAGCACGATGTGCCTACCTTCGGCATCTGCCTCGGCATGCAGTGCATGGTGATAGAGTTCGCCCGCGACGTGCTCGGTCTGGACGACGCCAATTCCACCGAGATGGACCACGCCACTCCCTATAACGTCATCGACCTGATGGAGGAGCAGAAGAGCATCTCCAACATGGGCGGCACGATGCGCCTCGGAGCCTACGACTGCGTGCTTAAGGACGGCTCGCGTGCCGCACAGGCTTACGGTACGACGAAGGTGAGCGAGCGCCACCGCCACCGCTTCGAGTTCAACAACGACTACCGCGAACGTTTCGAGGCTGCCGGTATGAAGTGTGTGGGCGAAAATCCCGCCACGCACCTTGTCGAAGTGGTCGAGATACCTGAGAAGCGCTGGTTTATCGGCACGCAGTACCATCCCGAATACTCGTCGACGGTGCTTAACCCCAACCCGTTGTTCCTCAGTTTTATAAAGGCGGCTGTCGACTACAGCGAAGAGAAAAACAAGTAAAAACCCAATAATACAACTTCCACGTGAACAGTTCATTTAAAATAGTCCTTGTGGTCACGGCAGTGTTTTTCGGAATGATGCTGCTGATGCCTAAGAAAGATGACAGCACCAAGAAAGTAGAACAGCAGACAGAAACTGTGCAGGACAACAGTCCGGTGACCATCTCCGACGCAGAGATGGCGCTTGTACCCTCGATAGTAAGGGAAATCGGCGTGCGCGACACCACCGGAGGCCGTGAGAGTTTCAGCTATGTCGCCGACAACGTGACTCTCCGTGTGGCTGACGGCCGGCTCAGCGGTACGGTAAGCGTTGATTCGTTTGCCGTAGACATCGACAGCGCATTCATACGTCATTTCCCCGTAGAGATGAATGTCACCCAGCAGGACAATGCCTATAATACACTTGTCAAGGAGCTGAAGGAGATAGGCGTATACCGCAAGTTCGCGTCGCTGCGCAAAGCTACCACCGCTGCCGACACTATAAGTATACACAACAAAGTGCTCGCCCTTGAGTTCGACCCCCGCGGAGGTATGATTTCCAAGGCTACGCTTCTCGATAAGAAGTACCGCACGTATTTCCCGTCGAAGGAGGATAAGAACAGGATTGACTCCGCCCAGGTGCAGGTGTTCAGCCCCTCTGACAAGGCGTCATACTGGTTCAATATCTCATACAACAACAACGACATTTCCACCAGTCAGCTCTATTTCACTCCCAAGCAGGTGAATGACAGCGTGGTAGAGATGACGCTTGACCTCGGTGACGGAGCGCGCTGGGGCTACCGCTACACTCTCCCGCAGGGCGACAGCTACGTGGTGAGAATGGACGTGATACAGCAGAATACGCAGAACGTGCTGCCGCAGAATGCCACGCAGATGACGCTGTGCTGGAAGATGAACATGCCCCGTCTAGAGCGCGGCCTTACATTCGAGGAGCGCAACTCGGGCATATATTACCGCTACACCGGCGAGACTCCCGACAATATCAACGGCAACTCGTCGAAAGTGGAAAAACTGCAGCACACCGTGCAGTGGCTCGCATTCAAGGACCAGTTCTTCTCGACAATCATGATACCACGCAAGGGATTTATCTCGGGTACTGTCGAGCAGCAGGCATTCAAGGTTCAGCCTGACGCAACGCATATCAAGATGCTTGCCGCCGATATGGAGGTGCCCTACAGCCCGTCGGAGGAAATCGGCGCGTCAATCGACATATTCATCGGCCCGAACCTCTATCCGTTGCTCAAAGGCATCGATGACGAGCTGGCTTCGGATGACGGCCTGAGCCTCACCCGCGTTATACCTCTCGGCTGGTCGTGGCTGCGCTGGATTAACACGCTGATTGTTATTCCGGTGTTCACGTTCCTCAGCGGATTGAACTTGAACTACGGAATCATAATCCTGTTGCTGACTATATTCATCAAGCTGATAATCTTCCCCTTCACCTACAAGAGCTACCTGTCGCAGGCCAAGATGCGCCTGCTGGCTCCCGAAATCAAGGAAATCAACGACAAGTATCCCGGCAAGGAGAATGCGATGGTGCGCCAGCAGAAGACGATGGCACTTTATTCGCGGGCCGGAGCAAGCCCGTTCTCGGGCTGTCTGCCGCTGTTGCTGCAGATGCCTATCCTCATCGCGATGTTCTCGTTCTTCCCCTCGTGTATCGAGCTTCGCGGACAGAGCTTCCTCTGGGTGCAGGATCTTGCCGCTCCCGACGTCATCTTCACGCTGCCGTTCTCTATACCGTTCTACGGTAAGGAGGTGAGCCTCTTCTGTTTGCTCATGACAGTCACCAACATCATCTACACGCGTATCAACATGAAGAATCAGCCGTCATCGTCGTCGATGCCCGGCATGAAGTGGATGATGTACCTGATGCCCGTGATGTTCCTCTTCTTCTTCAACAGTTATCCCGCGGCACTGAGCTACTATTATTTCCTGTCGCTGTTGATTACGATAATCCAGACCTGGGTGTTCCGCCGCTGTGTCAACGAAGAGAAACTCCGCCGCAAGATGGCAGAGAACGCAGCCAAGCCGAAAAAGAAATCGGGCTTCATGGCACGTCTGGAGGAAGCGCAGCGCAAGCAGCAGGCCGCCCTGCGCGAGCAGCAGAAAGGGCGCCGCAGGTAATCACAATTCATAATTCATAATGCATAATTCACAATTCACAATTATTGCTGAGTAAGCGCTGAAGCGATGGCATAATTGGAATTAATTAGAATTTTAAGCGCTGATAGTGGGAACAATTTCCACTGTCAGCGTTTTTTTTATTAAAAAACGGTATTTGTTTTCAAAAAATTCATATCTTTGAAATGATGCTTGCCGCGGCAGGCACAACCGTATGTCCTTACCTTGAAATTATCGATTATTCTTATATTCTTACCTTAAAAAATAAAATTAAAGAAATATGAAAGCCATGATTAGTCCGTTAGCCCATGTAGATGCTTCAGCCAAAATCGGCGAGAACGTCACAATCCACCCGTTTGCCTATATAGATAAAAATGTAGTGATAGGCGACGGTTGCGAGATAATGCCATACGCGAGCGTGATGAACGGCACGCGTATGGGGTGCCGCAACAAAGTGTATCAGGGCGCCGTTGTAGGTGCCGACCCGCAGGATTTCAGATGGAAGGGCGGCGAGGCTCACTGTACTATCGGCGATGACAATGTGATACGCGAGCATGTAATCATCAACCGCGGATTTGAATCGCCCGAAGGTACGGTCATAGGCGATTTCAATTTCATTATGGCCAACAGCCACGTGGGGCATGACTGCAGGCTTGACGGCAAAAGCGTGCTCGGCAACGGCGTCACCATGGCCGGCAACGTGCATGTGGGTGCCAATGTCATCCTGTCGTCAAATACCATATTCCACGAGGACTCGAGAGTGGGCGACTGGGTGCTTGTCAAAGGCGGCTGCCGTATTTCGGGCAATGTGCCTCCCTTTATCATCGTGGCACACAACCCGGTGGCTTATTTCGGAGTTAATGCCTACGTGATGCGCAAACACGGCTATACCGACGATCAGATTGACGATATTGCCAAAGCCTACCGCCATGTCTACCAGTCGGGCACGTCGGTGTTCAACGCACTCAAGCGTATAGAAGCCGACGTCGATCCGTCGGCCGACCGCGACGCCATCACCGACTTCATCCGTCAGGCCAACATGCAGATAGTGGCCGTACCCGTGGAGCTGGAATAATGCTGTTTACTTAAGGTGTCAATATCGGCAGGTATCCGACAGGATACCGATTTAGCAGTAACCGGGTACACCGAAGCATAGCGAAGGTGTGCCCGGTAGGCCGATACACGGTGACGGCGCCCGAAGGCCGCCGATTTACATCACATCCGTCTCGGTGGCAGACAAGGAGTTATAATTAAATCGGCGGCCTTCGGACGCCTCCGGAGTCACTGCATCTTTTCCGGGCACATCTCCGCTATGCTCCGATGTACCCGGTTACTGCTAAATCGGCGACCTGACGGGCGCCTTTATCCTTCAGTAAACAGCATTGAATCGCGTCCCTACAAATTTCGTTTGTGCATTTTGAATGCTGCAACATACATCCCTGCGACGTGACCCGGGGCATCTCCGTTATTTATTTTAAAGAAAAAAATCCTTATTCATTTGCGGGGGAGATGAAAAAAAGTTAATTTTGTAACGCAAAATATCATGACTCTTCGCCGAGGTATGCGCGAACATATCGTAAGTGAACGATAAACGATTGCAATCCAAAACAATAGCTTTGCTTATACAAGTAAATCAATCTATTAATAATCCAAAATCCTCTAAACTTCTATGTGGTTAACAAGCTCATCAATAGGACGGAAGTTTGTCATGGCTCTGACCGGCGCTTTCCTAATCCTGTTTGTTACATTTCACGTGTTGATGAATGGAGTGGCTTTGTTCTGGCCGACAGCCTACAACGCTGTATGTGAATTCCTCGGTGCCAACTGGTATGCCCTTATCGGTACTGCCATCCTGGCCGGCGGTTTCATACTCCACATCCTCTACGCATTGTGGCTTACCTACGAGAATCGCCGTGCCCGCGGCAACGACCGCTATGCCGTGACCTCGCGTCCCAAGCAGGTGGAATGGTCGTCGAAGAACATGCTCGTTCTCGGTATCGTGGTAGTATGTTTCCTTATCGTGCACCTTATCCAGTTCTGGGCCAAGATGCAGCTCCCCGAAGTGCTCGGTCTTGAAGGTGAATATCCCGGAGCAGCCGGTACGCTCTTCATTCAGCAGGCATTCAGCTGTCCCGTCACCCTGATTGTCTACCTCATCGGTTTCGCCGCCCTGTGGTTCCACATGACGCACGGCTTCTGGTCGATGTGCCAGTCGTCGGGCCTCAACAACGGCATTTGGCTCAACCGTCTGAAAAACATCGGTTGCGTATGGGCTACCGTCGTAGTTCTCCTTTTTGCCGTTGAGGCGATAGTGTTTACCGTACAGGCCAAGAAGAACTATTACACGACCAATCCCGCTCTCATCGAGCAGTATTACGAGATGGCTCCCGCATGCAATTGCGAAGGCTGTGAAGGTTGCGAAAGCTGCGACGAGTGTGGTTGCGCTACAGGCGAATGCATCGAATCATGCGCACGCTGCTCCACTATCGCCAAGATAGCTGCCGCCTGCAACACCGAATGCGGCACTCCCTGCAACAAGGCTGCCGGCTGTACCAAAAACGGCGTCTGCCCCGAAGGCAACGGCTGTGACAAGGCCGCATGCGGCGAATGCACCGCTGACTGTCAGAAGGCCTGCTCCAACGGAGCTGAATGTGCCAATGCCGGACAGTGCGAAGGAGATTGCCCCCGCAACACTGCCTCTTCAGTGAGCGATAACTTTAACGATGGAACATTTTAATTAATCAGTTATGGCAGATATTAAAAATCTCGAAGGGATGATTGACTCGACACCAATCATGAAAGATTTCGCCGACATCGAATCGGCTGCCCTCCCCGAATATCAGATTGACTCAAAGATACCCGAAGGTCCCGTAGCTGAGAAGTGGACCAACTATAAAGCACATCAGAAACTCGTCAACCCCGCCAACAAACGTAACCTTGACGTAATCGTGGTAGGTACGGGTCTTGCCGGCGCATCGGCCGCATCGACACTCGGCGAAATGGGTTTCAACGTGCTCAATTTCTGCATCCAGGATTCACCCCGTCGCGCGCACTCCATCGCAGCACAGGGCGGTATCAACGCAGCCAAGAACTATCAGAACGACGGTGACTCCGTTTACCGTCTTTTCTACGACACCGTAAAGGGCGGCGACTTCCGTTCACGCGAAGCCAACGTGTACCGTCTTGCCGAAGTGTCAAACAATATCATCGACCAGTGCGTGCAGCAGGGTGTGCCTTTCGCACGTGAATACGGCGGCCTTCTGGCCAACCGTTCGTTCGGCGGCGCACAGGTGTCACGTACATTCTATGCCAAAGGTCAGACAGGCCAGCAGCTCCTTCTCGGCGCATACGCTTCGCTCAACCGCCAGATTCAGAAAGGCACCGTGAAGTCGTACAACCGCCGCGAGATGCTCGACCTCGTCATCATCGACGGACGTGCACGCGGTATCATCGTGCGCAACCTCGTCACCGGCAAGCTCGAACGCTATGCCGCACACGCAGTGGTGCTCGCTACCGGAGGCTACGGCCGTACATTCTTCCTTTCGACCAACGCCATGGGCTGCAACGGCTCTGCCGCAATCCAGGCATTCAAGAAAGGCGCCTACCTCTCCAACCTCGCTTTCACTCAGATTCACCCCACATGTATCCCCGTGCACGGCGAAGACCAGTCGAAGCTGACACTTATGTCGGAGTCGCTGCGTAACGACGGCCGTATCTGGGTGCCCAAGAAGAAAGAGGATGCCGAGGCTATCCGCGCAGGCAAACTCAAACCCACCGACATACCCGACGAGGACCGTGACTTCTACCTCGAACGCCGCTATCCCGCATTCGGTAACCTTTGCCCCCGTGACATCGCTTCGCGCGCGGCCAAGGAACGTTGCGACGCCGGCTACGGTGTAGGTACGGGCAATGCCGTATATCTCGACTTCAAATATGCCATCGAGCGTCTGGGTGCCGATGTAGTGCGTGACCGCTACGGCAACCTCTTCGACATGTACCAGATGATTTCCGATGACAATCCCTACGAGACCCCGATGCAGATATTCCCCGCCAGCCACTATACCATGGGCGGTATCTGGGTTGACTACGAGCTGCAGACCTCAATCAAGGGCCTTTTCGCCATCGGCGAGTGCAACTTCTCGGACCACGGTGCCAACCGTCTCGGCGCATCGGCGCTCATGCAGGGTCTTGCCGACGGTTACTTCGTGCTTCCCTACACGCTTCAGAATTATCTCAGCGACCAGATCAAGGTGCCCCACTTCAAGACCAACACTCCCGAGTTCGCGAAGGCTGAGGCTGATGTCAAGGCACGCATCGAGAAGCTGATGAACATCAAGGGAACCAAGTCGCCCGACGAAATCCATAAGCGTCTCGGTCATGTGATGTGGAATCTCGTAGGTATGGGACGTACGCTCCAGAGCCTCGTGAAAGCCACCAAGGAAATCGAAGAGGTACGCAAAGAGTTCTACAGCGACCTGCGCATAGTAGGTTCGGCCGACGACCTCAATACCGAGCTTGAAAAGGCACTCCGTCTCGAAGACTTCCTCGTGATGGCCAAGATGATGGCTATCGACGCCCTCAACCGTAACGAATCGTGCGGCGCACACTTCCGCGAGGAGTATCAGACTGCCGACGGTGAGGCTGCCCGTAACGATAAGGACTATATGTATGTGAGCTGCTGGAAATACACCGGCGACAACGAGAAGCCCGTGCTCCTCAAAGAGCCCCTCAAATACGAGGCAATCCAGGTACAGACACGTAACTACAAATCGTAATCGTAAACGTCAAACTTATAAGATATTACAACAATGGAACATACAATTTCGGTAAACTTGAAGATTTGGCGTCAGCGCGGTCCCAAAGAAAAAGGCCGTTTCGTCAACTATCATGTCGATAATGTGTCTACAGGAAGTTCTTTTCTCGAAATGCTCGATATGCTCAACCAGCAGCTCGTAGAGAAGGGTGAGGAGCCTGTAGTATTTGATAATGACTGCCGCGAAGGTATCTGCGGTATGTGCTCGCTCTATATCAACGGACATCCCCACGGACCCGTACAGGGCATCACGACCTGCCAGCTCCACATGCGTAAGTTCAACGATGGCGACACCATCACCATCGAGCCGTGGCGCTCGGCTGCATTCCCCGTAATCCGCGACCTTACAGTCGACCGTAACGCTTTCGATAAGATTCAGCAGGCCGGCGGTTATGTGTCGTTCAACTGCGGCGGTGCTCCCGATGCCAATGCCACTCCCATCTCGAAAGAAGTGGCCGACGTGGCTATGGACTCTGCGACCTGTATCGGTTGCGGTGCCTGTGTGGCAGCCTGCAAGAACGGTTCGGCAATGCTTTTCGTATCGGCCAAGGTAAGCCAGTTTGCACTCCTTCCCCAGGGTCAGGTGGAACGCGCACGTCGCGCCCGCGCCATGGTCAAAAAGATGGACGAGCTCGGTTTCGGTAACTGTACCAACACCGGCGCATGTGCGGCAGAATGCCCCAAGAGCATTCCGTTGAGCAACATCGCCCGCCTCAACCGCGAATTTATCAAAGCAAAGTTCAAAGACTAAGCCCAATAAAAAGAGAGGGGGCAGCCGCCGGCTGCCCCCTCTCTTTTTATTGGGCAATTCATAATTCTTGCTGCGCAAGCGCTAAAGCGATGACACAATTCATAATTCATAATTGGCCATGGGGGAGTGGGGTCGGAGCACTCCGAGAAATCCGAGGACTCAGAGAACTCCGAGGGCTCAGGCTGAGATTGCTCGGACATGTCGGACATGTCGGACAGGTCAGACCGGTCGGACAAGTCTGAAGCAATTGTGCCTGATGTTTAGCAATTATGAATTATGCATTATGAATTATGAATTGTAATCGTGGGGATGAGGGAAAGGGTGCAGCCGAGCGACTCTTTGAATGAGCAGAGACCGTGATTGGGGATGCCGTCGGTAGAGGAGGTGCCGATGTTTACGTTGGTGAAGCCGAGGGCATGGTAGTAGGTGAAGATGTGATAGGGGAGTATGTTCATTGGGCGGAGGTGCTCGAAGCCCGGGATGTCGCCCCAGTAGACCACATGTGCTATGCCGGGCGCTATGCGGTAGACGATTGCCGCGGCGACGTCGGTGTTGTCGTGGCGGAGTATGAAGGCGTCGATGTCGATTATTGATGATGTGGCTTCGAGATCGGCAAGCGTCATGGCGAGGTAGTAGCCTTTGGCGGTGCGGTTGGCGGCTATGACGGCGTAGGCGCGGGCTATGTCGACGGATTCAAATGTGAAATCCGATTTTTGCGCCTGATGGTATTTGTTGCGCGCTTTCGGTTTGAGGCGTTTTTCAAAGTATGGTGCGAGCGAGAGGTCATAGTGGTAGTTGTAGTCGAATATAACTGAAGATGCCATGTTGGCTGCTGTGCCGGTTATGGAGGCAAGCATCTGCGGAGCGATGAATGCCGGCGGGAGCACTATGCGCAGCGGGTAGGGGGCGAGGTGTTCCCTGGCGCGTGTGAAGAAACTTTCGATGGTGGCGAGGCTTAGGTCGCGGTTCCATGAGAGGGCGGCCATTGGTGCCGAGAACGGGGAGCGCCAGATGCCGTCGCGCAGGCCGGCTATCATACCCATCAGGGGGCGGCTGTCGGAGTCAAGGCCGGCAAGAAATTCGATGCGGGAGACCTTGGCGCTGTTGAGCATGTTGAAGGCCGCAGTGCCGAATGCCGTCGAGGGCGTCGGGAAAAGGCGTGCGTAGTCGTCGGGCGTGACAGATACCAGATTCTCTATCATGGATATATTGCTCGAAAAAATAGGAAATGGGGTGATTTTTTGTTATATTAACGCGTCAAAGTTAATAAAAACCTTTAATAGATGAAAAAAAAGTGCTAACTTTGTACGAATTTTTGAAGTATAAGAAAATATAAGACCAATTTATGAACGTAATTAAGAAAACCATCGCACTGCCCGATGGCCGCGAGATTACCATCGAGACCGGCAAGCTGGCCAAACAGGCCGACGGCGCCGTTGAGCTTCGCCTCGGTGGCACGATGCTTCTCGCCACTGTTGTTACCGCCAAGGAGGCGGGCGAGGGAGTTGATTTCATGCCCCTCCAAGTAGAGTATAAAGAGAAATTCTCATCGGCAGGACGTTTTCCGGGCGGTTTCCTCAAACGTGAAGGCCGCGCTTCAGACTATGAGATTCTTACCTCGCGTCTGGTAGACCGTGTGCTCCGCCCTCTTTTCCCTGAAAATTACCATGCTGACACATTTGTAAACATCACCATGTATTCATCGGACGGCGTCGACATGCCCGACGCGCTTGCCGGACTGGCAGCGTCGGCCGCTCTCGCCGTTTCAGACATACCCTTCAACGGCCCTATCTCCGAAGTGCGCGTGGCCCGCGTAAACGGCGAATTTGTCATCGACCCCACTTTCGAGCAGCTTGAAAACGCTGACATGGAGCTGATGGTAGGCGCCACTTACGACAACATCATGATGGTCGAGGGCGAAATGAACGAAGTGTCGGAAGCCGACCTTCTCGCCGCTCTCAAGGCCGCCCACGATGCAATCAAGATACAGTGCAAGGCGCAGATGGAACTTGCAGAAGAGGTAGGTTCGACCGTAAAACGCGAATATTGCCACGAGACCAACGACGAAGAGCTCCGTAAGGACGTGCACGACAAGTGCTACGACAAGGCTTACGCCATAGCCAAGACCGGTTCGGCCGACAAGCACTGGCGCGCCGACTCGTTCGAGGCTATCTGCAACGAATATATCGAATCGCTTCCCGAGGAGGAACGCGACGAGAAAGCTCCGCTGGTGAAGCGCTACTACCACGATGTCGAGAAAGAGGCAATGCGCCGCTGCGTGCTCGACGAAGGCATCCGTCTCGACGGCCGCAAGACCACAGAGATACGTCCTATCTGGTGCGAGACCGACTACCTGCAGGCTCCCCACGGATCGGCAATCTTCACCCGCGGCGAGACTCAGGCTCTCGCTACCGTAACACTCGGAACGAAACTCGACGAGAAGATACTCGACGACGTGCTCAACACAGGCCGCGAGCGTTTCCTCCTCCACTATAACT
>CEAC01035954.1_pt1 | contig 69843 bp, 71 predicted proteins | sample 557411 | NCBI WGS metagenome assembly CEAC01 (sample SAMEA3182094, study PRJEB8094) | gut metagenome | biome: human; feature: gut; material: Stool; isolation source: human stools | place: Canada | collected 2012-02-21
TGTATAAGAGACAGGTGTAGCTCTGTTCGGCAGCAGCGCGATCACGTCCTCTTCATCCAGCGCGCCGGCCTCCCGGGCGGCGGTACGGAGCACACCGCTGAAGGTATACTCCGCTGCCTGCGTGGTCAGCTGGTTGGTCAGATCCGTGATCTGGTTGCGCAGATCGTTCACGTCCACACCATCAAAAGCTGCAAGACCCTTCTGCGCAGTAGTCAGCTGCGCCTGCAAGCCCTGTACAGTGGCCTGATGGGCGGTTTCGTCCTGACCGTGCAGGCGCATGATCTGGTTGATCTGCTCATCGGTCAGACCTTCGATGGCTCTCAAATCCTCGCGTTTCATGGTTTTCCTCCTTGGAGAGCTACGGCACTTGGTATCGTGTTGCCTTACACGGGCTCTCTGCCCCTCTTTGTACACCGGGGGCTCGGTGTGATCTGGGTAAAGGATAGCAGCATCCCGGACAGAAAAACGAACACGATTAGAAAAACGTCAACCTGTCAACCGTGTCAACGCCGGTTCCCTATAATCTCTCGCGGGCGCGCATCAAGCGGGTTCGCGCGGGTATATTCTTCTTTTCTTCTCTTTCAGGTCTGGATATAGCTTTTAAGTTGACATGGTTGACAGCCGCCAAAAGCCGCACCGGTACACGCTTTTTCGTGTCAACAAAAAAGCGCCCCAGAGCATCTGGAGCGCGGCAAAGAACATATTATTCCGAGGTATATTCAAGCAGATCACCGGGCTGGCAGTCCAGCAGCTTGCAGATCATCTCAATGTTTGACCACGAAAGCTGCCCACCGGTTCTTAATTTCTGCAGTGTAGATTGGCTGAATAGCCCCTCCCTGCGGATCCTTGTGGTGTTGTACCCGGCAGCCTTCAGGGCTTCCAGTACGTCCATTTTGTATTTCAGTGGCATAATATCCCTCCTCCAGTATATCATAGCAGAACCATTGCACGAAAACAAGTGCAAAAACTCCAAAAGCCTGCACTAATATTCGTGCAAAACGCCAGTATAAATGCACTAATATTCGTGCTATAATAAAGCCGTAGAACAAAGCACCCACAAAACAGACGGAGGAAATACCATGAAAACCCTGAACATCACTTACGACACCACCGAGATCGAGGAAAACGGCAAGCCGATCACCGGCGAGACTTGCTACAACCTCAAGCTGCGCGATGAGCTTGCAGACCAGCTGCTCCGCACCGGAAAGTGCGATCCCATCAGCATGATGCACATTGAGCTGGTGCTGCAGGGCGTGGAACTGTTGCAAGGCCGGAAGATCGTACTGGACAGCATCAAGCACTTTGAACTGGTAAAGGAGGGTAAAGAATCATGAAAACTAAAGATTCACATTCAATGCAGCTGCATTTCAAGGTTGAATCTCCAGCAAATTTCGTCAAAATGTGCTGTACTATTCACTTTGAGAAGAAAGAGGAATTGAGTGACTATATCACAGTATGGCATGATGCGTTTGACGGTGCTTCAGGAAATCAGCTTTTTGAGCAATTTCTGGAGGAACTTTTTCCAGGGGGCTGTGTTATCGGAGAAAAGGAACTGAACCAGATAACAGACAGGGCAGTTCAATTTTTGAAAACAGACCCAAGTTGTCTTGATCTAAAGGCGGCCCATGACAAAGCGCGCTTTAAATATTGGGTCTACTTTATTCCTGAACACAAAGTTTATGAATGTGATTTTGCACACCATGAGGACACTATCATCCATATACTCGCTGATTTCTTTGGAAACTCAATAGAAACTTACGATTCACACACCATAAAGCAATTTATACTTAACTCTTTTGAACTCAAATCTTATAACTCGACTGTACGAACAATCGCAGAAGATGTGACTTATATTCAGTATACCGCGGCCCACTTTGCAGCGGAAAAAAATAAATAGGAGGACTGAACCATGAAAACCAGCACCTTCAACCGCATTTTTGAGAATGCCCGCACTGTGAACATCCAGAGCAACGAGTGGTTTAACTATGCCGGGTTCTTCTGGATGCAATGCACTGAGAAGCAGCTGGCCCAAATGCGGATGCTGCTTAAAGCGCAGAACTGCAAGACGACCATGAAGAACGGCGAAGAATGGTACATTCTGGACAACGGAATGCTGATCAAAGTACACTAAGGAGGTTTTACCATGAGTGAAAGCGCAAAGAAGATCCGCTGCGCAGCGGTCATCACCAACGATCTTGGGCAGCTGCTGGTGCTCCAGCAGGGCGACACCTACCGGTTGCCCTCCCGTGAGATCGAGTACACCCAGAGCACAAACGAGTGCATAGAGGCTGCGCTGCGGGAGGTGCAGGAGAACTGCCGGATCCGCGGGGTGCAGGTGGACGTGGCCACAGGGCTGCTTGAGCTGGACCCGGAAAAGAGCCTGCTGCTGGTGTTCGGCTGGATCATCGAAACGCCGGAACTGCCTCCGAGCAGCACACCGGACAGCGAGCCGCACCCCGTCTGGCTGGCAAAGAAGAAAGAGCAGCAGTTGGCGGCGAACCTGTGGAACGTCTACAGTCACCCCACAGATCTGGCGCTGTCCATAGCGCTGATGCAGCGCAGTCAGCTGGATATGATGAACGCACAATAAAACAGAACCCCGGAGGGTAGCACCGCCGGGGTTTTCTTATTTTTTCGCCTGCGCTGCCGCGCTGGCTGCTGCGCTGCGCCCGAAGCCGGGCACGCTTTCGCGCAGCTGATACTGGTGCAGCCCTGTCTGCTGCAGAAAGTCCTTCATCTTTGCACGAGAGGCTGCCAGCTTGTCTGCCGCGGCTTTTTCGGCATCCTTCTGACCGCTTTCCTTAGCAACAAGAAACGCCCGCTTGTCAGCCCGGATCTGGCGTTCCTGTGCACGTTGCATCTGGGTAGCCTTGTACCGCCCGATCTCCTTCCCATTGTAGGAAACAGTGGCACGGTTGATCCGCTCCAAACGCTCCGGGGAGTAGCTGCGCTTGCTGGCACCCTCCCAGTACATACTCCAATTATGCGCACAGTTTGCGCCCATAAAACCGCGCACATCCCCGTAGCCGATATCTGACAGGGACAGGTACCCGTGCTGCCCGCTGCGGCTGACCAGCTGCCCCTGCCACCAGCTGTGGTTGGTCAGGTTCTGCCCGCCGTCACCGGTACGAGCGCCCACATGGGCGTCCAGCTCCATCAGGTCACACTCCAGTGTGTCCGCATTGTAGCGGGTGATCTCCCCGGCGGTCTGGTTTACTCCGGTGCGTGTAGCCCGTAAAACCACAACGTCCAGTGTGTCCACGTGACCGCTTGGGTAGGTGATTGCACCCAGACCCTTGGTTGCCAGCTCATTCAGCGCCCGCCGAGCGGCAGCGTCAGAGCTGAAGGCTCCGCTGATCGCATCCGCGTGCGCCATATCCAGATAATAGGCCAGCTTCCGCTGGGAGGTCTCTGTCATGTTCAGGTTACCCATAAGCGCGCGGGTCTGGGTCAGGTTGTACAGGGTGTTCATGGTACGCCGGTAGCCGCTCTGGACGATCTGCTGCGCCTCCTCGTTCTCCCCCAGTGTAGGGAGTACCCGGCCAGCCTTGGCGGCGTCATTCACGTCAATCCCGTAGGCCTGCTTCATGGCTTGCGCGAAAATAGCAGCCTCCTTCGGGCCGATCTGCTGTACGATCAGGTTCATTTGCTGGATCAGGTAGGCTTTGCTGGCGCCCAACGCCTGCGCCCGGTAGCTCTGCCACTCGGCGGTGGCGGTGACGCCGCCCGCTTTCACGATCCGGCGCACCATATCCCGCAAGATCCGCTCGTTCAGCTCGTCCCACGGGGCAGCCAGCAGCCCGGCATACGCGTTGACCTGCTCCGGCGTCAGCATGGGGTCACCCGATGCTTGTCGCCTTCCAGCGTCACCTCAAAGCCCAGCAGACGGATCATGCGCTGCGCCTCGTAGTATTTCTCCCACAGCGCCGGACTGCGCAGGATCCGGGCATTCGCCATCAGCCAGTCCATGCGCTCTGCTGCCCGGCGCAGCTGCGCAGCTTTTGCGCTCTTAGCCATCGCCATTGTCGATTACCCCCTGCAAAATATCTGTTGCGGCGCTCTCGGTCTGGATCTCCCGGATCGCCTGTGCCGCGGTCTCCTCGTCCTCGCCAAAGAAGTGCTGCCGATACTCAGCCTTACCGCGCAGCCCCATGGACACATCCTGCCGCCACTGATCCATTTCTGTGATGCGGTCAAGAATAATGCTGTCATCCCAGTGGAACGCGATGTTCAGCTTCCCGCGCCCGGGCGCGCCCTTAACGTGATCGCCCCAGTAGTCAAGGGCATCAATCAGACCGCGCAGCGCGTCCTCCAGTGCTGCCTGCAGGTCGGAAACGGTTGCATATAGCTTCTGGCGGCTGCTCACGATCTCGGTGGCAGTCTTTTCCACGTCTGCCACCTGCGAGATCACGCCAAAGCTCAGCCCGGCGTGGCTCTCTACGTTGCGCAGATACTGGTTCAGACCGGTCAGATAGCTGGTGTCACGCAGCGCGGGGGCAAACACCTGATAGAAGGGCGCGTTCTGGGTGATACCGGTGTTCACGTTCATGCCATGGAAAAGACGCTCCCGGTGGTGCGGCGCCGTCCCGGGGATCCCCTCCGGGGGTACACCGTACAGCTTCAGCGCCTGCGCGCGTGAAAGATCCTCGCCAGCGCTGCCGGGCTTCAGGTAGGTGTCCGGCACGTCAATCGCCATTTCGGCGGCTTCGTACTCCCAGTCAAGCCGGGTGTACTGCTCCTCGGCGTCAATGATCTGGACGCGGGCAGGCTCGAACATAGCCGCGCCTAACTCACTGCCGGGATCCACGCTGTTCACGATGGGGGTGACGAAGTAGCCCACCGGCAGCTTCTCCAACCCGGACAGATACGCCACCGGCTGGATCTCATCCCACTCCGGGCGTATGCTCAGCTCATCCGGGCTGCCCAGACTGTCCTGCGTAGAGCTGCGGAAGGCCATGTTCACCACTTTGACGCAGGGGAACTGCGCCGGGGCGTCAAGGTCGTTATCCTCCAGCTGCGCCAGCTCTTCGTCCCGCAGATCCCGGCGGTTTTCCAGCACATGGAGCCATTCCAGCCGGTGGTAATAGCCCCCGTTGTCCTGTATGGTGTCGATAAAAACACCCTCGGTTAGACTGCCCTCAATGTCGTGGGATACGGGGAAGTAGCAGGCAGCGTTGCTGAAGGAAATACCCAGCTTGTTGCCGCTCTGGTAGGGCTTCCACACGCCGCTGCCCAGCGCAAGGGCAACGGCCAGAATACGCCTTTTGCGCGGGGAAATGACCCGCTGCAGCTGGGTGTTGATCCAGTCAGCCCGCGGGCTGCCCTCCACTTTAACCTCCAGCTCCAGCGTAGTCAGACGCGCCAGCTCGGAGCAGATTAGGGACGGCAGTCCCAGCGTCAGGGTCTCCGGGTTGCGGTTCAGCGGCAGACCGTCAATCGCCGCGTCATACCAGCCCTCGATTGCCTGCTGCATCCGATCCGTGACCAGCGTCTTGCACCCGATCACGTTCTCAATGTCTGTGTGGTTTATCATGCGTTCTGCACACCTCTCTTTTGCCACACGTCTTCCAGCGCGTACCGCGCCATATCAATGCTGTGGTTTGCAGCATCCACATAGCCGGGCATCACCTCGCCGGTCTTTTTGTCTATGGCATACTCATACTCGGAAAACTCCCGGGCCGTCCACGGGCAGCGCACCGGGTCGATCACAATCTCTGCACGGCTTTGCAGCCACTTCATGCCGTCTGTCACGCTGGTGCCGCCGTTGGCTGCGTACTTGTGGCAGCCCCGCAGCCCGCGGAACCCCAGATCGTGCAGTGTAGCGATGGAACGGTTGGCTGCACTGTCGCCCACGATGTCGTCCCGCAGGTGGGGCTGCAGCACCTGTGCCAGCGCGGCGTCCGTCTCCCGCTGCGCCCGGTGCTCCTCAAAAATGTACACGGTCTGCCGGGCGTGGTCATAAGACAGCCCGCCAAAGTGGTTCGGGTCGGGATACCAGCCGAAGTCAAGGCCGTAGTACCGGCGGTCAAACCCTGCGATCTCCCCCCGGGTGATGGGCCGCAGCGTGATGTTGGTAAACACCTGCTGCCCGCAGCCCACTACCTCGCCCAGATACTCATGGGCGTATGCGATGGGATCCCGCTGCTTCAGGGTCTGGGCGTCATCGAAAAATCGGGGGCCCAGCCAGTCCGGCGGGGTGGTCAGGTAGGTGGTATGGTGTCGGAATTGCTTGGGCTTTGGCTCCCGCTTGTACCGGTTGACCCAGTGCCGCGCCATGGCCGGGCTGTTGAAGGTTTTGAAGGAAAAGCTGAAGGGGCCGCCGCGGAAAACAGACTGCTCCACGTTTCGGATCTCCTCCGGGCCATCAAACTGATCAAATTCTTCAAAGTGCATCACGCCGAAATAACCGAACGGCACCGCAATAGACTTCAGCTTGCCGGGGTCGTCCAGACCATAGAACTGAATCGTCTGCCCGGTGGGAATATAGGTCAGGGTGTACGGCTTTTTGGTCTGCTTCCACAGGTGCCGGATGCCCATGCGGTCAATGACTCGATTGTACTCCGGCCAGACGCTGGTGGCAATGGTATTGCCGACTTTACGCAGCACTACCGCGTGGATGTTCGGGGTGCGCATGACCAGCAGCACCACTTCGGTGGCGGCGAAGGTAGACTTCAGGCTGCCGCGCCCGCCATCGCCCAGATACTCGTTATACTCACCGGACCAGATCGCTGTATGGGCGGCGTAGTACTCCGGGATGATCAGATCACGTAGCTTCAGCTGCTTCGGCACCAGCAGGTTCTGCTGCGGGCGGGGCCGTCTTTGGAATGTCATCCACGAACACCACCTTCCCGTCGTACCCGCGAAGTTCTGGGTGTTCGCTCCATTGCTCGGGGGCTCGATTTTTCAGAAAAAAGCACATCGCGCCCAGATCACCGGACAGTGCTTTCTTGTACAGCGCGTTCTCCACGGCTGCAATGGCAACTTCCTTACCGGTCGTAACCGCCTGCGCGATCGCTTTGTTTTCGGTACACCAGCGCCGAAACGTGCGCACAGGCACGTCAATAGCCGCGCAGATCTCGGCCTGCGTCAGTCCCTGCATGGCAAGCCGCTGCAAGCGCAGCAGCCCGGCGGGAGTGTCCCATTTGCTTATTTTAGACTTGCGGGCCAACAGATCACCTCCGAAATAAAAACGGCACGCACTGGCCTGCTGTGAGCCATGCGGGATGAGGTGGCCCGCGTGCGTGCCGTTTTGGCTAAGATGCACCGGGAGCGGAAAGGAGTAGGAAAAACACCCCCGGCGGGATAGCAAAAAAGAAAAGCTATCTCCGGTGAGCATACCAGAGATAGCTTTCAAAAAACGAACGGTTTCACTTTTTCTTCTTCGGAGCTGCCTTTTTAGCAGCGGTGCGGGTGCCGGCCTGCCCGGTGGCAAAGTTCAGCTTCTTGGGCTTGTCGGATCCGGTGCCCATAGCGGCGTACATGAACATGGGCTTCACCTCGCCGTTGCTCTTCATCACCACCATGCCGTCCCCGATGCCGCCCGCCTTGGGAGCAAAGAACCAAGCGTCCCCGTAGTCAAGGCACACAGCGGTTTTGGGATCACGGGCAAGAGCTTTCTTTTTGGCGTCTGCATAATTTACTGCCATTGTAAAATCCTCCTAGATCAGTGCTTGCTGGGCTGTACAAAGATGCCCACTTTGTTGGGATCGGGCTGCATATTGTCAATGCGCATCAGGTGCGTCTGGGACATGGTGACGTGTTTTGACATGGCTTTTAGATAGCCGGTGGACGGTTTCTGCCAGTTGTATGCTTGCGGCTCTACAAAAAGGGTCTGACCGTTCCGGCGCTCCGCGATAAAAACGTGCCCGCACCTGCCGCCCTTATAGGTGATCTGCACTACTGCGCGGGCACCCTCGCCCCAAGATGCCATCTGCTTTTCTACGGCTTTCTGCGTGGGAGTGCTTACCAGTGACGCGGACGAACCGCCCTGCATGAAGGTGGTCCACCCGCGGTTGTATGCGGGGTCGGTCATGCTCCGCGTTCTGGGCTTTGCTTCCACGTCATAGCCGCGGCGGCGCATCTCATACGCCCAGATGCAGCGCTGGCAGTTTGTCTGGTACTCTTCGCCCTTTGCGTAGTTCGGGTTTGCGTCCCGGGCAGCGGGGTCAACTTCCATCGGCTGCCCGCGCACACCGGCGTAGCGGCTCAAAGGGTCGTTGGGATCCGGCAGGATGCCGGGCTGCTTAGGGACAAGCGGATTGATGACGGCCGGCAGAAAACGCTGCCCGCCGCCCTTCTTGGAGGAGGAGCTGCTGGACTTTGGCATGATGATCTCACTTTCACTATATCATTTTCGGATGCGCTTTTCAATGCTTGCACTGAAGGGCGGGATATGGATCAGCGGCCCGGCGTACACCTCCCGGAGCCATTCCGGCGCTGTGCCATACCACAGCAGCTGACTGGGGTGCAGGGTGTCCAAAACGTGCTCCACCTCTTCCCGCAGCTGACTGACCCGGTGCTTCTTGTTCATATCGCTGACGCTTGACATACAGATCGGCGCGTTGGCGGGAATCCCGTCCAGCGCCCATGCTGCCAGATCCTCCCGGTAAATCACATAGGGCACAACGCGGATCCCGCATTCCTGCCAGTACGCCGCACACCACATTTTGCGGTAGTGGTTGTAGAGGTTCAGCGCGCCCGGCCAGTCTCCGTACTGCGAGAAGTCCGGGGCGATCACATAGTCAAACCGGGACAGCAGATCCAGATACCTGTCCGGGGATGCCCAGACCCGTTCAAACTGGTAGTCATCCAGAAAGAAGTGCAAGCCCTTCCCGGCGGGTGCTGTCTCGGTGAGTGCGTAATTGAACCCCTCCCACACGATACCATCCGGCACGGGCTCCACAGGTGCCATTGCCGGGATGCCGTAGGGGCTGGCGCTGTCGAACACAGAGATCTGGGTGTTTTGCCAGCTGCGTTCTGCCTTGTATGGCCGGTCACGCTCCAGCGGGTCCTCCTCGGCCTCGGGCTCCGGTTCTTCGGGCTGTACCGGGGTCAACAGATCCACCGGCAAACCAAACTTTGCGGGGTCAAAGGTCAGCTGCGCCAGCTCTGCAGACAGCACCGGCAGATCCCACTCGGCCACCTCGTTGGTGCTGTTGTCTGCGATACGCAGCTCTTTGGCCTGCTCCGGGGTCAGCTCTGCAGCCACGATCACGGGCACGGTGGACAGCCGCAGCCGCTTTGCAGCCTTGTACCGGGTATGCCCGGCGATAATCACGCCGTCCCGGTCCACGATGATCGGGCTCTGAAAACCATACTCCCGGATGCTGTTGGCTACCGCGGTCACCGCCTTGTCGTTTTTCCGCGGATTCTTCTGGTACGGCTTAATGTCAGCCAGTTTACGATATTCAAGCGCATGATCTGCGCAGCGCATAGAAAAACACCTCCCGCGGCAATCTATTTTCAAGACTACCGCAAGAGGTGCTTCCGAAACGAACAGTTATAACTGCGCGATCACCCGGGTTGCCATCATGCGCACGCTGTCCGGGGTGTTACCGCCACCGATCATGCAGGCCACCTTTGCCCAGCTGACCTTACCAGCGCCCAGAAACGCGATCTCCAGCACGCGCAGGGTAAGCGGATCCTGTACTCGCGAAATGTACGCCCGGCGCTCTGCTCTGGAAAGCCGCCGGAAAGCCCGAATACTCATAGATTAGCTCCTTTCTTTGATATACGACTTCAGCGCCTGCATTAAGGCGTTCTGGTTGCGGTCTTTGCTGTTCAATGCTTTTACTACCAGCTCATCCGCGCCGTGCTTCACGATCAGCCGGTGCACGATCACGCTCTGCTTCTGCCCCTGCCGGTAAAGCCGGGCTTCGCCCTGTGCGTACAGCTCCAAACTCCACGGCATACTGTACCAGATCAGGTGATGCCCGCCCTGCTGAAGGTTCAGCCCGTAGGCACAAGAGGCAGGCTGCGCCAGCAGCACATCAATCTCCCCGGCGTTCCATGCTGCCGCGTCCCTGTTATCCCGCAGCACAGCCACGCGCAGGCCGCTGTGGTTGTGTTTCAGGGTCTCCACAAGCTGCTCCTCGTCAAAGCGGAAATAGTAAAATACAAGGGCTTTCTGTCCGTCCAGCTGGTCGATCAGCTCGTCAAAGGCGTCCAGCTTGCAGCGGTGGATCTGGTGCATCTGGCCGTCATCATCGTACAAGCTGCCATTGCACAGCTGCAGCAGCTTGTTGGTCAGGGACGCCGCCTGCTGGGCTGTAATGGCTTCGCCGTCCACCTGCAGCAGGCACTTCTTCTCCATGGTTTTATAGGCTGCTGCAGCCTTTGCGTCCAGCACAACGGGCACGTCCTCCACGATCTTTTCCGGCAGCTCTAGCAGATCGGCTGCTTTGAAACTCAGCACCAGATCAGAGATCTTGCGCCGGATCGCATCGCCCGCCCCATCCTTGGCTTCCCAGCTGTATTCTGTGGGCCAGAAATAGGCCTGCCGGTAGTGCGTAACGTACTTGCCCAGCCGCTCCCCCTGATCCAGCAGATAGATCTGCGCCCAGAGGTCCAGCAGGTTGTTGGGCGCCGGGGTTCCGGTCAGCTCCACCACCTTGGCGATCTTCGGCCGCACAGCCTTCAGCGCCTTAAACCGCTGGGCGGCGTGGTTCTTGAAACTGGATGCCTCATCCAGCACCACCATGTCAAAAGGCCAGTGTCTGCCGTAGTGCCCCACCAGCCAGTAACAGTTTTCGCGGTTGATGATATACACATCTGCCGGGGTGTTCAGGGCTGCAATGCGCTGCGCCTCGGTGCCCAGCACAGTGGAGATCCGCAGGTGCTGGAGGTGATCCCACTTCTGCGCCTCGTCCTGCCATGTAGCTTCTGCCACCTTCTTTGGCGCCACAACCAGCACGCGCTGGATCTCGGCAGCATCGTAGATCAGGGTATCAATGGCAGTCAGGGTAACTACAGTTTTGCCCAGCCCCATCTCCATCCACAGCCCAACACTGGGCTTGTCAATGATCGCGTCAATAGCCGCTTGCTGATACGGGTGTGGCGTGAAATGCTGCATAAGGTTTGACCTCCTCTTTTTTTATGGCGTGGGTCAGTCAAGGCTCTCTTGATCGGCCCACGGATCGTCCCACCAGTCATCATCCCAGTCAACGGACGCATCGGACTGATGCTGTATAGCATCCTCTGCGCTCAACTGCCGCATCTGGCTTCCCATGCTCAGCCGCTTGGCCAGAGCCACGGCCTGATATTTGCGGCTGATCTCGTAGCAGGGGAAGCCGAAGCTCTGGATTTTCTCCCGCCACCATTCCTGCAAGCCGCCCGCCTTGACCTTTGCTCCGGGGCGCTTCAGTTCCACAAAAGCAATGACGCCGCCGGGAAAGAGGATCATCCGATCCGGCACGCCCGTGTGTCCGGGGCATACCCACTTCAGGCACAGACCGCCTTCGTCCTTCACGGCCTTCCGCAGGGCGGCTTCTACCGTTTTCTCTCGCATTTTGTACTCCTTTACTCGATCCGGCTGTCAACCAAACCCGAAAATTTGAAGTTGACGGGAAAAATGCAGCAGTGGAGCCACTTTTCTGGCATCTGTCAACGTTGTCAACCAAAATGTCTTATATACCCTCGCGAGCACAAGCATACAAGCGTGTGCGCCTTATGCGTGCGCTTGTTTTCTTCTTTTCTACTTCTTCTAGTAGATTTTATAGTTGACAATGTTGACAGAACCAGAAAAACGGCTTGATTGCTTGCTTTTCAGCGTCAACCAGTTTGTCAACCAAACGAAAACGCCCGGTTGACAACGTTGACAGATTGCTTGTTTTCTTCGGTTCTTGGGGAAATTCCGCTTTTTACGTTGACACGGTTGACAGCCGCTTATTTCAGCAGCGCCTCGCCCTCACAAAGCGCCCGGCAGACGGTGCACTTCGTCAGTGGCTTATCTAACCAGATGTTGAAAAGATCGCATTTCGGCGCGTTCCATTCAGTCGGTGCTTTATACCCATGCGTGCGGTTCCGTACTTTGTAGAACCGGCACAGCTGATAGTAACCTTCTGAATCCTCTGGAAATGCACAGCCGTGTTCCGGCACTAAAACCGGCGAGTGGATTGTGATACCCGGTGTTAGGTCTACCATATTTACTACTCCTCTCTGACCCATACCCGTTGCGTACCATAGGGGCCGCAGCGGCGGCCGTTCTTCAGGTTTACCCATCCGGGGATATTTGCCAGCACCGCGGAGATACGCTTGGATTGCTGCCGGTCAAGCTCCCTGCCGGTACGGTCGATGCACTCCCGCCAGATCTCGTTGACGCATACGCTGGTGCGCTGCACCGTGTTTTCCGCACTCTGACCGGAGGTCTCCCAGTAGCAGATCCGCTGGTCAATGTCGCGCTTCATCCAGTCTGCAGGCACCGGGCGGTTCAAAAAGTCCTCGATCTGACCCTCCCACGGGTCGCGCTCCAGGTGCGCCTGCTGCTCTGCCACGGCAGCCGCCAGCAGGTCGTCCCGCAGGATCAGCTCCTCGCCCTGCTGGTAACGTGCAACGGCTTCAGCCCAGATTTGATCTACCTCTGCGGGGGTCAGATCGTCATGCACCAGCTTCGTCCGGCGCTCAAAACTGCAATCTATGGGCCAGTAACGGCGGTTTCCGGTGGCGTCCCGCAGAAAGTCGGTGCTGTTGGAAGTGCCGAAAAACACACAACGGCGGGGATACTGCACCGTTCTTCGGCCATAAGCCGCCCGGTATCTGTCCTCGGTCTGGCTCAGGAATTGCTTGGCAGCCTCGCTCTCAGAGCGGGAAAAAGCGGTCATCTCGCCCAGCTCTACGATCCAGACGCCACGCAGATTTTCGCGGGCTTCTTTGCCGTCAAAGCTGGTGATACTGTCGTTGAACCAGTCCCGCCCCAGACGGGAGAGCAGCAGGCTTTTGCCGATGCCCTGCTTGCCGCTCAGAATGCAGATCTGGTCAAACTTACATCCCGGACGGAAACAACGCGCCACGGCAGCCACCAGCATTTTGCGGGTGACGGCGCGGGTGTAGCTGTTGTCCTCGGCGCCCAGATAGTCGATGAACAGCGTATCCAGCCGCTCCTTGCCGTCCCACTTCAGCCCGGACAGATAGCTGCGCACCGGATCCTTGGCGTGGCGGCTGCCGGTCAGGGCTACCGCGTCCGCTGCCTTGGCGGTACCGCTGAAGTGGTAGACCGTTTCCAGATACCAGCGCACGCCGGCGTCATCCTCGTCCGCCCAGTCCCGTTCACCGTCACGCCCCGGCCACGGGAACGGACCCGCGCACCGCAGACGATCCGCAAAGGTGTCCTGCCAGATCCTGCCCTTCAGCACCGGGTCGTTCTCAAGGATCACCCACGCGTTCTGCGTGGTGCACGCCAGCGCGCCCTTCTGGGTACGGATCAACTGCTTCTGCCAGTCCTCGGCATCGTCCGCGGCTTTCTCCGGCTCCTGCCGAGGGTCATCCTCTACCGGGGAGAACCCGGACAGCGCGTTTTTAACGGTCTCGTCCCGCAGCCGCGCCGCAGTCGGGCCGTCACTCTCCGCCAGCGTGCGCATCTGCTGCCAGCTGGGCAGGGAGGCTGTGGGGGTGCCGGGGGCCACGTCCGTATCGAGATCTCCGAAGCGGTGGATGCGCACCAGATCCCACGCGTTCAGCAGCTTGCCCCCGGCGGGGTCGGTGCTGTGGTGGCTGTAGATAAAGTGGTCGTCATCGTACAGCACCGCACCCGCGGTGGTGCTGCCCAGTGCATAGGTCAGGCGCCCGGGACCGGCGTCCACATAGACACCCGGCAAAAACTTCTCAATCGCTGCCGGAATGTCGTATTCCCGGCAGAAAGCGCCCACTGCGCCGCCTTTGGCTGTGGGGTCGGCCTGTTTGCCGCCGGGCAGTGTGACCGTCTCAGAGGGGCAGGTGGGCCACTGCCGCACGTCATGCCAGTCCAGATAGGCGTCCAGCAGCTCCGACACGGCAATGCGCTCACCGTCCGGGGTGTACTCGCACACCCACCTGCTGTCTGCGCTGCGGCTGGGCCAGTACATCAGGCGCTCGTTTTCAAAGGTGGTGCGGTCAAAGACTACCATTTCAGGATCCAGCATCTGCGCCAGCATCCGGGCGCAGGGCTGGTACTCTTCCGGCTGCATCACGCGATCCGTAGGGAAGATTGCCCGCAGCCGGGGGTGCTCCGGGTCGTGCTTCCGTGTGGAGTAGACAGCTGCCGTGCCCATGGCCTTAATGGCAGCCACCCACTGCTCCGTGCTGCCGGGTGCACAGTTGTCCATATCCAGCGTGATCAGGCTGCGCCCGGTGCAGCAGCCGCGGCGGCGTAGGCCGTCCCGCAGGCTGCCGCCCACAAAGCCGCCCACGTCCTTGCGCCTGTCCTGTTCAGCCTTTGGCATGGTCATGTACTCTGCGTGGGTCTCGGTGCCGTAGTTGCGATCCATCCGGGTTGAGAGGGTAGCGGTAAAGCCTTTCCAGCTCAGTTCATGCAGTTCCCACTCGGTTTCTGCCCGGCTGCCGCCCATGCATAGTATAATCGGTGTAGCGCTCATTTATCTTTATCCTCCTTCAACGGGCCATATTTGAACGTCTGCCCCACCCAGTGCGCCAGCGCGTCAACCTGCGTCCGTCCGCGCGCACCCAGCCGCCCGCAGCGGGTACAGCCCACAGAGTACCCACCATCATTGCCGTACTTGCTCTTGCGGTAGCGGATCAGCCCCACAGCGCCGTGCGGACGCTTTTCCGGGTCGTAGGTTTCTGCACCGCAGACGCAGCGGGCTTTTTCGTCCAGAATGGGCAGGCGATTGTCTTTTTTCTGGGTCATCTTACAGTCTCCCTCCAGTCCTTTGACAGGATCACATGGACTTCCAGCTGGCGCAGGATGCGCATGGCTTTGTCCACGCCCCTGGCCTCGTTGTAGCATTTGGCAGCCATCAGGGCGTCATACTCCGTCTGCAAGCGCCGCAGGCTGCTGTCGAGGGAGACAGCGTACACAGCAGCGCCCTCCAGAATGATGGAATTTTTTTTTTTGTTGTGCTCATGGCGTTAGTCCTTCGTGAAAAAGTCACCGTACCAGCCTGCCGCGTTCAGGGGCAGACCCTGCGCCCAAGGAGGTACAATGCTCATGATGTCGATAATGTTCTGCAGCGCCCACTCTGTATCTGCGGTATGTCGGGAAGGGTATTCAATCACCACTTCGTCATGGACGTGAAACACCACCCGGTAGTTCGCCCGGCGCAGGTTGTCCAGTGCAAAGGCCAGACAGTCACGCCCCACGGCTTGGGTGAGATTCTCTGTCAGCTTGCCGCCGTAGGTCTCGGACTCTGACCAGTGGCCGTAGTCCCACTCCTTGTAGGTGATCCGGTCATCCTCGGTTGTGCCGGGATCGGCGTAGAACAGCTTGCGCCCGCTGGGCAGCTGCATGGTCAGGAACGGAAAAGGACACTCCGGGGTTATCTCCCTGCGGAAATACACGCCCTCCCGTGGACAGGTGGTTCTGCCGGTGCGGATCGTCCGCACTGCAGCCTGTTGCATCCGGCGCCACAAGGCGCAGATTTTCGGGTTTTGCCCCCGCCAGCGGTTTACAATATCCTGCAGCCCGGCATCGTCCAGACCCAGCTGATCGCCGCCCATGCGCTTCATAGCACCCACGCCGCCCTGATAGCCCAGCGCCAGCGTTGCCACCTTGCCGCGCTGGCGGTACTTGTAGTTCGGATTGCCTTTGACGATGCTTTCAAACGGCACGTCGAAAATACGGGCTGCGGTGGCCTCGTAAATCTTGCCGGTGGCGCGGAAAACATCCAGCACCCAGTCCTCCCCGGCCAGCCAAGCGATCAGCCGCGCCTCGATCGCGGAAAAGTCCGCATCAATGAAGGTGTACCCCTTGCCGGGTACCAGCGCCGTGCGGATCATCTGACTTAGCGTGTCGTTGACGTTACCGGTCAGCAGCTCGATGCTGTACGCATCGTGTAGCTTGATGATCCTGCGCCAGTCCTCTTGGTGGTCAAGGTATGTACGGGGCAGGTTCTGCACCTGCAGCAGCCTGCCAGCCCAGCGCCCGGTGCGGGACGCACCGTAGAACTGCAGGGTGCCGCGCACCCGATCATCCGAGCCTGCACAGGCGGCAATGGTGTCGTACTTGGTGCAGCTGGTTTTGCCCATCTGCTGACGCAGCTCCAGCACCCGCCGGGCATCTGCCGGAAGATCTCCGGCCAGAGCGTGCGCCACGGCGTCCTTGGTCAGCCCCGGCAGATCAACGCCGCGGTTATGCAGCCAGCCCAGCAGCTGATCCCGGCTGTTCGGGTTCGCCAGCCCGGTCAGGGTCGTGCACTCAGCGGCCTGCTCCTTCTCAACCTGTGCGGCGCAGCTTAGCGCACCGTTCACAAGATCCATGTCCACCGCCACGCCCATGGCGTTCATTTCCACATCATCCCGCCACTGCTGCATCAGAGCCTCTGGCACCGGCCAGTGCGCAAGGCGCCGGTCATTGGCGCGCTCTGCGATCACGTCCATGCCGTTGTACTTTTCAAACAGCTTCCACTTGGCAGGGTCGTGCGCCGGCAGGTTGCGGGTGCGCCCGCCGTTGCGCTTTGTGGGCTTGCAGGGCTTGCAGAAGTAGCCGATCAGGGCTTTACCTTCCTTCATTTTCAGCGCGTCCTCCGGCTGCTGCAGTACCTTGCCCAGCGCGCCCAGTTGGGCAGGCAGGCCGCAGTACAGTGCATGGACCATGCTGCACTCCCACTGCTGCAGCCAGAGCACCCGCTGCTCCCAGCTTAGTCCCATGGCCTCCGACAGGCACCACCACTCAAAGGCGGCGTTGTGTGCCCGCTTGGTGTAGCTGGCATCCAGCAGCCATGGCAGCTGCTCCCGCAGAAAATGCTTGGTGTCCGGCCAGCTTGTCAGGTCAATGACCTTTGGGATATCGGATTCTTCAGAGACGTATCCGAGCAGCAGCACTTGAAACTCTGGATCCTGTGCGTACCGGAAAAGCCCGACTTCGCTGATGTCCTGTGGGGAATAGGTCTCAATATCAACCGTGATGATTTTCACAGGGCAGTCCTCCTTTTGAAAAGAACCGGGTGCCGTTTCGGGGCACCCGGCGTATTACTTAGCCCAGCATATCGGCTGCATCATCGTCCAGTACGTCAAAGCCTTCCAAGCTGCTGCCACCGCTCAGACGCTCACCGTCACGCACCTTCTGGATGACCTCCAGCCCGGCGCCGATGCCCTTGTTACCACTGGCGCTGAAGCTGAACAGACCGATCTTCACGTTGGCGTAGCAACCGCTGTACACCTCGTCCTGATCCAGCACGTCATTGCACTGCCGATCAATGATGCGCGGGTGGCGCTTCTCGCTGGCGTTGGCGTTGATGAAGTAGCAGCCGGCGTAGTTTTCATCGTCCTTCTCCTCGTCACCATCACGCAGCGGGGACTTGAAACTCTTCTCCGGGGGCAGCTTGCCACCCCACTTTGCCAGCGCCACAGGATCCTTCTTGATCCGCTCGATCATGGCCTGCAGACGCTGCACCGTCTTGGTGTCGCTCTTGGGAATCAGCAGGCAGCAGCTGTACTTGGGATCGCCGGTGCCGTTGACCTGCTTGGGTTCCCAGATGTTGGCGTAAGACAGGCGGCAGGGGATGATAATTTCATTTGCGTTCATAGTTAGTCCTCCTCGGCTTTGAAGCCGTCCAGATTGTTATAGGCGGGGCGCGGGTCGCTGTCATTGGCCAGCTTAGGCGCGCCCGGCGCTTTCGTGATAAAGGCAGACATGGTCTCAGCAAACTTCTTTTTGCCGATCATCTTTTCTGCTACGGTAAGGGAGATGGGGGTGCGGGTGTACAGCATGGCCTCGTCAATGCCTGCAGCCTGCATCTGCCGGAAAGCCGCGTCCTGATCGCTCCATTTGCGAGTGCTGCGGCCTTCCACCAGCTTCCAGCCGGGGATCTGGCGGCCGTCCAGCAGAGCCTGCTGCGCGTACTCCTCCAGATCACGGGCATAGTCAGCCAGCCCCACCAGCTTCCGCAGCCACTCACCCAGTTCCTTGTCGGAGAGTGTAGCGGGCTGCGGCAGAGGTTCAAACCCGGCAAGATCACCGTACTTGTCCTGCCATGCCCGGCAGGTGGGGTATGCCTTGCAGAAACGGCACTGCTTCTCGCCCGGGGCAAAGGTGCCCTTGCCTTCCCATGCCAGCAGGGCTGCTGGGCGCAGGGTCTTTTCAGCCCAGTCCAGCAGATCCGCAAGCGGCATTTCAAAGGTTTCTGGCTCTTCTTGGATCCGGGGCTGCACAATGCTCATGCGCACGGTCTGGATCTCGTCTGTTGCGGCGAACAGAGCATACGCGCCCAGCGCGTAGTACATCAGCTGGGGGTTGTTCTCGCAGCTGACCGGGACGCCCTGCCCGTACTTGAAGTCCACGATATGCAGCACGCCGTCCCCGATCAGCAGACAGTCGCAGGTGCCAAAGCCTCCGGGCACCCACGGCTCCACATTGACCTCCTGCTCGATAAACACGCCGGGGCGAGAGGTAAAGCCAAGCCACAGATCATAAATAAAAGAGGTGTACCGGCAGACAGCGTTGAACATTTCTGTGGGCATTGACCACTGCGCCCAGTCGGTCAGCAGATCAAATGGCTTTCCATCCTCCCACTTTTTCAGCTTGTACCGCAGGGCGTGTTCGCACGCCTCATGCGCCCGGCTGCCTTCCTCGGCATACTGGCTGGATCCACCTTCCATGTGCTCCGTCAGACGGGCAGAGGGCGGGCAGGCGATCCACCGGGCAGCGCTGGACGCGCCCAGCAGCGCGTGTTTAATCGGCGGCATCGAGCGCCTCCTTAATTTTGCACAGCTGCTCCCACACGGCGGTGTAGCTGTCCTCCGGGATCTTCGACACCATCCGGGCGCCAGTGGAGTTGATGACCTTCTGGACCTCCTTGCTCTTGCCCGCCGCGATCAGGGAGCGGGCAAGGTCACGGATCTTGTCCAGCACGGCGGGGTCAGCCTTGGGTTCGGGTGAGGTGGTCGAGGACACCGGTGCGGTATCCGCCTGCGCAGGAGACGCCGGGGCTTCGGCCGCTGCGGACTTCTGTGCGGCCTTTTTGGACGGGGCCTTGGGCTTGTCCAGCTGCGTCACAGCTTCGCTCTGGGGCTGCGCAGGGTGTGGGGCGCTGGGGGTGTGCTCGACGGTGAGCCCGCCCGGCAGGTCTGCCAGCGCGTTGATGAGCGCCCGCAGCTCGGCGGGGGAGTTACCGTAAAGATTCAGATTGAAAGTCATTGTAAATCGCTCCTTTTGATTCGTTCCGTAACGACGATGTATTTTGGGTATTGCTCCGGCTGGTGCCGGGCGTGGCTCATGATGCTGTGGAAGACAGCGATGCTGGACAGCCCCAGCGCCCGGACGCAGTCCTCGGCGGTGCCGCAGGCTGCTATCTCGTCGGAGGCGGCGAGGTAGATGGTGTACCACGCGACGGTGGGGCGGCTCATGCGTCCCGGTGCTCCGGCGCTTCGGTGTATCTGTCGTCGTCATCGTACAGCCCCTGCAGGAAAATGATAAGCCCGCCGGCTGCTGCCGCGAGGATGACCGGTGCCGCCTGCGCGGCCTCTGCGATGTCCCAGCCGCCCCAGCGGGCCAGTGCGCAGGCGGTGAGTGCGCAGGCGGTCTGGGCCACCTTGACGGCCCCGATGAGGGCCAGCAGGGCCACCACACCGGTGACGGCGATGTTATCATGCTTCTTCATGGTGTACCTCCTCAGTAACAGTTGAATTCCTGATCCAGCAGGGTGTCCAGCCGGATGGTCTTGCCCCGGCCCCGCCCACTCCAACCGTCCGGGTACTGCTGGGTGACGCGCTTCGCGGTGGTGCCCATCTGGGCGGCGGCCTGCTCCACCGTCAGGCGGATGCAGCCGAGGCTGCCGTAGATGGCTCTGTAGGCGTCATGCCATGCTTCCGGACGTTTCATGGGTGGGTCACTCCTTAATCTTTCTTGGCGCCGAACAGCATCAGGCGGAAGGTCTCGCGGCCCTTGGGCGTTACCATGGTCTGGGTGCCGTTCAAAGGAGCGCCGTTGCTGGTATATTCTTTGGGCTGGAACAGGCCGTCGTTCTTCTCTGCGTTGGGCACCAGCTTGTTGTAGGGCGTCCGGTACAGGTACTTCCTCTCGACCAGCCACGCTACAAAGGTCCGGCGGGGGATGCGCAGGGCGTCGGCGGTCTCGTTCAGCCCGGTGAGCTGGTTCGCAGCTACCTGTTGGTCGAAGTAGTCGGCCTTGGGCTGCATGATCTCGTTGGCGGCGGTCAGCTTCGCGTTCTCGGCGGTGAGCCGGGCGTTCTTCTCCCGCTCGGCCTTGATTTGCTGGCAGAGCTGGATCACCGTGTCCGGGTTCAGGATCGCTTCCCGCAGCGCTGCGGGGGTCATGTAGTGACCGTTCTTGCGGATACTGGGCAGCACCTCGGAGGTGACCCAGTCGGTGAACTTCTCGGCGGAGGGGAGCTTGCTGTCAAACACCAGCCGGTAAAGGTCGGACTCGGGGATGAAGTTCATCTCCTGCTCGCCGCTGTTGGTGGGGGAGTAACATTTCGTTACGCCCTTGCAGTGGTCGGTAAGAGCTTTGCGGGGATTGCTGTATCCGAGCGCCTTGGCGATGTCAGCACCGCAGAAGAGGGTGCGTTCGCCATCGTCCAACGTGCGGACACTCCCGAACTCGGGATGATTGAAAACTTGGATGTCGGCCATCATTGTCCTCCAATTTTGATGTTGTTAAATCACAACTTTTTCGGCAAAAAGAAATACTGACCGATGTCCGTGGGCTGGATGCTCAACAGGGCGCAAATGCGGTCGATTTCATCCTGTCGGAAGACATAGTTCCCGGCCAACTTCTGACAGAACTGTCCCTCGCTGATTCCGGCTTTTTCCGCCAGCTCTTTTTGGGTCAGCCCGCAGTCCCGGATGCGTCCTCGCAGCAGGGTATAATCCATGTCGGGCATATGTTTCACCTCCTGTTTGAAATGTTGTGGATTCGCAACCACGGCCTCAGTGTATCACCCCGGTTCCTGATTGTCAACACAAAAATAGAGATTTCACAATTTTTATCGCAAACGGTATTGATTTTTCGCAACTGATAAATTATACTTACAATAGACCGAAAAGAAAGGGGTTATCCTTATGGCAAAAAAGACAGCAACTTTCGCTCAACGCCTACGGGAGGGCTTGACGATGCGGGGGATGAAGCAGATTGAGCTGGCTACGCTTTCTGGCATCTCGAAGTACAGCATCTCTCACTACCTCAAGGGAGATTGGGAAGGGAAACAGGACGCAGTGTATGAACTGGCCCGGGTACTGGACGTATCGGAAGCATGGCTCATGGGGTATGATGTCCCGCCTGAGAGAAAGACGGTGGCAAAAGGTGCTCCTGCAATCCCTCCCGGCTTTATCCCGCTGCCCAAGATGAAGAAGGTGCCGCTCATCGGTGCCATCGCCTGCGGCGACCCCATCACCGCCCTCCAGAACCGGGAAGGGGAGGTGGACGCCCCGGAGGATATGCGCTGTGATTTCGCCCTCAAGTGCCACGGCGACAGCATGACCGGCGCGGGCATCCACGACGGGGACACGGTGTTCATCCGTATCCAGCCCGAAGTGGAGAACGGCGAGATCGCTGCGGTACGAATCGGCGAGGAAGCTACACTGAAACGGGTCTACCTCCACCCGGACTATATTGAGCTGCGGCCCGAGAACTCGGCCTTTGAGTCCATCATCCGCCGCAAAGAGGACATGAACGACGTGCAGATCGAGGGCAAGGCCGTTGGCTGGCTGCACTGGGTCTGACTACAGGACTACAAAACTACGTCAATCCCTATAAATCCCTCACGGGAAGGCTATAAGGCTATATATACGCGTGTATATTCTTATTTTCTTCTATTTAGGGTCTGTATAAGGATTATGGTAGACAACGTATGCAAAACCCCAAAAACCCGCATGAACACTCACTTTTTTCTGACTACAAGCGTTGCGCAGGTTTGTAGTCGCCTGAAAGAGGTTTTTGTAGACAAAAAAAAAAAAACGCCCCGGTGTTGGCGCACCGAAGCGTTTTGATAGACTGGCTTACCCGATGGAGGTACAACACAGAGCTACACGACTGTATTGTACCACCATCGGGCAGGCTTGTCAAAGTGTACCCTGATGGAGGTAGTAAAAATATGGGAACGACAAAAAAGAAACCCGTCCGCCGGGTGAGCATCAACCGCCGGGTCGGCCTGCCGAAGCCCCGCGTCTTCTATGGAAAGACCAAAGCCGAGGCAGAACGCAAGTATCAGCAGGCGGTGCGGGACTACCAGCTGGAATGCTTGTCGCCAAAAGAAAGGCGCTACACCTACCGGCAGATAGCCACAGCCTACGAGGATTATATTACCGGGCCGCTGCACCCCATCCGCAGGGGGACCATCAATGCCTACCGTCTTCACATCAAGCCTACCCGGGAGTATTTCGGCGACACCGTGATGAACGACATCGACGCACAGGCGGTGCGCGGGTATCTGGAAAAGATGAAGGTAGCAGGGAAGAGCAAGCATACCATCGCAAATGCGCGGGGCGTCATCTCCTGCATCTTTTCCTATTGGTGCGCGGAGTACCACGGCACCAACAATCCGGCGCTGCTGGCCAAGCTGCCCTCCGGGATGCAGTATGGCCGCCGGAAAGAACCCACCGAAGAACAGCGCATGCTCATCAACACCCACCCCGAGGGCTGCGGCTTCTGGGCGTGGCTGTTCGAGTATACGGGGCTGCGGATGGGCGAGGCCAACGGCCTGCGCTGGCAGGATGTGGACCTGGCTGCGGGTACGATCACCCCGATGCAGGCGATGCCTTGGTATAAGAACCAGCCCTATAAAGAAAAACTGAAAACGGAAAATGCCTACCGGAGCATCCCCATCCTGTCGCCGCTGCGGCCCCTGCTTGAGGCAGGCAAGGCAGCACACCGCCCCGAGGAATATGTCATGTCCGGTGCGGATACGCCGCTCACTCAGTGCCAGTACCGGCGGCGCTGGGTCATGTACTGCCGTCAGCTGGGCCTCTGTGAGAGCTACATGGCGAAATATAAAGTGCCGGCCACCTCGCTGACGCCTGCCCATACCGCCGAGCGCTTGGAGTACAAGCCGCTGGTGACAGCCCACCAGTTCCGGCACCTGTTCGCCACGAACCTGTTTTATGCCGGCGTCCCGGACATGGTGGCCCAGCGGCTTCTGGGCCACGCTGACATCATGACCACCCGGCGGGTCTACCAGCATATCCGGGAGGCCGAGGACGCCAAATATACGGCCCAGCTGGACGCGTATGTGAGCGGTGTACACTGAGCTGCACCCTGCAAAATCATAGCATGACAAAGCCCCTGTCGCGGAGAACATCCGAGGCAGGGGCTTTTTTCATACGCAGCGCTCCACGGAAGGTGCTTTTTTCCTTGGACGGGTGACTACTTTTTGCATACGTTTATCATACGCAACCGGGCAGAATCCCGCAGTATCTGGCAGTATTCGACATTCCGTAAAAAGAAAAAATCCACGATGCTTCGATTTTTTATCGACTCATCGTGGATTCTTTATCATGCGGGAGAAGGGGGTCGAACCCTCACTCCGTTGGAACTGGTGCCTAAAACCAGCGCGTCTGCCATTCCGCCACTCCCGCACGGAAACTTTATTTATAGTAGCAAGATTCGCCGCAAAAGTCAACTGCCGAAGGATAATTCCCTCTTTGCGTCCGCATAATAACCCCAAAAACAGCGAGGGAGGCCATGGGCGTGAAGAGAATGCAGCGGGCAAAGCTTGCGGCGGCATATCTGCTGCTGGCTCTTGCGGCAGCTTTGGGCTGGCTGTACAGCTGCCTGCCGGACCGGGTCTATCTGGAGCCGGGGCAAGCCTTATATCTTCCCCGCTTTGCATGGGTCGAGCCGCAGCGCGGCCATGGAAGCCGGAATGTCGCCAGCACCCGGGCGGTGGGCAACTACCAGACGACGCTGACGCTGGGCGGGTGGCTCCCCATCAAGACCATCCGGGCGGTGGTGACAGAGCGGCCCAGAGTGACCGTCTGCGGTACACCCTTCGGCGTCAAGATGTTCTCCGAAGGGGCGCTCATCGTAGGATTTTCGGAGATCGGGCAGGCTGACGGCGGGACATCGAATCCCGCCAAGGAGGCCGGGCTTCGCCTCGGTGACCGGGTCATCTGCATCGGGCAGACCCGCACCGAGAGCAATGACGCCGTAAAGGAAGCGCTGGACGCTGCCGAGGGACAGTCCGTGGAGGTCGTGTATATCCGCAGCGGTGAGCAGAAGCTGACTGCCCTGACCCCAGTGTGGGACGGTGCCGCCGGGCAGTGGCGGGCCGGAATGTGGGTGCGGGACTCCTCCGCCGGTGTGGGTACACTGACCTTCGCCGACGAGGAGCTCGGCGTATTTGCGGGACTGGGCCACCCCATCAGCGACAGCGACACCGGCGAAAGCGTCGCCCTGCGAAGCGGCGAGATCGTTCCCTGCGAGATAACCGGCTGCAGTGCCGGAACGGCCGGAAACCCCGGTGAGCTAAAGGGCCATTTCCTGAGCGCCCACGCCATCGGCACCATCCGCATCAACGGCGAGAACGGCGTCTACGGCACGACGCGCACCCACTTCTCGGGCCAGCTGCGGGAGATCGCGTTCGCGCAGGAAGTCGTTACTGGTCCCGCTGAGATATGGGCCACCATCGAGGGGGAAGCGCCCCGCGCTTACCGCATCCAGATCGAGCGGGTCAGCGACGCCGACCCCCGCCGGAATCTGGTCATCCGGGTGACCGACCCTTCGCTTCTGTCTGCGACCGGCGGCATCGTACAGGGCATGAGCGGAAGCCCCATCCTCCAAAATGGGCGCCTCGTGGGTGCTGTGACCCATGTTCTGGTCAATGACCCCACCCGAGGCTACGGGATTTTCGCCCAGACGATGCTCGAACAGGCAAAAAACGCCGTTCAAAACGGTGCCGAAGCGCAGACCGCAGAATGAACAAGAAGATTTTTTGTGAAAATTCCAGAAAATGTAAAAATTTCCTGTTGCAATCCATGGTAAATTATGGTAAAATCTAGACTGTAAAGGGAACTGCACACATTGGAGGATAGTACGATGGATAAGGTAAGATTTTTGATGTCGGATACCAGTGCGGATGTTACGGCAGCCTGCCGAGAGGCGCTGGAGCAAAAAGGCGTAGAAGTGACCGTCGTGGAAAAAGACGGCCTTCAGATCTTGCAGAAGATGCTTGTGGTGCGGCCGCAGGTGGTTTTGCTGGATGCCTTCATGCCCGGGCTGGATGCTCTGGCCGTCAAGCAGAAATATGTCGCCGCCGGCGAAACGCACACCACGTTTTTCGTCACCGGCGCCTTCCAGAGCGAGGAAATGGTCCAGGAGCTGCTGGATGAGGGCTTCGCCTACTACTTTGTCAAACCCTTCGACGAGAATGTCCTTGCCAGCCGGGTGCTCAAAGTCGCCCACGGCCACCAGAAGCGGCTTATCACGGCCAGCGTGGACAGCGACGAGCTGAAGGTCACGGACATTCTGCATCAGATCGGCGTCCCTGCCCACATCAAAGGCTACCAGTTCCTGCGGGATGCCATCCTGCTCACCATGAACGAGCCGGAGTACATCAACGCCGTCACCAAGCGCCTCTACCCGGAGATCGCCAAGAAAAACGGCACCACCGCCAGCCGGGTAGAGCGGGCCATCCGCCACGCCATCGAGGTGGCATGGGACCGTGGCGATGTGGATACCCTGAACAGCTACTTCGGCTACACCATCCACAATCTGCGCGGCAAACCGACCAACTCGGAGTTCATCGCGATGATCGCGGATAAGATGCGGCTGGATAAGCGGCAGCAGGCGGGTTGAAAAGAATATTTTTCTGCGTCATTTTCCTGTGATATTTTTTATTTATTTGCCGGGTGCGAAATTATAAATTACGGTTCCCTCATAATATGGTAATAACGAGCCTCCTGCATCGATTTTCCAATGCAGGAGGCTCGTTTTCTGTGCAAAAGGGATCGTTGGCGGATCAGCACGGCCGCCCGCAGGCGGCAAGCGATCAGCCCGGTGGGCTGCCATCACAACTTGACGAAAAATGCAAGAATCTCTATACTATAAAAGAGAATAAACAAAGAAGGGAATGGATCGATCCCCTTATGCTGAAGATCGCATTTTGTGACGACGAGACCCAGGAGACCAGACGGCTGGAAGCTCTGCTGGAAGAATATGCGGCTGACCGCGGGCAGGACTTTGCCCATACGTCTTATCAAAGCCCGGTCGAGCTGATGGCGGAGGTGGAGAAGGGAACGCGCTTCGACATCATCCTGCTGGATGTCCTGATGCCGGGCGAAAACGGGATGGCTGCGGCCCGGGAGATACGGGAGTATGACTCGAATGTGAAGATCATCTTCCTTACTTCAAGCACGGAGTTTGCGGTGGAATCCTACGCGGTGGATGCATGGTATTACCAGCTCAAGCCCATCCGGAGAGAGGACTTTTTCCGCCTGATGGACTCGGCCTGTGCGGCCTGCACCAGGGAGCAGAAGCACAGCCTCATCCTCCGGAGCAAGAGCGGCATCGTCCGCCTGGAGCTGGAAGAGCTGGTCTACTGCGAGGTGATGGGGCGGACGCTCACGTTTCACCTGAACAACGGCGTCGTGCTGGAAAGCATGGGCCGGCTGGACGACCTCTGCGACCAGCTCGTGGAATACCCGAATTTCCTCCGTCCTCACCGCTCCTTCCTGATCAATATGGAGTATATCGCCAACATCGCAGCCCGCTCCATCACGATGCAGGACGGAGCCGTGGTGCCGCTGCCCCACGGGAAGTATTCGGAAACGAAGGACCGCTACCTGAGCTATATTTTTGACCGAAAGCAGGTGGTCATGTAGTGAACGCTCTTACTGTACCAAACGGCGTTGCCGTGGCGCTCTTTGGCATCGCACTCTCGGCGGCGTTCTGTGACATCAGCTGGACGAAGAAGAACTGCATCATATTGGCGGTCGGCTCAGCAGCCATACTCTTGATGCAGGCGCTCATTACTTATATGGATAGCTGGACGGCGATGCAGGAGGCGTATCCGCTTACCACCCATCTGCCGCTTGCCATCATCCTCAGCGTCCTCAGCGGAAAATGGCTCTGGCCCACCATCTCGGTGCTGGCGGCGTATCTGTGCTGTCAGCTCCGGCGCTGGGTGGCGCTGCTGGTCATTGCGATGGTGCCGGGCATCGACTGGCTGCAGCCCGCCGTTGAGATTGTGGTCACGCTGCCGCTGCTGGCGGTATTGCTGCGCTATGTTGCCCCGGCGGCCCGCAGCTTTGCCCGGTATCCGCGCTCGATGCAGCTTCTGTTCGGCGTAGTGCCGCTGGCAGGCTACCTCTTTGATTATGTGACCCGTATCTACACCGACCTTCTCGCCCAGGGCAATCAGGCGGCGGTGGAATTCATGCCCTTCGTGTGCAGCGTGGCGTATATCGTCTTTGTCCTCCGGGTCTCGGCAGAGGAGCGCACCCGCAGCCAGCTGGAACAGACCCGGAACAACCTCAAATTGCAGGTCGGCCAGGCGGTGCGGGAGATCGAGGCTCTGCGCACCTCCCAGCAGCAGACCCGCGCCTACCGCCACGACCTGCGCCACCATCTGCAATACATCTCCGCCTGCATCGAGAACGGCAGGGGAGAGCAGGCGCAGGAGTACATCCAGAGCATCTGCTCCGAGATAGAGGCCAGCAAGGTGACGACCTACTGCGAGAACGAGGCTGCGAACCTCATCTTCTCGTCCTTTGCAGGCCGGGCGGAGAGTTGCGGTGTGCCGCTCAACATTCAGGCTCATATCCCGCAGCTTATCTCGGTGGCCGAGACAGACCTCTGCGTGCTGCTCTCCAATGCGCTGGAAAATGCGCTCCGGGCCTGCCGCAGGATGAAAGCGGAGAATGGCCCTGCATACATTGAAGTTACTGCCCGGGAAAAGAATGGGCATCTCTTTTTGCAGTTCGTCAATCCCTGTCCGGAGGGGATACAGTTTGAAAACGGCCTGCCGGTGACCCACGCCGAAGGACACGGCATCGGTGTGCGCAGCATCTGCGCGATCGTGGAAAAATATAAAGGGCTTTCGGATTTCTCGGTGCAGGACGGCAGATTCATCCTCCGCGTTTCCCTGTGAGCCGGGTCGATTGAGCGCAGTTTTGGGGCGAATCGTGTCAAACTGTCCGCCGCAGGGGCAGAAAAGAGTATACTGGAACCAGACAAAATGTGCGCTCCGAATATCGCACAAGGAGGAAAAGTTTTATGAAACGTATCACTTCTCTTGCACTCAGCGCGGCACTTCTGGCCTCGCTTTCGACACCGGTGCTGGCCGCGCCGGCCATCTCTGTGGATGCGGCCCCTACGGCAGCTGTGCTGGAAGAGGAAAACTCTTTGTGGGAGCTTCCGCAGGCAGACACGCCGGACATGAGCAACACGGTCTGGTCGTTTGCCGGCGGCTACATCGACGGCGGCGAGATGACTCAGGTCGAGATGGACGAGTCTCTGGCGGCATACGGCGGTACGCTGCAGTTCACCTTTGACGCCGCAGGCGGCGCAAAGATGATCCAGGGCGGCGGCACGCTGAACGGCACTTACCAGTATCTCGACGACGGCAGCGTGGGCGTCATCTTCGACTACAACGGCGAGGAGCTGCGCTACGCCTGCATCTTTACCTGGACGGACGAGGGCGAGCTGCTCATGGTCGCCATCTCGGATGTGGAGGGTGCTGACGGCATTTACTTTGTCCAGTAAATTCGTGTCATCGTGTCTTTCGGATGCGATGCAGATAAGCCTTGTCCTGGAGCTCTGGCTCTGACAGCTGCTTTTGCGGAAAGCAGCTGTCCTGCGGGAGCCGGAACGCCCATTCCCAGGTGAGGCTGGAGGGATCAGAAACGGCCCGGCAGAGTTTTCTGCCGGGTTTGTTCGTTTTCCGGGGCGGAGAGAAGGACTTTCCAGAAAAAAGTGCAAAAAAGTCAAAATATCCTCTTGCAATTTTTTCGGAGAGTGATATAATATTAAGGCAATCGTTTCCAAGGCCGCTCGAGGGGGTAGCCGATATTGAAGGTTGTGATGGGCACATACATTAAATATGGCCCCAATAAGTCAGAACCAGAAATGAGGTGAAAAGAATGAAACAGGGTATCCATCCGAACTACGTTGACTGCACCATCACCTGCGCATGCGGCAACGTCATCAAGACTCGTTCCACCAAGCCCGAGATCCACGTCGAAGTTTGCTCCAAGTGCCATCCTTTCTACACTGGTAAGCAGAAGCTGGTCGACACCGGCGGACGTGTTGAGCGCTTCAACAAGCGTTTCGGCCGTAAGTAATTGCGACAATTACAAGGCTTCCAAGAGCGTCGTTCCCTTTGCGGGGAGCGGCGCTCTTTTTGCGTCCGGCCGCGAAAACTGCCGCATCAGCGCAAAAGAAACAATATTTGGAAACGCACACAGGTTTATCTTATTTCTGACACATTTTCGGGCTAAAATGATGCAGATATTCCCGGGGACACCCGCAGAGAAGGAGCGTTTTTTGTGATAGAAGTATCCCACCTCACCAAGAAATACGGCAGCCGCCTTGCAGTGGACGACATCTCTTTCACGGTGGAGGACGGCGTCATCTACGGCCTGCTGGGGCCGAACGGTGCCGGTAAGTCCACCATCATGAACATCCTCACCGGCTACCTCGCCGCCACGGAGGGGCAGGTGACAGTGGCGGGCCATCCGATGCCCGAGGAAGCCGACGCCGCCAAAGCCTGTGTGGGTTATCTGCCGGAACAGCCGCCCCTTTACCCGGAGATGACGGTGGCCGAATATCTCGACTTTGCCGCCGAACTGAAAGGTGTCAAGAAAGCCGACCGCCCGGCACAGGTGCAGTCTGCCGCCCACCGTACCGGTCTGGAAGATGTCCTGCCCCGGCTCATCCGCAGCCTCTCGAAGGGCTACCGCCAGCGGGTGGGCGTGGCGCAGGCGCTGCTGGGCAGTCCGCAGCTCATCATTCTTGACGAACCCACCGTGGGTCTCGACCCGGCGCAGGTCATCGAGCTGCGCCGCCTCATCCGGGAGCTGGGCCGCACCCACACGGTCATCCTGTCCAGCCACATCCTCAGTGAGGTGAAGGCCGTCTGCGACAAGGCACTCATCCTGTCGCAGGGGCATCTGGCCGCCGTCGTGGACCTTACCGCCGAAGAGCGCGATTTGGAAGAGCTCTTCCTTGAGCTGACGGCTCCGGAAGAGACTTCGGATAAAAAGGAGGACTGATTCGATGCTTGCCATCTACAAGCGGGAGCTGCGCAGCTTTTTTCACGGCATGATGGGCTATGTGCTCACGGCCTTTCTGCTGGCGGCTTCCGGCATCTATTTTCTGGCCCTGAACCTCGGTTACGGCCTGACGGATTTTGGCTACTATACGCTCTACCGCACGATCTTCATGCTGCTGCTCTATTTCCCGGTGCTGGCCATGCGTTCGCTGGCCGAAGAGCGCCGCGCCCGCACCGATCAGCTGCTTCTCACCAGCCCGGTGTCCGTGTGGGGCATCGTGGTGGGCAAGTATCTGGCCCTCTGCACCGTGTTCGCGCTGCCCTGTCTGGCCGACGGCATCATGATCGTCGTGCTCTGGCTTCTGGGCGGCACGGCCTCGGCCTGCGGGGCAAATTTCGCCGCGCTGCTGTGCTATTTCCTGCTGGGCTGTGCGGCCATTGCCGTCTGCGAGTTCTGCTCCGGCCTCACGGAGAACCAGATCATTGCGGCAGTCATGGGCTTTTCGGCCCTGCTGCTGGCCTATATGATGCCCAGCCTCCGCAGTATGTTCAACGCCGGGAGCGCCGTGGCGCTGGTGGTCTTTACGGCTCTGTCGGCGGGAGCCTCCCTTGCGGTGGGCCTGCGCACCCGGAGCTTCACGCTGGGCTGCTTCTGCTTTGCGGCCCTCTGTGCCGGGCTGAGCGCCCTGTTCCTGCTACGCAGCGGATGGCTCACCGAGGCGTTCAGTGCTGTCTTGAGCGCCCTCTGCCTGTTTGCGCCCTTTGAGGAGTTCGTCAACAACAGCTTTTCCATCCCGACGCTGGTCTATTATCTGACGGTGACGGTGCTCTTTCTCTTCTTTACGGCGCAGGGCATCGAGAAGCGCCGCTGGAACTGAGAGGGGGGACAAGACCATGAAGAAATTTGAGAAAAAGAGCGCAGGCCCGCTGGAACGGCTGCGGCTGCGCAGCGGCATCTATGCCTCGGCGGTCACGGTGCTGGTGGTCGTGCTGGCCGTCCTGCTCAACCTTATCGTCCGGGCCGTCCCGACGAAGTACACCGAGTTCGACCTCTCGGAGGCCGGGCTCTACACCCTCAGCGGCAGCTCCAAGGACATCGCCCACGCCCTGACGCAGGATGTCACCATCTACTATCTGGCCGAGACGGGCAGCGAGGACGCCATCATCACAAAGCTGCTGGACCGCTATGCCTCCGAGAGCAGCCACATCAAGTGGGAGACGAAAGACCCCGCCGTCTACCCGACCTTTGCCGCCCAGTACGGTGTGCAGTCGGCTGAGAACGGCAGTCTCATCCTCGTCTCGGGGGAGAAGAGCGCCGTGCTGGCGGCATCCGACCTCTACGATTATGACTACTCCGATTACTACACCACCGGCAGCTACAGCGTGACCTTCGGCGGCGAAAATAAGCTCACCGCTGCCATCTACCGCATCACCAGCGGCGAAGAGCTCCACGCCTACTACACGACGAACCACGGCGAACAGCGCCTCACCGACACCCTGACCGATGCGCTGGAAGGCCAGAACCTCTCCGTCAGCCCCCTCGACCTGCTGACGGACACCATCCCGGACGACTGCGACCTGCTCATCATCCATGACCCGCAGCAGGATGTTGCATCGGCGGGCGGCCTCATGGATGAGATGTCGGCCCTGCGCGCCTACCTGAAAAACGGCGGACATCTGATGCTCACCACCGACAGCTATTACTCCACCCCGAACCTTGACGCCCTGATGGCCGAGTTTGGCCTGACCCGGACGCCCGGACTCGTAGTGGAAGGAGACAGCGGCCACTATCTGAACGGCTACCCCTACTATCTGCTGCCGGATTACGCCACCGACACCGAGAGCGGCACGCTGGACGGCATCGACACCAGCCGCCGCGTCCTGCTGCAGATGGCGCAGGGCATCACCATCACCGAGACGGAGGGCGTCACTTCGGAAGCTCTGCTGGTCAGCACCGAGAGCTCCTACAGCAAGGCGGCGGGCTATGAGATGACCAACGCCGACCAGGAGGACGGCGACCCCGACGGCCCCTTTGCGCTGGCAGCCTATGCTTCCAATAACAGCACCGGCGCAGAGGTCATCTGGGTCAACTGCGGCAACATGGACAACGAGGCCGTCTATCAGACTGTTCCCGGCAACGTGACCTTCCTGCAGGGCTGCGCTGCCTCTCTGGCCGGGCAGGAGGGGACCACCCTCGTGGAGTCCAAGGCGCTGGAAGCTGCGCCCATCACCATCTCGGGCCACACCGCCGCTGTGCTGGGTCTGGTGTTCGTCCTCATTCTCCCGGCGGCTGTGCTGGCCGTGGGCGCAGTGGTGGTGCTGCTGCGCCGCCGCAAGTAAGGAGGCACGCCATGAAAACAAAACGGCGTACCCTCATCGTTTTGCTGGTGTTCGTCCTTGCCGCCGGGGCGGCGCTGGCCCTGCTGAGCCATGCGAACCAGAAGGCCGAACAGGCCGCCAGCGAGGCCGAGGACGGCAGCATCCCGCTGCTGGATGGGACCACCGCCACGCTGGAAAGCGTCTCCATCCAGTATGGCGGCGAGACGCTGACGCTCCGGCCCTCTGACGACGGCTGGACGCTGACCGAGGACCCGGCTTACCATCTGGATGATTCGGCCTGCAGCACCATCCGGACCGCGCTGGCAGGCATGAAGGCCAAGCGCCAGCTCGAGGCGCAGCCCGGAGAGGACTACGGCTTCGACGCGCCCCAGCTTGTCGTAAATGTTTCGGCGGCGGGGGAGAGCACCACCCTTACCGTGGGGGCGGAGAACCCCGTCACCGGGGATGTGTACGTCCGGCGGGAGGGCGGCGACGCTGTCTATACCGTGGACGCGGCCAGGTTCCGCTGCATGGAACAGACAAAGGCGGAGCTCTTCGGGGCATTCAGCCCGGCGGGCATCGCCGTCTCGGACATCGAGGCCGTGCGCTATACCCTCCAAAGCGGTGAGAGGGTCAAACTGCAGGCTGTCTCCCAGCCCACGGAGGCCGACAGCACCACCTACCAGACCGTCTGGCAGCTCACCGACGAGCCGGACGACGCACTGGATACCGACAAGACGGACGCTCTGCTGGCCGCACTGGCCAGCTATGTCACCGGGCAGGACACTGCCGCCGACCTTTCCGCCTGCGGCTTCGACGCCCCGCTGGTGACGGCAGAGGTGACGACGGCTGACGGTACCGTTACCCTGACGTATGCCATCGGCGCCGACGGCTATTATATGATGGTGTCGGGCGACAGCTCTGTCTACACCGTGGACGGCCAGACCGTGCAGGCCCTCTGCCTGACGGCCCGGCAGCTGAAAGCCGACACCTGAGAATTTATCCCAAAAGCACCCGCAGTTCTGCACTGTAGGTGCTTTTATGCTGTATAAGGAAACGCTATATGCAAAATTGATGTAAAACCCGGGTGGGAAAAGCCCCCTCGGAGTCAAAGTTTCGGCAAACATCAGCAGAGTGATTGACATTTTGACAAAGATTGTTTAAGATAGACAAGACAGGGCAGAATAACTGCGCAATGTTACGGTCGTCATGGATGTTGTGCGGGGATGAGTCTGCTCCCACAGCCAGCACATATTGGATGGGCGAGGGAGCAGACTCGAAGTCACCCTAATGCGATAGAAGGATGGGGGAGTAAACCCCTGTCTTTTTTCGTATCTGAGTTACAAGGAGGATATAGGAAAGAAATGAACAACTCGGTGATCGTTTCGCTGCGAGACATCGTAGTGGAATTTGACGGTCAGCGCATCCTGGATGGGCTGAACCTCGACATCCATGACAAAGAGTTTGTGACGCTGCTGGGATCCTCCGGCTGCGGCAAAACCACCACCCTCCGCCTCATCGCGGGCTTTCTGGAACCGACGTCCGGCAAAGTGCTGCTGAAAGGAGAGGACATCACAGGCGTACCGCCCTACAAGCGCCCGGTGAACACCGTGTTCCAGAAATACGCGCTGTTCCCTCACCTGAACGTCTTTGAGAATGTGGCCTTCGGCCTCCGCCTCAAGAAGATGGACGAAGAGACCATCCGCCGCAAGGTGCGGGATATGCTGGAAGTCGTGGGCCTGAAGGGCTTCGAGCGCCGCAGCATCGGCCAGATGTCCGGCGGCCAGCAGCAGCGTGTGGCCATCGCCCGCAGCCTGGTCAATGAGCCGGAGATCCTGCTTCTCGACGAGCCTCTGGGCGCCCTGGACCTCAAGCTGCGCAAAGAGATGCAGCTGGAACTCAAGCGCCTGCAGCGCGAGATGAACATCACCTTCATCTACGTCACCCACGACCAGGAAGAGGCCCTGACCATGTCCGACACCGTCGTCGTCATGAACGGCGGCAAGGTGCAGCAGATCGGCACCCCCGAGGACATCTACAACGAACCCAAGAACGCCTTTGTTGCCGACTTCATCGGCGACTCCAACATCGTGGACGGCGTGATGCACCGCGATTTCCTCGTCTCCTTCTCGGGCGTCGAGTTCCCCTGCGTGGACCGCGGCTTTGCCCGGGAGGAGAGTGTACAGGTGGTCGTCCGCCCTGAGGACATTGAAGTGGTCTCCCCGGTGGAAGGCCAGCTGGTGGGCGTCGTCAATGACGTCATCTTCAAGGGCGTCCACTTCGAGATGCATGTGGAGTGCGAGGGCCGCGAGTGGCTCATCCATTCCACCCGCGCCTGCACGCCCGGTGAGACCATCGGTATGCGCATCGGCCCCAACGAGATCCATATCATGTCGCGTTCGGAGGGGTGAGGCCGCATGAAGATTTACGATAAGAAACTGGCCTATCCGTACTTTGTATGGATGGTGCTGTTCACGGTGGTGCCGTTGTTCATCGTGGTGTATTACGCCCTCACCGACTCCGCCGGCAGCTTTACGCTGGACAATCTGGTGACCGTCAGCGGCTATGGCTCGGTGTTCGCCCGCAGCCTGCTGCTGGCCCTCATCTCCACCGTCATCTGCCTCATCATCGCGTTCCCGGTGGGCTATTTCCTCTCCCGGCTGCGCGTCAACAAGCAGCACATCATGCTGATGCTGGTGATGCTGCCCATGTGGATGAACTTCCTGCTCCGTACCTACGCATGGATGGGTCTGCTGAGCCTCAACGGCCCTGTGAACGCCGTTCTGGGCGTCTTCGGCCTCGGACCCTACAACATGCTGAATACCTCCGGCGCTGTGGTGCTGGGCATGGTGTACAACTATGTGCCGTATATGATCCTGCCCCTCTACACCAGCATGACAAAAATCGACCAGAGCATCGTGGAGGCGGCGCAGGATCTGGGCGCTTCCACCACCAAGACTCTGTTCCGGGTGCTCATCCCCATGAGCATCCCCGGCATCAGCACCGGCATCACGATGGTGTTCGTCCCGGCGGTGTCCACTTTTGTCATCAGCCGTATGCTGGGCGGCGGTTCCAACCTGCTCATCGGCGATTTGATCGAGATGCAGTTCCTCGGCAACAGCTACAACCTCAATGTCGGCTCTGCCATGAGCCTCGTGCTGATGGTCATCGTGCTGCTCTGCATGAGCTTTACGTCCAGCTTCGACGAGGATGAGATGGAGGGTGTGTCCTGATGAAAACGAAACATCTGCGTCTGATGCAGCGCGCCTACGTCATCCTGTTCTTCTGCTTCATGTACCTGCCCATCGCGTACATGGTCGTGTTCAGCTTCAACCAGAGCAAGGGCTACGCCCTCTTTACCGGCTTTACCTTTAAGTGGTACACCAGCCTGCTCCACAACGAGTCCATCCTGCATGCGCTGTGGGTGTCGCTGTATCTGGCACTGTTCTCGGCGGTCATCGCCACCGTGCTGGGAACTGCGGCGTCTCTGGGCATTGCCTCCATGGGGCGCAAGAGCCGCCTGCTGGTGACGAATATCACCTATATCACCACGGTCAACCCCGAGATCATCACCGGTATCTCCCTGATGATGCTCTTTGTGGCATACCAGCGCTTTGCGTCTGAGCTGGACTTCCTGCCCGGCAACATCATGGGCTTCCCCACGCTGCTCATCGCCCATATCGCGTTCAACGTGCCGTATGTCATCTTCAATGTCACGCCCAAGCTCAAACAGCTGGACATCAAGCTGTTTGAGGCGGCGCTGGACCTCGGCTGTGACCCTCGGCAGGCATTTTTCAAGGTCATCCTGCCCGAGATCAGCCCGGCCATCCTGTCGGGCTTCCTTATCAGTCTGACCTACTCCATCGACGACTTCATGATCTCCTACTTCAACTGCGGTACGGTGGAGACGCTGCCCATCGCCATCTACTCCATGACCCGCAAGAAGGTCAGCCCGGAGATCTACGCGCTGTCCACCATCATGTTCGTGGTCATTCTGAGCATCATCCTCATCTCCAACGCCATGGAGAGCCGCGGCTACCGCCGCGACCAGCGCGCACTGAGAGGGGGAGATGTCAGATGAAGCGTTTCGTCATTCTTCTGCTGACGGCTGTGCTGGCGCTGACCATGCCGCTGTCGGCTCTGGCCGCGGGACAGATCGAGGTCACAGAGGACATTTCCGTCTCGGATGACTACGACTGGACCCGCTTCAAGGGCCAGAATGTCACCCTGAACGTCTACAACTGGGGCGAGTATATCTCCAACGGTTCCGACGACAGCGTGGACGTGGTGGCGGCCTTTGAAAAGCTGACCGGCATCAAGGTCAACTATACCACCTTCGATTCCAACGAGTCCCTCTACGCCAAGCTGAAGTCCGGCGCGGCCAACTACGATGTCATCATCCCGTCGGACTACATGGTCGCCAAGATGATAAGCGAAGGGATGCTGATGCCGCTGGACTACGGCAACATCCCGAACTTCCAGAACATCGACGAGGAGTACCGCAACGGAGACTATGACCCCGAGAATGCCTACACCGTGCCTTACACCCTCTGCACCACTGGCATCATCTACAATACAAAGATGGTAGATGAGGCCCCCACCAGCTGGGCAGACCTGTGGGACGAGAAGTATGCAGGCAACATCCTGATGTTCAACAACAGCCGCGACGCCTACGCCATCGGTGCGTTCAAGAGCGGCAGCAGCGTCAACCCCCAGACCACGGAGGATGTGGATGCTGTGGTGGACGAGCTGAAAGCCCAGAAGCCTCTGGTGCAGGCCTATGTCATGGACGAGATCTTCGATAAGATGATCGGCAGCGAGGCGGCCGTCGGCGTCTACTACTCCGGCGACGCCATCACCATGATCGACGACAACCCCGACCTGGCCTGGGTGTTCCCTGAGGAGGGGACGGTGCTGTCGGTGGACAGCATGGCCATCCCCGCCACCAGTGAGCACGAGGAAGCTGCAGAGATGTTCATCAACTTCATGTGTGAGCCGGATGTCGGCAAGGCCAATATCGAGTATATCGGCTACACCACCCCTATGCACTGTGTATGGGAGATTCTGGATGAAGACCTCAAGTACAGCGAGATCGCGTACCCCTCCGAGGACATTGCGGCCAAAGAAGAGGTGTTCACTGCCCTGAGCGATGAGGTCAACAGCGAGCTGGACGTGAAGTGGAGCGAGATGAAGAGCTACGACGAGGGCGGCAGCGGGTATCTGTTCCTGATGCTGCTGGCGGCGATGCTGGCTCTGGCCTGCTTCAACATCTGGCGCAAGGTGCGCAGGAAAACGCGCAATATGTATTGAACCTGAGGGGGCTGTGCGGAGGCGTACAGTCCCTTTTTATAAGGAAAGGGAAAGAATATGAGTGAATACAGAAGCTATACGGAGCAGATGACCGTGCTGGACGGCGACAGCGACTTCCGCCGCTGCCTGAAGCCCAGCGCCCTGTTCCGGTATGTGGAGCAGGTGTCGGCGGACCACGCCCGGGCTTACGGCATGGACCACGCCTTTTTCAGGGAGCGCCGCAGCGCATTCCTCGTGGGCAAGCAGGCCCTCAGGGTCTGGCGGATGCCGGGCCGTGCGGAGAAGATCAACCTGACCACGGCCTGCGAGGCGTTCAAGAAAGGCACGATGAAACGGCTGACCACCATCACCAGCGAAACAGGGGAGAAACTGGCCCTCGTGGACTGCCGCTGGATGATCGTGGACACTGAGGCAGGGCGCATCCTGCGCACCCCCGGTTGGACGATGCCGGACTTCCAGAACGACGACCTGCCCGAAGAACTGCCCCAGATCGTCCACAAGAGCCAGCCGCTGACGGCGGCAGGGGAGCGCCGCGCCAGCTACTCCATGTGTGACCTCAACGGCCATATCAACAACTCCCTCTATCTGGACATCGCCTGCGACGCCCTGCCGCAGGAGGTCGTGGAGGCTGCGCCGCTGTCCTTCGCTTCCATCAAGTACCACCGTGAGGTGCCGATGGGCCAGAGCGTGCAGGTGTTCTATGCCCCCTCAGGAAATGGCTGGTATCTGCTGGGCCGGAGGGAGGAGCACGCAGCCTTTGAGTGCTATCTGGAATTCGGAAGCTCTTTCACAGAATCTTTACAAAAATAATTACAAAGAAATTACAAAAAACTATTGCAAAAGTCCTTCAAAAGAGTTACAATATGGTTACAGAGAGGGCAAGACCCTTCTGGATCATGAAATCTTTTTCTTCTTGTTTTTTGGAATATCGGGTGTCCGCCATCCTCCTCCGGCTGTTCTCCTTCGCAGCTGCCGGCCGACACCGCACAGGCGATATTCCGCTTCGTGTGCAAAAGAGCCCGTCTGGTTTCAGACGGGCTTTTTTGCGTCCGAAAATCCGGAAAAATCGGCCCACAGCGAGGGAAAGTATGACCTTAGGTCAATTTGCCTGTTTTTCTGCAAAGGACATTTATAAAGTTTGGCGGGGCAGGGGTTTGTATTCCGCGTGGGTTTGTGGTAAAGTATATACAATCAATTCCTAAGTCGAAAACATGAAATTGTTTTGATGTTGTTTGATATGATCCGCTGCGGATGCGTTAAGAGAAAAGGAGTTTGAATATGGCTTATTTTTACGAAGAACCCTCCCGTACCTTTGGCGAGTACCTGCTGGTGCCGGGCTACTCTTCTGCTGAGAATGTCCCCACGGCTGTCAGCCTCAAGACCCCGCTGGTCAAGTACCGCAAGGGTGAGGAGAACTGCCCGCTGGAAATGAATATCCCCATGATCAGCGCCATCATGCAGTCTGTCTCCGGCGATAAGCTGGCCATCGCGCTGGCCCGCCAGGGCGGCGTCTCCTTCATCTACGGCTCCCAGAGCATCGAGAACGAGGCTGCTATGGTCCGCCGCGTCAAGAGCTTCAAGGCCGGTTACGTCGTTTCCGACTCCAACCTGGCCCCCACTGCCACCCTGCACGATGTGCTGGAACTGAAAGCCCGCACCGGCCACTCCACCATCGCCATCACTGCTGATGGCACTCCTAACGGCAAGCTGCTGGGCATCGTGGCCTCCCGCGATTACCGCGTCAACCACACCCCCGATGACGCTCCTGTTACCACCTTTATGACCCCCATCGAGAAGCTGGTCACTGCCCCGGAGAACACCTCCCTGCACGACTGCAACAACATCATCTGGGACAACAAGATCAACACCCTGCCTCTGGTGGATGCCGAGGGCAACCTGAAGTATATCGTCTTCCGCAAGGACTACGATTCCCACAAGAAGAATGCCAACGAGCTGCTGGACAAGAACAAGAGCTACGTCGTCGGTGCCGGCATCAACACCCGCGACTACGCCCAGCGTGTGCCTGCTCTGGTGGAGGCCGGTGTGGATGTCCTCTGCATCGACTCCTCTGAGGGATACTCCGAGTGGCAGAGCCGCACCATCGGCTGGATCCGTGAGCACTACGGCGACACCGTGAAGGTGGGCGCAGGTAATGTCGTGGATGCCGAGGGCTTCCGCTTCCTCGCAAAGGCTGGCGCTGACTTCGTGAAGATCGGCATCGGCGGCGGCTCCATCTGCATCACCCGTGAGACCAAGGGCATCGGCCGTGGTCAGGCTACTGCCGTCATCGAGGTCGCCAAGGCCCGTGACGAGTACTTCAAGGAGACCGGCATCTATGTGCCCATCTGCTCCGACGGCGGCATCGTCCACGACTACCACATCACCCTTGCACTGGCTATGGGCGCGGACTTCGTCATGCTGGGCCGCTACTTCGCCCGCTTCGACGAGAGCCCCACGAACAAGGTCCGCATCAATGGCCAGTATATGAAGGAGTATTGGGGCGAAGGCTCCAACCGCGCCCGCAACTGGCAGCGCTATGACCTCGGCGGTTCCACCAAGCTGAGCTTCGAGGAAGGCGTGGACAGCTATGTTCCTTACGCCGGTCCGCTGGCCGACGGCGTCCAGACCACCCTGTACAAGGTCAAGAGCACCATGTGCAACTGCGGCGCACTCTCCATCCCCGAACTGCAGCAGAAGGCCAAGCTGACCGTCGTTTCCTCCACCTCCATCGTGGAGGGCGGCAGCCATGACGTCGTGCTGAAGAATGCGACCCCGAACATCATCAACGGCTGAATCTGAAATATCAAAGCACCCGCAGCACGGAAAGGCGCTGCGGGTGCTTTTTGCATATCCGGACGGCATCGATGCCCGTGATCTATCCGAGGACAGAAGAGCACTGCCGGAGGTGCTGGTAAAGATTTCGTAAAAAACATTTTTTCTTTCTGTCGTCATTTTTTGCCAAAACCTCTTGCGTCTGCCCGCTAAAGATGCTATAGTGGTACAAACATCCTGTCATGACAGGACGAAACGCGCGGCAGCGCAGAGTTTGTTTGGCTGCACCCGCCGCAGGGGTGCGCGGAAAAAGAGAGGAAACTTTTCATGAGCGAGATCAAAGTTGTGCCGTATATCCCGGATGAGGACTACGACAATCCGGCAATGGTCGTTGATTTTTACGAATTCACTATGGCCAACTGCCTGTTTCTGAACGGCTTTAAGGATACGACCCTTGTGTTTGATATGTTCTTCCGCAAGAACCCGGATAACCAGGGCTACTCCATCAGCGCCGGCCAGCGCAAGCTGACCCGTTTCCTGCTGAACTACCACTTCAATGAGCAGGATGTCCACTGGCTGCGCACCAAGGGCATGAGTGAGGAGTTCTGCGAGTATCTGCGCACGTACCGCTGGAAGGGCGATATGTACGCTCTGCCCGAAGGCACGGTCTGCTACCCCCATGTGCAGATGGTGCGCATCGAGTGCGACCTCGTGGGCGCTATCCTCATCGAGACCTACCTGCTCCAGACCATGAACTTCCACAGCCTCATCGCCACCAAGGCCACCCGCATCACCGGCCTCAACACTCACACCCCCCGCAGCGTCATGGAGTTCGGCACCCGCCGCGCACAGGGAGAGAGCGCAGGCAACGACGGCGCTTATGCTGCCGTTCTGGGCGGCTGCATCGGCACGGCCAACTGTCTGGCCGAGATGAAGTACGGCTCTGAGGTCAAGGCTGTGGGTACTGTGGCCCACAGCTTCATCGAGTTCTTCCCGACCGAGTTCGATGCCTTCAAGGCCTTCGCCGATACCTACCCGGATTCCGTCAGCCTGCTGCTGGATACCTATAATATCATGGAGAGCGGTCTGCCCAACCTCATCAAGCTGGACGACTACCTCATTGAGAAATATCCTGATGACCCCAACCGCCGCGTCAAGAGCGCCCGCATCGACTCCGGCGACCTGGCCCGAGGCTCCAAGCGCCTGCGCAAGGCACTGGATGCAGCAGGGAAGTCCTACATCAAGCTGGTGGCCTCCAACGGTCTGGACGAGAAGAAGATCGCCAACATGGAGCTGTACGAGCACGCACACTTCGACTCCTACGGCGTGGGCGAGAACCTCATCACCTCGGCCTCTGATCCCGTGTTCGGCGGCGTGTACAAGCTGGTGGCGGTCAAGCGCCCCGACGGCAGCTATCAGCCCAAGATGAAGTGCTCCGACTCCGCCAGCAAGGCCATCATCCCCGGCAAGAAGATGCCGTGGCGTCTCTACGATGAGAACGGCCAGGCGCAGTGCGACCTCATCGCCATGGACGGCGAGGTCATCGAGGCAGGCAAGCCGGTCACGATGGTCAACCTCGACTCCGATGCCATCGAGCGCACCGTCACCATCGTTCCCGCCCGCGTCAGGCAGCTGCTGGTGCCGCATATCCTGAACGGTGAGCTGGCCATCGAGCTGCCCTCCATTGCGGAGAAAAAAGCCTATATCGTCAAGCAGCTCACCGAGGAGACCTGGGAGAGCGAGCTGCGCATCGAGATGCCCCACAAGCACTACGTCAACATGACCCCTGCTGTGGCGGAGTGCCGCTCCAAGATGTACGCAGAGCTGCACGGCGGCAAAGTGTAAACTTGACAAAACAGCATTTCTATTGTATTATATGAGCTGCCGCTCGCAGGATCGTGAGCGGCAGCTCATTCAGAAGCCACTGTGGTGAAATTGGCAGACACGAGGGACTTAAAATCCCTTTCTGGAGACAGAGTGCGGGTTCAAGCCCCGCCGGTGGCATGGAAAAGCCCCGGTAAGTGCAGAAATGCATTTACCGGGGCTTTTTTGCGTATTATAGCAATTCAGCTTTTTAATGCAGCAGCAACAGCGCTGAATTGCATATCGCAGATATGCTGTTATCAGGCTGCGTTATTTTCTTGATCTGCGATAAAACGGGAAGAAAACTATACCGCCGACCGGTATATGACTCATCCAAGGGGGTATTTTATTACTCTTCGTTGAATGCTTCTTCCTGCGCATGGAACCGCTCGAGGAAGCTGTGCTCCACACCCTCAGACTTGTAGCCGGGCATGGTATCCAGCGCCACTGCGTGGATGCTGCGGAAGATGCTGTTCTCGATGTTGGGGTTATCCCGCTTGAGGCGGCGGAGCAGAATTTTCGTCTCCTGCCGCTTGGAGCCACCGCCGCCGTTGTCGCACATGGTGCAGTTCTCGGTAAAGCGGCAGGCGCACTGGATGAATTCCAGCTCATTGTAGCGCTTCCACGCCAGAATATCTTCCTCGCGGATGCAGTACATCGGGCGGATGAGGGTCATGCCGGGGAAGCTGGTGCTGTGGAGCATGGGCGGCATGGCCTGCAGCTGAGAGCCGTAGAACATACTCATAACGGTCGTCTCGATGACGTCGTTGAAGTGGTGGCCCAGTGCGATTTTATTGCAGCCCAGCTCCTTGGCCTTGCTGTAGAGGTGGCCGCGGCGCATCCGGGCGCAGAGATAGCAGGGGTTCTTGTCGGTGTTGTTGGCCACAGAGAAGATGTTGCTCTCGAAGATGGTCACAGGGATGTGGAGCAGCTCGGCGTTGGACTCGATCTTCTGGCGGTTTATCTCGTTGTAGCCGGGGTCCATCACCAGAAAGACCAGCTCAAACGGCACATCGCTGTGGCGCTGAAGCTCCTGCATCAGCTTTGCCATCAGCATCGAGTCTTTGCCACCCGAGATGCAGACGGCGATTTTATCCCCGGCCTTGATGAGCTCGTAGCGCTTCACCGCTACGATGAAGGGGGTCCACAGCTCCTTGCGGTATTTTTTGATGATGCTCCGCTCAATGAGCTGGTAAGGTTCCATTTCGCGTTTCATGGCTCTGTCCTTTCTTTTTTCTCACAGCTGGGTCAGCCGGGTGTAGCAGGCGTCAAAGGCGCGGAGAAAGCCGTCCAGCTCCTCCTGCGTGGTCAGGTGGCTCAGACTGATGCGCCACGAGGAGAGGGCGTTCTTCCGGTCACGGCTGACGGCGAACACCGCCCGGGAGGGCAGGCCGTCCGACGAGCAGGCCGACTTGACCGAGACGCAGACGCCCTCCGCGTCCAGCTCCCGCTGGAACACGGTGCCTTTGACGTTCTCAACGCTCAGGTTCAGGATGTGGGGGATGGCACTCTCCGGGCTGTTGATGCGGACTTTTGGGTACTTGCTCAGAGCAGTGCGGAGATACAGGTTTGCCTCTTTCACCCGGGCAGAACGCTCCGGCAGCTCATTTACCGCAGAGTTCAGGGCCGTCTCGAGGGAGGCCGCCAGAGCCACTGTAGGGGTGCCGCTGCGGTAGATGGTGGTGCTTTCGCCGCCGTGGATGAGAGGCTCGAGAGCCAGCCGCCGCCGCTTGAGCAGCAGGCCGATGCCGTTCAGGCCGTAGAACTTGTGGGCCGTCAGGCTCATGGTGTCCACGCCCTCGAAGGAGACGGGGATCTTGCCCACGGCCTGGGTGGCGTCTACGTGCAGATGGCAGTTGGGCCATGCCTGCAAAATTTCCGAAATTTCTTTCACCGGCTGCACGACGCCCAGCTCACTGTCCACCAGCGTTACCGCTACAGCAATGGTGTCGGGGCGGAGAAGTTCTTTCAGGTGCTCGAGGTCGATGGTGCCGTCCCGCCTGATGTCCACGAGGTCGATTTCATAGCCCTGCTCCTGCAGAGCGGTCAGGGTGCCGCTGACGGAGGAGTGTTCCAGCGGGGTGGAGATGATGTGCTTGCCCAGATGGCGGGAGAGTTTTGCCAGCCCCTTGAGAGCAAAGTTGTTGGCCTCGCTGGCTCCCGAGGTATAGATGACCTCGGCGGGCTGTGCGCTCAGCAGCCCCGCGATGCTCTGGGTGGCGTGGTCAATGACCAGTTTTGCGTCCCGGCCTGCCTGATGGCGGGAGTTCGCGTTGCCGGGGCAGCTGCGCTCTACCTCACAAAAACGCTCCAGCACCCGGGAGTCTGCGGGGGTGTTGGCCGAATAATCCAGATATATCATAAGTGTCCTTCTATAATAAGTGGTACAACAGCTGTCGTTTCGGATGCCGCCGGCCCAGTGACCAACTGCGGCAATAGGTTATATTATAGTGCGGAATGCGGCATATTTCAAGGCCGTACGGCCTCCGCCGACAGAAAATCGCCGCAAAATACAGGAAAAAGGTTGTCAGCGTCCTTCTTTTATGCTATACTATGCCGAAGAATGAAAGGAAAGGGGAGAGCGAGATGCTGAAAAAGAAATCGTCTTTTGCACGCATCGGCTGTATTTTCCGTTTCCGATTTGGTCCCGATTTTTGAGGCATTGCCGCTTTCCCGCGGTAGTGCCTCTTTTTTTGGGGCCGCAGATAGAAGGAGGAAATAATGAGTCAGAATATCGATTATTCCAAGGGCATTTACGATGCCCGCCAGCTGGGTGCCGGACGGATGCTGATCCTGGGCGTCCAGCACATGTTCGCCATGTTTGGTGCCACCGTGCTGGTCCCTCTGCTCACCGGTCTGAGCGTTTCGACCACCCTGCTCTGCGCAGGTCTGGGTACGCTGCTGTTCCACTTCATCACCAAGGGCAAGGTCCCGGCCTTCCTCGGCTCGTCCTTTGCCTATCTGGGCGGCTTCTCCATCGTGGCTCCCATGCTGGCTGACGCCGACGGCAATCTGACCATCGCCAACACCCAGATGCTGCCCTACGCCTGCGCAGGCGTGGCCTTCTCGGGTCTGGTCTATCTGGCCGTAAGCCTGCTCATCTCCACCTTCGGCATCCGGCGCATCATGCGCTTCTTCCCGCCGGTGGTCACAGGCCCCATCATCATCGCCATCGGCCTCATCCTCGCCCCCTCGGCCATCAGCAACTGTCAGGCAAACTGGCTGCTGGCCTTTGTGGCTCTGGGCACGGTCATCGTCTGCAACATCTGGGGCAAGGGCATGGTCAAGATCCTGCCCATCCTGATCGGCGTTCTTGTCTCCTACGCAGTGGCCCTTGTGACCGGTGCCGTGGACTTTGAGCGCATTGCCTCCGCCGCATGGTTCGGCATCCCTCTTCACAAGGAAGCCATGGGCCTCTTTGCCATCGACGGCAGCCCCGAGTTCATCAGCGCCTTGTTCACCATCATCCCCATCGCTCTGGCTACCATGATGGAGCACGTCGGTGACATCGCCGCCATCAGCGCCACCGTCGGCCACAACTACATCAACGACCCCGGCCTGAACCGCACCCTGATGGGCGACGGCCTTGCCACCACGCTGGCTGGTCTGCTGGGCGGCCCGGCCAACACCACCTACGGTGAAAACACCGGCGTCCTCGCGCTGAGCAAAATTTACGACCCCCTCGTCATCCGCATCGCCGCTGTGCTGGCCATCATCCTGAGCTTCAGCCCCAAGTTTGAGGCCGTCATCAACACCATCCCCACCGGCATCATCGGCGGTATCAGCTTCGTGCTCTACGGCATGATCTCCGCCATCGGTGTCCGCAACGTGGTCGAGAACCGGGTGGACTTCACCAACAGCCGCAACCTCATCATCGCCGCTGTCATTCTGGTGTCTGCTCTGGGCTTCAACTCGGTGGGCGGCCTGACCTTCGCGGTCGCCGGTGTGTCCATCAACCTGTCCGGTCTGGCCATCGCTGCTATCGTGGGCATCCTGCTCAACGCCATCCTCCCCGGCAACGATTACGAGTTCGACTCTGCCGATGGTGCCGACGCTCCTTCCAGCGGCAATCTGCAGGTCTGACCTCGACAGGGAAGCCCCTTCTTCGGCAGAAGTGACAGCTTTTTGAAATGTTCTTTGGGTAATGTGCGAGACTTCAAAATAAATGAGAATAATTCTTAAAATAAGCCTTGACTAACTAGGAACCGTTCGCTATAATAGAGTCAGAAACAAGGTCTGCTGTACCAGAGCAGACCCCTAAAAAAAGAACAAACCAAATGGAGGATAAATCTTATGAAGAAGTACGTTTGCACCGTCTGTGGCTACATCGCTGAAGGCACCATCCCCGAGCAGTGCCCCGTCTGCAAGGCTCCCGCTTCCGCATTCGTCGAGAAGACCGGCAACACCTACGTCACCGAGCACGTTGTGGGCATCGGCAAGGCTGAGGGCGTTCCTCAGGAGATCGTCGATGGTCTGCGCGCCAACTTCGAGGGCGAGTGCAGCGAGGTCGGCATGTACCTGGCAATGGCCCGCGTGGCCGAGCGTGAGGGCTACCCCGAGATCGCCGAGGCTTACAAGCGCTATGCCTACGAGGAGGCAGACCATGCTTCCCGTTTCGCCGAGCTGCTGGGCGAGGTCGTCACCGACAGCACCAAGAAGAACCTGATGATGCGTGCAGAGGCCGAGTGCGGCGCCTGCTCCGGCAAGATGGACCTGGCCAAGAAGGCTAAGGCTCTGAACCTTGACGCTATCCACGACACCGTCCACGAGATGGCAAAGGATGAGGCCCGTCATGGCCGCGGCTTCGAGGGCCTGCTGAAGCGCTACTTCAACACGGAAGTCTGAGCAAGGGTACTCCAGTCATTGTAATACGCCGCCCCGGTGTGCAGTTTGCAGCTGCTGCCGGGGCGGCTTTTTTGTGGTAAAGTATTTACAAAAGTCTTCGCAGTCGTTCCAGCTCTTCTGCGGTATCTGCATCTTCCAGCTCTTCCTGCCGTGCCGCATATACAGCCCGCACAGACTCCGGATGCCGGCGGATGACCACGCCGCCGCCCATGCCCTCGGGCAGGGAACACAGGGCGCCGAAATAACTGCTTCCGAACAGAACGGGACTTCCCAGCCGCTCCGTGCCGTCCTCGGCACGAAAGCCCAGCCGGAGGATGGCCCGTTCTTTTTTGTCCAGCGCCGAGAAATCGCGCACCATCGCCTCGAGGCTTTCTTTCCGCAAGAGCGGCTGATCCCCGGGCAGGAAGATGCATCCCGCAAGGCCGGGTAGCTCCGAAAGCAGCGCTTCGAGGCCGAGGCGCACCGTGTCGTTCCGGCCCGGCAGGCTGTGAAGGATGGTTTTCACGCCCGCCTTACAAGCGAGTTCAGCCACTTCCGGTGAGCGGGTCACCACCACCCGGGCCGCGAGGGCGGGCGTCTCTGTTACGTCCAGCGCCCGGGCGATGAGGGGCGCGCTGCCGAAGTCGGCCAGCAGCTTATTGGAGCCGAACCGCACCGCCCGCCCCGACGCCATGATGACGCAGCCCATCGCTGTGTTTTCCGTGTACTCCATCCCGCAGACCTCCCGAAATTTCCGTTGTTGTTCGTTGCCGAATTGATGCTTTCTGACGGTAGTATTATAGCGGATTTTATGATAAAATAAAAGAAAAAGGTCACAGGAAAAAGAGAGGATACTGCATATGATGACCATTCGGGAATACAAGCGGGCTGAAAGCCTCGAGGAGGCTTGGCAGCTCAACCAGAAGCGCCCCAACCGTGTCCTCGGCGGCATGATATGGCTCAAGATGGAGAATATCAATGTCGGCACGGCCATCGACCTGTCGGGCCTCGGCCTCGACACCATCGAGGAGACGGACGAGGGCTTTTCCATCGGAGCGATGGTGACGCTGCGCCAGCTCGAGCTGCACCCCGGCCTCGCCGCCTATACGGACGGTGCCGTGCGGGAGTCGGTGCGCCACATCGTGGGCGTCCAGCTGCGCAACCTCGCCACCGTGGGCGGCAGCATTTACAGCCGTTTCGGTTTCTCCGACGTACTCACCATGTTCCTCGCGCTGAACGCTTCCGTAGAGCTTTATAAGGGCGGCGTCGTGCCGCTTGCTGAGTACGCCCAGCGTCCCTACGACCGGGACATCCTCATGCGTGTTCTTGTGCCGAAGGAAAACGCCCGCTTTGTCTACCAGTCGGTGCGCAACAGCCAGACGGACTTCCCGGTGCTGACCTGCGCTGCCGCAAAATTGGCGGACGGCAGCATCCGCGCCGCCATCGGTGCGCGTCCGGGCAAGGCGGTGCTCTACACCGCCGCGCCTGAGGCGGGGGAGACCGCCGAGGAATTTGCTGCCCGCTTTGCCGCCGAGGTAAAGGCCGGCATCAAGACCGAAAGCAATCTTCGCGGCGGCGCCGAATACCGCCGCCATCTGGCCGGCGTGCTGACGAAACGCGCCGTCTGTCGTCTGGAAGGCTGAGGAGGACACCATGCAGATAACACTTACATTGAACGATAAAAAGCTTACCGCCGACGTGGCCCCCGACACTCTGCTCATCGACTTCGTGCGCAGCCACGGCTGTCTGAGCGTCAAGCGGGGCTGTGAGACGTCCAACTGCGGCCTCTGCACGGTCTTTCTCGACGACAAGCCGGTGCTGTCCTGCTCCGTTCTCGCGGCCCGCGCGGATGGCCATAAAGTGACCACGCTGGAGGGTCTGCAGGACGAAGCCGCCGAGTTCGGGGCTTTCATCGCGGATCAGGGCGCAGAGCAGTGCGGCTTCTGCAACCCGGGCTTCATCATGAACGCCCTCGCCCTCTTCCGGGAAAAGGAGTACCCCACCGACGAGGAAATAAAAGAGTATCTTTCCGGCAATCTCTGCCGCTGCTCTGGTTATGAGGGTCAGCTGCGGGGCATCCAGAACTTCCTCGCGTGGAAAAAGGCGAAAAAGGAGGCGGCAGAATGAACACAGTCAACAAACCCTTCCGCAAGAAGGATGCCATGCAGCTGGTGACGGGCCAGCCCGTCTATATGGACGATCTCGTCCCCGCCGACTGCCTCATCGTGAAGCTCCTGCGCTCTCCCCACGCTAACGCCATCGTGAAGAGTATCAATACTGCTGTGGCGAAGAAGGTGCCGGGCATTGAGGCCATCTTCACCTGGGAGGACGTGCCGCAGGATGCCCGCCGCTACACCCAGGCGGGCCAGACTTACCCCGAGGCCAGCCCCTATGACCGCCTTCTCATCGACCGCCACGTCCGCTTTGTGGGCGACGTGGTGGCCATCGTGGCAGGCAAAGACGATAAATGCGTCGATAAGGCGCTGAAAATGATAAAGGTCGAGTATGAGGTGCTGGAACCTGTGCTGGACTACCACACCGCAAAGGATAACCCCATCCTCGTCCACCCGGAAGACAACTGGGAGAGCCTCTGCCCTGTGGGGGGCGACAACAAGCGCAACCTCTGCGCCCACGACGAGTGCGGCAGCGGCGAAATCGACGCCGTGCTGGCCGACTGCGATGTGGTCATCGACCATGTCTACCATACCAAAGCCTGCCAGCAGGCCATGATGGAGACCTTCCGCACCTATTGCAGCATCGACCTCTATGGCCGGCTGAACGTCCTGAGCTCGACACAAATCGTCTTCCACGCCCGCCGCATCATTGCAAACGCGCTCCACATCCCGAAGTCTATGGTGCGCGTGACGAAGCCCCGCATCGGCGGCGGCTTCGGCGCGAAGCAGACCGCTGTCTGCGAGGTCTACCCGGCCTTTGTGACCTGGAAGACCAGGAAGCCCTCGAAGCTCATCTTCACCCGGGAGGAGAGCCAGATCGCCTCCACGCCCCGCCATGAGATGGAGATCCATCTTCGCCTCGGCGCCAACAAGGATGGCCGCATCCGGGGCCTCGACCTCTACACCCTCTCCAATACCGGCGCTTATGGCGAGCACGGCCCCACGACGGTGGGACTTTCGGGACATAAATCCATCCCGCTCTATAGCAACGCTGAGGCTTTCCGCTTTACCTATGATGTGGTCTATACCAACCATATGTCGGCGGGCGCATACCGCGGCTACGGCGCGACCCAGGGCCTGTTCGCGGTGGAATCCGCCGTCAACGAGCTGGCCGCGAAGCTCCATATGGACCCCTTCAAGATCCGAGAAATGAACATCGTCCATGAAGGCGACGTCATGCCCGCCTACTACGGCGCGGTGAACACCAGCTGCACCCTCGACCGCTGCCTTGCAAAGGTCCACGAGATGATAAACTGGGACGAAAAGTATCCCCGCCGCGACATGGGCAACGGGAAGATCCGTGCCGTCGGCATGGGCATGGCGATGCAGGGCTCCGGCATCTCGGACATGGACGTGGGCAGCGCGACCCTGAAAATCAACGATGAGGGTTTCTACACCCTGCTCATCGGTGCCGCTGATATGGGTACCGGCTGCGACACCACGCTGGCCCAAATTGCTGCCGAGGTAATGGAATGTGACCTCGACAATATCACGGTCTTCGGTGCGGACACTGACACCTCGCCCTACGACTCCGGCTCCTACGCGTCCAGCACCACCTACATCACCGGCAAAGCCGTCGAGAAGTGCGCGCTGAAGCTGCGGAGCCAGATCTGCAAGCTGGGCGCACAGCTGCTGGATTGCAGCGAAAATGGCGTGGAATTTGACGGTAAAACGGTATTTATCTCGGCTGACCCGTCCAAATCTGTCTCGCTGGGTGATATTGCCACGGCCTCCATGTTCGGCCACGACATCCCGCTGGAAGTCACCGAGACCCACATGTCGCCCCTGTCGCCTCCGCCCTACATGGTGGGCGCTGCCGAGGTGGAGGTGGACACCGAGACCGGCGAAGTGAAACTGCTGGAATTTGACGCCTGCGTGGACTGCGGCACCTCCATCAACCCGAACCTCACCCGGGTGCAGGCCGAGGGCGGCATTCTGCAGGGCATCGGCATGACCCTCACCGAGAACGTCACCTACGACCAGCGCGGCTGGCCCATGGAGAATTCGCTCATGCAATATAAGATCCCCACCCGCGTGGACGTGGGCAAGGTCCGGGTCGAGTTCGAGAACAGCTATGAGCCCAACGGCCCGTTTGGTGCGAAATCCATCGGCGAGGTGGTCATCAACACGCCGCTTCCCGCCATCTCGGACGCCATCTATAACGCCATCGGCACCTGCTTCTACGAACTGCCCATCACGCCCGAAAAAATCGCAATGGCAGTGGCCGAAAAAGAGGGCGCGGTCGGATGACCGGCCTCGAGGCTCTGCCATTCCTCGGAGAAACGGGACACGTTATTTCTCTGGTGGGCGGCGGCGGAAAGACAACATTGCTCTATGCGCTGGCTCGCCATTATTCGGCGCAGGGGCAGCGGGTGCTCGTCTCCACCACGACCCACATCCAGCGTCCGGACGCGAACTACGCCCCCGATGAGGCGGCGCGGGACGCCCTCTGGCAGGCTGGTACCTACGCCGTGGCGGGGGTGCCTGCCGAAGGCGGGAAGCTGACCATGCCGCCCCATCTGGCCGACTGGATGGCCGAGGCCGACACTGTTTTGCTCGAGGCGGACGGCGCGAAGCGCCATCCCTGCAAGGCCCCGGCCGCTCATGAGCCGGTGCTCCTGCGGTCAAGCGACATCGTGCTGGCGGCAGCCGGGCTGTCGGCGGTGGGGAAACCACTGCAAGACGTCTGTTTCCGCCTCGAAGCGGCCTGCACCCTGCTTGCCGTGCCGCCCGGGACGCCCCTGACGCCCGCTCTGCTGGCGAAGCTACTGGCAGACGATGCGGGCGGGAGAAAAAGCGTCGGCACACGGAAATTCTACGCCGTCCTCAATCAGGCCGACGACGCAGCCCGCCGCGCGGCAGGGGAACAGACACTTGCCATCTTGAAAGAAACTTACGATGTGACAGGATATTTGACGCACTTCGAGGAAGGGGAGAGAGCCTGATGGCAAAAGAGGACAAAATCGTCTTCTGCACGGGCGGCGGCTGTACCGCCAAGCTCGGCGCGGGAGTTCTAAGCCATATTCTGGAAAAGCTGCCCCGGGGCGAGAAAGACCCCGACCTTCTCGTGGGCTACGACAGCCGGGACGATGCGGCTGTCTACCGCATCACCGACGACATCGCGCTGGTGCAGACGGTGGACTTCTTCCCGCCGATGGTGGATGACCCCTACACCTTCGGCCAGATCGCGGCGGCAAACGCCCTCAGCGACGTCTACGCCATGGGCGGCGAGGTGAAGACTGCACTGAACCTCGTCTGCTTCCCTGAAAGCATGGATCTGAACATCCTCGGTGAGATCCTGCGCGGCGGCGCCGAAAAAGTGGCCGAGGCGGGGGGCATCCTCGCGGGAGGCCACTCCATCGCCGACACCGGTGTGAAGTACGGCCTGTCCGTCACCGGTCTCGTGGACCCCCGCCACCTCACTGCCAATGATACGGGAAAGCCCGACGACAAGCTCATCCTCACCAAGGCGCTGGGGGTGGGCCTCATCTGCACGGCCAACCGCGTGGGCGAAGCTGCCCCCGGCGCCATGGACGCTGCAGTGGCCTCCATGACGACCCTGAACAAGTCTGCCGCCGAGATAAGCCGAAGCTATGATGTTCACGCGGCCACGGATGTGACCGGGTTCAGCTTCCTCGGCCACCTCCACGAGATGATGGGCGGGCGGCTGTCCTGTCGTATCGACGGCAGCGCTGTGCCAGTCCTGCCGGGTGCATGGCAGGCCGCTGATGACTGCCTTTATACCGCCGCCGGTCAGCGCAACCGCAACCACACCGGGCCTTTCGTCCGGTTCGAAAATGTGCCGTTTGCCATGCAGGAAATTTTGTTCGACCCCCAGACCTCGGGCGGACTGCTGCTTGCCGTGGCTCCGGAAGAGGCTGAAAGCCTCCAGGACGAGCTGCAAAAAGCCAGTCTCCCCGCACAAATCGTGGGAGAGATCACAGAGAAGCAGGACACCGAAATAGTTGTGTCCTATTCTGAATAAAACATACGATAGAGAGGGAAAACTATGCGGAAAGTTGATGCCAGAGGGGACGCCTGCCCGCTGCCTGTAGTGAAGGCAAAGAAAGCGATTTCTGAACTGAATGGCGCAGGCGAAGTCGAAGTGCTCGTGGACAACGAGATCGCCGTCCAGAATCTCACCAAAATGGCCCAGCAGAAGGGCTACCAGTCTGCCGCCGAAAAGCTGGCCGAGCGGGAATACCGCGTCCTGTTCACCGTGGGTGAGCCTGCGGCAGAAGAAGAGGAAGCTCCGGCCTGCGCTCCTGACGCTCGCACCGATACGGTGGTGGTCATCGCGTCCGACAAGATGGGCGAGGGTGCTGAGGAGCTGGGCAAGACCCTGCTGAAGGCTTTCATCTTCTCGCTGACCCAGCAGGACAAGCTGCCCAAGACCATCCTCCTCTATAACGGCGGTGCGCACCTCACCTGCGAGGGTTCGCCCATGCTGGACGACCTCAAGGCGCTGGAGGCTGAGGGCGTTGAAATCCTCACCTGCGGCACCTGCCTGAACTTCTACGGCCTGACCGAGAAGCTGGCCGTGGGCGGCGTGACGAATATGTACGTTATCGCCGAGAAGATGCTGAACGCCGGGAACGTGGTCAAGCCGTGATCTACCTCGACAACGCCGCCACCACCCTGCAAAAGCCGTCCTGCGTGGGGCAGGCCATGCTGGATGCGCTGGAACATGCGGGCAATCCGGGCCGCGGGGCGCATGAGCCGACCCTTCACGCGGCCCGGATCGTCTACCATGCCCGTGAGACACTTGCAACACTTTTCCATGCGGAAAGCCCGGACTGCATTGCTTTCACGGCCAACGTGACCCAGGCGCTCAACACGGCGCTCTGCGGCCTCGTCCGCCCCGGCGACCATGTTATCACGACGGTCTGCGAGCACAACTCGGTGCTGCGGCCGCTTTATCGCCTGCGGGAGCAGGGGGCAGAAGTGAGTTTTGTGGAGGTGGACGACACCGGGCGGCTGCGGTATGAGCAGTTCGAAAAATTTCTCCGCCCCAATACCCGTCTTGTCGTGGTGACGCACGCTTCCAACGTCACAGGCGATCTTACAGACCTTGCATTTGTCTCCGCTTTTGCAAAAAAGCACGGTCTTACGCTTGTTGTTGACGCGGCCCAGACCGCGGGCGCACGGCCCATCGACGTGCAGGCGCTGGGGGTGGATGTTCTCTGTTTCACCGGACACAAGGCGCTGCTGGGTCCGCAGGGGACCGGCGGGCTGTATGTCCGCCCCGGGCTGACCATGGCCCCCCTTGTGGTGGGTGGCAGCGGTATCCACAGCTTCGATGAAACACACCCCTCTCAGATGCCCACAGCGCTGGAAGCGGGGACGCTGAATGTTCCCGGCCTCGCGGGCCTCGGGGCAGGTGTGGAGTGGATACTTTCGCAGGGCGTCGAGGCTCTGCACGAAAAAGAAACGGCTCTGACACGTCTGTTTTATGAGAAAATCGTCCATGCTCCCGGTGTGAAAATCTACGGCAGTTTCGACGAAACAGACCGTGCGCCCATCGTCTCCCTGAACTTCGGGGATGAGGACGCAGCCCGTGCCGCCGACATCCTCTGGGAGGACTACGGCATCTGTGTCCGGGCGGGCGCTCATTGTGCGCCCCTCATCCACGAAGCCCTCGGCACCGTGGAGCAGGGGATGGTGCGGTTCAGCTTCTCCCACCAGAACACAGAGACCGAGGTGCTCAGAGCCGCCGAGGCGGTCTGTGAGCTGGCCGAGGAGGGCTGATATGCGCCGCAAAAGACAATACATCGTTCTTTCGTTTGCTTCTACGGCCCGCGCGATGGGCTGGGAGAAAGAGTGTGCCGCCCGGGGGATCCCGGGGCGGCTCATCCCGCTGCCCAGTGAGATCACGGCAGGCTGCGGCCTCGGCTGGCGGATGCTGCCCGAGGACTGGCAGGCGTGGCAGTCTCAGCTGAACGATGCGGGCTACGATGCTGCCACACCGGTGGAGCAATAAACCATAATGGAGAAATTCTATGTCGATTCGTGAGTTTTTGGACGCTTTGCGCAGCACACAGGGGCAGCATACGCTGGCCGCCGTACTGGAAGGGCCGGAAAGCGGAGCGCGGCTTCTTCTTTGTGAAGGCATACCCGTCTGGCCCGCAAGACCGGAGGGGCTGCTGGCCCGGAATCTCCCGGCGCTGGCCGGATGTGGTGCAAGCGGCATCCTGACTCTGGAAAATAAGCGGGTCTTCGTGGAAAAATTCGGAGGCGCGCCCCGGCTCGTCATCTGCGGCGGAGGCCATGTGGCCGAGTCCGTCGTCCGGCTGGCTGTTATGCTGGGCCTGCCCGTCACCGGCCTCGAGGAGCGGCCGGAGTACGCTGACGCCCTTCGCCGCGCCGGGGCAGAAAAGGTCCTCTGCGGTCCTTATGCCGAAAATCTCACCCAGGTGGAGGGCAGTGCGGAGACCTACTTTGTTGTCGCCACCCGCGCCCACTCCTTCGACGTGGAATGCCTTACCGAAATATACAAGAAACGATTTGCCTACGTTGGTATGCTGGGCAGCCGAAGCAGGTCGGCCCTTGTCCGCCGCCAGCTCATCGAGGCCGGAACTGCCCCGGAAAAGACCGAAGAACTCCACGCCCCCATTGGTCTGGCCATCAAGGCGCAGACAGCGCAGGAAATTGCACTATCCATCCTCGCGGAGATCGTTGAAGTGAAAAATGGCCGTCAGCAGACGGAAGGCTTCCCGCCCGAGCTGCTGAATGCGCTGGATGCCTGCACGGGACAGGGGAAGGCTCCTGTCCTTGTGACCATCGTTTCCCGCCACGGTTCGACCCCCCGGGAGGTGGGAACAAAGATGCTGGTGCTGCCGGACGGCAGATCCGTGGGCAGTGTGGGCGGCGGCATTATGGAATACCGTGTGCAGCAGCTTGCATCAAAAATGCAGGCAGGCGAGGCTGCGCCCTGCCAGCTGGCAGAGTATTCGGCCAGCGCAAAAGAGGACGATGCGGCGCTGGCTGCCTGCGGCGGCTCGATGAACGTGTTTCTGCAGCTGCTCAAGGAGGAAGAAAATAATGAAGCGTGATGACGTCATCCTGGTGCGCGGCGGCGGCGACCTCGCCACCGGCACCATCCATCGGCTGTGGTCGGCGGGATTGAAAGTACTCGTGCTCGAAGCCGAACACCCTGCTGCCATCCGCCGCCAGGTCTCGGTAAGTGAGGCCGTGTATGAGGGCGGGGCTGTCGTGGAGGGAATGCGCGCTGCCCTTGTAAAAACGCTGGATGAGGCCGTTGTAGTCTGGCATCGCGGCGATGTGCCGGTGATGGTGGACCCGAAAGGGGAGCTCATCCCGCAGGTGCGGCCTGCCGCGCTCGTTGATGCCATCCTTGCAAAGAAAAATCTCGGAACGACGCGGGATATGGCTCCGCTGACCATCGCGCTCGGCCCGGGTTTTACCGCCGGTGTGGATGTCGATTTCGTGGTGGAGACCAAGCGCGGCCACCGTCTGGGCCGTATCATCCGGGAGGGTGCGGCCATCCCCAACACGGGCGTCCCCGGAGTCATCGGCGGCTATGGTGCTGAGCGTGTCATCCACGCAGAAAAGGCTGGTGTCTTCCGGAATGTGTGTGCCATCGGAGATATTGTGTCGGCGGGTGAAATGATCGCGGAAATCGAAACGCCGGACGGCATCCGCACTCCGGTGACGACCCGCATTGCGGGCATCCTGCGCGGCCTGCTGCGGGATGGCTACCCCGTCACGCCCGGCTTCAAAGCGGCTGACGTGGACCCCCGCCGGGAGGAACTGGAAAACTGCTTCCTCATCTCCGATAAGGCGCGCTGCATCGCGGGAAGTGTGCTGGAGCTGATCGCGGCAAATCTGTGGAAATAATAAAAAGGGAAGGGTCTGCTTTGGGCAGCCCCTTCCCTTTTTACATCAAATATCCAAGCCGGTAATCCCCGAGACACACCCGAAGTGCGCCCCACGTTGAGGAGAACTCGATGCCGTGAGCCCGGAGCTTCCCGGTATCCATCGCGAGGTTGCGGGGGAGATCGGATTCCTCGATCTTTACATCCACCTGCAGTAAATTGGCGAAGCATCGCGCAGTCTCGACCATATCTCCGTCGCACTCGCTGCCGAAGTTGTAGACACCGCCGGGCAGCTCCATCGCAGGGACGAGGTTCTCAATGACCTCCCGCACATAGCTCACGCCCCGGTAGTCATTGCGCGAAAAGCGCAGCACTTCACCGGTCTTTGCTGCTCTCAGGATGTTCAGCGGCAGGTTGCCCCGGATGGGCAGATGATAGCCCGGGAGGTCGTACATCCAGGGCAGACGGAGCGCCACAGCGCCCGGGTAGCGGGCCAGAACCCGGGCCTCGGCCTCGAGCTTGTGCTGTCCGTAGACGTTGGAAGGGGAGAGGGGCAGCGTCTCCGCCAGCGCCCCCCGCTGCGTCACGCCTGCATACACCTGGTCGGAGCTGCAGGAGAGCAGCTTTGCGCCCACCTCCTCCGCTCCCTTCGCCACCCACTCGGGAAGCAGGACGTTGGCGCGGAAGGAGTCCTCCGGCTCCTGCTGGCAGTACTGGGTGTTGGAGAGGGCCGCCGTGTGGACGATGACGTCCGGGTGCTCCTTCAAAATGAAGCGCAGCACCGCATTTTCGTCGGCAGTGCGCAGGGTGTCGGACGGGAAGGCGCAGAGCGCAAACTGCCCCCGCCACATATCGAGGATGCGCGCGCCCACAAAGCCGCCTGCGCCGGTTACAAGGACTCGTTTCATAGGGCAGTCACCTCAGTGAACAAGGAACAGTTCCAGCACGAAGACGACGGCGCAGCAGGCCACCGACACCTGGAACAGGCTGGCTCCGAACCATGCCGCCGCAATGCCTACCACCAGCGCCACCGCACCAGCTGCCGGACTCTGGGTGGCGTTGACGATGGCCGGGAAGGTCATGACCGCCAGAGTGACGTAAGGGACGTAGTACAGGAACGACTGGATGAACTGGTTTTTGATGGGCTTCCGGATGAGGGTCAGCGGCAGGATGCGGATGGTGTAGGATACTGCGAACATCACTGCGATGTAAAGCCAGTTGCTGCGAATCATTGTTCAGCCTCCTCACTCTGGGTCTTGACGGGAAATAACAGCGCACCTGCGCAGGAAATAGCCACTGTCAGGATGATGGTGCGGGTGCCGTCCGACAGGGCGGAAATGCCCGGCAGATAGGTGCAGGCAAAGCTCAGCGCAAAGCTGATGGCCACCAGCGCGGCCACGATCTTATCTTTCCGGGCCGGAGGAATGATGATGGCGAGGAACATGCCGTAGAGCGCCACGCTCAGTGCGCTGACGGCCCGCAGGGGCAGCAGATTACCCGCGATGATGCCCAGCGCCGTACCCGAAGCCCACGCCGGCGCGGCCAGCGCGATGGCACCGTAGGTGTAGAAGGGGTTCAGGTAGCCCGGCCGGGCGATGGTGATGCCGAACAGCTCGTCAGTGACGTCATAGCCGATGATAAGCCGGTGGAAAAACGGCGTACCAGGGGCGAACCGCTGGGCCAGCGCACAGCTCATCAGCAGATAGCGGGCGTTGGCGATGAGGGTGATGATGGCGACCTCGAGATAGGTCGCGCCGCTGGCAATGAGGGCAAAGGCGGCGTACTCGCCCGCCGAAGCATTGTTGAGCAGGCTGGCCACGAAGCCCTGCAAAGGTGTAAAACCCGCCGTCCGGGCCGCGATGCCCAGCGAGAACGACACCGCAAAATACCCCAGCGCGATCGGCACGCCGTCCCGCATCCCCTCGCAGAACACCTTGCGGCTGAAAGCGTAGGGTTTGGCGGGCTGTGCGGAGCAGAGAGTCTGTTTCGACGACTCATGCGTAGTTTCCATGAGAAAAGCTCCTTTCCAATTTCAAACACGAACCTTATTATAGCATAGTTTGAGAGAAAATGACATCGGGCAGAAACGAAAAAACCACAGCTTTCACCCCTGAAAGCTGTGGCATTTTCAAGATGGACTGCTTACTTGAACAGCTTGCGGCCAGCCCAGATGCAGACACAGGCACCGATGACCGAGACGATGATCTCACCCACGAGGCCGGTAGCGGACAGGCCCACGAGGCCGAAGAGGATGCCGCCCACAAAGCTGCCCAGGATGCCCAGCACGATGTTGCGCAGGGCGCTGGTCTCACTGCCCATGATGCGGCCTGCGATAGAACCGGCCAGCGCACCGATGAGAAGGCTGAAGATAAAACCAAACATAAGAAAAACCTCCTGAAATATGTAAAATCAGACGTTGGATGCTTCCTCCCGCGCGTAGCGGCAGATGTCCGAAAGACAGCATTTTTCGCACTCCGGCTTCCGGGCATTGCAGACGGCCCGGCCATGCATCACGAAACGGTGGCACAGATCACTGCCCTCTTCGGGCGGGACGATCTTCCAGAGCGCCATCTCCACCTTCTGCGGTTCCTTGATGCCGTCCACAAGGCCGATCTTGTTGCACAGGCGGATGCAGTGGGTGTCGGTGACGATGGCGGGCTTGCCGAACACGTCGCCCATGATGAGGTTCGCGCTCTTGCGGCCCACGCCGGGCAGTGCCAGCAGTTCCTCAAAGGTCGTCGGTACCTTGCAGTCGTACTTGTCCCGCAGCATCCGCATACAGGCCGAGATGTCCCGGGCCTTGCTGCGGCCCAGCCCGCAGGGTTTGACGATGGCTTCGATGTCCTCGGGCTCTGCCTCGGCCAGCGCGGCCACCGACGGATATTTTGCAAACAGGTCCTGCACCACGATATTCACCCGGGCGTCGGTACACTGGGCCGCCAGCCGGACGCTCACCAGCAGCTGCCAGGCGTGGTCGTAGTCCAGCGTGCAGCCTGCGTCGGGATACTCTGCCTTGAGCCGCCGGATGACCTCCAGAGCCAGCTCTTTTTTGGCCGTCAGGTCTTCGGCAGAGACGTTCTTTCCGCTCATACATTTCCCCTCGTTTCTTGATTGGAATGGCACAAGCATATCATGTTTTGCGAAATTTGTAAATGCTTTGTCGTTTATCTGAGAATCATTTTCATTATTTCACTTGCCGCGGCGTGTAAAATGCGCTATACTATAAAAGAGAAAGATTCTCATGATCATTTCTGGAGGGAAGACCTATGAACGAACCGCTGGCGCAGCGTCTGCGCCCCAAAACGCTGGCCGATGTCTGCGGCCAGCAGCATCTTCTGGCTGAGGGACAGGTGTTCCGCCGCACCATCGAGAGCGGTCGTATCCCCAACATGATCTTCTACGGCCCCTCCGGCACGGGCAAGACCACCGTCGCCCGCATCATCGCCGAGAACAGCGGCATGACACTCCACAAGCTCAACGGCACTTCCTGCGGCACCGGCGACATCAAAGCAGTGCTGAAGGACATCGGCACGCTGGCCGGGGCAGGGGGCATCCTGCTCTACCTCGACGAGATACAGTATCTCAACAAAAAGCAGCAGCAGAGCCTTCTGGAGTGCATCGAGGACGGTTCTGTCACCCTCATTGCCTCCACCACCGAGAACCCTTACTTTTACATCTATAATGCACTGCTGTCCCGCTGTACGGTATTTGAGTTCAAGTCCCTCTCTGCCGCCGACGTGGAACGGGGCATCCGCAACGCCCTGAAAAAGCTCTCGGAGTCGGAATCACAGCCTGTCGTGATGGACGAGGACGCCTGCGCCTACCTCGCCGAGAGTGCGGGCGGCGACCTGCGCAAGGCGCTGGGCTGTCTCGATTTCGTGGTGACGGCGGCCCCCGTGGACGAAACCGGAAAGCACATCACCCTCGAGATGATACAGCAGGTCACCCGCCGCACGGCCATGCGGTACGACCGGGACGGCGACGACCACTACGACATCGTGTCGGCCTACCAGAAGTCCATGCGCGGTTCCGACCCCAACGCGGCCCTCCACTATCTGGCCCGTCTGCTGGAAGCGGGCGACCTGCCCTCGGCCTGCCGCCGGTTGATGGTCTGCGCCTGTGAGGACGTGGGCCTTGCATACCCGCAGATCATCCCCATCGTCAAGGCGGCAGTGGACGCAGCCAACATGGTGGGTCTGCCGGAAGCCCGGCTCCCGCTGGCCGATGCCGTCATTCTCGTGGCAACCAGCCCGAAATCCAACAGCGCCCACGACGCCATCAATGCGGCCATCGCCGATGTGCAGGCGGGGCGCACCGGCCCCATCCCGCGCCAGCTGCAGAACAAGCACTTCGACGGCGAGGATGCTGCCGTCAAGGGCCAGAACTACAAGTACGCCCACGACTATGAGAACCACTGGGTGGACCAGCAATATCTGCCAGACCTGCTCAAGGACGTGAAATACTATACGTTCGGCGACAACCGCACCGAACAGGCCGCCCGGGCCTACTGGGCGAAGATTAAGGGGGAAGACAAGCTCTGAACCCGGCCTTTATCCCGATACACACCCCATCAGAAAAAGGAGAAAGACCATGCGTTATTCCAAACAGCGCGAGCTGGTACTGCAGAAAGTGGAGCAGCTCTGCGACCACCCTACTGCCGAGGAGATCTTCGACCTCGCAGCCAGGGAATGTCCCGGCCTGAGCCTTGGTACCGTCTACCGCAACCTCAACAGCCTCGTAGATGCAGGCCGTGTCCGCCGCGTCTCCATCCCGGGCAAGGCTGACCGTTTCGACCACACTCTGGGCTGGCACAGCCACCTCTACTGCAACTGCTGCGGCGGCGTCGTGGACGCTGACGTGGACGAAAAGCAGGTGATGAAGCTGGTGCGCAACCAGAAGGGCGTCGTGCAGGACTGCGCCGTGGTGCTGTTCGGCCTGTGCGAGGCGTGCGCCGGCAAGCAGGCTCAGTAAAAATAAACTCTTGCCCTCCAAGGCCAAAAAGGGTATACTATAAAGAGCTTTCTTTATAGTATCAGTATGTCTGCTGCCGGAGGTGTGTCCCCAGCGGCAGAGAAGGATGGTTTCATTGGAGTACATAGCATTTGAACATAACAACGCGGCGGCAGAGCTGGTCAAGCTGGCCTATGACACCCCGCCGCTGGCCTTCGTCCACAGCTACGGCTGCCAGCAGAATGTCAACGACGGCGAGCGCATCAAGGGTGTGCTGATGGATATCGGCTACGGCCTGTGTGACAAGCCCGAGGACGCCGACCTCATCCTTTTCAACACCTGCGCCGTCCGTGAGCACGCCGAGCAGCGTGTCTTCGGTAACGTGGGCGCTCTCAAGGGCCTGAAAGAGAAGAAGCACGGCCTCATCATCGGCCTCTGCGGCTGCATGGCCAACCAGAAGCACGTCGTGGAAAAGCTGCGCCAGAGCTACCCCTACGTGGACCTTGTGTTCGGCGTGGACGGCATCGACACGCTGCCCCAGCTCATCGCTCAGAAATTGCAGAAGCACAAGCGGGTGCTCATGGAGCCGGCTCAGCGCCCCGTCATCGTGGAGAATATCCCCATCCGCCGTGAGAGCGAGTTCCGTGCCTGGCTGCCCATCATGTATGGCTGTGACAACTTCTGCACCTACTGCATCGTGCCTTATGTCCGCGGCCGCGAAAAGAGCCGCAAGCCCGGCGACATCCTCGCCGAGTTCAAGAGTCTCGTGGAGGCAGGGTACAAGGAGATCACCCTTCTGGGCCAGAATGTCAACAGCTACGGCAAGGGCCTCGAGGAGCAGGTGGATTTCTCCGACCTGCTCAACCTGCTCTGCACCGTCCCGGGCGACTACCACATCCGTTTCATGACCAGCCACCCGAAGGACGCCAGCTTCAAGCTCATCGACACCATCGCGGCCCAGCCGAAAATCTGCAAGCATCTGCATCTGCCGGTGCAGTGCGGCTCGGACCGTCTGCTCGTCCAGATGAACCGTCACTATACCGTGGAGCATTACCTCGAACTCATCGAGTATGCCCGGAAGAAGGTCCCCGGCATTACCTTCTCCAGCGACATCATCGTGGGCTTCCCCGGCGAGACCGAAGAGGACTTCCAGAAGACCCTTGAGCTGGTGCAGAAGGTGGGCTATATGCAGCTGTTCACCTTCATCTACTCCAAGCGCACCGGCACCAAGGCGGCAGATATGCCCGACCCCACCCCTCGCAAGGAGAAGACCGACCGCATGACCCGCCTGCTCAAAGTTCAGGACGACATCGCAATGGCCCTCGTGAAGGCTCAGGTGGGCCAGACCGTCCGCGTCCTCGTGGAGGGCTATGGCCGCAATGAAGGCACCCTCTCGGGCCGTCTCGACAACAACCTTACCGTCGAGTTCGAGGCTGACTCCGCCCTCATGGGCAGCTATGCGATGGTGCGCCTCACTGGCGCCCGTGCTACCGTCCTGCTGGGTGAACTTTCGGAATAATATTGATATTCTGGATACACTATCCTAATATATAACACAGGAACGATAAAAGGAGACTATTACAATGGATTGCATCGACCTTTTCAAGCGTGCCGCCATGGCACTTCAGACTGACTCTCGCTATCTGGCTATGGACCAGGCCCGCAAGATGAACGACAAGGACGAGGAACTGCAGAACCTCATCGGCGAGTTCAATCTGGCCCGCATGGACCTGAACAACGAGATCGGCAAGCCCGAGCGCAGCGATGAGCGCATCGCCGAGCTGAACCAGAAGGTGAACGACCTCTACGGCAAGATCATGGCCGATGACGGCATGGTGGCCTACAACGAGGCAAAGCGCGACTGTGAGGCCCTCGTGAACTATATCGACGCCATCATCAACACTGCAATGAACGGCGGCGACCCCATGACCGTGCAGGAGCCTTCCGCTTCCTGCACCGGCAGCTGCTCCACCTGCGGCGGCTGCCACTAAGGCTTAAACCATGAAACACAAAACGCGGCTGTGCAATGCAGGGCCGCGTTTTGCTTGCAACAGGCGGTTTTGGATGGCAAACCGACAACTAGGGGAGGAAGGTGAACGGTCATGGCAGAGCTTTCGCCCATGATGCAGCAATATCTGGAGATCAAAAAACAACATAAGGATGAGATTCTTTTCTACCGCATCGGTGACTTCTACGAGATGTTCTTCGACGATGCGCTCACAGTCTCGCGGGAGTTGGATCTGACCCTCACGGGCAAGCAGTGCGGCCTCGAAGAGCGCGCGCCCATGTGCGGCGTACCGTTCCACAGCTATGAGGGCTATGTGGCCCGCCTCATCTCGAAGGGCTATAAGGTCGCCATCTGTGAGCAGATGGAAGACCCGGCCAAGGCCAAGGGACTTGTGAAACGCGACATCATCCGCGTGGTCACGCCCGGCACCGTCATCGAGAGCAGTATGCTTCAGGACGACAAAAACAACTACATTGCGAGTATTTTTCTGAGAGGCGGCGCAGCGGGCCTTTGCTTTGCAGATGTCTCCACCGGCACGGCCCATATCACAGAGCTCAAGCGGGAGAAGATCGCCCCGGCGGTCATCGCGGAACTCTGCCGCTACCACCCCAGCGAGGTGCTGATGAACCCGGGCCTGCTGGACTGCCGGGAGATCACTGCCTACATCAAAAAGAATATGAACTGCGCCGTCGAGCTGGTGGAAGAGGAGCGGTACGCCCCGGGCCTCGTGGCCATCTCCCTCGAGAACCAGTTTGGCCGCGACTGGGCCGCAAAGACCGGCATCGCAGAAGACGGCCTTGTCCGCCTGGCAATGGCCGCTCTGCTGGAATATCTCCATGATACGCAAATTAAAGGCGTTGAGCGCCTGAAAACGGTCATCACATATAATGAAGCTCAGTTCATGAGCCTGTCGCCGGTCACCCGGGCAAATCTCGAGCTGACCGAGACGCTGCGGGGCCGCGAAAAGCGGGGAACGCTGCTCTGGGTGCTGGACAAGACCAGCACCGCCATGGGCAAGCGGATGCTCCGCAGCTGGATCGAGCAGCCGCTCATTTCCAGCGCCGCCATCAACCGCCGTCTCAACGCGGTGGAAAGCCTTGTGAACCAGACCATGCAGCGGGGTGATTTGATCGAACAGCTCCACTACATCGCCGACCTCGAGCGCCTGATGACCCGCGCGGTCTATGGCTCCGCCACTCCCAAGGAGATCTACACGATGGCCCAGACCTGTGAGCGCCTGCCGGAACTGCGGGCGCAGGCCGAGAGCTGCAGCTGCCCGGAGCTGACTGCGCTTGCGGGACAAATCGACCTGCTGGACGATGTGAAGACGGCCATCCTCGCAGCCATCGACCCGGAAGCGCCCTCCACCCTCAAGGACGGCGGCGTCATCGCCAAGGGTTACCACCCCGAGGTGGACGAGCTGCGCTCCATCCGGGACAACACCAAGGGCGTCCTCGCCCAGCTGGAAACGCGCCTGCGGCAGGAGACCGGCATCCCCAAGCTGAAGATCGGCTACAATCACGTCTTCGGCTACTACATCGAGGTCAGCAACTCCTATAAATCCATGGTCCCCGAGACCTACATCCGCAAGCAGACCCTCACCTCCGGCGAGCGCTATATCACCCAGGAGCTGAAAGAGCTGGAAAGCAAGATCTTAGGTGCGCATGAGCGTCTCATTGCGCTGGAGCACCGGCTCTTCTCGGAACTGCTGGAAACGATCGGCGGTCAGCTCGACCGCATCCAGCGGACGGCAAATGCTGTGGCCGAGCTGGACGTGCTGGCGGCGCTGGCGCAGGTGGCCGCTGAAAACAACTACTGCCGCCCTGTGGTGGATGACAGCGACGAGCTGACCATCACCGAGGGCCGCCACCCGGTGGTGGAGCAGATGCTGAAAGGCAGCCTCTTCGTCCCCAACGATACAAGGCTCAACTGCACCACTGACCGCTGTCTCATCATCACCGGCCCGAACATGGCAGGAAAATCGACGTATATGCGCCAGAACGCCCTTATCGCTCTGATGGCACAGATCGGCTCCTTCGTCCCGGCGACAAGCTGTCATGTGGGCGTCGTGGATGCCATCTTTACCCGCATCGGCGCATCGGACGACCTTGCCGCCGGCCAGTCCACCTTCATGGTCGAGATGACCGAGGTGGCCGAAATTCTCAAGAACGCTACCCCCAAGAGCCTCGTCGTGCTGGACGAAATTGGCCGCGGCACCTCTACCTTCGACGGCATGAGCATCGCCCGGGCCGTGGTGGAGCACATCTCCGACCCGGCCAAGGGCCTCGGCTGCAAGACCCTCTTCGCCACCCATTACCACGAGCTGACGGACCTGGAAGGGGCCATCGAGGGCGTCAAAAACTACAACATCGCGGTCAAAAAGCGGGGAGAGGACATCACGTTCCTCCGCCGCATCATCCGCGGCCCCGCCGACGACAGCTACGGCATCGAGGTGGCGAAGCTGGCCGGTCTGCCCGGCACCGTGACCCGCCGCGCCCACGAGGTGCTGCGCACGTTGGAAGCGTCTGCCCCGAAGAACAAGGTGGAGCAGATGGATTTCGACGCCCTGCAGGAGTATTCTTCGCCTGCCGTCCCCAGCGAGATGATGGAAAAGCTCGAGGCACTGGACGTTGAGACCCTGACTCCCATCGAGGCACTGAACTTCCTGTATGAGCTGAAAAAGACCCTGAGCGGCAGCCTGAATGGCTGATTTTATCTGAAACGGAGGGAAACGAATGGCAGAGATACACGTTCTCGACAAGCACACGGCAGAACTCATTGCCGCCGGTGAGGTGGTCGAGCGGCCCGCATCGGTCGTCAAGGAGCTTCTGGAAAACTCCATCGACGCCGGTGCGTCTCAGATCACCGTCTCGATCGAGTCGGGTGGCGTCCGTCTGATTGAGATCAGCGACAACGGCACCGGCATCGAGGCAAAATACATCCCCACGGCCTTCATCCGCCATGCCACCAGCAAGATCCGGACGGAAGACGACCTCACCAGCATCCACACGCTGGGCTTCCGCGGCGAAGCGTTGGCCTCTATCGCCAGCGTGGCCCGCGTCGAAGTGCTCACCCGCACCGAGGCCGACGAGTGCGCTTCCCTCTACCGGATCGAAGGCGGGGAAGAGCAGCCCATCGAGCCGGGTGCGCGAGGCGTCGGCACCACCATCCGGGTCCGTGACCTCTTTTTCAACACGCCCGCCCGGATGAAGTTCCTCAAAAAGGATTCCAGCGAGGGTACTTTCGTGGCCGACATCGTGGGCCATGTGGCCCTGAGCCACCCCGAGGTGAGCTTCAAGTTCATCCGCGAAGGCAAACTGCAGTATGTTACCCCCGGTGACGGCCAGCTCCGCAGCGCGGCTTATGCCGTACTGGGCCGGGAGTTCAGCCGTGACCTCGTGGAGGTGGATAACCGTGAGGGCGTTTACCGGGTCTGGGGGCTCATCACCCAGCCCCGCAGCTGCCGCGCCAGCCGCAGTATGCAGTATTTCTATATCAATGGCCGCTATGTCCGCAACCGCACCATGATGGCGGGCATGGAGATGGCGTTCAAGGGTACCACGATGCAGGGCAAATTTCCTGGAGGGATCTTGCTCCTTGAGATGCCCGCCGACCTTGTGGATGTCAACGTCCATCCGGCAAAAACAGAAGTCCGCTTTGCCCGGGAAAACGACATCTTCGACCTCGTCTACCATGCCGTCAAGCTGGCGCTGAGCCAGCCGGGTACAGGGGAGAGACAGTTCGTCTTTGACAGCGAGAAAGAGAACGATGTATCCAATAAACATGAAAATAGCGGAAATAAAGAAGAAAATACTGTAAAGAATAATAACTTTACAGGACTTTCGGCGGTGATTTCGGGCCAGGCAGAGCCGGGAAGCCTGCCGCACCCGGAGGAAAAACCTCTCCGCCCGGCGGCACCGGCAGCGTCTGTGACACCCCGCCCGACACAGCCCTCTGCCCCGGAGCGGGACATCCTCCCGCTGCCCGTAAAAGCCCCGGAAAAGGCTGCGCCGGCATCGGAACACACATGGACAACGGTTGCGGCCTCTGAGCCTCTTCCGATGAACGCCGCCCTCCACAGTCCTGAGCCGCCGCAGGAGGAAAGCGTCCTTGAGCCGCCGCCCTTCCGGGCTGCATCCAGTGAGTCACAGCTGGACATCGAGGCAGACATCGACCTGCCGGATGTCACCCGCGACCACATGGCTGCGTGGGAGCCTGCCCCGGAAGAACCGGAGCGTCCGCCGCTGCCGGAGGCTTTGGATGAACCTCAGCAGAGCGCAGCCCCGGAGCAGCTGGGCTTTGACGTTCAGGACGGCCCGGAGCCCCTGCGGTATGTGGGCGAGATCTTCCGCACCTATATCCTCGCGGAGCGGGGCGACGAGATCTGCATCATCGACAAGCACGCCGCCCACGAGCGCCAGCTCTTCGAGAAGCTGGCCGCCCACTACGGCGATGTCCCCAGCCAGCTCCTCCTGGAGCCGCTGGTGGTGGAGCTCTCCGCCGAGGAAAAGACTGCTCTGCTGGCCAACCTCGACCTGCTGGAAAGCGCCGGCCTCGAGGTGAGCGATTTTGGCGGCAGCTCGGTCTGCCTGCGCTCGGTCCCCGCTGATGTGGAGCAGGGCAGTGCCGAAGATCTGTTGGTCGAGCTGGCGGCAAAGCTGGCCCATGGCAGCCGCGACGCCCTGAACGAGCGGACGGAGTGGGTGCTCCACTCCATCTCCTGCCGCGCCGCCATCAAGGCGGGCGACCACACCTCGCCGCAGGAGCTGATGGCGCTGGCCGAAAAAATTCTCTCCGGCGAAGTGCCGCCCTTCTGCCCCCATGGGCGCCCCTGCGTTCTCAAACTCACCCGAAAGGAGCTGGAAAAGCAGTTTGGCCGAATCGTGTGATAAAAATCAGAAGCATCCGGTGCTGGCCGTCGTCGGCCCCACTGCCACCGGCAAGACCGCTCTCGGCGTGGCGCTGGCCGAAGCTTTCGAGGGCGAAGTCATCAGTGCCGACTCGATGCAGATCTATAAAGGATTAGATGTCGGTACGGCGAAGGTCGCACCCGACGAGACCCACGGCATCCCGCACCATGCGGTGGATATTCTGGAGCCGGACAAACCCTTCAGCGTGGCAGATTTCGTCGCACTGGCCGGAACGCTCGAGGCGGACATTTCCGCCCGGGGCCGTCTGCCCATCCTCGTGGGAGGCACGGGCCTCTATGTCCAGAGCTTTTTGTACGGTGTCCGCTTCGCCGCCGAGAAGACGCCGGACGGCCTGCGGGAACAGCTGGCCGCAGAGATGGCGGAAAAAGGCCCGGAGGCCATGTACAAAGAGCTGCAGGCTGCCGACCCGGAAGCCGCCGCCGCCATCCACCCGAACAATCAGGTGCGGGTCCTGCGGGCGCTGGAACATTTCCGTGCCACCGGCAAGCGTCTGAGCGAGCAAAAGGCCCAGTCACTCCCGCCGGAGCGGCCCTATCGTTCGCT